>Ga0316363_10001466_pt1 | contig 20750 bp, 20 predicted proteins | sample Sb_taG_3_FD_200459 | JGI IMG/M metagenome (GOLD analysis project Ga0316363, IMG submission 200459) | Peat soil microbial communities from Weissenstadt, Germany - Sb_50d_a_PC metaG (v2) (version 2) | ecosystem: Environmental > Terrestrial > Soil > Wetlands > Peat | place: Germany: Weissenstadt...
GACCGCAGCCCAGCTTCGTTTCGACGTGCGCGGATCGCGGTCCTTGCCGGCCGAGGTGCGCGACCGCCTCGAGCGTCTCGCCGGTTCCCGGCTCACCCGCGACGGGGTGCTGGTCATCATCGCGCAACGCCACCGCACCCAAGCCCGCAACCGCCAGGATGCGCTCGACCGCCTTCTCGAGCTGATCCGCCGTGCCGCAGTGGCGCCGCGTCTGCGGCGTCCGACCCGGCCGACCAAGGCGTCGCGCGAGCGCCGCGTGCAATCAAAGAAACATCGCGCAGGCCTCAAGCGGCTGCGCCGCGCCGGCCCGCCGTTCGACTGACATTATTATTTATTTTTTACCCGCTGGACACCGACCGGCGAGCGCGAAAACGTGCGCCCTCGCGCTCGTCGCCGAATGACGAGACGACGATACATCCGGGCGATTCTGCGATTTGTGAATCAATTTTGTGACGCCACAAATCAATTTTGTTGTGAAGCGATCAAATGTCCGTATCGCGTTAACAAAGCTTGCGCGGTTGCGGCGGCATGACTAGGTCCATGCAGGTGATGGCACCATCGCGATTGCTGGCACAAAGCCGAGGTCAGCGATTCTATGGATAATCAGGCAAAACTTCGGCGAACGTGGCGCTCAACCGGGAATAATGTCTCGTCCCGATTCGATGCGCCGACAGTGAAGGAGAATGGAAATGAATCAGGCACTCTCACCCGATGTCATGTTGAAAGGCGCAAAGCGCGACCTGCCTTTCGAGGGTGTGGCGCTGGTGTTGCAGGGCGGGGGCGCATTGGGTGCATATCAAGCCGGCGTTTTCCAGGCCATCCATGAAGCGAATATCGAGATTACTTGGCTTTGCGGCACATCGATCGGCGCCATCAACGCCGCTCTGATCGCCGGCAACCCTCCCGAGCGCCGTGTCGAGCGGCTGCGCGAATTCTGGGAGGAAATCACCAAGCCGCCGATCAGGATTCCGAATGTCCCCTGGTTTACGGATTTGCCGTGGAATGAAAACGGCCAGGCTCGTTACTGGACCAACAGGATGAGCGCCTTTTCGGCGATGTTGCACGGAGTGCCGAACTTCTTTTCACTGCGGCCGTTTCCGCCGGTGAATTCGTCGGCTGAACGCCCCGATCTGGTCGGCTATTACGATATCTCTCCATTAAAGGAGACTCTCGCGCGGTTGGTCGATTTCGATTTGATCAACGCCAAACCGAAGCGCCTCACCGTGTTTGCCACCAACGTTCGCACTGGCGCACCGGTTTATTTCGACAATCTGGAGCGAGAAATCACGGCCGCGCATGTGATAGCGAGCGCCTCCTTGCCTCCGGGATTTCCTCCGACCGAGATCGACGGCGAATATTTCTGGGACGGTGGCGTCGTTTCGAACTCGCCCATGCAATTCCTCGTCGACAAGGCGCAGCGCAGCAGCGTGCTTGTTTTCCAGGTCGACCTTTGGGATGCGAATGGCGAAGTGCCGCTCGATATTCCCTCCGCCAATTTGCGTGCGATGGAAATCCACAGCGCCAGCCGCATCAATGTTTCGCTCGATCAATATCAGAAAATGCAGAAATTCCGGCACGCTCTGCGCCGGTTTCTCGATCAGCTCCCCGAACAATGCCAAAACGATCCCGAAGTCCAGTTCCTCTCCGAGCAGGCTCGCGTGAAGGTCGCGACCATCGTGCAATTGAAGTATCAGTCGCAGAAATACGAGACCGCGGGCAAGATGTTCGAATTTTCCCGCTTGGCGATGGAAGAGCATTGGCAGGCGGGCTACGAAGACACCAAGGTTGCGCTCGGCGAACCGGCGGTGCTCGAGGTTCCGGACGTGACGGAGGCGGCGCGTATCTTCGACGTGCACCACGGCTGGGTGAAGTAACCATCGGCGGGATCATCGGCCCACATTGTGGGTATGGCGGATAGCGTGCCTGAAAGGCCACTCGCTACTCGCCATTCCCCGTTTGCCCGCGATAGAGTCGGTCGCTTCATACGAGTCGCCGATGCCCGTCCGCCAGCTCTCCGAAACAACGGTCAACCGCATCGCCGCCGGCGAGGTGGTCGAGCGCCCGGCGAGCGTGGTCAAGGAGCTGGTGGAGAACGCGCTCGATGCCGGCGCCAGCCGCATCGATGTGCTCACCGACGGCGGCGGCCGGCGGCTCATCCGCGTCACCGATGACGGCGAAGGCATGACGCGCGCCGACCTGGCGCTGGCGGTGGACCGTCACGCCACGTCGAAACTTACCGATGACGACCTCGTAGCCATATCGACGCTCGGCTTTCGCGGCGAGGCCTTGCCGTCGATCGGCGCGGTGGCGCGGCTATCGATCGCGACTCGGCATCGGAGCGAGCCGCACGCTTGGGCAATCGAGGTCGATGCTGGCGTCAAGTCGGCGCTCAAACCGGCGGCGCTCGGGCAGGGCACGCGCGTCGAGGTGCGTGATCTCTTCTACGCCACGCCGGCGCGATTGAAATTCCTCAAGCTCGACCGCACCGAGGCGGAAGCGGTCCGCGAGGTGGTGCGCCGGCTCGCCATGAGCCGTCCGGATGTCGCCTTTACGCTCGCCGGCGAGGAGCGCGCGCCCGTGACCTCTGCCGCGACATTGCCCGGCGCGACCGGCCGTCTCGCCCGGCTCGGCGATGTGCTGGGCGCCGATTTTCGCGCCAATGCGGTTGAGATCGCGGCCGACCGTGAAGGCGTCGCGATCCAGGGGTTTGCGGCGCTGCCGACGCTGACGCGCGCCAATGCGCTCGGCCAATATCTCTTCGTCAACGGCCGCCCGGTGCGCGACAAAATTCTCCTCGGCGCCGTGCGCGCAGCCTACGCCGATTATCTGCCGCGCGACCGTCACCCGCTGGTCGCGCTGTTCGTCGAGCTTTCCGCGCGCGAGGTTGACGTCAACGTGCATCCCGCCAAGGCCGAGGTGCGTTTTCGCAATGCCGGCCTGGTGCGCGCCTTGATCGTGCATGCGCTCAAGACCGCGCTCGCTCGCGACGGTGCGCGCGCGGCGACGACCGGCGGCAATGCGACGATCGCGGCGTTCCGCCCGGCGGCGACGATGCGGCGCGGCTGGGATTGGCGGCACTCGCCGGCGCGCGGCGGAGGTTTCGGCGAGGCGGCGCAAGCAGCATTCGCGGTTGGTGCGCCGGCGGTTGATCTCGCCGCCGCGCCCGAAGCGGAAGCCGCGGTCGGAGCCGCCGGTTTTGCCGAACCGGTCGCGGACGCGCTCGACCACCCGCTCGGGGCGGCGCGCGCCCAGGTGCATGAGACCTATATCGTCGCGCAAACCCGCGACGGCCTCGTCATCGTCGATCAGCACGCCGCCCACGAACGCATCGTCTATGAGAAGCTCAAGGCGGCGATTGCGAAGAGCGGCGTCGCCCGCCAGATCCTGCTCATTCCGGACATCGTCGAGCTCGACGAAGCCGACGTCGAGCGGCTGCTGACGCACGCCAAGGAGCTTGCAAGCTACGGACTGATGCTCGAATCGTTCGGCCCTGGCGCGGTGGCGCTGCGCGAGACGCCTTCACTCCTTGGCGAGATCGACGGCGTCGGCCTCGTGCGCGACCTCGCCGAACATATCGACGAATGGGACGAAACGTTGCCGCTCGAACGCCGTCTCATGCACGTCGCCGCCACCATGGCCTGTTACGGCTCGGTGCGCGCCGGCCGCCGGCTGAAACCGCAGGAAATGAACGCGCTGCTGCGCGAGATGGAAGTCACGCCCAATTCCGGCCAATGCAATCACGGCCGCCCGACCTATGTCGAGCTCAAGCTCACCGACATCGAGCGGCTGTTCGGCCGGCGCTAGCTTATGGGCCGCAGGAAAGTAAGCTCGGTGTCGTCATAGCGGCGGCGGTCGATTTCGGAAAAGCCCTCGGGCGCGGTGAATTTCGCTGCCGCCGCCTCCTCAACGACGATGATCGCGTCCGGCGTGAACCATGCTCCGTCGCGCGCCGAGGTCAGCGCTGCGGCCGCCAGACCCTGCGCGTAGGGAGGATCGAGGAAAGCGAGCGAGAATGGCGGGAGCGGATGCGCCGGCCCGAGCTGCGTCGCATCACGTCGAAAAATCCGCGACACGCCGCCGAGACCGAGCGCCGAGACGTTCTCACGAAGCAGAGCGCGCGCGTCGGCGGTTTCGTCGACGAACAGCGCGAACACGGCGCCGCGCGACAACGCTTCGATGCCGAGCGCGCCGGTGCCGGCGAAAAGATCGAGCACGCGCGCGCCGGTGATAGGGTCGGCAAAGCCGTGCACCAAAATATTGAACAGCGATTCGCGCAAACGGTCGGCGGTGGGCCGGATGGCTTTCGACTTTGGGGCCGCGAGCGCGCGCCCACGCAGTCGTCCGCCGATGACGCGCATTTAGCGGCGGCCCCGCGGATGACGAGGCCGCGCGCCCCGCGAACGGTCCGGAGCATGGAGGCGGCGGCCCTTCCGTGGCCGATCGCTCGGGCGCTGCTCAGGCAAGCTCTCGCGCGGCGGCTCGCCGTGACGTTCGACCGGGACGGCGCGGCCCTTGCGGTCGGTGGCGAGGCCGGCGCGCGGCTTTGCCGCACGCCGCTCGGGCTGCGTCACCGCGTCGCGGCGCGAACCGCGAAATTTCCGCTGCAGCTTTTTTCCCGGGCGCTCCGCTTCACGCGCACGCCAAACATGATCGGACGATTTACGGGTGATCGGCTTCTGCCAGGGCTTCTCCACTGCATCGGCTGTCTTTTCCAGCGGCGCGGGCGCGGCGATCGGCGCCGAAAAATCGGCGCCGGCAAGCGCGATGACGCGTTCGCCGAGTTGCTCGCGCAAGACGCGCGTGGGTACCTCCTCGATCGCCCCCTCGGCGAGCTCACCGAGCTGAAACGGCCCGAACGATACGCGGATAAGCCGCGTGACCGACAGGCCAAGATGGCCAAGCACGCTGCGCACCTCGCGGTTCTTGCCCTCGCGGATGGCGAAGGTGAGCCAGAGATTCGAGCCCATGACGCGGTCGAGTGTGGCCTCGATCGGCGCGTAGTGAATGCCTTCGACGGTGACGCCCGCGCGCAGCGCGTCGAGCCTTTCCTGACTTACCGAACCGTGCGCGCGCACGCGATAACGCCGCAGCCAGCCGGTCGCCGGCAATTCGAGAACGCGCGCTAGCGCGCCGTCGTTAGTAAGCAGGATCAGCCCTTCGGTATTGAAATCGAGCCGGCCGACGCTGAGGAGGCGGGGAAGGCCTTTCGGCAAATGCTCGAAGATGGTCGGCCGGCCCTGCGGGTCGCTGTGCGAGGTTAAAAGCCCGCGCGGCTTATGATAGAGGAGCAGCCGCGCGCGTTCGGCCGCCGGCAGCGGCACCCCGTCGACGCTGACGCGATCGCGTGCGGTGACGTTGAGGGCCGGGGAGCGGATCACCGCGCCGTTGACGGAAACGCGGCCGGCCGCGATCCATGCCTCGGCCTCGCGCCGCGAGGCCAGCCCGGCGCGGGCGATCACCTTGGCGATGCGTTCGCCGTCTTTATCGAATTTGCTCTTGTCGTCCATGGCTGCGCCCGGCAATAACCCCGGACGATCGATCAGGCAATTGCCAATGACATCATTCATGGATATCGCGCTGGAAGAGGCCCGCGCCGCCGGCGAGCGGGGCGAGGTCCCGATCGGCTGCGCGATCGTGCGTGAGGGCGCTGTCATCGCGCGGGCGGGCAATCGTACGCTCGCCGAGCATGACCCGACCGCGCACGCCGAGATCGTCGCTATCCGCAGGGCCGCGGCCGTGCTCGGCTCGGAGCGGCTCGCCGATTGCGATCTTTATGTCACGCTCGAACCCTGCGCGATGTGCGCGGGCGCGATCGCGTTCGCGCGCGTGCGCCGGCTCTATTACGGCGCCGCCGATCCCAAGGGTGGCGCCGTCGACAATGGCGTGCAGTTCTTTGCGTCGCCCTCCTGCCATCATCGGCCGGAGGTCTATGGCGCTATTGCCGAAGCAGAAGCCTCGGCGCTGCTCAAGCGCTTCTTTGAGGTGCGGCGCTAGATCTAAGCCTGACGGGCGAATTCCCAGGCTTTGGCGGCAAGCGGCCGCACCAGAGCGGCCTTGGCCGCGGCAAACGCGCTGGTCGCAGTGCCATCGCGGACGCGACCGACGATGCCTTGCAGGATCGCGGCGATGCGAAAGAAATTATAGGCGGAATAGACCGCTAGATAAGGCCGCGGGTCGAGGCCGGTGCGCCTCACATAGGCCTCGACATACGCTTCGAGCGAAGGGATGCCGAGCGCGGCCAGATCGTAGCCGACCAGCGAGCCGGTGCCGGCTTCCGACGGCGGCATGTGCCACTGCATCAGGTGATAGGAAAAATCAGCCAGCGGGTCGCCGAGCGTCGATAGCTCCCAATCCAGCACCGCGGCGATGGTCGGAGCGTCGGGTGCAAGGATGATGTTGTCGAGACGATAGTCGCCGTGCACCAGCCGCGGCGGTTGCGGCGGCGGCAGATGCGCGGGAAGCCAGACGATCAGCCGCTCCATGTCCTCGATGGGCTCGGTTTCCGAGGCGCGGTATTGTTTCGACCAGCGCTCGATCTGCCGCGCCACGTAATTTTCGCCGCGGCCGTAATCGGCAAGCCCGATCGCGGCCGGATCGAAGCTGTGCAGCCGCGCCAAAGTCGCGTTCATGGCGTCATAGACTTGTGCCCGCTCCGCGGGATTGGACCCCGGCATCTCGGCTTCCCAGAACACGCGGCCGTCGACAAACGACATGACAAAGAACGCCGTACCGATAACGGCCTCGTCGGCGCAATAGAGGATGGGCTCGGCGACCGGAAAGCCTAGCGCATGAAGCGCGCTGATCACGCGATGCTCGCGATCGACCGCGTGCGCCGAGGGCAAAAGCTTGCCCGGGGGCTTGCGCCGCAACACGTAGCGCCGCACCGGCGTTTCCACGAGATAAGTCGGATTCGACTGCCCGCCCTTGAATTGGCGAAGCGTGATCGGCCCGGCAAAGTCTTTGACATGCGCCCAGAGATAGGCTTCGAGCCGGCCGACGTCGAAGCGCAGCCGCTCGGCCACGTCCTTGGTGCCGGAAAAGGTGCTCTGACGATCGGTGCCGGCCACGCCTCCTCCCGGATATCTCCAGTGACGCCCTTATTCGAGGCGGGATCTTACCGAGGCTTCGCGTTCAACCGCCCGGCAGCCGATGTCGCGGCGATAGAAGCCTTCGGGCCAGTCTATACGCGAAATGGCCTCATAGGCACGTGTCCGCGCCTCGCGCACGGTCGAGCCTGTGGCCGACACGTTCAATACGCGGCCGCCATTGGCGAGGATGCGTCCGTCTTCGGCTTTGGTGCCGGCATGGAATACCTCCACGCCCTCGACGGCAGCGGCTTTGTCCAGACCTGAGATGACGGAGCCCTTGCCGTATGCGCCGGGATAGCCGCGCGCCGCCATCACGACGGTCAGCGCGGGCTCGGCATACCAGCGCAAATCGAGCGACTTGAGCACGCCGTCGCGGCTTGCCAGCAAGGCCGGCACGAGGTCCGACATCAGCCGGGGCATCAGCACCTGGCATTCGGGATCGCCGAAGCGCACATTGTATTCGATGAGCTTCGGCCCTTCCGCGCCGATCATCAAACCGGCATAGAGCACGCCTTTGTACGGCGCGCCCATCGCCGTCATCGCGCGCAAGGTCGGCAGCACGATTTCACTCATGACACGGGCGCTCATCACCGCATCGACGATCGGCGCCGGCGAATAGGCGCCCATGCCGCCGGTATTCGGTCCCTTATCGCCGTCGAAGGCGCGTTTGTGATCTTGGGCGGAGGCGAGCGGCACGGCATTCGTGCCGTCGCAAAGCGCGAAAAACGAAGCCTCTTCGCCGTCGAGAAACTCCTCGACGACGAGTTCAGCGCCGGCTTGCCCGAGGCCGCCGCCGAGAATCATGTCGATGGCGGCTTCGGCCTCGGCGAGGCTTGCCGCCACGACCACCCCCTTGCCGGCGGCAAGCCCGTCGGCCTTGACGACGATGGGCGCGCCGCGCGCCCGGGCATAGGCCTTGGCGCGACCTGCATCGCTGAAACGCTCATAGACCGCGGTCGGTATGCTGTTCGTCCGGCACAGGTCCTTGGTGAAACCCTTCGAGCCTTCGAGCCGCGCGGCGGCGGCGCTCGGTCCGAAAGCCTTGATACCGGCAGCCTCCAAATCGTCGACAATGCCGGCGCAGAGGGGCGCTTCCGGACCGACCACGACAAAATCGATGCCGTGACCGCGGCAGAAGGCGATCACGGCGCCATAATCGGCAATGTCGAGGTCGATGCACGCGGCTTCGCGCGCAATGCCGGCATTGCCCGGCGCGCAGAACAGCCGATCCACGAGCGGGCTGGCCGCCATCTTCCAGGCGAGCGCATGCTCGCGTCCACCGGAGCCCAACAGTAAAATATTCACGGCGGAATGTTCATCCGTTCAAATGCATCGCCACGGCCCCTGTAGCATGGGCCGGGACCGGTGCAAGATCGCGAACGGACTTGTCCAAGGGCCTTGAAGGGTCTTCCCCTGGGGTCTTGACCAAGGCTGGCGACGCAAAGCACTAAGCTCTATCTGCCATTTGCAGCGATGCCGCGATGAACGAACCGCGCCTCAATCTACCCGAACTGACCGTCTCCGAGCTCTCGGCGGCGCTTAAGCGCACCATCGAGGAATCGTATGGCTATGTGCGCGTGCGCGGCGAGCTGGGCAAGGTAAGCTATCACGGCAACGGCCACGTTTACTTCGATCTCAAGGACGACCGCGCCTCCATCGCCGGCGTCATCTGGCGCAGCGCCACCCCGCGCATCAAGCTCAAACTCGAAGCCGGCCTGGAAGTGGTGATCACCGGACGGCTCACGACCTATCCCAACCGTTCGCAATACCAGATCGTGGTCGAGACGCTGGAGCCGGCTGGCCTCGGCGCGCTAATGGCGCTGCTCGAGGAACGCAAGCGTCGATTGACCGCCGAGGGCCTGTTCGACGAGGCGCGAAAGCAGCTCTTGCCGTATTTACCGGCCGTGATCGGCGTCATCACCTCGCCGACCGGCGCGGTCATTCGCGACATCCTGCATCGGCTTGCCGACCGTTTCCCGCGGCACGTGCTGGTCTGGCCGGTCAAGGTGCAGGGCGATGGCTCGGCCGCCGAGGTGGCCGCGGCGATTGTGGGCTTCAACGCGCTGCCGGAAGGCGGGCCGATGCCGCGACCCGATCTCCTCATTGTCGCCCGCGGCGGCGGCTCGCTTGAGGATTTGTGGTCGTTCAACGAAGAGATCGTGGTGCGTGCGGCGGCCGCGAGCCTCATTCCGCTGATCTCCGCGGTGGGCCACGAGACCGACGTGACGCTCATCGATTTTGCCGCTGATCGGCGGGCGCCGACGCCGACCGCGGCCGCCGAAATGGCGGTGCCGGTGCGCGCGGAGCTCGCGGTCGACGTCGCTAACTTTGAGCGGCGGGCGCTGGGCGGCTGGCTGCGCGGCCAGGAAACGCGCCGGCATGCCGTGCGCTCGGCCGCCCGTGCGCTGCCAGATGCCGACGAGGTATTGGCGGTGCCGCGGCAGCGGCTCGATCACGCCACGGCCGGACTGACGCGCGGATTGCGCGCTAACGCCCACCTCCATCGCGTCAGCTTCTCGCGCATCGGCGGCAGGTTGAGCGCGCACATGCTGCGCGTGCATGTCGAGCGCCGCCGCGAACGCTATGCCGGAATTGCGCAGCGGTTGCGGGCGAGCGCGGCAGCGAATATCGAGACGCATCGGACCCGGATCGCACGGGAGCGCGAGCGTGTCGGCGTGTTCGCCGCGCGCGCCGGACGCGCCATGGACAATCTCCTCGATGCGCGCTGGGCGCGCTGTGAGCGCGATGCCCAGTTGCTCGCGGCGTTTTCCTATCGGGGTGTATTGGCCCGCGGCTTTGCGCTGGTGCGCGACCGGGGCGGCCGGCCCCTGCGCACCGCGGCCGCGGTGACCACCGGCATGCCGATCGACGTGGAGTTTTCCGACGGTTATGTCGGTGCCCGCGCCGAAGTCGTGCAGACCTCCGCACCGCGGGCCGAGCCGCCGCGGCGCCGAGCGCGGCGCGGCAGCGATCCGGGGCAGGGCGATCTTTTCTAACTTTTACCGCGCCGTAACGATGTGTTGGCGAGCTGACGGTTTGTTCATTGTCCGCCATTTTTTTGGAAACTGACTGTTTGTTCATCGCGTGAAAAATTTCCGCGCCGTGGAACCGCCATCATGCTTGCGTATTATTTGCTTTGGCGACATTCGGTTCGTCCAAGGAGAACAGCATGAGTCGATTCGTATTTGCGGCAGCGATCGCCGCGTTGGCTTTCGTGACCGTGTCGGGAATCTCGCAAGCGGCTCCGGTCGCGCCGCTGCCGGCGGGAGTGGTGAGCGACGCGGGTGCCGGTAACATCACCAAGGTCTATTGGCATCACCGGCATTGGCGTCATTGGTGCCGATGGCACCGTTGCTAGGAAAGATAAGTTTCCGCTGATACCCGCGCCGCGCCGAGCAATCGGCGCGGCGCTTTGTCTTCCACGGGTGGGTTTCGTCCGCGCGGCGAAATGATTATGTTTGCCGGTGCGCGGGCCGTCCGGGACTAAGGCCTGTCACCGCGACGGAGGCTAATTTGCTCAATCGTACCGACCGCCCATCCCCGATGCCCGGCGAGGCCGAGGTCAAATACCTCGACGGCGATTTCCGTGTCGTGCGGCCGGGAGCGTTCGTGCGCTGCGCCGTGACCGGCGTGCATATTCCACTCGAGGAGCTCCGCTATTGGAGCGTCGATCTGCAGGAAGCCTACGCTTCGCCGGAGGCGGTGCTGCAACGCCACGCCGCCGACTACGCGCGCAAATCCTAGCTGCGAATTAGGTTCTTATTCCAGCCGTTCTACGTCGCGCAGCGCCGGAAACAATTTCATCCATAGCAACGCCACCGCGATCGTGGCGACGCCCTTCAGCGCCGCCGCCGGCATCGCACCGAACAGCGCCGCCGTCATGCCGCTCTCGAATTCGCCGAGCTGGTAGGAGGCGTTGACGAACAGGAAGTTCACCGCTCCGACGCGCCCGCGCAGATCATCCGGCGTGGCCAACTGTACGAGCGAGATGCGGATCACCATGCTCACCGTATCCGCGGCGCCAAGTATCGCCAGCGCGAAAATCGACAGCCAGATTGAACGGGACACCGCGAATACCACGGTCGCCAAGCCAAAGACGATCACCGCCTGGAGCATCCGCATGCCGACCCGGCGATGAATGGCATAGCGGGCCAGCACGGCCGCCATCAGCAAGGCCCCGACAGCCGGCGCGCCACGCAACACGCCGAGGTCCCACGGTCCGGTGTGCAGGATGTCTCTGGCGTAGATCGGCAGCAGCGCGGTCACTCCGCCGAGCAGCACCGTGAAAAGGTCGAGCGATATCGTGCTGAATATCGCTGGGTTACGACGCACGAAGCCGACGCCGGCAAACACCCCCGCAAGCGTGGGCGGCTCCCTGGCGCTGACCGGCCGGTCCGGTTTGATCGCTCCGTTGAGCAGACTGGCGAGAAACGCGAATACCGCCACCGCCGCATAGGGCGCGGCGGGTGTCACCGCGTAAGCGAGCCCGCCGAGCGCCGGCCCGCTGATCATGGCCGCCTGGAACGCCCCAGTGAAAAGCGCAGTGCCCTTTTGCAGCATGCCGTCCGGCGTCACCGCCGGCAGCAAGGATGCGGCCGCCGGACTTTCAAACGCGGTGGCGGCGCCAAACACCAGCACCGCGGCAAAAATCTCCGGTACGTTGAGCCAGCCGGCATAACTGCCCCAAGCCAGGAACGCCGCCGTCAGTCCGACGGCGATCTGCGAAATCTGGACCACGCGTTTACGTTCGTAACGGTCCGCCACGTGGCCGGCGAGGAAGACCAGAAGCGCTGTGGGGATAAACTACATCAGGCCGACGATGCCGAGGTCGAACGCGCTGCTAGTCAACGCATAGACCTGCCATCCCACGGCGACGGCGGCGATCTGGCGGGAAAACTCGGAGAATCCCCGCGCCAAAAAATAAAATAGGTACGGCCGATGCCTGAACAGAATCGCGGAGCCAGCGGGCAAGGGGGCAAACATCGGTCTAGCGCCGCTTGACCACGGCGAGGATGATGTCGCGGAAGGCGTCCGCCTCCTCGACGACGAAACGGACCGGCAATGCGCTGGCGCGTGCGGCCAGCGCGGCAAGCTGCGGTTCGCCGGACAGCCGCGCCGCATCCTTCTCCGTCGTGACAAGCACGAGGTTTTCTCGATCGGCGCGCGCCAGCATGTCCTGTGCCTCTGCCGCAGTGTAACGATGATGGTCGGGAAAGCTTGCGCGCTCCGCGACCGCTACCCCGTTTTCGGCAAGTGTGGCGAAGAACTTCTCCGGATCGCCGATGCCGGCGAAGGCCAAAACCCGGCGGCCGCCGAGCGCCGCGATGGTTTGGCGGTCGGGTTCGAGACGGCCGTGAAAGATCACGACATTGTGCCGGCGTGCGCGCTCGGTAAGCGCGGTGAGGCCATCGGGCCGCCCGACGATGACCAAGGCCTGCGCACGCGAAATCTGCGTCTCCAACGGTGCCCGTAACGGACCGGCCGGGATGATGCGGCCGTTGCCGATGCCGCGGCGGCCATCGACCAGCAGGATCCCCAGCTCCTTGGCAAGCGCGGGATTCTGAAAGCCGTCGTCCATCACGATCACGGTCGCCGCGCCGCGACGTGCCTCATTGGCGCCGGCCAGCCGATCGCGCGCGACGATGGTCGGTGCAAGGCGCGCGAGCAGGAGAGGCTCATCCCCGACCGTGTCGGCGGAATGGACTGCTGGGTCGACGCGCAGTGGGCCGGACGATCGCCCGCCATAGCCACGGCTCAAAAAGAACGGCCGCTCGTGCGCGGCAAGGAGGAGGCGCGCCACCGCGAGCGCCGCCGGCGTTTTGCCGGCGCCGCCGACGGTCGGGTTGCCGAGGCAGATGACCGGCACGCCGACGCTGCGGCCTTGCGTCTGCATGCGTAGCGCCGCGACCGCTCCGTAGATGCCGCCGAGCGGGCTCAAGAGGCCGCCGCTGCCGGGCCGCCACCAAAAGGCGGGCTCGCGCATCACGGTGCGATCCCGAAAAATCGAAGCCGGTTTTCGGCAAAGATCATGTCCAGCCTCTCATTAAATGCGCTGCTCGAGCCGGAGCTGCATCAAGTAAGGCCCGAGGGCGGCGAGTGTCCGCTCCAGCGCCCCGGCGAGCGCGCCCACCGTCACGGCGGCTGCTTCGGCGACAGCCTTGCGAGTGACCGGATTGGCGAGCCAGTCGCCGAGGCAAGCCGTCAACGCTGCCTCGTCGGCGACGCATTCGGCGCCGTGGGCCGCATCGAGCGCGGCATAAATCTCGGCGAAATTCCAGACATGCGGACCGTGGACTACCGCAGCGCCGAGCCTGATGGCTTCGATCGGATTTTGCCCGCCATGGCTGGCGAGCGAGCCGCCCATGAACACGGTGGGCGCCAGCCGGTAGATCAGGCCGAGTTCGCCGAGCGTATCGGCGACGAACACATCGACATCCGGCGTCGGCATCTCCTCCTGCGAGCGGAGCGCGACGGAAAGGCCGGCGGCTTTTGTCTCCTCGGCAATGCCGGGACCGCGCTCCGGATGGCGCGGCGCGATGATGGTCAGGAGCGACGGACATTTTGCGCGCAGCCGCTGATGGGCGGCGAGCATCGCGGCTTCCTCGCCGGGATGCGTGGATGCCGCCGCGATGACGACGCGGGCGTCGATCATCGTTTTGAATTTGCGCAAAGTCGGCAGGTCGGCCGGTGGGGCGGGCACGTCGAGCTTCAGATTGCCTATAGTGCTGATGCGCGGTGCACCGAGTTGGCTGAAGCGCTGCGCATCGGCGCCGGATTGCGCCAGGCAAAGATCGAAGCGTCGTAGCAGCGCGGCGATGACTCCGGGCTGGAGCCGCCAGCGGCTGAACGAGCGCTCCGACACGCGGCCATTGAGGAGGATCATTGGGACGCCGCGGTCACCGCACGCCAGAATAAGATTCGGCCACAGATCGGATTCGACGAACAACGCAAGATTGGGCCGCCAATGGTCGAGGAAGCGGCCGACAAATCGCGGCGCGTCGAGCGGAATGAACTGGTGCACCGCGCCCGCAGGCAGGCGCTGTTCGGCAAGGGCTGCGGAGCTGACCGTGCCGGACGTGACCAGCACCGCAAAGTCCTTGGCGCGGAGGCGTTCGATAAGCGGGATGATGGCGAGGATTTCACCGACGCTCGCGCCGTGCAACCAGATCAGCGGGCCGGCCGGGCGCGGCAGGCTTGGCTGACCGTAGCGTTCGGCGAGGCGGGTCGGATTTTCCTTGCCGCGCTTGAGTCGCCACGCCAAGAGTCGCGACGCCACCGGCGGGGCTGCCGCCCGCGACGCCAGCCGATAGAAACGCAGCGCGAGCGGCAGCCGATCGCGCACTTTAGTCTCCTCCCCGCGGCCGACCGGCGCGTTCAACAGCGCCGTGCATCACCACGTTTCGCAGGCTGTCTCGTTGTCGCCCGATGCTCTTGCATAACATACTCTCAGCGCTGCGGTGATTGGCTATCCGGATCGAGCATTCGGTGCAGATGAACGATGAAATAGCGCATTTGCGCGTTGTCGACGGTGCCTTGCGCCTTAGCTTTCCAGGCCGCATAGGCGCTGGCGTAGTTCGGGAAAATGCCGACGATGTCGATGTTGTCGAGATTTTTAAATTCCATGCTCGAGGCGTTATTCAGTTCGCCGCCGAACACGAGGTGAAGCAACTGCCTCGTTGGCGGTTTGGGGATGTCCGACATGCCGTTCGCTCCGCGCTATTCGCGATTGATCAAAACGCGAGGCGTTCATCCCTAAGAAGTTCGATGATTGTCGCGTGCCTGTCCCGGCCGGCAGCGACGAGCATCCCATGCCGCGGTACGGGACGGTTATAGGTCACGGCGCCGCCGTCTGCGGGCGTCAGGGCGCCGCCAGCTTCGTGCACCAAAAGATCAGCCGCCGCAAGGTCCCAGTCGTGGCTGTCGACGCCGGCAATCGCGACGTCGAAGGCGCCTTGCGCAACGCGCGCAAGGCGCAGCGCCAGCGACCGCACCCGCGGCATGGCGATGAAGGGGGGCGCCACGCCGGCGAGCCGCTCGAGCCAACGTCTCGGTCCAGCAATGCGCGCGCCTTCGAGCGAAGTCCCGGTCGTGGCGGCGATCGCCCTGCCGTTGCACATGGCGCCGCCGCCTGCGCTCGCCGAGAAGAACTCTTCGGTGACCGGAGCGTAGAGGCAAGCCGCGATCGGCCGGCCATGATCGACCAGCGCCGCGGACACGGCCCAGTCCGGCAAACCTGCAAGATAGGCGCGCGTGCCGTCGATCGGATCGACGATCCAGACGTAGCGCGCGCCCAGCCGGGCGGGATCGTCGGCGCTTTCCTCCGAAAGCCAGGCGATGCCAGATCCTTCGCCGGTAAGCCGTTCATGCAGCAACCGGTCAACGGCGATGTCGGCTTCGCAGACCGGCGAAGATTCTCCTTTGGTCCAGGTTCTGAGCGGAGTCCGGAACATTGACAGCGCCAGCGCGCCCGCTTCGCGCACAGATGACGCCAGCCGTGCAGTGGCTTGGGCGGGATCGACCGGCTCAGTGTCCGGCAACGGTCATACCTTCGACGCGCAGTGTCGGCGCATTGGTGCCGTAGCGGAAGACGAGGTCGTTCGCCGGCGTGAGCGAGGCGAACATGTCGGAGAGGTGGCCCGCGATCGTGACCTCGCTGACCGGATAGGTGCGTTCGCCATGCTCGATCCAGAAACCGGAAGCGCCGCGGCTATAGTCTCCTGTCACCAGATTGACGCCCATGCCGATCATGTCGGTGACGTAAAAGCCATCCTCGATGTCGGCGATCAGCTCCTGCGGGCTCTTTCCGCCGGCGGCGAAATGAAGATTGCTGGCGCCGGGGGAGGGTGTCGAGGACACGCCGCGCTGGGCGTGTCCGGTCGTTTGCAGGCCGAGCTCGCGGGCGGTGGCACAGTCGAGGAGCCAGGTGGTGAGCACGCCGTCTTCGACCAGCTTGCGGCTGCGGCCGGCGACGCCTTCGGCGTCGAATGGCCGCGAACGCAAGCCGCGCGGACGCAGCGGATCGTCGATGATGTCGATGCCCGAAGCAAAAATCTTCGCGCCGCGCTTGTCGCGCAGGAAGCTTGTCTTGCGCGCGATCGCGGCGCCGTTGGCGGCGCTGGCGACGTGACCGACCAGCGAACCCGAGATTCGTGAATCGAACACCACCGGCACCCGGCGGGTGGCGACCTTGCGCGGATTGAGGCGTTTGACCGCGCGCTCGCCGGCGCGCCGGCCGATCGCCTCCGCGCTGTCGAGGTCGGCAGCGTGCAAAGTCGAGGAGAAATCGTAGTCGCGCTCCATGCCGGTGCCGTCGCCGGCAATGGCCGTCATGGCGATGCCGTGACGCGAAGCGATCGTCGCGCCGTGGAAGCCGTGGCTGGTCACCAGCACCAATCCGCCGATGCCGGCGGAGGCCGAGGCGCCGCCCGACTTGGTGACGCCGGCAACGGCAAGACCGGCGGCTTCCGCCTCGCGGGCAAGAGTTTCGAGTTCATCGACCTCCGGCATGTCCGGATCGATCAGGTCGAGCGCCGGCAGTTTGCCGGCCAGAAGTTCCGGATCGGCAAGCCCGGCAAAGCGGTCCTCCGGCGCCGCGCGCGCCATAGCGACGGCGCGCTCGGCCAAAGCGTCGAATCCGTTGTCCTTGAGGTCGTTGGTGGAAACCACAGCCTGCCTGCGGCCGACGATGACGCGCAGACCGAGATCGTCCCCCTCGGAGCGCTGCGATTCCTCGACGGCGCCGTCGCGCACCTCGACCGACAGCGACACCGAACGCACGGCGAGCGCGTCGGCCTGGTCGGCGCCGGCGCGGCGCGCGCCGGTTACCAGACGTTCGGCAAGATCGGTGAGGTCGGATTGATCGAGAAGCGACATCGGCAAGGCGGTTTAGGCGCGGCGGCAAACGAACACAAGGCCAAGATGTGGCCGAAGACGGCGCGATTCAACCCGGCGTCGAGCGTGTCAGGGTGCGCCTGGCGGCAAATTGCATTGGCTCCGGCAACGCCTCGTCAATCATGCGCGGTATTGGCGGGTGCGATACGAGCTTTTAACCAGGGTTCTTAAGCCGACGACGACCGCACTCTGGCATTCTCGCGGCAACCGGGCGGCAACAGCTCGGGGGAGCCGAGTTTTCGGGGCGTCAAATGGAAGCCGGCAGGATTGCTGCCGGGTCGAGCCGCGCCGGGGCTCCTTATCGCGCAAGCGCGGTGGGGACCCTATTGCGGCTCGACCCCTTCTCTTTGCCCGTGCGTTTCGAGGCCGCCGATGAGGCGGCCGACGAGCGCCTGCGGGTCATCGATTTGCATCGCGAACGCGTGGTGATGCGCCGCTCGGTGCGCGGCATGCACATGGCGCTGAATTTGCCGGTCGCCGGCTTTCGCGGTGTCGCCATCCGTCTTACCGGGAAAGCCGACGAGCCGCCGAACGCGATCTCTGTCGTGCTCGAGCACGGCGACCCGGCGCTGTCGCTGCCGCTGTTTTCCTCCGACACTGGTGACGACATCGTCGTCGAATGGCAGTCGTGGGGCCGCGTGCTGGGGCTGCCTTTGCTCGTCGCCGAACGCGACGGCAGCTTGTACGAGCCGTTCGCGCGGCTGGGCGCGGTGCTGATCGAAGCGCCGACTTGGCGCCGCCGCCGCCGCAGCGCCATTGCCCGCCGCCGTCCCTCGGCCCTGCTGCGCCGCCGCCCCGGCACACCGCCGGATCAGCCGGTCACTCATCGCGGCGAGCGCGAGATCATCGCCCGCAATTGAGCGTAAGCCGCACGGCGGAGCCGCAGGCCTGCGTCTGTCTCCGCCATTTTCCCGCTTCGTGCGACGGCGCAAAAGCAAACGCGGTCAACTCCGGATCGCGGCGCGCTTCGCGTCGGAAGAAATCGATGATAAAGTTGACCGTTAGATTATGGGTAAGCGGAAATGAGCGGGCGGTTTGCTGATCGCAACGTGCTGATCACCGGTGCTGGCTCGGGGATCGGAAGAGCGACCGCTTTGCTTTTCGCCCAGGAGGGCGCACGCCTCGTGGTCGTAGACCAAAACGAGGCGGATGCGCAGAAGACGGCCGCGCTCATCCGGGACGCGGGCGGCGAAGCTTTCGCCATCGGCGCCGACGTCAGCCGCGACGCGGATTGCCGCGCCATGGTGGAACGCGCGGTCGCGGCCTATGGGCGGCTTCACGTGGCGTTCAACAATGCCGGCATCGGCGCGAGCGGCTTTGCCCTTGCCGACGAAGAAGAAGTCACCTGGGATCGACTGATCGACGTGAACCTGAAGGGCGTATTTCTGTCGATGAAGCACGAGATTGTGGCGATGCTGGCCGCGGGCGGCGGCGTCATTGTCAACACGGCTTCGGCCGCCGGTCTCGTTGGTGAACGCGGCATCGGCATCTACACGGCGAGCAAACACGGTGTGGTCGGGCTCACGAAAACGACCGCGCTCGATTATATCGGGCAAAATATCCGTATCAACGCGGTCTGCCCAGGCGCGACGCGCACGCCAATGCTGGCGGCCTGGTTCCAGGACCCGAAGGTCGAGAGTTTCATCATGTCCCGGCATCCGATCGGAAGAATTGGCGAGCCTGAAGAAATCGGGCGCGCGGTTTTGTTCCTGGCCTCCGACGATGCTTCTTTCATCGTTGGCCAGGCACTCGCGGTCGATGGCGGTCTCACGGCGCAGTAACAAGCGGACTCGAATAAAGACGTCGATCAGACGAGGCGGTGCAAAGCCGCGTCGAGCAGCAACCCGGCAAACAGGATTAAGCCGGCGTCGCGGTCGGATTTGAACAACGCCAAGCAGCGGTCAGGATCGGCGATATTGAGCCGCACGATCTGCCAGGCAAGGTGGGCGGCAAAGCCCAGCAGAAAAACCGCGAATATGGGTCCGGCGCCGGCGGCGAAACCCGCCGCGCCGATGAGAATGACGGCCAGCGCGTAAAACAGCGCGAGCATCGGCTTGGTGCGCTCGCCGAACAAAAGCGCGGTCGATTTGATGCCGATCAGGGCGTCGTCTTCGCGATCCTGATGGGCGTAGATCGTGTCGTAGCCGATCACCCATGCGATGGAGCCGGCATAGAGCAGCAAAGCTGGCGCGTCGAGCCGGCCGAATGCCGCGGCCCAGCCGATCAGCGCACCCCAGGAAAACGCCAGACCGAGCACGATCTGCGGCCAATAGGTGATGCGCTTCATAAATGGATAGATCGCGACGATGGCGAGCGAAGCGATGCCGAGGGCGATCGTGAAGGTGTTGAAGGAGAGGAGGACCGCGAGCCCGACCAGCGCTTGGGCGACAAGAAAGCCGCCCGCTTGCAACACGCTCACTTGGCCCGAAGGGATCGGCCGCGAGCGCGTGCGCTCGACGCTGCGGTCGAGGTCGCGATCGACGATGTCGTTCCAGGTGCAGCCGGCGCCGCGCATGGCAAAGGCGCCCACGAAAAACAGCGCGAGATGCACGACGTTCGGCGCCATTTTCTGGCCGGCGACGACGGCGAGCGCCGAAGACCACCAGCAGGGCAGCAGCAAAAGCCAGGAGCCGATCGGACGGTCGAGCCGCGCCAGCCGCAGATAAGGACGGGACCAGGCCGGGGCGAGAGTGTCGACCCAATTGCCGGTCGCGTCGGCGACCGAACCGGCCACGGGGCTCATTTTGCCAACGGGTTACCGTTCAGCGAATCGAGCGTGCCGTGGCCAGTCTTGGTATTGCCCGCCGTATCCACCGATGGCGTGCCGATGGCGTCGCTGAGCGTCGGTGGCCGCGGTTTGGCGGCGGGACCCTCGGTGCAGGCCGCGGTTTGGAATTTCAGCGTGTGCTCGTGACCGGCCTTGGCGTTGCTGATGGCCTGTTCGGGGATGTTGCACCAGGTTTTATTGGTTTCGAGGAACTTCAACATGGTCCCCTCGGCGGCGTAAAAGCGCTGTACCAGCACGCAAATCTCCTTGCGTTCGGATTTGTGCTGGATTGCGGCGCGCACCGCCAGTGCCTTCTTTTCCGCGTCCTCCTTGATCGGGCCGAAGGCATTGCATTGCGGCGGACCCGCCTGCGCCATTGCCGCGGGGCATTCGGCGGCGATGGCCAAGGCGGCGATCGCCACGGCGAGACACCACTTCATCGCTTTTAGTCCTTTCCCGGTTCCCCTTAAATCTTACCGTGCCGATATTACATGGCCCGTTGATTTCGGCGACAAGGCGGCAGAACTTCGCACTCCGTCGCGTTAGCCTGCAATGTCGCTCATTTAGCTCACATTTTTCCATGCCGGGATATGATTTTCGCAGTCCGCGCCTGTACGTCGATTCGGCGCTGGCGCTGGGCGCCCAGGTGGCGCTCGAGGCGCCGCAGGCCCACTATCTGGCGTCGGTCCTGCGCCTGAAATCGGGCAGCCGCGTTCTTCTATTCAACGGCCGCGACGGCGAGTGGGGCGCAACGCTCACTTTTCTCCGGCGCAGCGTCGTGGTGGAGGTTGCAGCCAGGACGCGCGAGCAGACGCCGCCCGCGGATTTGCACTACCTGTTCGCGCCGCTCAAGGCGGCGCGGCTCGATTACATGGTGCAGAAGGCGGTCGAAATGGGGGTTTCGCGGCTACAGCCGGTGCTCACGCGCCACAGCCAGGTGGCGCGTGTGAAAACGGAGCGCATGCGCGCCAATGCCATCGAAGCCGCCGAGCAATGCGGCGTTC
>Ga0316363_10001468_pt1 | contig 20742 bp, 15 predicted proteins | sample Sb_taG_3_FD_200459 | JGI IMG/M metagenome (GOLD analysis project Ga0316363, IMG submission 200459) | Peat soil microbial communities from Weissenstadt, Germany - Sb_50d_a_PC metaG (v2) (version 2) | ecosystem: Environmental > Terrestrial > Soil > Wetlands > Peat | place: Germany: Weissenstadt...
GACAGCGCGGATCTGATCAGGAGAAATCCTGGCGGTGGCGCAGGCCTGACGGATGGCGGTGTGCAGCGCTTCCCTGGCCTGCATCTCGCCGAGGCGAACGATGTTGCTGCCGCCGGTCATTGCCTTCGCGAGCACGGTCGTTTCGTCGGCGAGAAGGCAGCGGGTTTTGGTGCCGCCGCCGTCGATTCCGAGATAGTAGGGCATCGCGCTAGTTCTAACACAGGTTCAGCGTAAATTCGTTCTCCGGCGGGTTCGGTCCGGGAACATGCTTGTACAATGCTGCGAACTGGTGGCGAGTGGCGGAGAGGCGGCTAGCCGCGCCTCTACTGGAAGGGATCGCTTGGGATTGAATCGGATCGACCTGCTGATTATTGCGGCTTACCTGGCGGGGATCACGCTGTTTGGGCTGCGGTTTCGCAAGCGGCAGCGGACGATGCGAGACTACTTTCTCGCCGACCGCAACATTCCGTGGTGGGCAATTGCGCTGTCGATTGTGGCCGCGGAGACCAGCACGCTGACCATCATTAGTATTCCTGGCCTGGCCTACGATTCGAATCTTACTTTTCTGCAACTGGTGATGGGATATGTGATCGGGCGCGTCATTATTAGTTTTGTGCTGCTGCCTTCGTATTTTCGCGGTGAGTTGTATACGGCTTATCAGCTGATTGAGCGGCGGTTTGGCCCGGAGCTGCGCACGGTGACGGCGGGCCTGTTTCTGCTGACGCGGGCGGCGGCGGAGGGAGTACGCGTGTATGCCGTGTCGATTGTGGTCGCGATTGCGCTGGGCACGGGCGAGGTCGCTTCGATTGCGATCATCACGCTGCTGACTTTGATCTATACGTTTGAGGGCGGACTGGCTGCGGTGATCTGGACGGATGTGGTGCAGACTTTTATTTATGTGGGTGGGACGCTGGTGGGTCTGGTTGCGATTCTGCATCTGGTGCCGGGAGGATGGGGGTCGGTCGCGGCGATTGCGGGTGGGCTGCACAAGTTCCAGGTGTTCGATGCTTCCGTCGTAACGCACTGGCCTTATTTTAATTTTGCGCAACCTTACACACTTTGGGCGGGGATTATCGGTGGTGCGTTCTTGACGACGGCCAGCCATGGCACCGATCAGCTTATCGTGCAGCGCTTGCTGGCGGCGCGGAATCAGCGGCAATCGGTGCTGGCGTTGCTGTCTAGTGGAGTGGCGGTCTTTTTTCAGTTTGGGCTGTTTCTTTTTGTGGGTGTAATGCTGTTTGCCTACTACCGGGTTCCGTCGGCTACGTTTGGGCGGGCGGACAGAATTTATCCGACGTTCATCGTGAGCCGGATGCCGCATGGAATTGCGGGGCTGCTGATCGCGGCTATTCTGGCGGCGGCGATGTCGAACCTGAGCGCGGCCCTGAATTCGCTGGCCTCGAGTTCGATGGTGGATTTCTATCTTCGCTTTCGTCGCTCGGGATCTCGTTCGGAGGTGAGCGAAGCGGGGCGGCTGCGGCTGGCGCGGCTGGCGACCGTTGGGTGGGCGCTGGTGCTATTCGGGCTGGCGGTGTTGGCGTTGCATCGCGTGGGGCGCGTGGTGGAAGTCGGGCTGCAAATCGCGTCGGTGGCTTATGGAGCGTTGCTCGGAGTGTTTCTGCTGGGCGTGCTGACCAAGCGCGCGAATCAGCGTGGGGCGATTGTCGGCATGGTCTGCGGATTCGCGATGGAGCTGTATTTGTGGGGATGGTCGCAGGTGGCTTTCACCTGGTGGGTTGCGATCGGGACTTGTGTGACGTTTGCTTTGGGATACGCGGCGAGCGTTCTGTGGCGGGATGAAGCAAGAGCTTGAACGCGGAGAGAGTCACGCGGAGAGAATATGGACAAACGCTCTACGGACAATCATCTCCGCCCGGAACTGGCGCGCGATCTGGGGTTGTCTCATGCTGGCGCGGTGGTGGTGGGGACGATCATCGGGAGCGGAATTTTTCTGGTTCCAACCGAGATGATGCAGGCGGTGGGGTCGGCGCGGCTTGTGTATCTCGCGTGGGTGTTCGGAGGGCTGCTGTCTTTTTTCGGCGCGCTCACTTATGCCGAACTGGGGGCTATGAAGCCGCAGGCGGGGGGCGAGTATGTGTATATCCGCGACGCCTACGGGCCGCTAGCGGGATTTCTCTATTCATGGACCTGGTTTCTGATCGCCAAGCCGGCTTCGATTGCGACCGTCACGACTGGGCTGGTGCGGATCCTCGGAACTTTTCCGGTCTTCTCGTTCTTCTCGCATAATCTCTTTTCCCATATATCGATCTCGCATTCATTCACGGTCAACTACGGGCAAATTGTGGCAATCGGAGCTACCGTTCTGATTTCGTGGCTGAACTACATTGGGGTGCGCCGGGCGGGAGAATTTCAGTTTCTGTTCACGCTCCTGAAGGTTGCGATCATCCTTGGAATTGTGGCAGTGGGCTTTTCCTATGGCGGAGGAACGTGGGCGAATTTCGCGACCGAGTTCACCGGGGCAAAAGGCGGCCTGGCTGGATTTTTCGCGGCACTGGTGGCTGCACTTTGGGCTTATGACGGTTGGAACGACCTGACCATGGTCGCGGGCGAGATACGCAATCCGCAGCGCAATATTCCCCTAGCGCTGATTTGGGGCGTGGCCACTGTGGGGGCGCTCTACATCCTGGTGAACGCGGCGGTGCAATATGTGTTGCCGGCGGCGGCGATCGCAGCTTCGGAGCGTCCTGCGTCGGCGGCGGTGGCATTGGTGCTCGGGCACGCGGGTGCCAGCCTGGTATCGGCGGGCATAGCGGTTTCGATGCTGGTGACTTTGAACGGCACCATCATGAGCGGAGCGCGCGTGCCGTTTGCGACGGCGCGCGATGGCTATTTCTTCAAGGCGATTGCGGAGGTTCATCCGCGCTTCCGCACGCCTTCGATGGCGATCGTTGTACAGTGCGGGTTGGCGATCATCCTGCTGCTGCTGGGAGGCAGTTTCCGGCAGTTCTTTTCGCTGGCGATTTTCGCGGAGTGGATGTTCTACATGATCGCAGGCAGTACGGTATTCGTTTTCCGGCGGCGGGAGCCGCACGCTGAGCGGCCTTATCGCGTGTGGGGATATCCGGTGGTTCCGGCGATTTTTGTGGTGGTTTCCGCAGCCCTTCTCTACTACACGTTCAGCGACAATCTGAAAAGCTCGGCTGGCGGATGCCTGGCGATGGTGGCGGGCGTTCCGGTGTTCTACTTCTTTGCGTGGCGACGAGCAGCCGCAGCTTAAGCTTGAGCGAGGCCTTCGAACTTTTTCATCACAAAAGTCCGGGCCACGCGTCACAGACTGCCCAACCCGCCGTGCGCGACAATAGGAACCTGATCGGGGCAGCCAAGAAAGCGGCGTAATCGGCCAGCGGGTTGAGTACGTCCGAACGCCCAAGGTGGTTACTAAAGGACAGGCGCAAGGGACACGTTTACCCATTGTCCAATCTCCCATAATGTGAAGACTCCAGCCCCGAGCGCTACCCCCAGCTTCGGGTCCCCTTTTGGAGTCATGGATGCCTACGAGCGATCGCGGTTTTCAACTCGGCCTGCTGCCTGAAAAGAAGTGGAACTGGCGGACTTTCGCTGCCAGCTATGGGATGCTCACGGGCCTGATCCTATTCTTTCTTGTCGTCGGGATGGTGGTGCCCGACACGCTGCTCCTCGACGCGAACTATCACATCACGGAGCTGATACCACGGCCGGCGCTGAGGCCGGAGCGGCTGCACAAGTCGAAGCCGCTGCATATGAAGTTGCTGCCGCCGGCGCCCGTGTTCGAGACCCCGAAGCTGATCGTGCCGCACGAGGTGCGCGCGGCCAAGCCGCAGCCCCAGGAAATTGAGCCGCCCAAGGTGGCGATGAATAACTTCGCGCCGGCGACGTTGAAGCCGGCGAGTGGAGCGCGTCCGGTGCTGCTGATTCATACCGGGGAGTTCCAGGGAAGTTCGGCGACGCCAACCGTGAATGCTCCGGTTACGAAAGTGCAGACGGGCGGGTTCGGCGATCCGAATGGGCTGAAGCCGAGCGAGAACGGGAAGCCCAACGGCAAGCTGATCGCATCGGCGGCGGGTTCGTTCGACCTGCCGATGGGACCGGGACAAGGCAACGGGTCGGGTGGCGCGAAAGGGATTAAGGGAACGGTGGCAAGCGCCGACTTTGGCAACGGGGTGGCAACTGCGGGACGAGGAGACGGGCGCAGAAGCGGCCGCGGCAATGCTGAAGTACAAACGTCAAGCTTCGGTTCGCAGGAGATTGCGCAGAACGCGCCGCATATTCAGCGTGTGGATAGCGGCCCTCCGGCCTCGTTGGTCGAGATCACGTATAAGCCGAACCCGGTTTATACAAACGAAGCAAGAAATCTGAAACTGGAAGGCGAAGTCCTGCTGGAAGTGGAGTTCGCGGCGAACGGGCAGCTACACGTGAATCGAGTGGTCCGGGGTCTGGGCCATGGGCTTGACGAGGCCGCCATATCCGCCGCCAATAAGATGCGGTTCAAGCCGGCTTCGCGAAACGGGCAGTTAATGGATTCGACAGCAATCGTGCACGTAGTATTTCAACTGGCGTATTGACCACCTGGGAGATAAGAGTTATGCGGAAAGTTATGAACAACATGAATATGAACTGGATGATTTTGGCTCTGCTGGCGGTAACGATGACGGCAGTGGCCCAGCAGCCGGCGTCCGCGCCGCAGAACCCACAGCCGGTTGCAGCGACGCAGCCGGAACAGACGGCGGCGCAACCGAGCCAGACGCAGTCCGGACAAGAACAGTCAGGTCAGGCGCAGTCGAATCTGGCGCCGCCGGCCACGATGGATCAGGTTATAGACCGCGTGATCATGCAGGAGAAGGAACTGATCAAGTTTTTATCGCCGCGCACTCCTATTGTGGAGACCTATCTGCAGAACCTGACCCAGGATCCGCAACTGGGGCCGATTCCGCAGAATGATCATTACTTTCTGGGACGCATGGACTTGAGCCAATCGATCGACCGGGCCGACTACCTTAAGGGCAAAGACGAAGGCATGGAGAGGCATCTGCTGGGCGGGTTCACGAAGAAGTTCAAGTTCCAGTATCAGCCGCTGGGCTTTTCCTGGATGATCTTCGTCGACCGCACCGACTTTGACCGGCAGCACTACCATTTCCACTACGCGCGACGCGAGTTTTTGGGCGACGTGCGCTGCCTGGTGTTCGATCTGACGCCGACAAAAGACGCCGGCCGGGGGCGCTTTCTCGGCCGCATCTGGGTTGAGGATCAAAACTTCAACATAGTGCGGTTGAACGGCACTTATGCGCGTCCTACGCGTAACAATTATTACTTCCACATGGACAGCTGGCGGTTGAACTTGGTCCCGGGTTATTGGGTGCCATCTTACATCTACAGCGAGGAAGGCGACTTCACGGCGGGGGCTAAGAACAAGATCGCGTTCAAGGCCCAGACTCGCATGTGGGGATATAACCTGAAGACGGCTACGCCGAACGACGAACTTACTAACATCCGCGTTGACAGCGTAAAGGACTCTACGCCGACGGCACAGGATGCGACGCCGCTGGCTGCCGAGCGCGAATGGCAACAGCAAGCGGAAGACAACGTTGTGGAGCGGCTGGAGCGCGCCGGGCTTCTGGCTCCGGCGGGCGACGTGGATAAGATCCTGCAAACCGTGGTCAACAACCTGGAGATCACCAATAACATCGACCTGCCACGGCCAGTCCGGACGCGGGTGCTGACGACTTCTCCGCTGGAAACTTTCAGCGTCGGTAACACGATTGTGGTGAGCCGCGGGCTGATCGACGTGCTTCCGGATGAGGGCAGCCTGGCCATGGTGCTCTCTCATGAACTGGCGCACATTGTTCTGGGACATAACCTGGGCAGCCAGTATGCGTTCAATGACCGCATGCTGTTCTCGGACGAGGTGACTTACCAGAACCTGGGGTTCAAGCACATTCCCGAGGAGGAAACAGCCGCCGACAAAAAAGCCATCGAGATGCTGAAGGCCTCACCCTACGCCCAGAAGCTGGACTCGGCTGGGCTCTTCATCAGGGCTCTGCAAGTGCGCGCTCCACAACTGAGCGCTCTGCTGCAAGCGCACCTCGGCAACAACATCACGGAGAACGGGATGGTAACGCGCATGGCGGCGCTTGCCACTTCGGCACCGGCGCTCGATTGGAACAAGCTGGATCAGATCGCCGCGTTGCCTCTGGGTGCACGCGTCAAGCTGAACCCGTGGGATGACAAAGTAGAGATCGTGAAGGCGCAGCCGGTCGCGATCACTTCGGCGCGCGACAAAATGCCGTTCGAGGTGACGCCGTTCTATCCGCGGCTTTCGCGGTTCAGCACTGCGAGCGCGTCCGCGGCCACCACCACGGCAGCGCTACCGACGGCGGCGACCACCGCTGACGCCAACGCTAGCCTCAGTCCGACCAACTGAGTCGGATCCAAGTTGATAGAAGCGCAGGCCGGGACCGGAAGAAATTCCGGGCTCCCGGCCTGTGTCTATTTTGGAGAGAGCCGGGCGCCTTCGACTGCCCCCTCGGCTCCGCTCGGGGCTTCGGCAAAACAGGGCAGGCTCGCGAGACTCCCGTCCCTCCACCGAGTGACTTGTCGCGCTTGCTAGAAGTGGTCTCTCAGGTCGCCGAAACGATCTACCACCAGCAGACGCTGCGAGGCCGGCACGGCCGCAACTTCCTCGTGCTCTAAGATCCAGGTGTTGCCGTGAGGTATGAAGACTGCGTGCAGGCCGGCGGCGAGGGCGGGGTTGATATCGGACTTGGGGCTGTTGCCGACCATCCAGGTGGAGTCCGCTGGAAGGGCGTACTTGGCGATGGCGGAGCGGTAGGTCGATTCGTCCTTCTCGGCTACGATCTCGACGGCGGAAAAATATTCTTTCAATCCCGAGCGTTCGACTTTTCCGGATTGCTCGGCGGGGTTTCCTTTGGTCATCAGGATGAGGTGGTGGCGCTCGCCGAGATACTGCAGGGTTTCGGGCACGAGGGGGAGAACTTCAATCGGATGCCCGGCGATCTGGTGGGCAAAGCTGCGAATGCGTTCGTGCAATTCGGGCGTGACCGGGTCGACGGAAAACTTCTCAAAGGTCTCCACCAGCGCGTGCGCGAAGCTGTGCAGACCGTAGCCGTGCTTAACGATGCATTCTCGCTCAACGTCGTTCAGCACCAGCCGAACCATCTCAGGCGAGCATTCGCGATGGTTGAGGAACGAAATAAACTTTGCGATCGCCCTTTCGAAATAGATGTTGTTTTCCCAGAGCGTGTCATCGGCATCGATGAGCAGAGTCTGAGCGCCGTTCTCTCCCCGCATCTGCTCATGATAACGGGCCGGGAGGATTCACGACGCCGGGCTGCGAGCGGGCAAAAACCGCTTCATCTCTCGGCTCAGTGGGCCGTCGCACTGATATTCCCCAATCGCAACCGCGCGACGATAGCCGTCCCGTTCGCTCGCCGGCGGACTGCAGATCCCTCGCTTCGCTCGGGATGACAACCCATAAACTGTTTCGCAAAGCAGCGAAAAGAAAAGCTTCTGCACGCTCGTAGCTCGCAGCCCGAAGCTCGTAGCCTTCCTACACCCACTCCACGCGTGGCGTCGGGGAAATGATCCCCGCCTTGTGCCCCATGTCGAGCAGTCGGCGCACGGCTTCGCGGCCGTCGTCGCCGTAGTCTAGCGTGCGTTCGTTGACGTACATGCCGACGAATTTGTCGGCGAGTTGGGTATCGAGATCGCGGGCAAACTGCATGGCGTAGGAGAGCGCTTCTTCGCGATGATCGATGGCGTACTGAATGCTCTCGCGCAGCGCCTGGGTGACGCTGGTCATCGTTTCGCGGCCGAGAGAGCGCCGGATGGCGTTTCCGCCGAGCGGAAGCGGCAGGCCGGTGACTTTTTGCCACCACCGGCCGAGATCGACGACGCGGTGCAGTCCGGACTTGTCGTAGGTGAGCTGGCCTTCGTGGATGATGAGGCCGGCTTCGTGTTTCCCTTCGAGAATCTGCGGGATGATTTGATCGAAGGGAACAACTTCCACTTCAATCCCGGGCGCGAACAGTTCGAGCGCCAGGTAGGCGGTGGTGAGCTTGCCGGGCACCGCAATTTTCTTGCTTTTGATTTCATCCGGCGTGAAGGGCCGCGTGGAAACGAGCATGGGACCATAACCATCGCCCACGCTGCCGCCGCAGGACATTAGCGCGTACCTTTCCTGAATGTAGGGAAAGGCATGGAAGGAAATCGCGGTTACGTCGTAGACACCTTCCTGCGCCTGACGGTTCAGGGTCTCGATGTCGCAAAGGGTATGGGTGAACTTCAGTCCGGGCACACGAACTTTGTTCGTGGCCAAGCCGTAAAACATGAACGCGTCGTCGGAGTCCGGGCTGTGCGCCACGGTGATTTCGCGAACTGGAGAAGATACTGTACTCATAAGATTCCGTGGTCCTGTTCTATAAACTTCGGTGCTAGGAAAAGTGAGATTTCCGTTGCGCGGCCCCTAAAGGGGCGGTCAAATTGCAGTGACTTGCGGCATCGCTAAAGCGATGCCCTGATACGAAGCAAAGTCTTTCCGTTCGGCCGCGTTCGTTCAGGGTTGCGAAGAAGGCCGTTGGTGCCAGCGAGCGGCGACGGCGGCGGCCATCAGCACCTTGATGACTTCCGCAAAAACGAACCAGTAGAGACCATACTTGAGCGCCAGAGTAACGGAGTGAGTGAGCACGGCAAGCCAACTGAGCCCTCCAGCAAAGAGCACGATTTCGGCAGCCACGGATGACAACGCGGCCCAAGCGAAAGGGCGTGAACGTTTTTCTGACCGGTGTTCGTAGATGTAGCCGGCGACGAATGCCACCAGGGGATAGGCCATAAGGTATCCACCGGTCGGGCCGAGTATCTGGGCAATTCCGCCGCCTAGAAGCGCTGGGCTGAATACGCGCATTCCGCACGCGCCTTCGACGAGGTAGAGCGCGAGCGCGGCGAAACCGCGACGCGAACCGAGGAGCAATCCAACGGCCAGAACTCCGAAGTTTTGCAGTGTCAGCGGAACTGGCGTGAAGGGCAGGGGCACGGTCACGCGCGCGCACAAGGCAACGAAGAGGCTGGCGGCGATTACGATGGCCCCCTGCTTCGCCCATTCCTTTCCCGAATCGAGTGGTCGGGTCTGGTGGCCGAGAACTTGCGTGGCTGCTCTAGACATGACGTTCCTTTCCACGTGGCGGATTTAAACTTCAGGCGGCGACGAGTGGTCGAGGCCGTCGAGTTCCGCTCGGTGGGCCGCCGCGCGCTTCATTTGCCGCCGGACCCGCATATACAGCGTAAATGCAACCGACACGACCACCGCAGCACTGACTCCCAGTATGAGAAACCACCACAGCATCCGCACAGCACACTTAGGATAGCAGATAGGCGGCAACGAAAATGTGCACAGAATGAAGAAGAGCGCTCGACCGCCGTCAGCCCTTCTTTGCTGGCTTGGCCATCTCTTTGCGGCGAATCTCAACGTTCTTCGAGACGCGTTCCAGACGCTTGCGGGCGGTCTTCGACCCGGTGGCTACTTTCTCGATGTTAGCGAACGCATCGGGATTGTTCATTTTCTCGCGAAATTCTTTAAGAAATGGATGGATCTTGGCGAAAATGAAAAACATTTCTCCGCTGCAGCCGGGCTCCAGAAAGAGTTCTTCGTTGAGCGCCCCGTGCAGCACGAGCGACGCCACCATATCCCAATAGCTCCCGACCTGGCGAAGCCAGGCGTTTTCCTGGCTGGGAAACGCGTTGGCGACTTTCAGGAAATCAGCGGCGCTCTGCGGCCAGAACTCCGCCCCAAACCAGCTTCTTGCCTTGCGCATCTCCGCTTCGCGGCGGAGGTCGTAGAGTTTTAGAACCAGCTCTGCATCGTGCGCGGTCGCTTTCTTTGCCATATTTTCACCTCGTTAGGTATTTCGGAGTTTAGTTGTGTTTCTGAAAACTTCGCTCTGAGAACGCTGACTTTGTCAGACTTTTGCGACATCCGCAGTGGCGCCTTCGAGAGCGCGTTCGTAATCGCATTCCTTATTGGGGCACGCGATTACCGTTCCGTCTTTGCGCATTCGTTCCACCAGGTACTCGTTTCCGCACTTCGGACACTTCTCGGGGACGGGCTTCGCCGCCGACGTGAACTTGCACTTCGGATAGTTCCCGCATCCGTAAAAAGTATTGCCTTTGCGCGCGCGTTTTTCGACCAATTCGCCTTCTTTGCACTGAGGGCACTTCATGCCGATGAAGTTCTGCTTCACATATTTGCAGTCGGGATATCCGCTGCAGGAAGTGAACTCGCCGTAACGGCCGTGCCGCAGGATCAGGTTGCGCCCGCACAGCGGGCAGGTTTCATCAAGCGGAATGTCAGGCACTCTCTTGCCCTGATCGAGCCGCCGCGTCGTCTTGCAATCGGGATAGCCGGTGCAGGCCATGAACTGGCCAAAGCGCCCGCGCTTCAGGACCATAACGCGGCCGCAGTTTTCGCAGTATTCCTCCTGCGCCGTCTCCTGCAGATCGGCTGAGTCGAGGTCGGGAAGATTGATGGGATTTTCTTTAGTGAATTTGCAGCTGTCGGGATTTTCCTTGTCGTAGGTGCTGCAAGCATAGAAGGAACCGTGTTTGCCCCACTTAATAACCAGCGGCGCGCCGCAGAGTTCACACTTTTCGTCGGTGGGTTTCTCCATACGCTTGATGTTTTCCATGTGCTTCTCGGCGTAGCGGAGATCCTTGGCGAACTTTTTATAAAACTCGGTGAGCGCGTCGTTTCCCGTCTGCTTGCCTTCCTCAATCTCGTCGAGCTCTTCTTCGAGGCGCGCGGTGTATTGGAAGTCGAAAATATCCTTGAAGTTTTCGACCAGCAGATCGGTTACAACCAAGCCTATTTCGGTGGGCACGAACTTGCCGCCGACTTTCTGCGCGTACATCCGCTCCTGGATGGTGCTGAGGATGGTGGCGTAGGTGGAGGGGCGGCCAATGCCGCGCTCCTCTAGCTCTTTCACCAGCGAAGCTTCGTTGAAGCGCGGAGGCGGCTCGGTGAAATGCTGCTCCGGGAGAAGCGACTTCAGCGTCAGTTTCTGTCCAGCTTCGAGCGGCGGAAGTTTGTGCTTCAGCTCCTCGTCTTCTTCGTCCTCGCCTTCTTTGGACTCTTTATAGACCTTGAGGAAGCCGTCGAAAATCGGCACTGAGCCGGTAACTCGGAACCAGAAAATATCGTTTCCTGACTTGCCGTCGATGTCGACTGTGGTCTGATCGAACACGGCGGGATTCATCTGCGACGCGACGAAGCGCTGCCAGATCAGTTTGTAAACCTTGAACTCGTCTTCCTTCAGATATTGTTTTATCTGGTCGGGATGGCGTGCCGCCGACGTCGGGCGAATGGCCTCGTGAGCCGCTTGCGCTTCTTTCTTCTCCTTATATGTATTGGGAGAATCGGGCAGATAGTTGGCGCCGTACTCGCTGCCGATGTAATCGCGGACCTCGGTGATCGCCTCGGCTGAAACGCGGGTGGAATCGGTTCGCATGTAGGTGATCAGGCCGACCAGTCCTTCGTCGCCGAGTTCGACACCTTCATAGAGGCGCTGCGCAATCATCATGGTGCGCTTCACGCTGAAACGCAGCTTGCGCGAGGAATCCTGTTGCAGCTTGCTGGTAGTAAATGGCGGAGTAGCATTGCGGCGCCGCTCTTTCTTTTCCGCCGAGCGGGCGATCCAGTTGGCCTTTTCAAGCGCCAGGCGGATTTTTTCCGCGTCCTCGCCGTTGGTGATTTCGATTTTCTCCTCGCCTTTGCCGAGAAAGCGCGCGTCGAATGCCGGAGGCTTATTGGCGGCGAGATTGGCATCGATCGTCCAGTATTCTTTTTTCTCGAAGGCTTTGATTTCGCGTTCGCGATCGACGATCAAGCGAAGCGCGACGGTCTGCACACGCCCGGCGGAAAGGCCGCGGCGGACTTTGTCCCATAACAGAGGAGAGACCTGGTAGCCCACGAGGCGATCGAGCACACGTCTAGTTTGCTGCGCGTCGACCAGATTGCGATCGATATCGCGGGGGTGCTCGAACGCGGCCTTGACGGCGCGCTGCGTGATTTCGTTGAAGGTCACGCGGCGGATGCGTGCGCCGTCGCCGTTGCCTTCCGTCTTCGCCTTGGTGTCTCCTTTTTTCTTTGCCTTGGTCTTCTTTTGTTTCTTGCTCGAGTCTTCGCCGAGTTCGTCGGCGAGATGGGCGGCGATGGCTTCGCCTTCGCGATCCGGATCAGGCGCGAGGTAGATGTGGTCGGCCGAGAGGGCGAGCTTCTTCAGCTTGGCCAGGATCTTTTCTTTTCCGGGGATGACGACGTATTCGGTATCGAAATTGTTTTCGACGTCGACACCCAGGCTGCTCTTGGGCAAGTCTTTCACGTGGCCGAAAGAAGCATCGACCGTGAATCCCTTGCCCAGATACTTCTGGATAGTTTTCGCCTTAGCCGGCGATTCGACAATAACTAGACCTTTGGACAATGGCTCCTCAAATGACAGCTTATTTGACTCGAAACTAACATGACTTGGCAAATTTCGCGAAACGGGCAGGCGGGCTGCGAGCTTCGAGCCGCGAGCTTCGAGCACGCAAAACCCACTATGTGGCCGCTGCTTTCTTAATAAGCCGAACCGGCTGAACCTGCTGGATCAGCGCGGTAAGCATCCGCTGGACCTCGGCCGTCTGTTTGGCGAGCAAGGTATGCACGGCCTCCGATAGCAAATTCAGATCGTGCGCGAGCAACAAGTGATACTCAAGTTCTGCGGCCGAACCACGCGCGATATGCAGAAACCGCGTCAATTCTCCATCAGACTTGCGTCCGGCGCCCTCCGCGATGTTCGCGCCGATGGAGGACGCTGCGCGACGCATCTGGGAGGTAATTCCGAACAACTCTTCCTTGGGAAATGGCCGCGTGGCTTTGTATACATCGATCGTCAAAGAATGGGCCTTTGACCATACGCGCAGATCTTTGAAATCTTTCACACGAAACCTCCATTCGCGGACTGCTGGCTGCGAGCCTCGAGCTACGAACTTCGAGCAAAACGACTGCCACTCGACCGATCCCGAGACATCATTGCTCGCCCGGCTGTTAGCACTTAGGGTTGCTCAGAGCTCGTGGCTCGTAGCTCGCAGCGCTTTAAAAGCTCTTCACAAAATTCTTCCCCGGCAACTGCCGCACCTTCCCATTCAGCTCCAACTCGAACAGCGCGGCGAAGATTTCTGAGGAGGACATTTCGTTTTCCAGCAATTCGACTAGCTGATCGATGTGCGTGGACTCATCAGGCTTCAGCAACTTGAGGATCTTTTTTTCGTGGGGCGATTTGACCTCGTCCGGGAATAGAGATGCGGTTTCCGGCTCGCGGGATTCATTCTGCATGGAACCGAGCGCAGCCTGTATGTCCGGCGGAAGCTCTTCCCATACGTCTTCCCAGGTGGCGACGAGCTTCGCTCCCTGCTTGATGAGCGTGTTCGGGCCCCAGGAATTTTTGTTGGTCACGTTGCCCGGGACGGCGTAAACATCGCGGTTTTGTTCGAGGGCGAGGCGCGACGTGATGCGCGTGCCGCTGTATTCCGCCGCTTCGACGACCAGCACGCCGGCCGACATGCCGCTGATGATCCGGTTGCGAATCGGAAAGTTTTGCGGCGTCGGCGGGGTTCCAACTGAGAACTCGGTGATCAGCGCGCCTCCGAGGGCGACGATCTGCTCGGTGAGCCGGGTGTTTTCCTTGGGGTACATGACGTCAATTCCAGTGCCGAGGACGGCGATGGTTTTTCCCTTGGCCGCGACGGCGCCGCGATGCGACGCGGTATCGATGCCGCGTGCTAATCCACTGATGATCACCAGGCCGCGAGCGGCGAGGTCGGTGGAGAGGCGTTCGGCCATGCCGCTGCCGTAGGGCGTGGGATGACGCGTTCCCACCATCGCGATGCCGGGCTGAGCCAGCACGTCGATGCTCCCCTTCACGAACAGGATTACGGGCGGGTCGTAAATTTCCTTCAGCCGTTGCGGATATTCGGGATCGCTGAGCGAGATAATTCGTGCGCGCGCTTCCACCGCCTTCGCGCATTCCTGCTGCGCGAGTTCGAGCGAGTTCCCCGTGGCGATCGATTGCGCGGAAACGGCGCGCATCCCCGTAGCTTCGAGTTCGGTCAGGCTGGCATGGAAGACGCGCTCGGCAGTGCCGTACTGCTCGATCAGTTTCTTGATGCGCGAGGGGCCCAATCCTGGAGTCAGGGCCAGCGCCAGCCAGTAGGTGGCCTGGAAAGAAGCCGGATTGGGGGTGGCAACGGCTACATTCGACATATTGAGTGACCCAAGACCGCGGTGGAAACGCTGGGCTGCGAGCTTCGAGCCACGAGCTTCGAGCGAACCGAATGCCCCTTAGCTCGCAGCTCGTGGCTCGCAGCTTTTTCGCTCACCCAACTCAGGATTAGCCCACTACCTAAAAGGCTGTCAAGGATGGCGCGCACATCACTTTTGGTAGAATTCGTAAAGTGATGAGCCGGTTAAAGATCTCGGCCATTTCCTACCTGAACACGGCGCCTCTCATGTGGGATTTTGAGCATGCCGAAGCAGGCGCGGAGTTAGTTGCCAACTACGACATTTCCTACACCATCCCTTCGGCCTGCGCCGAGGCGCTGCGCGCGGGGACGGCCGATATTGGCATCATTCCGGCTGCGGCTTATGCGACGGTTCCGGATCTCGTCATCATTCCCGACGTGGCGATTGCAGCACGACGGGCAGTGCGGTCGATCCTGCTGGTTGGCAAGCGGTCGGTCGATCCCTTGTCGAAACAGACATTGTCGGAGGGGCCGGTGTCGAAGGAGCCATGGTCGAAGGAGCAATGGTTGAAGCAGGTACGCACCGTTGCGCTCGATACTTCTTCGCTGACGTCGGTTGCTCTGGCCAAGATTCTGTTTGCGAAATGGCTGGGCGGAGAGCGCGATTATGCGGCGATGGCTCCGGATCTCGACGCCATGCTCGGCGTTTGCGATGCGGCCTTGCTCATCGGAGACCCGGCGTTGCAGGTCGACCGCACACGCTACTTCACGCTCGACCTGGCGGAGGAGTGGGTGGCGCGCACGGGAAAGTCATTCGTCTTCGCCTTCTGGGCCATTCGCAAGCAAGCGCTTGCCGGACGAAATGGCCGGGCGATCGCGGAAGTCTTCAAGAAGTCGCGGGATCATGGGCTGTCGCCGAAAAGACTGGAAGCCATCGCGCAGGAGTGGGCGCCGCGCCTCGGCCTTACGGTCGAGGTCATTCGCGTCTATTTGACGCATAACATCCATTATTATCTCGACCCTCCCTGCCTGGAGGGGCTTGGGCTCTATTACCGCCTGGGGGCGGAAGTTGGAGCATTGCCGCCGACTCCGGAATTTCAGTTTGTATAGCATTTCCCTTTAGTAATTTTCTGTGACGGATGGCATAAGCCGCTTACTAACCTTGCGACGTGCCAGCCGCAAACCTGCTCTAATATAAGGACGATGCACTGGCTTGCGATCGTCCTGCTCGCGTCGAAGAAGAGCGCCCTGCGATGGCTGATCCATCTCGGCGGCCCCAGCCTGATCTTGCTGGGCCTGGTCGACAACTCGGTCATCCCTCTGCCGGGCAGCACGGACATCGTCACCATTCTGCTCGCTGCCCACCATCGCGAACCGTGGGGCTACTACGCAATCATGGCGACCGCGGGAGCTCTCCTCGGCGGCTATCTTACTTACCGCATGGCTCGCAAAGGTGGTAAGGAAACTCTGGAGAAAAGGTTCTCTAAGAGGACGACCAAGAAGGTCTACGCGATTTTTGAACGCTGGGGCTTCGCGGCGGTCGCGATCCCCGCGCTCCTTCCGCCGCCGTTTCCAATTGTGCCCATGCTTTTGGCGGCCGGCACCATGCAGTATCCCACCAGGAAGTTTTTGACCGCTCTGGCCGTGGGGCGCGGCGTTCGGTTTACCATCCTGGCTTATCTCGGGTACCACTACGGACGGCACATTGTGAAGTTTTTCGCGCAGTACTACTGGCCCGTGCTTATCGCCCTGATCGCTTTCTCAGCGCTGGGCGGACTGTATGGGCTGTTCGAGTACAAACGCCGACAGCCTTCGGGCGTTTTCGGCAAACTCGCCTCCACCGTCTCTCACCAGCTAAAATAGTCATTACCGTGGGGTGAAGAGGATGTCCCTGACCAAACAGCAGGCTTTGGAGATGTTTCGGTCCGACGACCTGATCGGGATTGGCATGGAGGCGGACGCGGTCCGTCGCAAGATGCACCCGGAAGGCGTCGTAACTTACATCATCGACCGCAACATTAATTACACCAATTTCTGCACGGAGTATTGCACCTTCTGCGCGTTCTATCGTCCATTAAAAGGGCCGGCGGCGAAAGAAGGTTACATCCTCGACTTCGAGACCATCTACGAGAAGATTCGCGAGACCGTGGAACTCGGCGGCACGGGCGTACTGATGCAGGGCGGCCTGCATCCCGATCTCAAGATCGACTGGCACGAGCGCATGCTGAGCGGCATCAAGCAGCGCTTCCCTAAAGTTCACCTGCACTGCTACTCCGCTTCCGAGATCCTCGCGATTGCCGAGTCCAGCCATCTCAGCGTGCGCGATACGATTGCGCGGCTGCGCGATTCGGGCCTCGATTCGATCCCCGGCGGCGGCGCTGAGATTCTTGACGATGAAGTTCGTTACAAAATCGCGCGCTTGAAATGCCTGACCGCGGATTGGCTGCTGGTGCATCGCACCGCGCACCAGCTCGGCATGAGGACCACTGCGACCATGATGTTTGGCGTCGGCGAGTCCATCGAACACCGCATCAATCATTTTCAGTGTCTTTACGATCTGCAGCAGGAGACGGGCGGGTTCACCGCGTTCATCCCGTGGAGCTTTCAGCCGGCGAACACCGCGCTCGGCGGACGCCACTGGGATGAGGCCACGGCGGTGGAATATCTGAAGCTACTGGCAATTTCGCGGCTCTATCTTTCGAATTTCGTGAACGTGCAATCCAGCTGGGTGACGCAAGGATTGAAAGTCTGCCAGATGGGCTTGCGCTTCGGCGGCAACGACGTGGGCTCGGTGATGCTGGAGGAGAACGTGGTCCGCGCCGCGGGCGTGACCAACTGCACAACCGAAGAGGAATTGCGGCGCATCATACGCGATGCGGGCTTCCGTCCGGCGCAGCGGGATACGTTGTACCGGCAATATTTTCTGAACTGATTGGCCAGGCTCACGTAGGAACGGCCGCCCTCGGCCGTCCAGCGGGGCGAAGCCCAGCCACCTTGCTAGTGCAAGAATGAATCAACGAAAACGAAGCGAGCTGCGCTCGCCTGGACGGCCGAGGGCGGCCGTCCCTACGCGATCTCCTATGCCAACATCCATGACGCGCGCTCTCGGCCTAGCCACCTTCCTGCTCAGCGGCTTGTTGCTGGCAAGCACGCGGGAGTACGCCGCCACCGCGAGCGCGTCCTCCATTGCCGGCGCGGTGGTGAAGGAGCCGGGTAGTGAGGCGCTCAAGAAAGTACTGGTGCAAGTGATCGCCGAAGACCAGAAACAGGGCGGAAATTACACCGCTACGACCGACGCCGACGGCCATTTCCGCGTTGAGAAGGTCGTGCCGGGACGTTACCGGATCTTCCTCGAGAAAGCCGGCCTTGTCGGGGTAAATGAGCGCGGGCTCAAGTCTGACGTTAACGTGGTCACAGTTCAGGCGGGGCAGTCGGTGGACCTGCTGCTTCGGATGTTGCCCACAGCGGTCATCAGCGGCCGGGTCACGGACGAGGACGGCGACCCGATGTTCGGTGTCAGGGTGATCGCGTTCAAGAAAAAACCAGGGAAAGCAGCGCGCGAAGCGGTGGGGAGCGGTGCCACCAACGACCTTGGCGAATACCGACTCGCCGGCTTGTTTCCCGGCCAGTATTCGATCATGGCCATGCCGCCTCCGGACTTCCGCGATTACGAAACGCAGCAGGAAAAATCGCCCCCGAGCGCTAACCCGGGCGACGCCCAGCCCGATACTCGTTACGTCTCTACTTACTATCCGGGCACCTACGATGCCGTGCAGGCTTCGATTCTAACGCTTAAGGCGGGCGATGAAATGCCGGTCAACTTCACGCTAGTGCCGGCGAGAACGTATCGCATTCGCGGAATCGTCAGCGGCGTCACGGCTGGCCAGAAGCCGGTCGTCGAGTTGGTCTCTAAAGCGGGCGATGCTTATGGGGCGAATGCGAATGAAATCGGAGCGGACGGGCAATTCGAAGTGCGGGGCGTCGCTCCCGGAGCCTACGTGTTGAGGGCGGGGGCCGGCACGGGAACGCAGTTGCTCTCCGTGCATCAGGATGTCAGCGTCGTCGCCGCCGACGTGGAAGGTATCAAGTTAATTCCCTTGCCGTCCTTCAGGCTCTCCGGTCATCTCCACAACGACGGCGGCGCTGCCGGAGACGTCACGCAGTACGTGGTAAACCTGCGTCTGGCCGAGTTGCCGGAAGATCCCGCTTTCTTCATGTCCCAGGATTTTTTTGGAACGAACGCGTCCGTGGACCGGCTGGGCAACTTTGAATGGAAAGACGTGAACCCCGGCACCTACATCGTGCAAGTGTATGGGGGCGGTGGACAGGGCAGCTACTTTCTGAAATCGGTAACACTCGGCGGACGAGATATCGCAACCGGATTCACGGCTAGCGGGCCGGCGACGCTTGATGTGGTGGTGAGTACCAAGGCAGGTACGGTCGAGGGAACTGTCGTTGAAAAGGGAAAAGATGGGGACACCGATCCGGTAAACAATAATCATATAAATAATAATGACCAAGTAAACAATGACCATCCCCTGGCCAACATCACCGTGGTGGCCGTGCCCGAAGAAAAATACCGCAAGCTTCCAGATCGCGTCGCGACCGGATCGACCGATCAGCATGGACGTTATATGATTCGTGGCCTGGCTCCGGGCAGCTACACACTCTATGCCTGGCAGGATGTGGAAGATGGCATCTGGCGTAACCCCGACTTCCTGAAGTCGCAGGAAGCGAATGGCGCGGCGGTGAAAGTAGAGGAGGGTTCTCATCAGACGATCGAACTGAAGCCTAGTCCAGTGGGTGAGGAGTGGCGGTAAGGAGGTCCATTGAATCCTCGAGCCATCGAACGATTTTCGCTTCCCATAACCTAATGATTCAATGCCTCAATGATTCAATGTCTCAATGCGCTTCGACCGATCAGGTACAATGCTTGCGCTGCCTTTTTTCTTTTTGCTTTATGGCGCTGTTGAGTTCATGGATTTGACGCTTACTTCTTCCCCGCCGGCCCTGATTCTAATCCTTGCCTCTAAGGGCTTAGGACACTACCTTCGCCAGCATTTTCTCGACAAAACTTTTCAGGGCCTTTACCAAGTCAATGCTTTTGATCTGGCGCTGTTGATTCCCTATTTCATCGTGCTGATAATCCTGGCAGCGTACGGCGCGCACCGCTACTGGCTGGTCTATCTTTATTACAAGCACAAAAAAAACAAGACGACGGAACCCGCGGCTCATTTCCATTTCGATGAGCTGCCGCGGGTGACTGTGCAGTTGCCGATCTTTAACGAGCAATACGTGGTGGAACGGCTGCTCGACGCCGTCTGCCGGCTCGACTATCCGAAAGAAAAATTCGACATCCAGTTGCTCGACGATTCGACCGATGAGACCGTCGAGGTCGCCCGCATTCTGGTAGAGCGCTACGCCGCATTGGGAAATCCGGTCGTCTACCTGCATCGCGACAATCGCGAGGGCTACAAGGCGGGCGCTTTGGAAGCAGGATTGAAAACGGCACAGGGCGAATTCATTGCCATCTTTGACGCCGATTTTGTTCCGCCATCCGATTTTCTAATGAAGTGCATCCACCACTTCACCGACCCCAAGGTGGGCATGGTGCAGACGCGCTGGACGCACATCAACCGCAACTACTCGTTGCTGACCGAGGTCGAAGCTATTCTGCTCGACGGCCATTTCGTGCTGGAACACTCGGCACGGTCACGCAGCGGCGTTTTCTTCAACTTCAACGGCACGGCCGGCATGTGGCGGCGCTGCGCCATTGACGAAGCCGGCGGCTGGGAGCACGACACGCTCACCGAAGACACCGATCTTTCCTATCGGGCGCAGCTCAAAGGATGGAAGTTTCTTTATTTGCAGGACGTCGAATGTCCGGCCGAGCTGCCGGTGGAAATGACCGCATTCAAGACGCAGCAGGCGCGCTGGGCGAAGGGGTTGATCCAGGTCTCCAAGAAAATACTCCCCAAGGTGTTCGCGAGCGACGCATCGCGGCACGTGAAAATCGAAGCCTGGTATCACCTGACGGCCAACCTCAGCTATCCGCTGATGATAGTGCTCTCGGTTTTGCTGCTGCCCGCCATGGTTATTCGCTTTTACCAGGGATGGTTCCAGATGCTCTACATCGACCTGCCCCTGTTCCTGGCTTCGACGTTTTCTATTTCCAGCTTCTATTTGGTTTCGCAGAAGGAATTGTTTCCGAAAAGCTGGCTGCGCTCGCTGCTTTACCTGCCCCTGTTGATGTCATTGGGAATTGGGCTGACGATCACCAACACGATTGCCGTGCTGGAAGCGCTGGCGGGCAAGCAGACCGCCTTCGCCCGCACTCCCAAGTACCGCGTCGAATCGAAGAAGGACAGGGTCGGCGCGAAAAAATACCGCAAGCGTCTGGGATGGGTTCCATGGATCGAACTCCTGATCGGAACTTATTTCGCGCTGGCGGTCTCTTAC
>Ga0316363_10001471_pt1 | contig 20694 bp, 20 predicted proteins | sample Sb_taG_3_FD_200459 | JGI IMG/M metagenome (GOLD analysis project Ga0316363, IMG submission 200459) | Peat soil microbial communities from Weissenstadt, Germany - Sb_50d_a_PC metaG (v2) (version 2) | ecosystem: Environmental > Terrestrial > Soil > Wetlands > Peat | place: Germany: Weissenstadt...
CAATTTCAGATTGTTGCCCGCGCTGCCGCCATGGGGATCGTGGCAATCGACGCAGGTCATCTTGCCTTCGCGGATCGGGTGGTGGTAAGGAAGGTCGGCTTGGGCATTCTGCTTCTTGTGACACCGTAGGCAGTTCTCATTTTGTTGGCAGCGAGAATCGATCACTCTCGGGACGCCAGAAGCCTCACCTTGGAATTCCAAACCCGCCTTGCCGCGGACCTCACCGTGAATTGTGTGGCAGTCGCTGCACTTGATGTCCTGTGCCGCGTGTGCCCCGGAAAACCAGTTCCGAACATGATCGGATTTCGCGTGGCAGGTTAGGCATACCCCGTTCGCTTGTTCGGCGGAACGGTCGCGGAAGCTGATGATTTTATCTTTCGATTCGGTCGAATACCCGCCTGCCGCAACATGCAGACTGCCCGCCCCGTGGCACTGTTCGCAGGCAACTTCCTGCATCGCGTGTCCGCTCCGGCGGTAGGTCTTCGAGAGATCGGCATGGCAAGCAGCGCACTGCTCCCCCCCAACTTTCTCCGCGCCGGGGATGTCCGCGAACTTGCTGAAGTCCTGTCGGATCTTGTCCGAGGTGGCCGTCTTAGGCTTGTTCTTGGCGGAAAGCGTCGGAGCGAAAGGCAACAGTAGAACGGAGAAGCAGGCAAGGACCAACGCGAGCCGCCGCATAGCGACCTCCGGGAAATATTAGCGAGACTAGTAGATTTGCTAATGGCAGTATGTGACCTGAAACACGCGGACTAGTGACTAAAGGTATACAGCGCTAGAGAAGCTTCGTTGCTCCTCCCAGCGGAACTGTCGCCATCGCCTGGACTGTTCATTCCGCTGTCAGCGCAGCGAGGCCAGGGACAACATCGATGGCCCGCGTGTCCTTTGTCGCGCTAGTCCTATACCGTATAGATCCACACCTCGGCGCCGTGGTCGGCGCGAGCAGGGACGGCGAGGTAGAAGCGGTCAAATCCTTTTCTGCCCTTTCCGAAGTATCCGGCAGTGCGTGCGCCCAGGGCGGACGGGATCTTGGCGAGAAGCCTGTAGTGATCGGCATCGCTCTGCTGGAACACGCTGATGTAGCCTTCTCCGCCGGGGATGTACACGCGCTTGCGGTCGAAGTCGTAATACAGATCGTCCGCATCTTGAACGGCCGGAAGCGTAGCAACCAATCGGCCTGAGTTGGTTTCAAACACTGCTAGTTGAGGCGGCGTCCGCGTCGCGACGAACAGGCGATGATCGGGCTCATCCAAAGCCATCGGAAAATTGCTCTCGAAGTTTATCGGCCAACGGGCGATCGAATGCGTGCGGCGATTGACGACGGCAATCTGTTTTAAGTCTGGCAGGTTCACATATATGTTTGGGCCTGAACCTGACAACTGGAAAGATTCTGGATGCGCTCCCAGTTTGAATTCTTCATCGATCCGCTTATTGCTCGCAGCGTCGACCAGTCCGATTGCGCCGGTCTTTTCATCTCCGTAGCCGACGTAAACTCGCTTCTCGGCCGCATCATAGCGAAGATTGTCCACGTCATCCCCAAAATCAATGGATTTAATCAGGTCGAAGGTGGCCCCATCGTAGATGTACAGCTTGCCCTCGTCGCTTCCCACAAATAGCTTGTTCGTCTCCGGCGAATACACAACGCCTTGTGGGGTCGGCACTCCAGAAATAATGTGGATTACCGTCTGTGCACTGATGCCAATGATCTCTTCCGTATTATTCCCGAGCGCGGATACAAAAAGCCGGTTGTGTTCAGGATCTAAACCGAAATGGTCAATGCGCCATTTCACATTCGGCAAGGGGATCGCTCCAGTCAAAACGAGCGGAACTGTGCCCGGAGGTGCCGAGTTCTTCTGACCACAGACCTGGACGGCAAATCCTGCAATCAGTATCGGAACGAGACCAATGAGACATACTTTCATCAATCCTCTCCTCCTTCGCAAACAATCTCGGTAGGTTTCACGTGTACCGCAGCCCCTCGCTTTGCGAGTGCAGCGCGGGCGATGAGAAGGGCACAAGACCTTCGAGCCTCACACCCGAGCGCATCGCCCTGCATCATTAGTTGGTGCGAACAGTCCTCTACGCCGCATTTCGACCAAGACGTTCGGTAATATGATATTAAGCGTCTTCAACGAGTTCTCCTGTGATGAGTAAAATCATTCAATTCCTCCTGAGACCCACGGACGGTCCCCGCAGCGTGCTGCTGGTTCGCATCGCGGTCGGGCTGATCTTCTTTACCCAGGGCATTCTGAAGTACATCGACCCAAACATGGGAGTGGTTCGCTTCACGAGAATCGGGTTTCCGCATCCTTACCTCACAGTCCATTTTGTCGGCGCCTTCGAGGTCCTCTGCGGCCTCCTACTCTTCCTGGGTTTGTGGACGAGGCTCGTGTCCATTCCGCTGCTGATCGTGATCACAACCGCGATTGCGACGACAAAGATTCCAGAATTGTTTCGCGCCAACCAAGGTTTCTGGTACATGGTCAGCGATGCGCGCACCGATTTCGCCATGTTCTGCTGCTTAGTTTTTCTCATCTCAGTGGGTGGTGGAAGTTGGTCCATTGACGCAACACTTGCTCGACACAAGTAGCGCTGAGAGGGAGGCTCGATGAAGGAATTGTCGGAAACCAGACGCAAATTTCTAAAAGTAGCCGCTCTGACAACAGGAGCGGTTCTCCTGCCCGCCGGGACTGTCGTCGCTGCATCGGGCATTTCAACGCGGAGCAACGACTCACCTGGTACTTCGTCGGAATCCGGTTCTCCTGATTACATGTTGCACATCAAGACAACTCCCGTGGAGATTGCACCCAATCGGATCATTTCCGTGACCACCTACAACGAGCAATTTCCGGGGCCACTCCTTCGCTTCAAAGAAGGCCAGCAGGTCACAGTAGATGTGCATAACGACACGGATGTCGCAGAGCAACTGCATTGGCACGGCCAGGTGGTGCCGGTTGACGTTGATGGAGCCGCTGAGGAGGGCACGCCATTTATTCGAGCAAATGGCAAACGCAGAATCGTGTTCACTCCGCGACCCGCAGGCTTTCGTTTCTATCACACGCATAATCGAGCAGGAGCGAATCTCTGCGCGGGCCAGTACGGCGGTGAGGTTGGTCCTGTTTATATCGAACCAAAGTACGAGCCAGGCAACTATGACCGCGAAGTGTTCCTCGTGCTGAAAGAGTTCGAGCCATCTTTCAGCCGTGGGGGAGACATGGCCCAGGACTTCCTGCCGCCAACCAAGGTCAAGGCGCTCGAAGAGCAAGGCGAGTCAGCCATGAAGGCTTCCCTCGCCAAAGGCATGCCGCACGGATACGAAGTCGGCTACGGCTCTTTTACGATCAATGGTCGGATGCTGCACCACGGAGATCCCATCCGTGTGAAGCAGGGCGAGCGAGTCCTGTTCCATGTGTTGAACGGAAGCGCTACTGAAATTCGTAGCCTTGCTCTACCGGGTCACTTCTTCCACGTCGTGGCGCTGGACGGAAATCCTGTGCCCAATCCAGCTACGGTTCCCGTGCTCTGGCTGGGCACTGCGGAGCGCGTCTCTGCCATTGTTGAAATGAAACACCCCGGCGTCTGGATCATGGGCGACCTGGCGGATGACGATCGGCAGCACGGCATGGGGATCGTCATCGAATACGCGGGGTCCAAGGGCAAGGCGCAATGGATTGCAACGCCGCCCCCGCACTGGAACTACGGCTTATTCGCGAAGGCGGGCGCAAGTGCTGCGCCGCCGGACGAAACTTTCGAAATGATCTTTGCAAAAGATAACGCCGCCGAAGAGGGCTTCAACCGGTGGACGATCAACGGCGTGGCCTACCCGATGAGCAAGGAAATGGCTCCCGCCGCATTTCATTTGAAAGAAGGAAAGCGCTATCGAATTCGCGTGCGCAATGCCAGCGATGACATCCACCCAATCCATCTGCACCGCCATAGCTTCGAACTCACAAAGATCGCTGGAAAGTCCATATCAGGAATTCTCAAAGATGTGGTAATGCTGGGCGGCTACCAGGAGGCGGAAATCGACTTCATTGCCGACAACCCAGGGCTGACGCTATTCCACTGCCACCAGCAACTGCACATGGATTTTGGCTTCATGACACTGTTCGACTATGTGTGAATGACCGGGTAACTCTGCCACACAAGTGCCAGCCCGCCAAGGCAGCGACGTCCGAAGCAAGCTATTTGACCTCGGCAGACCAATCTTGTGTGCTCTGGGCGGAAGACAAGATTGGACGGCTTCCGAAGCTGTATTGTCTTGGCGAAGACCCTATAACGCGTTTGAAGGCCTTTCCAAAAGCACTCTCGGATTCAGATCTCTTGCGAGACGCGAGGTGAGGTCATGTTTGGACGATTACGCGAAAGCTGTTCGCGAGCTGAAATAGTCCGTGCGAGGCGGCGAGGCGTGCGTGGAGATTACTTCAGTCCATCAGCGAGATAAAGAGTTGTCATAGCTCGACGGTAGCGATAGACAGATGTTTTTCCATCAGGCGTCATCACAATGTTACCGTAGAGCACCCCGGCTGAGTCGGGCGGAACAAGGGTTGTCCAAGGCTGACGCGAGCCGGTTTTCAAATCCAACAGGAATATATGTGCGGGAAAGGTGCGGTCCCAAACGTATAATTTCGTGCCAAAGTCGTCCCATTGAATGGGAACTTCACCATCGCTAAGACCCTTCACAGGCTGCGGTTCGCCTCCGCCCACTGGATACAGCTGGAACGTTTGAGTGGCATCGCGCGCTACTACGGTTTTTCCGTCAGGCGAAATCAAGGGATCCGAGGTTCCTTCTGGTGTCACTGCTGTCGCTCGGCCCGTCTTGATATCTACCAGGTAGGTTCTGGCACGTTTTCCCGGTTCTTCTCCCGGGAACGCGAACTTGGAGCTGTCTCGAACCCAACTGCCGTAATAATCGAGCGTCCGCACTGGCCCTAGATTGAAAATACGAGTTTCTCCGGCGCCGGTGGGAATCAATCGAAAGTTGGAATTTGTCGGCAGGAAAGCAGCAATCCACCTCCCATCGGGCGATATTCCCATGGACGAGCCTTCTCCCAGACGCACCGGAGGCGACCCGTCTGCTTTCACCAGGTATACAGCATAATTCTGGCCGGAACCGGCACGGCCGTCGTCCATAGCAATGCCAGAACCGTCGTAGGAAATTCCCGTGGCAATCGTACTTTCACTGGGAAGATCCACGATTTTGTCCGGGCCCGCACCCAAGCGGTGAATGCTGACGAGGCCGCCTTCCTGGGAATCTCCAAGAAGCACTTTGCCGTCTGCACTAATATCCTGCAGCCACATGTACGATGGAGACGAGTGGATGATGCGCAAGGCTCCGGTGCGGCTCACCGCCAACAAAATCTGTGCGTCTTCCTTTTCGCTGGCGGTAAACCAGACCTCGCGCCCGGAAGGGATCCACGCCAGCCCACGAAGCGAACTCCACTGTTGGGTAAGCCGGGTCAACTTGCCTTCAAGATCAACGATGGCGACGAAGCCCCGGTCATCGCCGAGGACCGGATGATCACAGAAGGCAATGACATCGCCTTGTGGCGCAATGCGCACGTGACTGATATATCCGTTGGTGCGGTAAAGCACCTTGCCGACTGGGAACTCCAGGGTTTGTTCGGAGCCAACGCAGCGAACCACGGCGAATTGGCTTCCATCGCGTGAAATGTCGCCATCGCAGACTTTCTCCAGCACTGGTCGGGCCGCTCCTCCGCTCAAGGACGCTTCGGCCAAAGTCCCTTCCGTCATCCAGTTGAACGTGTGGCGCCATCCAAGGCCAAGCGCCATTTGGCCGTTCGACGCCATGCCCAGAATGTTGCCGGAAGGGAGGCCGAAGGAGCGCGACTCGAGTCCTTCCAGCCGGGTGCTGAAGATCTGGAATGGCTCGTTGTTCCAGGCCGCTCCGTAAATCACACTCTGCCCGTCAGGAGTAAAGCGGGCAGTCTCAATAAATCCACGTCCAAAAACGAGTTGATGAAAGTTGGGATGTGCGGGTGTTCTTAATCGCATGCCAGCAAGCAGCCCGAGCGCCAAAACGACCAGGACCACGGCCGATGAGAGCACCGCCATGCGCAGTTTCCGCCGAGGCTGCACACTCGCCGCCGGTGTGGCGGCAGTACTGGATATTCCAGACAATGCATCCAAGGCGAAAGCAAGATCGCGCGCCGATTGGAACCGCTCTTCTGGCGCTTTCTCGATGCACCGTCGAATAAGGCGCTCCATGGCGGGCGAAATGTTCTTGGCCGCAGTGGAAATCTCAGGAGGATCTTCCTTCAGGATGGCGTTCATCGTCTCAATCGAGGAGTTGCCCTGGAACGCTCGTTGCCCCGCGACCATTTCGTACAAAATGGCGCCGAAGCTAAAAATATCTGATCGAAGGTCAACCGTCTTTCCACGCACCTGCTCCGGTGACATGTACCCAACTGTTCCCATAACAACTCCCGGAACTGTCGCGGGACTCGCGATGGTGGCCGTATTGTCGCCCGCCGAGGTGGTCGATTTCGCTAAGCCAAAATCGAGGATCTTCACCCGGCCGTCTTTTGTGATGAAGATGTTGTCGGGCTTCAAGTCGCGGTGCACAATTCCTTTTTCATGCGCCGCGCCCAGCCCATTCGCCATCTGAACGCCATAGTCCACCGCTTTGCGCAGTGCCAGCGGCCCACCGTTGAGACGTTCTCGCAAAGTCTCGCCTTCGAGCAATTCACATACCAGGTAGTAAGAGCTGTCCTGGTTGCCAACATCAAATATGGCGAGAAGGTTGGGATGGTTTAGCGCACTGAGAACTCGCGCTTCCTGCTGAAAGCGCAGCAGGCGATCGGCATCGGAGGCGAAGGCGGCTGGAAGGATCTTGATCGCAACGATTCGCTCAAGACGCGTGTCACGAGCGCGATACACTTCGCCCATTCCGCCTGCCCCGAGCGGGGATTGAATCTCATAGGGACCTAGCTTCGTGCCAGAGGTGAGGGCCATTGTGTAGGCGCAATTATATGCTCGACCCAGACGCTCCGGCCGACTCGATGATTCCGGATGTGTGGTCGATGTGGAGAAGTTGGGCCTGACCGCACCCGGAATTTGGAGATATTGTTGCTGGTGCGTTCACGCCGGTGCTGGCCAAACACTCCAGTGAAGCTTCCCATCGTGCCGAATCGGTAATGATGGGTGCGAGGGGACCCAAATCCCCAGCCCTCCTGCGTGAGCGGCAGCCGCGCTACTCATAGTCCGTTTCTAGACTATCTGGCGGTGCTCGACCGAATCATGGGTCGGGACAGTGGGCTCAGTACTTCTTTTTCAATACTGTAACTTAATTAGAATGATAGCATTCGGAGACAAAAATGGACCGCAGACTTCCGCCTGGCCAGTGCTACTTTAAGCTTTAGTTTCAACAACTTAAGTGACTCCAGGTGGCCGCCTAAGTCCTTAAGAAGACGTGAGAAACATGCGAATCGTGGGTTGAAATCGTGGGTTCGAAATCAAGCGCAGAACTACGCGTTCTCTTGACCGAGAGTAGTCTTCTGGAGGCGTCCTTGGTCCAAGAGTCACGGCGTTGGGCGACTCCTACAAAAGCGAGGGATCTCAAGAACCCGGTAACTGCGACTCCGGAGACGCTGGTTCAAGGGTGGAATCGCCGGGCGGATCATTGCGTTACGTGCCATGCGAACAACGGCAGTGGGGAGACAGAGATTGGGAGGAATCTCTATCCGAAAGCGCCGGATATGCGCGAGCGGGACACGCAATCACTGAGCGACATCGTTGGTAGCTTGTTTTTCTTCCTTCCTGTCTTCGTTTGGGTTCAGCCGTGATTTCGCTATTCTGATTCGTGCTATCACCCGGCAACCGTTGCAATTCGATGCTGTTCGCTATTTCAGCTGAACATAGAAGTGTTCCTGACGAAGAAACGGGCCCTCCGTCAACACACGTTTTTCACGGGGCCTCGGGCCGATGCCGACCTGACTCGAAGGAAAGCCATGCATTTGTCACTCTGCCTACCACGGTCGCCTCCCTGGGCATCTTGAACAGGCGCACCGAATGCCGGGACAAGGGATGGGGCAGCAGTGTCAGTTCTCTGCCATCAACTTGACACCAGCAGCAGGTATGCCCGTAGGTATGCCACACGAGGTATATGGGGCGGTCCCGGAGTGTCTGCCACGCGAATACTTGCACCGTGTTCTGCGCCGTGTCGATCTCAACCAGTGATCGCGGCGGAAGCAAGTCCGCCATGTTGTCGTCTTTGAACCCGATTACAGCATAGCGGTAACGCACAGGATCAAACCGAGTTTGAAGAACCGGCGGCAGGTTCAGAAGGTCCTGCGGTTGGAGTCTCAACAGGGTCGTTTCCTGCGCACTGAAATTCGTATCGAAGTTAAGTTGAAACCGGACAGCCGACTCGCGGGCTGGTGGAGCCTGAATCCGGGGAGCGTCTAACTCTGAATCCGCTCCGTAAGCCGTGACTTCCTCCGGATCGACGCCAAATAGCAACAAAAGTTCGTTCAAAGGAACCCTGAGAGAAATCGCCAGACTGAAGAGTTTATGAATGCCCGGAATCGAACCTGCTTCGATATCGGCCGAGGTCGAGTGTGAAACATAAAAGTCAGTATTCTGCTTTGCGTCAGCAAGGCTCCTTGTAATACGCTCGATGTCGCTCGGTTTGATTAGGCGCTCATCACACAACTCCCGAATCGATTTCCCCGGTTCCATGTTCTTGACTTGATCCTCTCACGATCCGATTCTGTCGTCGGTATGCCGACGCAGAGCAGGTGCGAAAGTGCCTTCCCGGTAAGCGCGTACATCGAGCCGACTGACCCCTGAAGTTGCCTGCCGGTGCTGGCCATTGCAGGCAATGAGCTATAACTGTCGCTTCGTCGGAACGCCGACGAATAACTCCAATTCTTCTTTTTGTTAGCTCCAACGATATGCTCACCGTCAACCGCCTAATAGCTAATGGTAGCGAGAAGACGTGACTTGGGTTACCAACATCGCACGCTGTTGTGTAGCGAGACGACTTTTAGGCGTTCGAAAAAGTTGTAAGGAGGCGATTCAATATGAAATCGACCGATGCTAGCAAGACGATGACAAGCGGTCAGCGGAGTGAGGATCGCAAGCCTTATGTTGCACCCGGGTTCAAACGACTAAGTGCAGAGACCGCGAAGGAGTTACTTCTGCGGAGCGCGGATACAAGCGATCCCGAGGTGCGGCGCATGCTTGATCGAATCGAAGTGCTCCTGGGGGAAAAGGGGCGTCCCTGAACCACAATGTGACAGATCTGTGCCAAGAACGGCCAGTGGGCTTCTTGGGCTGGCGTTGACGGATGAGAGCATCGGTAGCGGTGCTTGACCTGATCCGTGCACACCCCGAGAAAACTGCGTCTCACATGGCAGGGTTCTCGGCACAGGCAACACCTGGGTCAAGCTAAGAAGTTGATGCTTTATCGTGATCGAGAACTGGGGAGCTACGGAAGTCCCGCGGCACGAGAAGACATCATCGTGATTGGTTGCGCGAGTCAAGCATAGGGGCTGGCTTCCGTGCGGTCGGCGCTGAACTGCCGAAGCCAGGAGGGTGAAGAGCAATCACGATGGACTGCATCCTTGTTGGAGTATCCGCGTGGACAGTATGCGAGAAGCAATCGTTGAACTAATCGCCGAATTCTCCAAGGGGTTCATCCACGTCCGCGACAGCCGGCGAAGTTATCAGAACCGTGAAATTGAGGAACTCGCCCACTCGGTGATGGACTACGGGCGAATGAGCTTAGCTGTGTATTCGAGGCAAGTCGCCATCGTAGAAGTGGACGATTTAGCCTTTCGATTCAGAGAGACACCGCAGACCATCACTAAGGCGCTCTGTTTGCTGGAGAGGCAAGGACAGGCCCAACGAACTAAGGTTCACGGATTATGGAAACTGCAGGTTTAGTCACATCATTCTTGCAGCAGGTCCGAGGAAGGCGGGGACTAGTACTTCGAGCGACGCACTCGGTGCAGCGGAGGCCAGTGAAAGCAAGACGGGGAACCTGCCGTGTCTTGAAGCAGGTTGCCGTCATCAAATCGCAGCACGCACTCCATTACCCGCTGGCCTTTGAGCTTTTGAGGCCAACTTTCCAATGGCACTGGATTAGCCCGATCATCGGTCGTTCACTGCCGCACGACACCGGCTCAACTAGGTGTATTCAACACGAACTCTGGCCGCTTGGTCGCTGCGCTTCCATTACCAGTGCGGTGCTCCTTGGCCTCGTCCCAAAGTAATCCTCAGAATTCCAGTTTCACTTGCACGGCGACCATGCGTGGGCTGCTATCGCCACCCAATCCCACGCCCAGCAAGCCAGTGGGCGGCGATGTGGTATAGGTGAGGGATCCAAATCCTGCTTGCGTAGAGGGGTTCCCCGGAACGCCGGCCAAGACCAGGCTGGGCAGTCCAAAGTTGGGATGATTGAACACATTGAAGAACTGCGCCTCGATCCTCATGGCGAGTCTTTCGTGAAGTGGGATTCGTTTTGTCAGATACATGTCGGACCAGAGGAATTGGGGACCACGGAACTGGTTCCTGCGGGAGTTACCAAATTGGCAGTGGGCCGGACTGTCTCCGCCGAGACAAGCCCCTGTACTCGGGTCAACCGTTGAGACAAAGGCATCCGGATTGAGCCACTGAATCGTGCCCGGTTGGGTGGCGGGAAGGTTGCAATGGCGGCAATAAGGATCCACTCCCGGCACAAGGCTTGCGAACTGAGGGCCGCTGCCTTGGACGATGCCCTTGCCGTTCGCGGAATAGGGCGTACTGAGAACTGAGAACGGAATTCCGCTGTGCCAGAACACGCTGCCCGAAACCTGCCACCCATTCAGCGCATAGCCAAGCACATGGTTTCTCACCTTGATCGGCAGCTCGTACACATACTGCCCGGTGAGATTGTGCCGAATGTCGTAATCGCACGAACCGTAATCGCGACGGAGGTCTCCAGGCAGAGGGGAGAGAATCCCTCCAGCAGAAAACTGCAGGAATCCGCCATTCGAGACCGTGTCCAGGCAATGGCTCCAGGTGTAGTTGATCTGTCCCTGGAGACCGCGCCAGAGACGTTTCATGGCGGTGAGTTGAAGGCCGTGGTAGTAACTGTTTGCACCCGTGGCAAACTGCGTGACGGAGGCAAACCGGGGATCGGTTGGCTGCTTGTATGGAAATGGTGCAAAACAGCCCTGACACACAGTTTGGTAACCATTCACCTGCGTTAGGTAAGGTTGGTTCACGGCGCGAGTGCCGACGTATTGTGCCTGTACACTCCCCGTGTTTCCAAACTGATGTTCTATCCCGAGGCTCCACTCCATGAAGTAGGGCGCATGTAATTTGCCATCGGGGACTGCTGTCATCGCGACTGGTGGAAGACAGGTTGCGGGATTCGCTCCTGAGGATGCACACGAGAGCAGGCCTTGAGGGAATCCGGAAGTGAGGATCTGATTCGCGGCCACGGTCGCGTCCACTGCGCTGTTCGGCACAGGATTATTGGGCACACTCGGCGCGATCGCGATGCAGCCAAATACCGGGTCGCAGCCCGCCGATCCGGCTTTGCCCACGCTGCCAAGCACGCCTCCCTGAAATGTCTTAACGTAAGGTGGATTGGTGCCAATCAGGTCCGCAATGGTGCCAGGCAGAATATCGCTGAAAATCCCGAAGCCAGTTCGGAGGACGGATTTGGGCTCAAACTGCCAAGCGATCGCCGTTCTTGGTTGCAGAATGGCCACTGGTGTGGACGAGAACAGATTGCCAAGATGAGTTTGGATGACAGCGTTCAGCGGCTGACTGTCATGCGAGATGGAGCTGAAGGAGCCGTGCAGCCGGGCAACTTGATCGTGCGGATTGAGAGGATTGGAGTTGAAGGTGTCGCGCACACCGAACGTCCAGGTCAGTTTGCGAGTCACTTTCCAGGTGTCTTGCGCGTAGACATCGAGATTGAGAAAGTTAAAGGGCTCATTCGTGTTCGTAGGGAAAGTCTTCGACGCGGTGTTCGCTACTCCATAGATAAACTGCAGCAAGTTCGCGTAAGTGACCGTTGGGACCGTGCCCTGCCCGAAATCGTAGTCATTGAGGCGGAAGATCCGAGTATTCGTGCCGAAGCGCAGTTCGTGCGCCCCGTGGCTCCAGGCCAGATTGTCATTGATGAAAAACCGGGATGCTCGCCTGCCTTGAACCCAGGTATTGTCAAGCCCCCCGATGGGCGTAAAGGCATTCGCGCCCGTGCCCTGCAACACGATCGGGAATGCGGCAAGCGTCTTCTGAAAGTTGGTTGGCCCAAACAAGCTCTCATACCAGGAAAACGCAGGATTGAAATAGTTCACCAGATTCTGTGAAAAGACATGGGTGTAGCCCGCCGCAAATGAGTACAGCGGCTGAGGAGACACCGCATCGAACAGGGAATTGATTGGATCTGTGTAGGCAGCTTGCACGCCGTTGTCGACTTGGAAACGAAACCAGGCTGTGTCCTTCTGATTGAGGTTGTAGTCGACGCGGACAGTCTGTACCTGCTCGTGGTCGTCGCTAGTGTGCGAAACGCTCTGCCGGTTGGCGCAACCATCCCCGGCGGAGCCAAGCGGGCAGCCAAGAACCTGGGTAGTTGTGCCGCCGGTATTTCCGTAGAGCGAGAAGATCTGGTCCCGATAAAACGGGATCAACTGCGGCGCCGCAGGATAGCAATTCTGATTAGGGCCGCTCGGCACGCAGCCGGTTGTTTGACCCGACTGAAGTTCCCCCAACACATAATCTTGGAATGCCGGACTGGGAACAATCGCGGCCGTGACGATGGGAAGCGCGATCCTCACCCATTCGCTGTCGAAGAAGAAAAAGAGCTTGTCGTGCACAATAGCGCCGCCCAGACTGCCTCCAAAATGATTCACAGTCGATCTGGGCTTGTGATGCCCGGACGTCGCATTGGTAAAATAGTCCGCCGCATTCAGTAGCGAACCATTCCACAGTTCATAGAGATTCCCGTGAAACTGGTTCGCGCCAGACTTGGTGACGTAGTCAACTTGGGATGCTCCATACCTTCCTTGATCCACGGAGTAGGAAAGCGTGTTGACCGTCACTTCTGAAATCGAATTCAACCCCAGCACAAGGTTGGTTGAAAGGCCGCTGTTGAGATTGGTGAGCGGATCGTTCGTTTCCAGCCCATCGACAATGTAGCCGTTGGACAGGGCGGGCAGGCCATTAAATTCCACATTGCCATACCCGTTGGTACCGCCGACGAAGTCGTTGCCGCTGCCCGCCGTATTGATGAGCGCTCCGGGTGCGAACTGGAGAGGGTAGGTCAGATCCCCGCCCGGATTCGGCAGGTCCTCCAGCGCCGGCGCACTCAGAGTCGTGGATGTGTTTGCGTTCTCCGGATTGATGATTGGAGCCTCGCCGCTTACCTCAACCGTCTCATTTGACCGGGCCACCTTAAGTGTGAAATCCACCGTCTGCTTTTGGCCCAGGCCCGAAACGACTTTGTCATTCTGCCGTGGCTCGAAGCCCTGAACTTCCACTTTGACCGAATAAGTGCCCGGTTTTAACTGGGGGAAGTTGAACCGGCCTGCCTCATCGGTCGTGGCGCTACGTCTCAGTCCAGTCTCGGGGTTGGCAATCGTCACCGTGGCTCCCGGCACGACGGCGTTGGTCGTATCCCGAACCTGGCCAACGATGGCACTCGTGGTTTCGCCCTGTGCCCATGCGGCTGTCTGCATAACCGAAACCACAACTATGGCCAGCAGTGTCAGCCGGAGCGCGTGACACGAAGCGCATTCGTAACGCAATCCCATGGTCTATCCCCCAAATCCTCAGAGCGACGAAAGGCGTCGCTCGTGTCCCACTTGGAAATCAGGATACACCATCGGATATTAACTATGGTAAATATCTAGGTGGATATTATGATTTAGAGACCCAGATTCGCTCCGCAGCCGATGTGCCAAGACGAATCTGGCTCTTGTCCACCGATAAGGAAACAGTGCCGTCGTAGTTTCGGGCCTCGACCCCAATGTGAACGCCGGGACGGAGTCCCTCTTTCTCGAAGAATTCCAAGAGCTTCCGGTCCCGCTCATAAACGCTGGCAAGCACATATTTCAAACCCGCCTCTGCCTCGCTGAGCAGGCGCATCCCCCGTTTGCGGCGTTCCGCAGGGCTGCTCAGAGCCAGCCCGTTTCCGTGAGGACAAGTGTCTTTGTGCCCCAATTTCTCGACCAACTTTTTCTCAAAGGCAGGGGACACGGCGTGTTCCAGCCGTTCCGCCTCGTCGTGGATCTCGTACCAGGCCATCCCAAACATTTCCGACAACATTCGCTCGATCAAATGGTGGCGAACCATCGTCCGTTCGGCGATTTCCCGTCCTTGCGAGGTCAGGCCGATGTGCCCTTCTTTCTTAATGGAGACAAGCCCATCCTTCTTCAGGCGCTTCAGGGCAAACGTCACTGCGGGTCTGGTCACCGAGAGCCAATGAGCCAGGGTTGCAGGTATCACCGTCTGCCCCTCAGCTTCGGCTTCCGCGATGGCTTTGAGATAGTCCTCTTTAGAGATCGTGATCATCGTCGTGCGAGAGACTCTGTCAAATGGGTGCAGTCTAACACTTCTGCCGCAACGTTCCGACTCCTCCCTATCCCAACGAACAGCTCTGTGTTTGGTGGGTTGTGGACTTTGAATTTTTGGGAACAGCCGAGGCCGTCCAATGCGCGGGTTTGTTTATGTAGCGCCTCCGGGATACCGTTTGACTCGGGACTTGAAATCCTGGATTCGGCTCGGCATACAGTTCGTCTCATCCCTGCCCAAGAAGTAAACGAGGTGCAGTCCAGCGACTCAATGAGCCTCAGAATTCGTGATCACCTTGCAAGAAGCCGTGCAAGCGTTCGCTGAATCCCGTGGGCACTTCGAAGACCCGCTCGTCCCCGGTGATCACCAGCATCTTTCGCGTGCTGTCGTACACCGCCGTGCAACGGTGGCAGCGTCGCAAATGTTTTTCGATCTTCTGCCGCATCTCCGGCGACGCTTCTCCGTCCAGGTATTCCGAAAGATTTGCGACTATCGTTTTGCAGCTAACCATGGGTTCATTCCTTTCCAGCGATCCCAAACCGATCCCTTGGGCTTTGCGAACATCGGCGTTAGCGATTCTCGCATCATGAGTCGCGCCCGGTGCAGCCTGGTCTTTACCGCCGACTCGCCGATCCCGAGAACTTCCGCGGTCTCGGCGACGTCCAAATGCTGCACGTCGCGAAGAACGAAGACTACTCGATAAATGTCCGGCAGTTCGTCAAGCGCCTTCCAAATAGCGTTCCGCACTTCCGCCTGCTCTACGATGTCGCTCGGAAGTTCTCGCCAATCTGCAAACTGCCGAGGCCGAAACGGCTTCTCTTCCGCCCGGTCAGGGTCTGAGCCTTCGATGGATTCGTAGAGGTGCTGACGACGTTTGCGTCTGTGCATCTTGGCTTCGTTTTCGACCACGCGCATGGCCCATTGCTTGAACCTCTCCACGTCGTCCAATTGCGAAAGACGAGAAAAGATGTTGAGCATAGCCTGTTGAACCGCTTCCTCGGCATCTTCGCGATTGCGTAGGATCGAATACGACAGAACGAAAGCTCCGCGCTCGTAGGGGCGAATGAGATCATGGAAAAGTTCGCGTTCTCCAGCAAGAACTCGCCGGATGAGCCGCGGTTCCGTCGCCTTTTCCTGTCCGACCTTCTCTTCCATTGGCAAGATCATGCGGCCCTAAGAATCATGATGCCTGAAACGCGCAGCGGTTACCGACGTTCATTTCAAAGGGGTCGTTGCGCGGAATCTCGCCGGTGACCATTGCCAGCCAGACAGACTCCAACCGCATCGCATGCCGGACTCGCTTCGAATCCCAGCCACCTCGCTGACAACCAACCCAGCATTCCACCGAAAGCGGCATGGGCAAGAATCACGGTAACTGGAAATCCCCGCGAAAACTCCAGTCCAAGAAATCCTACTCCCAGTGCCGCGACAACCGGGCTGGACATGAAGCCAACCCCGAGAAGGACGCCGTAAAGCGCTCCGACCCAACGGCGACACGTACCGAAAATGAGGACGTAAATAAGCCCGAAGCTTGCCCCATTCCAGAAGTGATAGGCCCAGCCTGCGACATCGGATCGCAACGTCGGACCTGTGGCGAACTGGTCAAGCAACAGGACACCCATCAGGCGGGGAAGATTTCCAGGCATCAACCCAAGCCAGAATCCAGGGAGTCGAATTGCCTCCAGCGCAAGCGTGGCGACGGCCGCCGCCCCCAGGCCGACGGCCACCACACGAGCAAGCGGATCTTTACGCCGATACAGAAATCCCAAGAAGATCCCAATCACGCCGATTGATGGCAGCAGAGCTACTTTAGCCAAAACATCCATCGAGCTTCGCCCTGATTCGGCCACGGGGAAGATAAGGGGAGAGGTCGACGCGGCAGCGAGAAGTACGAGAATCGTCATTACTCGTTTCATAAGATGTCTCCAGAGGGGAGGAACCAGTCGTTCCTCCCTTCCAAGAAAGATTTGCTTACTGGGCGACCATGTGTGTGAGCATGTCGAGCTTCTGATCGAGCATCCCCGCCGTCTGATCGATGCTCGCATTGTTGAACGGCTTCAGCACCACCGACGGTTTGTCGTAGCTCAGGTAGGTCTTGTTGTCAGAGCCTTGGTAGATGTACACGCGCAGCGGCAGGTAGAGTCCAGCCGCAGGATCTTTCTCGAAAACCTGTTTGCCGACATTGGGATTGCCTACGAGAAACAGAGTTCCCTTCATTTCGAGGCCCGTCATCTTCAGCATGTTGCCCTGGTCGACGGTGCTCATCACCATCATGCCGCCCTTGCTGACGGCCATCTTGAAGGCTTCGACGGTCTGGTCGAACGATTTACTGCTGGGGATGCTCACGCGGGCTTCCTGAGCGAAAGCCGTAGTGGCGGCGAATGCTGCAACTAACAGAGCAAGCAATGTGATGTGGCGTAAACGTCCAAAGTGCTTCATTGTGATTCTCCTGGTCATGGAATGAACTCAATGCACAGCAACCTTGTCCAGCGCGTCATCTGCTTCGCGATTCGGTTGAATGCACTCATCACGAACGATTCGCGACTCGGGCCGGCGTTACATGCGAGAACTTTCGCGCAAACATGCAATAGCCCTGTAACGTTTATTGAATTCATGAATCGGGCAAGAGAAGGGTCGCGATGCAATTTACAGCTAAAGACTTTCAGGGGACCGAATGCAGCAGCACCTAACGCACTCGTCGGATCGCTTCCTCGCGATGGGGTTGGCAGGGGTGAGCGCTGCAGTGATGTTCTATGTTGGTCTTTACCAGAGTCGCGCGATACGGCACCTGTGGTGTCCAGTCTTCAACAAGGGATGTGAAGCGGTTGCCGACGCGGCGTTCGCCAAGCCTTTTGGGATTCCAGACGGGTACATTGCGGTTGCGCTTTACCTGGCAATGATCCGGCTGCTTCTAGGCCCGGTAGAGAAATCCTGGGTTTGGATTCCATTGGTGATTCTGGCTTCACTGGCAACTCTGGCAAACTTCCTGGGTGTGCGCGACATGGCGAATCTTGGGAGTTTTTGCTTCTATTGCATGCTGACTACCGCGCTCTCGCCGGTTTTATTGTGGGCGGTGTGGCGGGTGAGATGAGCTGAAGGGGTCCGTTTATGGAAGCGAAAGTGACGGTGTTCAGCCAACCTGGCTGAATGTTCTGCACAAAAGTGAAAGAGTATCTTTCACACGAGCATGTCTCTTTTGCCGATCGTGACATTACCCTGGACCGATCAGCGATTTCAGAGCTGCAAAAGCTTGGTTTCATGACGACCCCTGTCACCGTCATCGGAGAGACGGTCATTGTGGGATTCGATGAACGAAAACTCAGTGAAGCGCTGAATCTGGAGAAATCCGGAACCTGATTGTGATCATTGTGGAGCGAGTCGACGACTTTGGTGATACCTCGGCCGCAATGATCTAGTCCTTTCTGAAATCAATTCTGTAAGCAGTTTTCTTTAGCCTTGGGAGCATACGGACGATGAGCAATTCCGCAGTTTCGATCCCCAATCCAGTCGTGAACAGTGTGGCAAAGAAAGATGCTGACTACGTCTTTTACGAACTGACCCGCAGCATCTGCCCCAACTGCAGGAGAGTCATCGACGCCAAAATCCTGCTGCGAGATAACAAAGTGTTTATGGCCAAGCGCTGTCCCGACTGTGGACCCTTCGAAGCTCTGGTCTACGGAGACGCGGAAGCCTATACCACCTTCGGCAAGTTCAACAAGCCGGGCACGATCCCTCTCGCTTACGGAACGGAGATCAAAGAAGGCTGCCCGCATGATTGCGGCCTCTGTCCTGATCATCAGCAGCATACTTGTCTTGGCATCATCGAAGTCAACAGCGCCTGCAACATGGCTTGTCCGCTTTGCTTCTCCGAAGCTGGTACGGGCTTCAGCCTGACGCTGGAAGAAGTTGAAGCAATGCTCGATGATTTTGTGCGAACGGAGGGGAGGCCGGAAGTGGTGCAGTTCTCCGGCGGTGAGCCGACGATCCATCCTCAGGTCATCGACTTCGTGAAGGCCGCGAAAACTCGCGGGATTCCGTTCGTCATGATCAATACCAACGGCAAACGGATTGCGCACGACGACCGATTCCTGGAGCAATTGAACGAAGTACGGCCCTCGATCTACTTTCAATTCGACGGGTTTGATGCGGAAACCTACCGCGTCATCCGCGGCGAACCGGGCATTCTTGAGGAAAAGCTCCGAGCGTTGGATCGCCTTGCTTCGATTGGGCTAAGCGTGACGCTGGTGCCTGCGATCGAGCGCGGCGTGAACGAGCACGAAATCGGCAAGATCATTGATCTCGCCATCCGGCATCCTGCCGTACGCGGAATCAACTTTCAACCTGCGTTTCATGCCGGCCGCCACATGCAGCATGATCCTTTGCAGCGCATGACCATCCCGGATGTTTTGAAGCTGATCGAGCAGCAAACTGGCGGAAACTTTCTGGTCAGCGACTTCATTCCTGTTCCGTGCTGCTTCCCGACGTGCAACTCGGTGACCTACGCCTTTATCGACGGCGAGCAAGTGACGCCCTTATCAAGAATCGTTAATGTCTACGATTATCTCGACTACATCACCAATCGCGTTCTGCCCGACTTCAGCATGGAGATCAAGCGAGCGTTGGAAGGCTTGTGGTCTTCATGTTCGGTTCCCGGCTCGCAGAAATCGGCTGAGCAGTTCGCGGTGTCGTGTCAGGCCTGCGGAATTCCCGAGAGCTTTACCATTGGTGAGATCGCGAAGAATATCCTGATGATCATGCTGCAGGACTTCATGGACCCCTGGACGTTCAATCAGAAGAACCTCATGAAGTGCTGCAAGGAATTTCTCTTGCCCGGTGGCAAGCAGATTCCGTTCTGCGCGTACAACACAGTTGGCTATCGTGAACAGGCTCGCGCTCAACTGCAGGCGATGGAGCCGGAGCGCAAGCGCGCGAAGACGGAAGGCCGCAGGTTCGAGCCGCAACCCATCGAGTTCAACGTTAAGCAGCCGCGCGATCCTGCTTCGTCCTTGTTGGCATAGACTCGAAGCGGTGATTCATGTCCGAACACGACAGTCCAATTCGCATTGGTCCAGAGCAACACCAGGTTAAGCAGTGCTGCGCCACGATGTACGAAAGCGACTTGGCCCGGTTTCTGCTCGGCGATTCTTTCCATCCGGGTGGTTTGCAATTGACGGCACAACTCGGGCGCATGCTTAGCCTGAACCCCGCAAGCCGTGTACTCGACGTAGCTTGCGGCAAAGGGACAACCGCCGTATTCCTGGCGAAGGAATTCGGATGCGAGGTTGTGGGCATCGACTACGGGGAGCAGAACGTCGAGATCGCTCGATCTTTTGCACGGACCGAGCATCTTGAATCACGAGTGCAATTCGATCGAAGCGACGCCGAATCCCTTAGCTTTTCCGATACCTCGTTCGATGCAGTGATCTGCGAGTGTGCTTTCTGCACCTTCCCCGATAAGGCCAGGGCAGCGACAGAATTCTTCCGCGTGCTGCGTCGAGGTGGGCAAGTTGGAATCAGCGATCTCACCCGGCAGGATGCATTGCCGGAGGAACTGAACGGACTGCTCGCTTGGATTGCCTGTATTGGCGACGCCCAAACGATCGAAGGTTACTCCGCGTTTCTTCAAGGTGCTGGCTTCTCTCTGAGCGGCATCCAGGATCGAAACGGCGCGCTAGTGGAAATGACGAACCAGATTTGCCTCAAATTGCTCGGGGCCGAAATCATGACAGGACTGAAAAAACTGCAATTTCCCGGTCTCGATCTGGGCACTGCAAAGCGGATGGCGAACAGTGCGATGACGGCGGTTAAGCAAGGCCACCTCGGCTATGCGCTCATCTGTGCTAAGAAGCCCGACTGACACGCGAAGTATTGTGTTTCGGTTGTATGACGGAGGAGAAATGGCGAGTTTCTTAAATGTGGGGCGAACGGATCGCGCTTTGCGGATAGTCCTGGGAATCGGTCTCGGGATTGCGGGAATCCTGGTTCCTAGTCATCCTTATCTTGGCTCGGCACTTGGAATCGCCGGAGCGTCTGTAATTCTGAGCGGCACGTGCGGTATTTGAGTCACGTATCGTGTGCTCGGGCTGAGCACAAAAAAGAACAACAACTAGCTTCGGTGCTTCGCGGATTCGGGTGAACGTCCACCCTGGCTTTCGGAGTGTTGCG
>Ga0316363_10001477_pt1 | contig 20637 bp, 17 predicted proteins | sample Sb_taG_3_FD_200459 | JGI IMG/M metagenome (GOLD analysis project Ga0316363, IMG submission 200459) | Peat soil microbial communities from Weissenstadt, Germany - Sb_50d_a_PC metaG (v2) (version 2) | ecosystem: Environmental > Terrestrial > Soil > Wetlands > Peat | place: Germany: Weissenstadt...
CGCGTTTCGCGGGACTGGATCAGCGCCTGGCGAAGCACTCTGCCCTGCTTTGGATAACCGGAGTCCTGCTCTATGTGATGTCGGTAACATTTCATTACGTGCTGCTGGCCGAGCAGGCTTCGCGTGAAGCCCAGGCGCGCGCGCTCGAAGCCCGCGTTCTGGCTCGTGATGCGGAGTTGAAGGCCTTGCGGGCGCAGGTGAATCCACATTTCCTCTTCAATTGCCTGCACTCCATCAGCGCACTGACCAGTTCCGACGCGACCCGGGCACGCGAAATGTGCATCCTGCTGGCTGATTTTCTGCGGACTACGTTGCGGCTGGGCGGCAAGGAGATCGTCACTTTGGATGAAGAACTAGCTCTGGTCCGCGGATATCTTGCCATCGAGAAAGTACGCTTTGGAGCGCGGGTGCAAATGCAAGAAGATGTGGCGAAAGAAACCATGGGCCTGCTGCTTCCTCCGTTGTTGTTGCAGCCTTTGGTGGAGAACGCCATCCGGCACGGGATTGCCAACTTGCCCGAAGGCGGAGTCATTCGCCTGAGCGCACAGCGCAACGATGACGCCGTGGCCATCCAGGTGGAAAACAGTTTCGATCCAGATTCCCCGTCTTCACTGAAAACGGGATTGGGTCTGGAGAATATTCGCCAGCGCTTGAATGCCCGCTATGGCAGCGGCGCCAGCATCTCGGTCCGCACTGACGGCAATTGCTTTCTAGTTAACCTGCGCCTGCCGGCGCAAGCCAACGGAGTTCCCGCATGAGCGGCAACGAAAAGAAAATTCGCGCCGTGATCGTCGACGACGAAGAGCTTGCCCGTCAGATGCTGCGGGAGTTCCTGGCCGGTCATTCCGAGATCGAAGTCGTCGCCGAGTGCGCCAATGGCTTCGAGGCAGTGAAGGCGGTGACCGATTTGAAGCCAGACCTGATGTTCCTCGATATTCAAATGCCCAAGCTCGACGGATTCGAAGTGCTGGAGTTGATCGGCACCGACCGGGCGATTGTGTTCGTCACTGCCTACGATGAGTACGCTCTTCGCGCCTTCGACATCCACGCGGTGGATTATTTGTTGAAGCCGTTCAACGCAGAGCGCTTCGAAACTGCGCTCGAGCGAGTGCGTCAGCGGCTGGGAGGAAAACTGCCTTCTCCGACTGAGCTTTCCTCCAGCGCCCGGCCACCGGCGCAATTTCTGGAACGGATTGTGGTGCGGGATGGAACCCGTGTGAGCATTATCCCGGTCGCCAAACTCGACTACGCCGAGGCGCAGGACGATTACGTCGCTTTGAGCAGCGAAGGGAAGAAACATCTCAAGCAGCAGACGATTTCCAGCCTGGAAACCGCTCTCGATCCCGCGCGCTTTCTTCGCATCCACCGCTCCTACATTGTGAATCTGGAAAAGATCACCAAGATTGAGCCTTACAACAAGGACAATCACGTGGTGGTTCTGACCAACGGAACGCAGCTTCCGGTCAGCCGCAGCGGCTACGCGCGGCTGCGGGACGTCCTGGACCAGAAAACGCAGTCCGGCCTGGATTGAAGACAGCACGCAAAGTTGCGCACGCCCACGTCCCTACCTGGACATGGTTTCAGGGAAATGAAAGATGACGCGCATCGGCTGCGCCTCTCCGCCAGAGACTGCCTTCACCACCAGCAAGCGGCCGTCCGGGGCGAAATCCACGGGCTGGATTCCTTCGAGGGTGGTGACCATCTCCGTCTTACCCAGTTCCATGGTGTCAGGGCTGCGGATTTCTGCAGCGAGCAACTTGTCGCCGTTGGCGAAGTAGAGGCGCTTGCCGTCGCGGCCCCAGCTATGCCAATACGCGCCGTCGCTCGAGATCTGCCATTTGGAGTGCGCGCCGGGGAAGTCGGTTACGTAGAGCTCCACTCGTCCCGATTCGTTGGAAAAGTAAGCCATCCACTTGCCGTTGGGGGAAACCTCGCCGCCATATTCGTTGTAGGGCTGGGTGAGGAGGGGGATCGGCTTGCTGGCATCGGCTGGCTGAGCGTAGATGTCGAGCTGATTCTTGGGATCCTGATTCTCGATCAGAAGGTATTTCGCATCCGGCGTCCAGGAGGAAATGTAGGAAGACTCGCCGACCGGCGTCAGGACTTGTTCCATACCGGTGACCAACGACTTGATCTTCAGCAGGCCGGTCGCTCCTGTGGTTGCAGAGACAGCGATCCTGGCCCCGTCCTGGGAGAAAGCGGCCGAGAGCAGTCCCGGGACATTGAAAGTCTGCCGCGCCAGGGTATTGCGTTCGACGTCCATTACCCAGAGGTCACTGTTTGCATTGCCGGGTTCGGTCTTGACGAAAGCGATTCTCCGGGCATCTGCGGAAATCTGGGCGACTCGCGTGGCGCCGGGGACTATGCCTGTGATGGCATCGCCAAATTCTTCCAATTCTCTTCCCGGCAGCTTCATCCATGCGAAGCGGGATTGCGTCGATTGCGCAACCCGGTAAACCAGCGTTCCGGTTGGCGAAATGGAGAAGTTGCCCAGGTCCTTGGGCCGCCAGTAATCCACGTTCTCACTCACCGGTACCGGATTGCCGCTCACCGCCATTGAACCGGGATCGAAGCGTTGCGCCACCAGATTGCCATCCCGCATATAAAGCAAGAAGCCTTGTGCATAGGCGGCATTGGACGCTCTTTCGACCACCAGCCTGGGCTCGCCACCGTCCACCGACTCAGCATAAAGATCGCCGATGGCGCCCGCGACCTTGCGGTTGAGAAAAAGGAAGTGCTTGCCGTCGGGAAGGAACATAGGGTTGCGATGGGTGAAACCCTTTCCACCCAATTTTGTGATCTGCACGGGCGTGCCGCCGGCTTCGGCCACCTTGTAGAGAGGCTCTTCGATGTTAGGAGTGAAAACGATAACGCCCGCCTGGCTCCAGGTGCCGCCGCGGCCGTCGCCCGCATCGCAGATGATCTGCACGGGTCCGCCGGCAGCCGGCACGGTGCGCAGCTTGCCTTTGGAAAAGAAGCCGATCATGCGGTTGTCCGGCGACCAGAAGGGATAAATCGCGCCTTGCGTGCCCGCGAGCTGCACGGCCTTTCCAGTTTCCAGGTCGCGGATCCAGAGACCTTGCTCATCGGTCGGGAATGCCAGCTTGCCGCCGTCGGGAGAAATAGCTGCATACCTGCCCGCGCCGAGACCCATGTCCGTGCCCGGAGGCAGATCGATCTCCACGCGAACCGGGCGGCGTTCCTCGGCAAGGCGGCGCGAGTAGAAAAGAACCGCGAACACAGCGGCAAGAGCGAAGGCCCAGCCCACGACTGCGAGAACGGCGACTATGCGTTTGCGCTCGCGGCGAACGGTAGCGACCGCCGCTGGCACTCCCGCCTTGCTGCCCATCTCCGAAATCGCTTCCAGTTGCAGCTTCAAATCGTGCGCCGATTGCCACCGCTGATCAGGGTCCTTGGCCAGGCAGGTGCGAATCAGCTTGTCGAGCGCCGGCGGGGCCATAGGCTGAGTTGTACTGATCGGCTCCGGCTCCTTCTCAAGAATCGCGGCGAGCACGCCGACTTGCGACTTGCCTTCGAAGGCGCGCCGGCCGGTCATCATTTCGTAGAGCACGCAACCGAAGCTGAAGATGTCGGAGCGTGCATCCGCCTCAGCACCCTGCAGCGCCTCCGGCGCCATGTACTGGAACGTGCCGACGATCGATCCCTTCTGGGTGAGCGGCGTGGTCGGCGAAGTCAGCGAAGCCATGTTCATGGTTGGCGTGGACGGAGTGAACGATCCTCCCACACTCGATGTCAAGGCTCCTGGCGCAGTCCGTCCTTTGGCCAAGCCAAAGTCCATCAGCTTGGCCCCCGACTTGGTGAGCATGATGTTGCCCGGCTTCAGATCGCGATGAATGATGCCATTGCGATGGGCCTTGTCGAGGGCATCCGCGACTTCCACTGCGATGTTAAGCACCTGGTCCAGAGGCAGCGGCCCTTTCAGCAACCGGGCAGATAGCGTCTCACCCTCGAGGTACTCCATGACCAGGAAATCGATCCCGTCCTGGTGACCGACGTCGAAGAGGGTACAAATGTGCGCGTGCTGCAACGATGAGATGGCGCGGGATTCGCGCTCGAAACGGGCTTTCAGATCAGAGTCCGACTGAAATTGCTTGGGCAGGACCTTGATAGCGACAGAACGGTCAAGACGCGTATCACGCGCGCGATAGACTTCACCCATGCCGCCCGCGCCCAGTTGTTCCTGGACTTCATACGGCCCGAGTTTGGTACCGGAAGTTAGCAGAAGATCACTCGCGGCGCCCGGGATTTTCTCTCTCTACTCACGCCGTGGAATTATACCTGTCCCGCTGAAAAAACCTCAGTAGTGATTGTCATCCCGAGAGCCTGCGCTTTGCTTCGCGGGCCGAAGGATCTCAGTCTCTCCATCTCCATGGGGACATGCTCCCTTAGCACGCTCATAAACTACCTCACCTTCCTCACCGCCTGTCCTGCGGGCAACGCGTCGCGCAACTCGCGAATGGTTCGCTTAAACACAGGATGCCGCACGTCGGGCGCGATCTCAGCCAGCGGTTCCAGCACGAAACGGCGCTCGTGCATGGCGGGATGCGGAATCGTCAAGCCTTTCGTCTCGACGATCGAGTTGCCAAACAGAACGATATCGATGTCAATGCTGCGCGGTCCTTTTTTCTGTCCGCGCACGCGCCGCCTGCCCATCTGCTGTTCTATGTCAAGAATGCCAGCGAGCAGTTGCTTCGGCATTTTCTCCGTGTCTAGCTTGACGGCGCAATTCAGAAACCACGGCTGGGCGGTGAATCCAACCGGCTCGGTCTCATAAAAAGATGAGACCGCGACCACTTCGCCTAAAGCTCGCAGGCCGGCGACGGCGGAGTTCAGGTTCGCCGCGCGATCGCCGACGTTCGACCCCAGCGAGAGATAGACGATTTTGTGCATTGAGATCCAGTTTCTAGTTTCCAGTTTCAGGTTTCCAGAGAAATCGGCTTGCTCGGGCTAACAATAAACTGGACCGCCGGGTATCCAGCTTGAGACTTGCAGCCACTATTCGAGGTCGCGGATGCTGAAAGCTCATGCTTTCTATCAATGTCAAGATTGACCGTACTCAGCGGCTATTGCGAATGCTGGAGGAAGATGCGCCGCTGCTTGCGGCGCGGGTTGCCGAACTGACCCCGGAACGTCAGCAGTCCACCAAAGAATACGCCGCCCGGCTCACCGCGCACGCCCGAGCCGAACTCGAGAGGTTGATTCAGGAAACTTCGTTCTGGGATTCCAACGATCCCACGCCGCAAGCCGCCGACTAACAATCCAGGTCTCCCTGTGTTACGCAGTGTGGTGAACCATTTGCTACAGGGTACACAGAGGAACACGGGAAAATCTCGCCGCTGTGCGTCGGATCAGCAAGAGAAAACTACGCCAACTGTCCCACGGCGATGCGAGTGTCCTCAGAGAATGGACTGACCTGGTCATCTTCCACCGTGGTCTCTTCCCAAAGCGTCCGGTCACGCAGCAGGCGCGAAACCAGCGCGGTGTGCATGGCGTGCCCGGCGCGATCGGCCACCACATTGCCGAGGATCTGCTTTCCCAGCAACGCCAGGTCGCCGATCAGGTCCAGCACTTTGTGGCGCACAAACTCATCCGCGAAGCGCAGCGGCGGATTCTCCACTCCTTCCCGGGTCAGCACGATGCAGTTCTGCCGGGAAGCCCCGCGGATCAGGCCCATATTGCGCATGACCTGTTCGTCTTCGCGGGAGCCGAAAGTGCGGGCTGGAGCAATCTCGCGCAGGTAATTACCATTCTGCAATTCCAGCCGAAAAGTCTCCCGGCCGATCAGAGCGTGAGGGAAATTGATCGTGTAGGAAACAGAGTAGGTATCCGCCGGATACACCGCGATAAACTTGTCGCCCTCCCGCAGCTCCAACTCGCGCCGAATGCGCAGATAGGTTCGCGGACGGCGCTGCTTGCGAATCCCGGCCTGGTGAATCAGTTCCACAAAAGGAAGTGCGCTGCCGTCTAAGATAGGCAGCTCCAGGTTGTCCAGCTCAACGATGACGTTATCAATGCCGGTGCCAATCAGGGCGGAGAGCAGGTGCTCGGTGGTAGAAATGAGCACGCCCTTCTTCATCACGCTGGTGGCATAACTGACGCGCGCCACGTTGCGGCCCGTAGCTTCGACTTCAAAGCCATCGAGATCAACGCGGCGAAAGACGATGCCACTTCCTGCTGCGGCCGGCAAGAGCCGCAAATGGACAGGAGCGCCGCTGTGCAAACCGACGCCCGCACATTCCACAGCCCCACGAATTGTCTGCTCGTGTTTCAGTTCAGTTCCAGTATCTGGGTTTGTATGAATAGATTACAGGCTGGCGCTAAAGTTTGTCTGTGGTAATTTAGCCACACTGGCGTGGGAATTTGGTCGAAAGGTCCGCTAACCATAAAGCTCGCAGGCACTTCGACCACTAGCGCCGGTTTACTTGCGGGGAGCGCCTTTGTTGGGATCGTAGGTGATGGAGGCATTAAACAAGGAATCGCTAATGCCGGTGTTGTAGCTCACCGAATTCAGAAAACGCTGGCTGGCCATGTCGCCATTGTAAAAGCGGGTCACACTGAATGGCGTCATGATCCCCTGCACCGGCCGGTAGTTGTCGTAAACCTCGTCTTCGATGTTGCGCTGCTTGTCGGTAGGATCGCGCCAAGAGTAGGTCTTCTTCACCGGCAGGTGCGTGTTCGAGTCGAAATAAAGGGTCACACCCTGATCGTGCGTGTTCAGGATGCTGACCTGCTGCGCGTCCTTTTGCGCGGCCACGGTCGCGCCTTCATAAAACAGCGCGATACCCGGTTCATGAATCCATTTGCGCAGAACCCAATCGAGCGAAAACTGGCGGCGGCGAATGTAGTCGGCCACCGACTTGGGATCGTCGGCGCGCGTGCCTTTGTAAGTGATCTCGAAACCCTCGTCGCCGCGATAGATGTAGATGACATCACGCTTCTTGGTCAGCTCCACCCGGTCGCGGTCGGGATACTTGTAGAATCGCCAGAAAACCACGCCCACGCCTTCCGCCTGTCCGAGATGAAACCCGTAGGTGCGGCCCTGCTGGGTGATGTCTTCAATGTTCAGATAGGCATTGCCGCCCAGCGCGTCAATTGCCTGATCGATCAGCGCGCGGGCTTTCTGCGCGTTTGCCTGATCAACCGAAACCGCTGGTGAAGATGCGGGCGGCGCGGCGGGATTCGCCTGCCCGAAGGCAAGCGCGGCGAAGAGTAACAGAAGGGCAGGGTGTTTCATTTTTCTATGATCCAACACGCCACTCCATCAATTGTAGCTCGGTTGGATACTTTCACCCCACCAGCACGGCTCCCCCATTCACGTTGAAGATCTCGCCGGTGATGAAGCCGGCGTGCGGCGTGCACAAGAACAAAATCGGCGCAGCAATCTCCTCCGGCTTTGCCACTCGCCCGATGGGAATCGTGGCCAGGACTTTGTCGCGTCCCTGAGCATCGCTTAGCGTCGGTGTAGACATATCGGTTTCCACCCAGCCCGGCGCGACACAATTCACGTAAATCCCGTCGGGGGCAAGCTCGGTGGAAAGGCCCTTCACCATGCTGATGAGCGCGCCCTTGCTGGCGGCGTAATCGCAGTGGAAGGCTTCGCCACGCTGTCCGGCGGTGGAACTCACCAGCACGATGTGTCCTGCCGCGCCGCCTGATTTGCCCTGCTTCTTCATCTGCGCAACCGAATGCTTGATCAGGGCGAAGACGGCGTCGAGATTGATGGAAAGCGTGCACCGCCATTGCGCTTCAGACATCTGGTCAACCGGCACATCTTCGGAGGGCCAGACCCCGTGGTTGGCGACCAGAATGTCAAGACGGCCAAACCGCTTGACCGTGGCGGCGACCAGTTCTCCTGCGGTCTCAGTACCGGAGAGATTGCAGGCCTGCGCGGCGCACCGACCGTTCCCCAGTTCTTTGACTAGTTGGTCAGCGCGATCCTGTGATTTTTCGTAATTGAACATCACTTGCGCGCCGGCGGCGACGAACATTCGCACCGTAGCTGCGCCGATCCCGCGAGAACCGCCGGTGACGAGAGCGACTTTGTGGTTGAGCGAAAGAGAGATGGACACGGGAACAGTTTCTAGTTTCTCGATTGGAGTTGCAAGTGGCTTTGCGCTCTTGGGGTGGCGGGCTAAATAAGGAAGCGAGCCGAACGTGCGTTATTGTGTCGCCAGGAGCGCGACACATCGCGCGGCTCACCCAGATTCCTTCGACTTCGCTCAGGACAGGCTCTTCGTGTGCAAAGGACGCTCACTCAGGATGACAACAATTTTTCAGCTCAGGCTTGACGGCGTGCGCTCGCTCTTCAACTCGCGGGCGAGGATGCGAACCAGCATGCCGTCGTAGCGTAGACCGCTGAGTCTTTCCAGTTCCGCGAGGGCTTGCTCGCTGGTCTTGGCGCGGGCGAACGAGCGCTCCGTGGTCATGTTGACGTAGGCATCGGCAACCGCCACAATCCGCGCCCACAGCGGGATCTGTTCGCCACGCAGCCCGTGAGGATAGCCGTTGCCATCAACGTTTTCGTGGTGATGCTCGACCGCCCGTTGCAGGGCAGCGCTGTCGGGAATCGAGGCGACAATCTCCGCTCCTACGTGGGCGTGCAGTTTGACCAGATAGAATTCATCGTCGGTGAGCGGGCCGGGCTTGTTGAGAATGCGTTCGGGAACGAAGACCTTGCCCACATCGTGCACCCGCGCGGCGTAAGCGAGGTCGTCAGTATCTTCCGGCGACAGGCCCAGGGCACGTGCCATCAACTCACAGTAACGCGACACCATTTCCCCGTGGCCTGCGCCGTGGAGCTCGCGCAATTCCGCGGCCCGGGTCAGCGCTTCGACGGAATCGCGCAGCACCTGAATGTTGTATCCTTCTTCTCCAGCTTCGGTAGTGCCGAGCTTTTTCAGGCTGGTGAGAAGTTCTTCGAGATGTTCCGGACCGGTGTGCTCGCGTTGCAGGAAGCCTTCGATAAAAGATGAGATGTGCTGCCGCTGCACGGCGCCGGTTTCGTCCATGCCAAATTCGTCGGCAGTAGAAACCCGGTCGCCGCCGGCGTGCTTGGAAACATACATCCCCGAATCGGCCACGCGAATAATGTCCTCGACAGACACGCCGTGCACCGGGAAGCTAGCAACGCCGAAGCTGCCGGTAATGTGGTGCTCCTGCAGCATGGGATCGGTCGACAGCCATTGGCGCAAACGCTCGGCCAGACTCTCAGCCTGGTCGACACCGGTTTCGGGCATCAGAATAATGAATTCGTCACCGCCGTACCGGGCAACCACGTTCGATTGACGGCATTTCTGCTCAAGCAGCCTGCCAACCCGCGCCAGAACCAGATCGCCTTCCAGATGGCCCAGACTGTCGTTCACTTCCTTGAACTTGTCGAGATCCATCAGGACCACCGAGAAAGGCCGACCGGAGCGCGAAGCGCGTTTCCACTCGGAAGTGAGCGCCTCGAAGAAGAAGCGGCGGGTCTTGATGCCGGTCAGACCATCAGTAATGGATTGTTGCTGGAGCCGCTGGAACACGAAGGAGTTGTGCAGCGCTGTGGCCAGCAGGTCGGCCAGCGTGTTCATGATGAGGACATCATCAGGGGAAAACGCATCTTCTTCGCGGCTCTCGACGTTGAGCACCCCGAGCAGAGTTTCACCATAGGCGATGGGCATGCACAAGACCGCTTTTGCCTCGGGAAGAATTCCCTGCAGGGCGTCGCCGCCGGTGGTTTGCACCAGCGCGCTCTCGCCGGTGCGTGCGACCCGGCCGAGAATTCCCGCTCCGAGCGGAATCCGCCTGCCCAGGGCATGGGCGGTGGTGCCGGCCTCGGCTTTGATCTCGACGTCCTTGCGCACGTAATCGAAAATTCCGATGCCGATGTGGTCGAAGCGGAAATTCTTCTGGATGTGGGCCACGATCTCCAGCAGCATCTGCTCCGCGTCCTGGCTGGAGATGGCGGTCTTGGAAATGCTGTTCAGGAACGCCAGTTGGTGCGAGCGGCGTTGTTCTTCGGCAAACAGGCGGGCGTTTTCCACCGCGACTGATACTTGTCCGGCGGCAGTTTCCATGACTTCGAGATCGCGTTCCTCAAAGATGTGCTCGCGAGTCAGGCTCATGGCAGCCATGACCCCGGCGGGTTTGCCGCCAAGCAGAATGGGAGCTGCGCAGAAGCATTTCGCACGCTGCGGAGGAATATACGTGACGCCCAGGCGCTCCCGCGCCTTCTCCAGATCTGAACGGATGAGCAGCGGCTGCCCGGTACGCAAGACGTACTCGGTCAAGCCGTTGTCGAGTTTGCGGGAATTCTTGGGAAGAACTTGGCCTCCCTCGACGCGGAACTCGAAGTGGATCTCATCGCCCTCCTGGAAGGCGACGTAGAAATTGCCGGTGTAGAAGATCTGCCCTAGTTCTTTGTGGACGGTGCGCAGGATTTCATCCTGATCAAGACGCGAGCTGACGGCCTGGCCGATCTGGGTGAGAAGTTCGTATTCCTTGGTGCGGCGCTGGGCGTCGTGCATTACCACGTAATTTTCCAGCGTCAGGCCGATCTGCAAGGCCAGTCCAATCAACAGGCGCAGATTGGAAGAGCCGAACATGCGTCGCGCCGCGTGGGGAAAGAAAATCACGCCAAAATGGTGTTCGCGGGTCTGCAGGCTGACGGCGGTCACGTTGCGAATGTTTTCCTGCTTCATGACCTCGCGAAACTGCTCAAACCGCGCGCCCGGAAACGCCGGCAGCGGCTCCAGGGTTTCTGCCACGTTATGAAAACTGACAAAGCCTTCGCGCCGGTAAGCCAATTCAGAGATGTATTCACCGGCGCCGGTTTTTTCCATCTTGCTGATCAGTTCCGGCGAGAACCCGCGTTGCACCGAGGGCAGAATGGCGCGCCAACGCTCGGAAATGTAGATCACGGCCCGCCCGGTGGGCAGGGGTGCAACCAGGCGATCCAAAATGCTCTGCAGGCTGGGCACCAGGTCCTCGGCGGAGAGCAGGCGCATCGGGTCCACACCCAGGGTGGAAAAGGCAAGAGCGTTTTCCTGCACCGCGTTGCGCTCCTGCTCAAACAGCACCATGACCATGGCGACGCCCAGCAGCATCTGCGGAATCGGTCCGAGGAAGTGACCGGCGGTGCCGAACACGGCGACAAACGGGTTTCCGAGTTCTCCGTAAACCATCAGCACGGCCCACAGCGCCAGCGAAATCGCCAGCAGAGTAAAAGCCAGCGAGTTCTTGCGGTGCGCGTGCCGGTAAAAATAAAAGGAACAGTAGAGGAGCACGCACCCCATCCCCACTTCGAGCGGCAAACGGGTAGGAGCGGTTGCGGCATGGGCTGCCGCGGCTGCGGTCTGAAACTGCAGGTTCCACACCGCCAGAACTATTCCGCCGAGCCCGATGGCAATGTCGTACCAGTGAATACGGAACTTTTCCCGCATCAGGCGGGTAGAGACGAAGATGCACAGCGTCATCGCTACCAGCAACAGAGATCCAATGAAGGCGATCAGCAGCGAGGGCTGGATCATCGATTCCCAGGCATCCAGGCCGAAATGCAGGGTGTAAAAGCCCCAGGCGAGTTGCCACGCGCGAAAGTATTGCTGCCGGCTCTGCTCGTACAGATAAGTAAAGAGCAGGAACAGCAGCAGGGCGACCACCACGGGGATGATGACCGGGCTCAATGCCACACTATTCATGACGCGGGGAACAGCTCTCCTGGGTGCTGTGCCAATTCAACTCTTTTGGGATCGGTGCCTAACATGGTTTCACACCGTTCTGCACATGACAACAGTTTAGGGTGGCAATAATGAGGTTGGGGAGTCTATCGGTAACCGGGAATAGTTACCGAAGTAACCGGGCGCGAGCGAGCGGGGTTTGGCCTGGATCCCGTCTCCTGCTTTCATCCGGGCAACCTGCGGATTCTGCATCTCTGTTAATGCCCTTGCCATCTAAGGAATTTCCAGCGTTTCATCTTGCAGACCTGACAGTCTGCTTTGACCCACCTGAAGTGTTCTCTGCAGCAAGGAGGAGAAACATGTCTCGTATGAAAGCCGTTCAAGTAAGCAAGCCGGGAGGAAATTTTGAATTGGTAGAGCGTCCAGTGCCGGAGCCGGGGCGCAGCCAGGTGCGCATTAAGGTCGAAGCCTGCGGCATCTGCCACAGCGATGCTCTGGTCAAAGAGGGGCTTTGGCCGGGCCTGCAGTATCCGCGGGTGCCGGGACATGAAATTGCCGGGCGCATCGACGCAGTGGGTCCTGACGTGACGAAGTGGAAGCCAGGGCAACGGGTTGGGGTCGGCTGGCATGGTGGACACTGTTTCCAGTGCGAGCCCTGCCGCCGCGGAGACTTTGTTCTCTGCCAATTCGGCAAGATCACCGGTATCACCTTTGATGGCGGGTACGCGGACTACGTCGTCGTTCCGGCTGAGGCCGTGGCCGCGATGCCCGATGACTTGCCTGCTGATCTGGCAGCGCCGCTGCTTTGCGCGGGCATCACGGTATACAACTCCCTGCGGAACGCCGGCGCGCGGGCAGGTGATTTGGTCGCGATCCAAGGCATTGGCGGTCTGGGACATCTCGGCATTCAATACGCGCGCCAGATGGGCTTTCGCACAGTGGCGATCGGGCGTGGCGGAGACAAGGCCGCGCTGGCCCGGAAGCTGGGCGCTCACGATTACATTGATACCAGCGCCGCTGCGCCGGCGGATGCGTTACAGAAGCTGGGCGGGGCGCGGCTGGTTCTGGCCACAGCTCCCGACGCGAAGTCGATCTCCGCTTTGGTGGACGGGCTGGCGCCGAATGGAAAACTGCTGGTTGTGGGAGCTGCTTTTGAACCGCTTGCCGTCACTCCGATTCAACTCCTGAGCCAGCGCCGGACGGTCCAGGGTTGGCCTTCAGGTTCCGCGATGGACTCCGAGGACACGTTGCACTTCAGCGCACTGAGCGGAGTGCGTCCGATGATTGAGCGTTATCCGCTGGAAAAGGCTGCAGATGCTTATCAGCAAATGATCAGCAGCAAAGCACGGTTCCGGGTGGTACTAACGATGGGAGGGTGATGGCTCGGCTAGCGTCTTGCGGTCCTCTTAGGCCGCCCGCCTAGCTTTCCATTTGCTCTGGCGGCGGCCTTCTTTGCCGGGGTCGTTGATTTACCTCCGGCCTGACCGAGCCGGGAGGCCATCCACCTCCTCGACCCAAGAAGTCCTTCCAACAGCCCGGGGACGTAGAGATCGGCGTCGAGCCGCGGAAAATAGAGTTCGAAGCCAGATGGGCTGATCTCGATTTTTGCCAACTGCAATGGTGTGGCATTCTCCAAACCCTGCGCGTCGCGAGGTGAAAAGCTGATATCGAGTCTTGAGCTGAGGCGAACCACGATCCGACCGCTGGCCTGGTCGTAGTTGGCAGCAACGGCGCGTGGTACGGCAGCCTGCATCTCTCTGGCACGCCGGTTCGCGGACTCGAAATTGTTAGATATTCCCATGGATCTTCTCCCATGCGCTACAGAGCTGTGTCAGATGCTCGATAGTACGTTCCCGATATGCCTCAGTACACGAGAGAACCGATAATTCTCCCGTAATTCGACAGGCCCCAGCGGACACTGCAAGCGGAACACCGCTTCGCACCCCTTGCCTATGACGTGCACGTGGGCAGGTCTGTGGTCGTTGGGATAAATCACGACTCGCAGTCCTTCGAATCCCAGAACTGTTGGCACTCGGGGGTATTATATCCTAACCGCTTAGGTTATGAAATTGTTTTTGTAGCGATGGTTATAAAATGAAGGAGCATGAACAGCGCAAAGCCCGAAGCAGCACGTGTCGAACCCGCCGCGGCTGAACCTCGCCCGTCCAACTTCATTCGCGACATCATTCTCGACGATCTGAAGACCAACAAGTACGCGGGACGGGTGCAGACCCGTTTCCCTCCCGAGCCGAACGGTTATCTGCACATCGGGCACGCCAAGGCGATCTGCCTCGATTTCGGCTTGGCCGACGAGTTCGGAGGCCACACCAATCTTCGCTTCGACGATACCAACCCGTCGAAGGAAGAGACCGAGTACGTCGATTCGATCATGGCAGACGTGAAGTGGCTCGGCTTCCACTGGGACGGTCTTTTCTACGCGTCCGATTATTTCGATCAGCTCTATGAATGGGCGCTGCAACTCATCAAGGCGGGCAAGGCATACGTGGACGATCTGAGCGCCGACGAAATCCGCGAGCACCGCGGCACGCTGACCAAGCCCGGCAAGGACAGCCCCTATCGCTACCGGTCCGTGGAAGAAAATCTGAGCCTGTTTGAACGCATGCGCGCGGGGGAGTTTCCCGACGGTTCACGCACACTGCGCGCCAAAATCGACATGGCCTCGCCCAACCTGAACCTGCGCGATCCGGTGATGTACCGCATCCTGCACGCCGAACATCATCGCACCGGAAACAAGTGGTGCATCTACCCGATGTACGACTATGCCCACGGCCAATCGGATTCGCTCGAGAAGGTCACACACTCGATGTGCACGCTCGAATTCGAGGACCATCGGCCGCTCTACAACTGGTTTATTCAGCAGCTGGGCATTTTTCCGTCGCAGCAGATCGAGTTCGACCGTCTCAACCTCACGAACACGCTGTTGAGCAAGCGCAAGCTGTTGCACTTGGTGCAGGAAAGCCATGTCAGCGGATGGGACGATCCGCGAATGCCGACTTTATGCGGCATTCGCCGCCGCGGCTATACGCCGGAAGCCATCCGCAATTTTTGCGGGGCCATCGGCGTCTCCAAGACCACGGGCGTGATCGAGTTGGCGATGCTCGAACACTTTGTCCGCGAGGACCTCAACAAGAGTGCCTCGCGGGTGATGGCGGTGCTGCGGCCGCTGAAAGTTGTCATCGACAATTACCCGGAAAATCAGATCGAAGAGATGGACGCGGTCAACAATCCTGAAGATCCGTCCGCCGGATCGCGCAAAATCCCATTTTCTCGCGTGCTGTACATCGAGCAGGACGATTTCCGCGAAGATCCGCCAAAGCAGTATTTCCGATTGTCGCCGGGACGCGAAGTGCGCCTGCGCTATGGATACTTTGTGACTTGCACAAGCGTGGTGAAGAACGACAAAGGTGAGGTGGTCGAAATTCACTGTACGTACGATCCGGCAACCCGGGGTGGAAATTCGCCGCCCGACGGCCGCAAAGTCAAAGCGACCATTCACTGGGTCTCGGCCGCGCACGCCATCGACGGCGAGGTGCGGCTCTACGACAATCTGTTCACCAAGGAAGATCCGAATCAAACGGAAGAAGGCCAGGACTTCACGGCCAATCTCAATCCGAGCTCACTTGAAGTGCTGCGCGGCTGCAAACTGGAACCGTCACTGGCGAACGCCGCTGCCGGAGACCGTTATCAGTTCGAGCGTCTGGGATACTTCTGCGTCGATCCCGACTCAAAGCCGGGCAAGCTCGTGTTCAATCGAACGGTCGCGTTGAAAGACACCTGGGCGAAGATCGAAAAGCGGCAACCGGCGAAATCCTAGTTGTGCACGTTGGGGCTTTGTGCGGGATTTTTCTTCGGTGGCGGCGGAGCCTTCAGGACCTTCACTTCAAATTGCACCGGCAGCTTTTTCGGAGGATAGCAAGCAGCATTATCGCAGGCCTGATATTTCAGTTCGCCGTGAAATTCGTATTTTCCCGGAAGCACACTCGAGAGCGGTCGCACGCTCAGCGCGACGGCGAAATCTCCGGTGTACACGCTGAGCTTCTCCTCCGGTGCAAAGGCAAAGCTCATCTCGTGCCCTTCCGGATAGGTGATCTTGCCCACCACGATGTCGGTTGGAATGTCGAGTCGCAGCGCGGTAGGGATCAGGTATTCGGCAGAGGGCTTGTTGGAATTGATGTGATAGCCGGACGGCACGCGGAACTGCAGCTCTACGGTGTTGGTCTTGCCCCGAGTGACGTTTGTCAGTGGCACGGGCGCCATGGTGACTGAGGGGATTTTTTTGACAGGAGCGTCCTGGGCGGTCGAGGGTACCGCAATCATCAAGAGCAGCCCGAGTTTTGCCAGAAGTCTCAAATCTTGCCGAACTCCGCTCAGCCTGACCGGATCAGAGACCCGGTCCCGAACAAGCTGTGTCTATTTCTTAGCCACGGCGTTGGAGGCGATGATCTTTTTGATCTCGTCTTCGATCTCGCCGCGGCCTTTCAAACCAAACGCGCGGCTGACAATCTTGCCGTTCCGGTCGATATAAAAGTTTTCCGGCAGAAACTGCACTCCGCCGTAGGCGTCGCCCACAGCCTCTTTGCCCAGCAGAACGGGATAGTTCACGCCCATCTCTTTGGCGAAATCGGCAATGTCTTTGGTGCTGGCGTCGTCCATCGCCACCCCGATAATTTGCAGTCCCTGCGCTGCGTATTGTTTCTGCAACTCCACAAACCATGGCATCTCGATTTTGCACGGCGCGCACCATGTGGCCCAGAAGTTGAGCAATACGGCTTTGCCGCGAAAGTCGGAGAGGCGCATCGTCTGGCCGTCGAGCGATTGCAGAGTAAAGTCAGGCGCCGGGCCGGCCTGCAACTGAGCGTTGGCTGAGGCCGTGGCTCCATTGCGCGCATTGCGCGCGGCGTGGAAGCCGAACACCAACATCAGCGAAATCACCATCGCTACCACCACGATGACCACTGGGTCACGTTTCACAAAAAGCTCCAATCACAGGGCAAAGCGATTCAGGAACGACAAATAATTCGAAATGATGGTGAAGCGTCCCATCACCAGCAGAATGCCGAGGGCGATCAGCAACGCGCCGCTGCCCACTTCCAGGGCATGCATAAACGACTTGAATCGGCCATAGAACTTTAGGAAACGCTCCAGAGCAAATGAGGTTATCAGGAACGGGACTGCCAAGCCGAGGGAATAGACTGCGAGCAACAGCACGCCCTTGAACACGGAATCCTGTGCGGCGGCAAAGCCGAGGATCACCGCCAGAATCGGGCCCACGCACGGAGTCCAGCCAAACGCGAAGGCAAAACCGATGAGAAACGCGCCGCCTGCGGTGCTGCCGCCCTTTACGTTGTGCAGACGCTTGTCGGCATAAAGCGCATTGATACGAAAAATCCCCGTCAAGTGCAGACCGAAAAGAATAATGACAACTCCCGCCACCTGCGCCAGAGTCGATTTGTAGCGCGCCAGCAACTGGCCAACTTCGGTGGAGATCGCGCCCAGGGTAATGAACACAACGCTAAAACCAAGGATGAAGCTGATGGAATTCAGCATCATCTTCCGGAAAAGATTAGACTCCTGTACCTTCAGTTCCTCCACGCCCACACCCGAAATCAGGGAGACGTAACCGGGCACCAGGGGCAGGACGCAGGGCGATAGAAACGACACCAGCCCGGCAAGGAACGCCGCAATCGGAAGCGGAAGGCTTGTCATCTCAGATTATTCTACCTGCCCCGAGCAATTACGCTGGCTAACAAGCCGGGTGCGTACTGAATTCGACGGAAGCACCGGCAAAAAGTTACAGAACAGCCCGCGAATACCGAGATTAAGGGGTGAAACAGGGAGCGGCAATTGATTCTCATTTGCGCCCTTTCTTTCCTGGGCCAATCCCGGGAGCCGGCGTCGGCTTTTGTTCTGGCTTCGGTTCGGTGGTCAAATTCGGTCCTTCTGCAAGAGCTTTGCGGATGAAACCCAGAGGCACCACCGCGGTCAGCACCGTGCGGTCTTTCTCCTGCTCGACTTTCAAACTGCCGAACAGCGCTTTCACGTCAGCATCGGAGCCGGATGGTTCCACCGTGTTTTCCGCTGTATGAAACACTTGCAGAAACGTGCTGAGTTGGTCGGTGATGCGTTTGGCGTCTTCTTCAGTTGGGGTGAAAGCGACTGCCTTGAAATGCACCGCGCCCAGATAGCGCACCGAGGCCAGCAGGGTGGATGGCTTGTTAAAGAGGAACGCCCAAGTTGGGGTGGGCAGACCCTGATCAGGTGCGACTCTGAGAATCGCCCAGCCCAAACTCGCGAAGGGCACATGCTTGTAGTACTGTCGCAGCAGCGCCGGCCCGGCGAAGGGCGACGCCAGTTTGCGCGATCGATCGACAATTCCCCGAATGACCTGCGCATCAGGCTGGTTGGACGCTGCCACCGTGTCCACGCCCAGAATGGCCGCTCGCACCGTGCGTCCTTCGAGTGGAATGCTGTAGATGTCCACGGAGCGATAGTTTTCGACGGAGTTCGAAATCTTCTGCAGATATTCTCGCAGCCGCTCGCCCTGTATCTTGCCGACGAAAACTTCGGAGAAACGAATCTGCTGGACACCGCCAGCTTTCGCTGGTTGTTCCGGATAATGAATCGCGATTGCGGCTTCATCGAGATCGCGTTCAAACTCAAATCCGGTGGCTTGGATAAACTGTTCGTAATCTGGGTCGTGGGGCACAGGCGGGAGCTCGCCGATAATGTTGGCGCGCCGCATCCACTGCAGATTGACGTAAACGAAGCCATCTGCGCCCGGCAGCAACCGCGCCGGTTCCGGCGGCGCATGTTTCCGCAGGACAACCAGCAGGGCCACAGCTGCCGCTACCGCCAGCACGGTCAGGACAATTGGTAGGCTGCGTCGTATTCGCATGTGCGGGCAGCCGAACCGGCGGAAACGAATCGACATCTCCGCCAGAATCAGCCCAGAGATGCGGCCATAATAGCATTCGGCGCGGTTGAGAACTGTTACCAGAAATTCTGGTCGGGGCTGGTAGGCTGCCGAGGTTTGCACGTAAAGGGCCGTTATGGTAACTTTTATAATTGTCCCGGACATTGTGAAGGGATCAGAGGGAGTAATGTGCCCGCAGCAGGGCATGTGTCCCATTCTGCTGGCGTAGCTCAGCTGGTAGAGCATCTGATTTGTAATCAGAGGGTCAGGGGTTCAAATCCCTTCGCCAGCTCCAGATCGGTTCCGGAAAGCAGGGCGTTTTGCGCGGCGCGGCGGCGTAACAGGTTTTTTCCAACGGCACTTCATAAGGAAGCATTTCCAAGTGTGGTGTAGGCGTGCGGACGAGTTTCCGTGTGCTCCCGTTCTTCTATTGCGTTAGCCGTTGCAGTGTTGTCCCCGCGCGTTCGCGCAAAGCCCGGCGAAGCTGGTCGGAAATGGCGGAGAGGTTCGGCTTTCGTGCACAGGTGGGTGAGTGGTTAAAGCCGACAGACTGTAAATCTGTTCCTCCTTGCGAGGTACGGAGGTTCGAATCCTCCCCTGTGCACCAGTGTTGAGGCGCTTTGCGGGCGTGAGCGTAAGCGGGAGCCCGCAGCCGAAATCCCGACCCTGAGCGGAGCGAACGGGGAGGGAACTTGGGCGCCAAGGTTGAATGGTCGTCAGTGAATCGCTTAATTGCAGGTCTCGTCGCCTACGTGGTGTTGGGAGTTCTGGTTTGGACGACGATCAGTGATCCGCGAATTCGCCTGGTGACGCTGGCGATTCTGGCGATGTTTGCGTTGAAGACCTGGGTGCGGAGAAGAGATTTTATGCACCCGGACAATGACAGCGAGTAGGTGCGGGTTAGTGGAATGGCACTTGTGGAAGGGCACGACTTTTAGTCGTGCCGCTGGGAGTTGATTTAGGAGCGGCTTTAGCCGCTGAGGATTCGCCGATGTAGCTCAGTTGGTAGAGCACTCCCTTGGTAAGGGAGAGGTCATCAGTTCAATCCTGATCATCGGCTCCAGGAATTGCAGGTTTTGTGAAGGCGTTTCGGCTGCTGAATTTTGCTGAAAGCTGACGGCTGAATGCTGAGAGCTGATTTACGGGCGGGAGTAACTCAGTGGTAGAGTCACAGCCTTCCAAGCTGTTGGTCGCGGGTTCGATTCCCGTCTCCCGCTCCAGGATTTGGAAGCGCGCCAAACGCGCGGTTTAGTCGCCGCAAAGAACGCGGCGATTCGCGCGACGCGCCTGGGTCCTTCGGCGACGAAAGCATGTCGCCTCAGGATGACAAGAGCATGGTTTTTCAACAGGCTGCCATCAAGGTTCAGAAAGAGCAGGAGTTCGAGGAACTGAAAGGCGCGATCACCCGCGCATTTCGCGCCGAGAAAACTGAGACGTTCCTCAAGCGCCTGAGCAGTGCAGGTCTGCGAGTGCGCGATTGGGACGCGGTGCTGGCCGCTGGCGTTTTCGAGCAGTTAGACGAGACCCTAGCGAAGTCGGGAAAACCGGCAGCGAGCTTGTATCAGTCACTGACGCTGTCAGACCAGGCCCAGATGCGTGAGTTTTATCTGTTCCGCGTAGAAGAAGTGGAACCGAAGCTGCGCGCGAAGTTTCACAAGCTGTACCAGTACTACTGAACGATTTCAGCCCCGAAGGGGCGGCATAGTTTAGCCCAGGGCGCAAGCCCTGGGTAGGTGAACAAAAAAGAGCGAGTCCCGTAGGGACGGCAGAAATGCATAGGTCCTTCGGCGGCTGAAGCCGCCTCATGATGACAAGGGTTTGAGCTAGTAGCTAAGAGCGAGCAGCTAGAGGCTAAAAGAAAATGGCAAAAGAGAAATTTGAACGCAATAAGCCGCACGTGAACGTGGGCACGATTGGTCACATCGATCATGGCAAGACCACGCTGACGGCGGCCATCACCAAGGTTCTGCAGAAGCACAACCCGAAGATCGTGTTCCGGTCGTTTGACTCGATTGACAACGCGCCGGA
>Ga0316363_10001479_pt1 | contig 20604 bp, 10 predicted proteins | sample Sb_taG_3_FD_200459 | JGI IMG/M metagenome (GOLD analysis project Ga0316363, IMG submission 200459) | Peat soil microbial communities from Weissenstadt, Germany - Sb_50d_a_PC metaG (v2) (version 2) | ecosystem: Environmental > Terrestrial > Soil > Wetlands > Peat | place: Germany: Weissenstadt...
GGAGGCGCGAAAGGCCAATGGCAATTCCGGACTGCCGCACACGCTCACGCATGAACAGTTCGTGCAGCCCGAGGATTTTCCGCGGTTCCGGGAACTGGGCGTGGTGAGCGCGTTGCAGCTTTTCTGGGCGGAAGCGAGTCAAGACACGATCGAGATTGTGAAGCCTTATCTAGATCCCGAGATCTACAAGTGGCAATATCCGGCGCGGTCGATCCTGGACAATGGCGGGATCATTTCAGGTGCGAGTGACTGGCCGGTCTCGACCGCGAACGTGTTCTGGGCGGTTTATCAGGCGGAAACGCGGAAAGGACCGGAAGGAGTGCTCGACCCATCGCAGTCAATGCCACGCGAAGCAATGTTCTATGCCTACACGCGGAACTCAGCGCGCGCCATGAATCTCGATTCCATCGGAACCATCGCCGCCGGCAAGCGCGCGGATTTGGTTTTGCTAGACCGAGACGTTTTGACCATTTCTCCGGAGCAAATGCGGGACGCGAAGGTGTTGTGGACGATGGTGGCGGGAAAGACGGTGTATCGGGCACAGTGAGGGACGAGCCTGCGAACTAGGGAATCGGCCAAAGAGACAAACCGCTCGCTGTTGCGGTGCGAGACTCGGGACACGAGCTGGAGAACCTGATATCGGATTTAACGAAGAGTTTAAGAGCAGGGAAGACCCACCACCGCCAGATGACGAATAGCCTTTGAGCCATAAGGCTTCCTCTATAGCTCGGGATCGACCGCAAGGCAAGTCAACGCGAAGCAGTGGTTGCCGATTCTCCGCATCTTGCGCAAGATCGCTGACCTGCGCAGATGCGTGCCATCCGCGGAGAAGTTCTGGTTTGGCCTTTTGATGAGTTCGATGTTCGTGCTAAAAAGCGGTGCTCCCACCAGGGTGCACCGCTCCTGTCCGGCTATGCACTCACAGAGAAGCGACGATTTTTCGGTATTCTGCTTCGGTAAAGGCTTTCAGGGTTTGCGTGGTGACGTTACCCATTGATCCTGTGGCCAGCATGAATTTCGCGCTAGCCTCATCATTGGGAAACTCAGAGATAATTACCGCATCGTACGTTCCCATGGTTAAGTACCAGGCGTGGATCTTTCCACCGGCTGACTCGGCGGCTTTCTTGGCCGCGTCCAGACGAGCCGGGCTTTCCTTAATTTTCGCAGCGCCCTGCTGCGTGTATCGGATCAGCGTAATGTAGTGTCCCATCGTTATTTCCTCCAAGTTGAGATTGGGCCTAGAGTTTACATTGTAGGCCGGACTTGCCTGATCGCTCAGGAACGGTAGCTGGTGCTGGACCTTTGTGACCGCCGAGTCGTTCTCGACAGGTTTCGCCAATCGCGCACTCGCGGGCAGGGCTGTGAATCAGTTCTTGTGCAAAGCGGTCAAGCGCGCACGGACAGTGCGAGTCAAGTCCCATTTCAAACCCTTATTCACAATTCTTGTTGAAAATGGGGCTACAAAGAATTCGGGAGTGAGCCTGAGAGTTTGTCCAGCTGAGAAGGACGGAAACGCCACAAAAAGGGAATGGCTGTGACATTGGTTATGCTCTAGCCATCGGCTCTTGCGAGGGAGCCAACAGCGTAGACGCATGCACCGTCACAGCCCTTGATGCGATCACCGCTTTCGCGGTCCCAAACCCCAACTGCCCCTCGCAGAGCCGTCGGTTTTTTCAGGTCTGGCTGCTCTTCGAGTTGCCCCGCCGAGCGGATCACTCAGCCTACTTCGGACTGGCAAAAGTTTAGTTAAGCCAATCCTTTCAGCCGTCGACGCGTGTCACCCTAGACACTTACTTCAGGGTTGTCAATGCCCGTTTTCGGTGCAAAGCTGGAATGCAGGAGCGTGTCCACCATGGGTACAATTCATTGATTCGTCGCCGCTTAGTGAACAGACGGTTAAATCGTTCCCATTTCTCCACAGCTTAATTCACAGCGCAGGGACAGCGAATGGTCCGCTGCAGTCGATGAAGCTCAACTGAAGCAAAACAATGGCTTTCGCCCTGGGCTTCCTCGTTGACTTGTCCTCACATTTCCGCCTAACATACCCCGACTCCATGATCGGCCAAACTGTCTCGCACTACCGCATCCTCGAGAAACTTGGTGGCGGCGGCATGGGCGTTGTCTACAAAGCTGAGGACATTAGCCTGGGCCGGTCCGTAGCTCTGAAGTTTTTGCCCGAGGAGGCCCTGCAGGATCCGCAAGCGCTGGAGCGTTTCCGGAGGGAGGCCCGCGCAGCTTCTGCGCTCAATCATCCCAACATTTGCACCATCTACGAGATTGGCCAGCACGAAAAGAATCTCTTCATCGCTATGGAGTGCCTCGGCGGCGAGACGCTGAAGCACAAGATTGATGGACGTCCCCTCGAGTTGGAACAACTGCTGAGTCTCGGCATAGAGGTGGCGGACGCCCTGGATGCCGCGCACGCAAAAGGGATCGTGCATCGTGACATCAAGCCGGCGAACATCTTTGTGACCGAGCGCGGGCACGCCAAGATTCTGGATTTCGGGCTCGCGAAGATCACGCAAGCCAGCAAGTCTGTCAGCGGCGATTCGCAAACCAAAGCGGACATAGCCAGCCTTGACCTGACCCTCCCCGGAACAGCAGTGGGCACGGTGGCCTACATGTCCCCCGAGCAGTTGAAAGGGAAGGATCTCGATGGGAGGACCGACCTGTTCTCCTTCGGCGTCGTACTCTACGAGATGGCCACGGGGGTTTCACCGTTTCGTGGAGAGACCTCGGCGGTGATTACGGAAGCCATTCTCAACCGGGCACCGACTGCGCCCATCCGGCTGAATCCTCAGCTGCCGGCGAGGCTGGAAGAAACGATCAACGACGCGCTGGAGAAGGATCGTGAACTCCGTTACCAGTCGGCGGCCGAGATGCGCGCCAACCTGAAGCGGTTGCAACGCGAGATTGGGTCGTCAAGTACTTCCACAGTTGTAGATAGGGCGGAGCCAGCAGCCGTCGGTGCAGTTTCAGCACCAGCTGAAACCAGATCCATGCCTGCGCTGTCTCTCCCGGTTTTCGCACTCGGTCTGATACTCGCGGTAGCTGCAACCCTGTTTGCAGGCAAGCTACTGTTTTCTAAGCCGCCGTTGCCGCCGCCGACCTATCGACAGCTCACCTTCCGCCGAGGCAGCATCCGGTCCGCCCGGTTTGCCCCCGATGGGCAGACAATTCTCTACAGCGCCGCCTGGCAAGGCAATCCCACGGATGTGTTCACAGCCCGCCCAGAAGCGCCGGAATCTCGGTCTATGGGACTCAGCCACACGCAGCTCATGTCCGTGTCCTCCGCTGCTGAATTGGCCGTTCTCTTAGACAGCAAGGCTATCGGCACTTGGGTGAACATGGGCACGCTGGCCAGAGCGCCGCTTGCCGGCGGTGCTCCTCGCGACGTGCTGGAGCAGGTGCAGTGGGCCGATTGGAGCCCGGGTGGCAACAGCCTGGCAGTAGTGCGTGATTTTGGTGGAAAGAACCGGCTGGAATATCCCATAGGGAAACCACTTTATGAAACCGGGGGATGGGTCGGTCATCCGCGAGTTTCGCCGAATGGGGATTTGATCGCTTTTCTCGATCATCCCACCCAAGGCGACGACGCTGGTTCGGTGGCGATGGTCGATCTAAAGGGGAACAAGAAAGCTCTCACGGGCGAGTGGTTTACCGTTCAGGGACTGGCATGGTCTCCAGACGGCAACGAGGTCTGGTTCACCGCCAGCAAGACCGGTACAGATCGGACCCTTTACGCCGTGACGCTGGACGGCAAAGAGCGCATGGTCCTGCGATTGCCGGGTGCACTGATGCTGTTGGATATTGCCAAGGATGGGCGGGTGCTCCTGATGCGCGCCAGTTGGCGGCGCGAATTGATCGGTTTTGGCGAAAGTGATTCCAAAGAGCACGAGCTCTCGTGGCTGGACTACTCCTACCCGGCTGACCTTTCGGCGGATGGCAAGACCCTTTTGTTTGACGAGGAGGGTGGGGGAGGAGCGCTCTCCTACTCCAAATCCGGAGGGTTGTCCTACGCTGTGTACATTCGCAAGACTGACGGCTCTGCAGCTGTCCTGCTGGGAGAAGGAGGAGCGAGGGCTTTGTCGCCCGACGGAAAATCGGTGGTCGCGGTGACGCAAGACTCTCCCACGCAATTAAAGCTCCTGACGACTGGTGCTGGGGAGCCCAAAGAGCTGACCAAGGACAATGTCAACCACGGTTTCGCGCATTGGTTCCCAGACGGGAAGCGCATCCTGTTCTCGGGCAATGAGCCCGGCAAGGGAGTACGACTCTACGTCTACGACATGGCTTCGGGTAAGAGCCAGGCCATCACGCCCGAAGGTGTGAATGGCACAAGGTTTGTCATCTCTCCGGACTCTCAGTGGGTGGCCGCAATCGGTCCTGACCAAAAGGGCTATCTCTATTCTGTTGCCGGTAATGAGCCCCGCGTGATCAATGGGCTCAATCCCGGGGAGCAGCCCATCACATTTGGCTCAGACGGCCGCTCTCTGTATATCTACCAGCCGGGTGAACTACCGGCTCGGGTCGATCGCCTCGACGTGCAAACAGGCCAACGCGTCAGATGGAAGCAGCTCATGCCATCCGATCCCGCTGGTGTCGAGAATATCGGCCCGATTCTGTTGACACCCGACGCCAAGAATTGTGTTTATGGATACCACCGCATGCTGGCAGACCTTTACTTGGTTGAGGGGTTAAAGTAACTAGGGGTTTTGAGAAGAGGGTATAGCCCACCAGAGCGCTAGAACTCAAACTCAGCGGCGGCGCGCTCTGACGTGGAATGCCGAGCACCGCGAATCAAGTTTTCCTGAGGACGGTGTTTGCAAGGCGAAGCAAAAGAAGAGCTTGTGTATCTGTGTAACAACTATTTCGTCCCGGCCATTCCCATGCGCAGCCTTGATCCCTCCTGAACCTGCAGCTGCGCGCGATTGAAGCAACGGACCTGGAGCGGCGGCTTGCCAGGGTGGAGAACTTGATCGTCGTGTTCAACCCAGTGTTTAAGCGCTTGGAGGCCTCACCACCTCCAGCTGACAAATAGCCCTTGAGCCATCAGGCTTCCTCGATGGCTCAGATCTCAATGAATCATGGCTTGAGATGGCCTTAAGCCGTCGCCAGGCTTGGAAGCCATGGGGGCTCGCGAATGTCAGAAGCGGCGACTGGCCAGGCTGGAGAACCTGATAGCCGGGCTTAACGAAGAGTTCAAGAGGCGTGGAAGCCCCAACACCCCTCTCGCGTCGAGAAACTTCGACTGGAGAATTGGCTTCGCTGATCTCTCTGGGATCATGAATCGGATTCACGGCGCCCGGCCTGGCCGTTTCTCTTTCAGCCAGGCGCCACCAAAGCTGCTTGGCTCGTACTTCCTTGATCTTCTTCAACGGTGAATGGAGTTGGTCAGGGCCGTCGGGGAAAGACCCGGCTTTCTGACCGGGTCGTGCGAAACCGGGTGCCCTGCGCCGGTCTTTGCCCGCTCCCGCATGATCTTCATGGCGTCCATGTCATGCGTGTGGTCGGCGAAGCGCACCTTTTCGTAGTTCTTGCGCAAGGCCATAATGCGGTACCCGAAGTTCAGGTTTGCCTTGCCTCCGCCCAACTCATGCACTTCAAACGAAGTAGCGGTGCGGTTGCTCACATACAGTCCCTTGCAGTCGCCATAGGGCGTGAGGAACACCTGGTATTTCAATCCGGTGTTGACGGTCTGGGTGTAGTCGTAGTCGAGGTTGACGACGGCGGAGCCGTTGAGCATCTCGGCTTCGCCGGCGTCCTCAAACCAGTTTTGCGGGGCTTCGATGGCGGACATGGCCACAATGCGCTTGCCGCCATCAATGGGAACGACCGCGTTTTTCGCGCCGGTGCAGTTGATATTGCCGGAACCGTCAATGCTGCAGCCGTTGCTAGCACTGTTAATTGCATAGAATATGCCACCGTTTGCGTTGCTTGCATAAGCTGCCAGTGCGGAATAGCTAACCCCAGAGCTGACGAAGAGTCCGCCATAGCCATCATCTGCGGTGCCCACGACTCCAACATTGCCGGTCGTTGGACCGCCGTCACCCCAGGCTCCCACACCAGCCGACGCATAAACGTGCGCATAAAAGTTCGCGCCGTTTGTACTCTCTGATTGGTTCTGGCCGAAAACGCCGATGCCGGTGCTACTGTTGGCGGCTTGGCCGTACACGGCAATCGGGTAGCCGGTGGATGCCGGAGCGTTGCCAAACACGCCGAAAGCGTTGCTGGCGCTGCTCAGTGTCTCACCCTCAACGCCCCAGGCCTCTCCGGTGAGCGACGTTGCCTGACCGAAGATGGTGGTGGCACTGGGACTGGTGTCACCCGCGTTGACGTCGGTCGCATACAAGACGTTTACCCCGACGTTGGCAGAGCCGTCCCGCTTGACGATGGCATTGGCGACCTCGGCGTACGTGGGAGCAACGTTCCAGGCGAGGTTGAGCGTGCCGGTGGAAGTGACTGGTGAGCCCGTTACCACAAAGTCGCTGACCGGAGCCGCCAGCCCGACGCTGGTCACCGTGCCCGTCCCCGCGTTGCCGCAGTTCCATACGGTGCCGCTGTACTGCAGGATCTGATTGGCCGTGCACGGTTTCAGGCTAATAGTGTAGGTGCTGCCCAGCGTCATCGCCCCGGGAGTGGTGAGCCCGCCAGCGGTGTTGGCATTCAACGTGATCGTTGATTTCTGCAGCATGGCGTTGGTGATTCCGGCCGCGGGCACTTTCAAGGTGAGTGTCCCTTTCGTGCCTCCACCCGACAGTCCGCTGCCTGCCGCGGTCGTGATGCCGGTGATCGTGCCCGCTCCGGGGAACGTCTGCCCGGTGATGAACGTTACTTTGCCCGTCTGGTCAACCTTGAAGGTGGTGCCGTTGATGGCCAGAGTGGAATCCGTGCCCTTGGGAAACAGCGTCAGCGTGTCGCGGACGTCGGCCTTGCCGTTGACATCCAGAGTGGCAGCGGGAGCCGTCGTGCCGATGCCGATTTCCGAGGTCTTTTGGAAGATCACCGAGTCCACGATGTCGCTGGTGGTATCCCACATGGGAATGTAATCGACCACGCCCTTGCCGGTGACGTTCGGGTTAGCCGGAGGAGGAGTATTCTTCGCCGTGGCGCTGGATGCGGTGGCCGTCGTGTTCTTGGTGTTCGCGCCATTCCCCTGTGCGCTATTCGCAAGCACGAAGGCCGAGGGCGGAAGTCCGCCCACGGTTTCGGCGTCGCCGGCTTTCAAGGCATAGGGAACGCTGAGCAGCAGCACGCGCGGCTGCTCGGCTTGTCCTGAAATCTGTACGCCCAACCAACGGGCTTCTACGGAAGTAAACAGATCGCTGGGCAGGCCGTCGGGCTTGGTGGCGCCCAGTTGCACGCTGTACCGCCCGCTTGAATCGGGTTGCACATTTTGGGTTTCCAGCCAAAGCGGAGAGCCGCCCTGCTGATCCGCATAGAGCAGGAACGTGATGCCGACGATTCCGGTGAGGGGTTTGCCGTCCAGATCTTTCGCGGTGCCGGAAAACCGTACCAGCCGGGGCACCGAAGAAGAAGAAGCGGAGGTACTGGGACCGATTGCAGTTGAGGCCGTGTCCTGGGCCACGGCAAAGGGCCCGGCCGACAGCAGGGCAAAGCTAATGGCGAACACGAGCGCTCGAGGCTTCATAGTGGCATCTCCAGACTGAAGTAGCTAGTGATTCGCAGCATCGCAAAAAACTCGCAACAAATTGTCCACATCGGCATGCGTTCTTCTCGGCCTTCGCCGAAGCGCGCGCCAGCCTGGTCCAAGCCAAGCTCTCAGTGGTAGTGGTGCCACTGGAAGTAAATTGAGCTGGCAGTGTTTTCCGTTGCGCCGGACAGCAGGTTGTTGTCCGAACCATGTTTGGAGCCGTTATATATCCAAAGCTGCACAAGCTTGCTGAGTTTGCTGTAATTGAGCCACTTATTAGTGGAAAACTTGTAGGCTGCGGCTGCGTTCATGTAGGCATAGCTATAGTCGGAGAGCAGGGGAAACCCGCCACTCACCGAAGGCCGCTCCATGATCCACTCCGCCGTCTTGCCGACAAAGTAGGTTGTACCCAGAGGAACACTGACCTCGGCCGCGTTGGATTGCGTCACGTCTCCGACGTAGAACCAGGCATAGGCGCCATTTTGGGTTACATGGCCACTGGAGTCTCCGATCCAGACGTGAACATTCATCTCGTCTGCAGGGTTGGGCGAGATACCCAAATTTTGTTCCGTGGGCTGGTTCGGCAGAAGCTCTTCCCAGGCCTGGTAGTTGAAGAAGTTGGTCCCCCCCGAGTTGGTGCAATCCGCTTCCGTGCCAGCCTGCACCAAATCGCTCAGGCCGATGTAACCATCGAGCCCGTCCCAAAAGGCGGAATAGGTCGTGTTGTTGGTAGAGCAAGCAACCAGTTCCGGCTGTGTATACGTACCCGTGATGTCATCATAAGTGCGCTTATTTGGCCCATTTCCCACGTAACCACTCCAGTTGTATGAGGTGGTGACGCCGGCCTGCACATACGGGTGATGGAAAATGTTGGTACTGACCAGGTGCGGTGGCAGCAGCGTGATCGGCCGGGAGACGAACAGTAACCACGAGGCGTACGCTTCGGGGTCGGTGGCAGCTTCGGGGCGAAAGGGATACCCACGGTTCTGCAATTCCTCATCGGAAAGCAGGCGCGTCTCGTCTTCCGTGAGTGAGCGCAGAACTTGCGATCCCCTGGGCGCCGGCATTTCACTCCGCGGCGCCGGCATATCTTCGGTTGGCGAGGAGCTGACGACCAGATGCAGGGGATAACGGATGCTGTTTCCACTGGCCGCGCAGTCGAGCCGAACGCGTGATTCCAGAGTTTCCTCGTCGGGCCGGGCATGAATCTTGATATAGCCCTCGCCGTTCGCGTAAAACCGCAAGGCCGGGATCTCGTCGCTCGCGCCTTCAGCACGCAGATCGCAAGCCGCGTCGGACATGGTCCTCAGTACTATCGGGGTCGAGACTCCCGGGGCGATGGTGAAGCCCTTTTCCGGGGCCACCCTCATCGCTGGAATGGTTTGGGCCGCGGTTGGTACGGCGAGGCCGTAGAGCAGAAGTGTGGTCAGGACCAGCAGGCCGCATGCGTTCTTCTGCAAGGCGGCAGCGGACGAATGCCGGCGAGACGACGTGTTTGCGTTGGCGGTTTTCATATTTTTCTCCTTTGGATCACCTTCGAATTTGTTCAGAAAGAATTTTTGTCCCGTTCATAGCTCAATAACGCAAGAACCCCGATTACCCAGGCGTTGCGGTCCCGGGTAGCTCCCAGCATTTCCTGCCCAAGTTAGGAAAGTTCATCCACATCCCCATGCAGGCAAAACCCCTTCTGGTACGCCGACTACCGTCCCCGAGCCTGTCTGGACTCATTGGGAGGACCGATGATTGGGCGAGGTTCCTCCGAGATCGAACCCTTGAGAAGACGACCGCTTGGCGGTTCCGCTTGCGCCGGAGCCAACTTGCTTCCACAAAGCGGGCAGGTCTCGAAGCCCACAGCCGCTGCGCTACCCACCAGCAAGGTCATGCCTTCCCGCTCAACCGTCACCTCAGTGCGGATGGTGCGGCTGGTGCCGCGACCAGACGTTCCAGAACGGAAGAAACTTGCCCGGCCGGACAGCCACTGGTAAAGTCGGTTCATACGACCTCGTGCTTCAGGCCGCGAATGTTGCTGCAGCCGCGCGAAAAAGGCCAGTGATACGTTCTGAAAAGTTCTGAAAAGTTGTGAATGTCCTCGATGTCAATGAAAACAGGAGGGATATTTCGATTCGGGGAGTTTCAGATTGATGCCCGGGCACGCACCCTGCGGCGGAAAGAGGAGATTGTTGCGCTCAGCTTCCGGGCTTTCGATGTATTGCTGTACTTTGTGCAGAACCCAGGTAAGGTTCTCACCCGGGACGAACTGCTAAAGAATGTCTGGGCGGATTCCTTTGTAGACGAGAACAGCCTGGCGCAAAGCATCTCCATGCTGCGCCGGGCGCTCGATGAGAAGCCGGGAGACAACAGCTATATCGTCACCCTAACGGGGCGAGGATATCAGTTTGTCGCGCCGGTGCAGGTCGTTGCCCCAGAGAGCTTAGATATCGTCCCGGATGCAGCAACCGCTGCCAGCAACAGCCCTGGCGGGATGATTTTCCAGCAGCGTACGGTCCGGACCAGTGTCATCACGGAGGAGAAAGCAAGCTCAGGCAGGGCGGCCCTTGAAGCTCCTGCGATTGGGATTTCGAAGCTCGGGAAGATTGCGGTTGGCATTTTTTCGGTCACCTTGCTCGTGGCGGGCGCGCTCTACTATCGTTCGCATCAAGGCAAGCCCCTGACCGGGAAGGACATCATCGTTCTCGCCGATTTTTCCAATACCACAGGCGATGCGGTGTTCGACGACACGCTCAAGACTGCGCTCAACATTTCTCTGCGGCAATCGCCTTTCCTGAATGTGCTCTCCGACAGTGAAGTGACGAAGACCCTGCAACAGATGACCCTTTCAGCCGGCACGAGACTAACGCCACAGGTGACCCGCGAGCTTTGCCTGCGCACGGGCAAGAAGGCTTACATTGAGGGATCCATTGGCAGCCTGGGCAGCCAATATGTGCTGGGATTGAAGGCGGTGAATTGCCAGAACGGAGACGCACTGGCCGAGGAGCAGGCGACGGCCGCGTCCAAGGAGAAGGTGCTGGACGCGCTGGGCCAGGAGGCGTCGAAGCTGAGAACGGAGTTGGGCGAATCCCTGGCTACAGTGCGGAAGTTTGATGTTCCGCTGATACAGGCCACCACATCTTCGCTGGAAGCGCTGAAAGCGTACAGCCTTGGCAGGAAGGCCTTTAATGCTAAAGGCCCCGCCGCGTCCCTGCCTTACGATCAACGGGCCATCGAGCTTGATCCAAATTTTGCCATGGGCTACTTGTTGCTGGGCTACGACTACACGAATCTTGGCGAGGTAGGGCGGGCCGGCGAGTACCTCACCCAGGCATTCCAGTTGCGGGAACATGCCAGCGAAATGGAAAAGCTGGAGATCACCGCCACATACTATCGGAATGTAACCGGGGAACTGGATAAAGCGGCCCAGATAAGTCAGGAGTGGATTGAAAGTTACCCGCGAGATGTTGATGCGTACATCGCATTGGACCTGGTGTACGGCGCGCAGGGGCAGTATGAGAAGGCAGCGGAAATCACGAAGCAAGCCGTGCGCCTTGTGCCGGGTCGAACGTTTTCGTACATGAATCTCGCCAACTACACCATTGCCTTGCAACACTTCGACGAAACGCGGCAGGTCATCCACGAGGCGCAGGCGCGAAAACTGGATGATTTCATATTGCACAATGTTCTTTATGCTCTTGCCTTTCTCGGGGCGGACTCCGCCGCGATGGCGGAACAGCAACAGTGGTTTGCGGGTAAGCGCGAAGAGAACTTTGGACTGGCGCTCGCATCCGACACCGAGGCGTATATCGGTCATCTTCGCAAGTCGCGGGAACTGACCAAACGGGCGGTGGACTTGGCCATCCGCGCCGACAGCAAGGAAAGTGGGGCGATATGGCAGGCGAATGCTGCTCTGCAACAAGCGGCTTACGGCAACGCGGCGGAAGCTCGGCAGATGGCGGCAGCGGCTTTCAAGCTTGCTCCCGCTAGTCAGGGGGTGGAGAGCGAAGCGGCACTTGCGTTTGCGATGGCGGGCGATACGGGAAGAGCCGAATCCTTGGCACAAGACTTAGGAAAACGCTTTCCCCTCGACACGCAAATGCAGTCGCTCTGGCTGTCAGCGATTCAGGCACAATTGGCGCTGGATAGAAAGAATCCGACTGCCGGGCTGAACGCCCTGCAAACCGCTTCGCCCATCGAGTTGGGGCAAATTCTGTTCGTCAACAATATTTCCTGCCTCTATCCTGTGTATGTTCGCGGAGAGGCGTACTTAGCCGCCGGACAGGGCAGTGCCGCTGCCGCCGAGTTTCAGAAGATTCTCGACCACAGCGGCATTGTGTGGAACTGCTGGACGGGAGCGCTGGCGCATCTGGGAGTGGCGCGCGCGAATGCCCCGCAGTCAAGAAGTTCGCAGGGAGGCGATGCCGATCGCGTTCGTGCGCTAGCGGCTTACAAGGATTTCCTAACGCTTTGGAAAGACGCCGACCCAGATATTCCCATCCTGAAGGAAGCCAAAGCGGAGTACGCGAAGCTGCAGGCCGGGGCAATCCCTCACTGAACTCCGGTCTCAGTTCCCAGAGTGCGAATAACTTTTGCCAAGATAGGTTTTCTGCAGGGAAAGAAAGAGAGATAATACCGCCATCGAGAGGGAAGACTTCGCCGGAGGTCTGCATGGCAATCCAGTTTACGTTGAACGGAAAAGCGCAGAGCGTGGACGTTGATCCGCAGATGCCCCTTCTGTGGGTGTTGCGCGACAGGTTAAATCTGAAGGGAACGAAATTTGGCTGCGGGATGGCGCTGTGCGGCGCGTGCACCGTGCACATTGACGGTGAGGCGACACGGTCGTGCATCACGCCGATTTCAGAAGTTGCGGGGAAGAAGGTCACCACGATCGAAGGACTCTCGGCCGGTCTAAGTCATCCAGTGCAGGAGGCGTGGATCGAGCTGGACGTGCCGCAGTGCGGCTACTGCCAGTCCGGACAAATCATGTCTGCGGCGGCCCTGCTGGCGAAAAAGCCGCGGCCCACTGATGCGGAGGTAGACTCCGCGATGAACGGAAATATCTGCCGGTGCGGTACTTACCAGCGGATTCGTGAAGCAATTCACCGTGCGGCAGAGCTGCATGGGGCGACCGCCCGGCAAGCGTTGCCGGAGAAAAAGCCGACAAATCCGGGAGAAACAGCAGCCATGACGTCGGATGAGCCGGCCGCTGTGAGCATGGCTGCAGGAGGTGCGGAATGAGCAGCGCGACGATGAAAGTGGATCGCCGGGATTTCTTGAAGGGCGCAGCGGCGGGGGCGACCGGGCTGGTGATTGGATTCTATCTGCCGAGTCGCTTGGAGGTGCGCGCGGCGGCTGCGGCGGTGCCATTCGCACCCAATGCCTGGATTCGGATCGCGACGGACGATACCGTCACGCTGGTGATTGACAAGTCGGAGATGGGGCAAGGAGTGACGACCTCGCTTTCGATGCTCATCGCCGAAGAGCTGGAGTGCGATTGGAAAAAGATTCGCACCGAGTTTGCCCCCGCGGCAAAGGAATATGCAAACCCGGTCTTTGGAATGCAGGGAACAGGCGGGAGCACGAGCATGAGAGGGATGTGGACGCCGCTGCGGAAGGCCGGCGCACAGGCGCGAGAGATGTTGATCGCCGCAGCTGCGGAAAAGTGGGGAGCGGATAAGGCGGTCTGCCGCGCGGAAGGTAGCCAGGTCATCCACACGCAGACGAAGGAGCGCCTGAGTTACGGAAGCCTTGCGGAAGCGGCGGGAAAACTGCCAGTGCCGAGCGACGTAAAGCTCAAGGAGTCGAAGCAATTCCGGATCCTGGGCAAGGCGATGAAGCGGTTGGATTCGGCGGACAAGACCTGCGGACGCGCGGAGTTTGGGATTGATGTGCGCCAGCCGGGGATGCTGCACGCGGTGGTGGCCCGGTGTCCGGTCATCGGCGGGAAAGTGGCGAGCTTCAATGCGGACAAGACGAAGGCCGTGCGCGGCGTAAAGCACGCAATCCAGATTTCGAGCGGCGTGGCCGTCGTGGCAGACAACACTTGGTCGGCGATGCAGGGGCGGGACGCACTGGAAATCAGGTGGGAGGAAGGGCCGAATGCTTCGCTGACAAGCGCGGCCATCGGCATGATGCTCGAGGAGGGAGTGAGCAAGCCGGGCGGGGCCGTGGCGCGGAAGGAAGGCGACGTGACGGCGGGATTTGCACGCGCGGCGAAGCGCATCGAGGCGGTGTACCGAGCACCGTTCCTGGCGCACGCGACGATGGAGCCAATGAACTGCACGGCACATGTGCGCGCGGATGAGTGTGATATTTGGGCACCGACGCAATTTCAAGGCGTCAACCAGATGACGGCGGCCAAGATCGCCCGGTTGAAGCCCGAACAGGTAAATATTCACACGACGTACCTGGGCGGAGGATTCGGGCGGAGAGCGGAGCAGGATTTTGTGATCGAGGCAGTGGAGATTGCGCAAGGGGTGGGCGTGCCGGTGCAGGTGACGTGGTCGCGCGAGGACGACATGCAGCATGACTTCTACCGGCCAGCGTCGTGCAGCCGGCTCGAGGCCGGGCTGGATGCTGACGGTTGGCCCGTGGCCTGGTCGAACCGGATCGCCTGCCCTTCGATCATGTCACGGATGTTTCCCGGTTCGGTGAAGGGCGGGCTGGATGAATCGAGCGTGGAGGGAGCGGCGGACTTGCCGTATGCAATTCCGAATATTCTGGTGGAGTACCAACTGACGGAGACAGGCATCCCAGTGGGGTTCTGGCGGTCGGTGGGACATTCGCAAAACGCCTTTTTCACCGAGTGCTTCGTGGACGAACTGGCGGCGGCAAGCGGAAAAGATCCTTACGCGTTCCGGCGGCGGCTGCTTCAGAAAGCACCGCGCCATCTGGGTGTGCTCGAACTGGCGGCGACAAAAGCGGGCTGGGGGGAAGCACTGCCGGCCGGGCGATACCGCGGGATCGCAGTGCTGGGTTCTTTTGGGAGCTACGCGGCGGAAGTAGCCGAAGTGTCGGTGGACAAGAAAAGCGGCGAGGTTCGGGTGCATCGTGTGGTGTGCGCGGTGGACTGCGGGCGAACCGTGAATCCGCTGACGATTGAGGCGCAGATGCAGAGCGGAATCGTTTTCGGGCTAACAGCCGCGCTCAAAGGTGTGATCACAATAAATAAGGGGCGCGTGGAGCAAGGAAATTTCGACGATTACCAAATGCTTCGCGTGAGTGAGATGCCGAAGGTAGAGGTGCACATCGTGCCGAGCGATCAGCCTTCGAGCGGAGTCGGAGAGCCCGGGACGCCGCCGATTGCACCGGCGGTGTGCAACGCGATTTTTGCAGCGACCAAGAAGCGCATCCGGCAACTGCCGATCCGCTCGGAAGTCTTGTCTGATGAGTGCGATCTAACAGGAGCAGAAGAGGTCTAAGGGTGACACAACAGTGCGCACAGTCACTGCAACCCCGGAACAGGTTGCGATAGAAAGAAAGCAGGCCGGGAGTCGCCGGAGAATCAGCGCTAGACCTCAGCGAACCAAGCGGGTGCTAGCGTGGCGACGCCCGGCGTGCCCCGAACAAGGGAGCACGCACCAGCCAGGCGGCCGTTGTCTTGATTGTGCGGTGGATATTGACTTGGATAGAACGGATTCTAGCCTGCCAGAACCCGATCAACCGTCTGGATGTCGACTAACCCTTCGCACCCGTAGATCGCCGGTAACACCCGCTCCGCCGGATAAGTCCGCCGGAGTTCAGCGACCCTTTCTGTGCCAAAGCGGTATGCCGGGAGATACATTCGGCCCAGCAGGGGATGCCGTCCCCAGGCGCCAGACAATTTGTCGGCCCGCTCTTCCGTGACCAGGAAATCCCTTCTCAGAGTGGCTGCAACTTCCGTCTGCGGCCTGCCTTCACCCCAGGTCAGATACGACGATTCGTTCTTGGCATCATCCTGCAACAGGGCCAGCAGCACGCCGATCTGCAAGTCCTCATCCGGCAACTCTTCGACTTCGGTGACGCCGTGTGCAATCAGGATAGCGTTGTTGGCGATTCCCTCAAACAGCGTAGCGGCGCGCGTGTTCATGGGGAGAACCGTGGCCTCGAATCCAGCCTTTCCTCGGACGTACAAATCCTGCAAGTAGGCAAAAGTAGTGACGTGCCCGGGTACAACCTCGTGGCTTACGAGCTGTTCAAACTCCGGAAAAGACATCTGCAGCGAAGCGTTGATCTCGTAAGTCGCTTCGTATTTCGGAGCGCCGTCAGTGTTTCGTGCCCGGCCAATGTAATTCATCGAACCCGAAAACCACGCGTCCTTGATGGGCAGGAAGGCGATGTTCGCTCGAGGCACGGGCGCGAGTTCGCGGGGAAGGTACGGCAGGAGATTCTTTGCGCTGAGGTTGTCAAAATGCGCGATCACGGATGCGCCCAGAGCGCGGACCGACGGCATCGGGATCGCGCGATCGCGGCGCCAGGCATCAACTGCCTGCAGAAGTGCGCCTGAACTGGATGACAGGTAGCCACTGTGGGCCAGCAGTTCAGCAACGCGTTCCCGCTTCTTTGCTGGTTTAGAGGGCTCGGGCAACTTCCCGGTCGCCGCCTCAACGCAGCGAGCATAGGGCACCGGCTCGCCCATGCCGAGGAGTTCCAGCGCAAGGTCCCACATAGTTTCCAGACAAACTGCTAGACCGCTCAGGTACAGCTGGCGCAAACCGCCGGGCTTTTCCGCGAGTTTTCCAGCCTCCTCTGAGACGCCGGCGATGGCCGCGGGAAGCTTCACCTCGCGCAGGTACTCTTCCACAGCCTGCCGATCCACGTTCTTGCTGGAAACGCCGCCGGATTGCCGCAACCGCCCTGCCGCCGGATGGGTGTAGGCAACGGGTAGCGGCTCGTCGGAAAACCACGAATCGGCAATGAACCGCCCCGTACCCGAGGGACACATGACGTCACCGCCCCAGAGTGTGTCAATGCCCAGAACCGCGTCCGCAACGACCTTGCCTGCCTGGTCCATCAGATCTCCCTCTGCCTCTGCAAGGAACCGAACCAAACGTACAGACAGAGGCCTACGAAAAACAATGCAGAAATTGATTGCGAGATCGGATCGTTAGAGTAGAAAGGCGTCTTGATCAGATCTTCACGATATCCGGGGATGAGCCGCAGGCCTGCACCTAGGACGCCGCCGAGCGCACCACCGGCCATCAGCCCCGAAGCAATGATCACACCGCGTTCGCGAATCTTCTTGCCGGCTTCGCCGCCGGTTCGTTCCGATCGCCGATTCAGGAAATGAGACAGAAATCCTCCCACCAAGGCTGGAGTGTTCAGCTCAAGGGGCAGATACATCCCCAGAGCAAAAATCAGAGAAGGTTGGCCGAGCATCTCGAGAATCAGCGTAACCATCGCCCCCACACCGAACAAGACATAGGCGACTGGCTGGTGGCTCATGAATCCCTCCACCAGCGCCTTCATGATGGAAGCCTGAGGCGACGCCAGAACCGGCCGAGAGTCGCCTAACAGAGCTTCGCCGAACTGAAAAGTGCGGGCCAACATGACGATGATCAGTCCGACGGCAGTCGCCGAGGCGATAACCCCCAGAAATTTGACCTTTTCTTGTGATGCTGGAGTGGAGCCGAGCCAATAGCCAGTCTTCAGGTCCGTGATGGTTTGCCCCGAGATGGACAACGCCGTGCAGACCATGCCTGCGATCGCCATCACGAAGAACATGCCGGTGGTGCCCGATAGCCCGAAGCGCAACAAGATGACCGAAGAAATGATGATCGTCAGCATGGTCATTCCCGAGACCGGGTTGCGCGCCGTGGTCGCAATGGCGTTCGCTGCCACGGAGGCGAAGAAAAATGAGAACAGCAGCGTCAATCCCAGGCCTGCCAAGACCGTAGTCCAGGAGCCCGCGAGATGGCCAAGGAGGGCAGCCACTCCTATCGCGCCTATCGTGACGCCGAGGACAATCGAAATCATCGGCACATCCCGGTCGGTCCGCTCCGTCTGGGCAGCCTCGCCGTGGCGGAAGGTGCGCAGCGCGACGCCAAATGATCCCGCGACAACTCTCAGCGATTTGATGATGCCGAAGATACCGGCCGTGGCGATGGCCCCCACTCCAATGAACCGCACATAACTACGATAAATCTGCACTGCGGTCATCTTGGAAATGGGAATGGCGGCGGGGTACACGGAGCTGTCCAGGTGACTGCCGATGAACCAGATCAATGGAACTAATACGAAATTGGAAAGAACGCCGCCGGCGCAAAGAATCATGGAACTGCGCAAACCCATCACATAGCCGAGACCCAGGATGAAGCCAATGGCATCGAAGTTGAACACCATTCGGGTACGGACGGCGAGGGTACGTATCACCGGTACGAACTGAAAATCTACATACTCTTTCCATACCTGAAAAGTGGTTACGAAAAGGTCGTAAACACCGGCGATGGCCGTTGCTTGGAGCAGCAGCCGGGCCTGTGACCCACCTTTCTCTCCGGTGACAAGCACTTCCGTGATGGCGGTCGCCTCAGGATAAGGCAGCATGCCGTGCGTCTCGCGAACGAAGTACCGTCGCAAGGGAATTAAGAACAGAACGCCGAGGCAACCGCCGGCCAGACAGATGAAGATAGTTTGTACGGGATGCGGATCAAGATGGAGGATATATAGCGCGGGAAGCGTGAAGATCGCACCTGCAACCACGCCCCCCGCCGCGCCACTGATTCCCGTGATAATCACATTCTCCAGCAAGCTTGACCGGCGCTTGTACACACGCGCCACGCCGATGGTAAGGATGGAGACCGGAATTGCGGCCTCCATCACTTGCCCCACTTTCAGTCCTGAATAGGCCGAAGCAACCGTGAAGATCACACAAAACACAACGCCCCATGCGATTGATCGCAGCGTGAGTTCTGGCACCTTTGCTTCTGCGGGGACGATGGGCGAGTAGGATTCCCCGGATTTCAGCGGCTGGTAGGCGTTCTCTGGGAGAGACTTCATTTCGATCTCGGCCATCGGTGAGAGATCCTCCTATCGGCGAAACCCTGAGCTCAGGTTACACAAGAAAATCGAGTGACTGGCCACGCAACCGGTGCACAATCGGCCACGTCAAGCTCAACCGCCTCCAGTTCCATGCCAGACAGATTCTTGCGACAGCTGAACGCCCTCCAGGACGATAACCCGATTCTCGATGGAACCGGGCCGCTAGGAAGGGGCCGCGCGATGAAGCCCCGTGAGTCACATCCCGCCTCTGGCTCCAGCATTTAGCACAAGAAGAAAACTAACAGGCTGTGCTTTGTGTAGAAGACGGAGTGCAGGAAAACTGTGCCCCGGCTCACGTCGGCGTGTGATTGCGCCCGCTTTGACCTCATGTCGTGCACTCGCGCAGAGGCTGTGAATCAGTTCTTGTGCAAAGCGGTCAAGTGCGCATGGGCAATGCGAGTCAAGTCCCATTTCAAATCGTTATTCACAATTTCTGTTGAAAATGTGGGCTACCAACAATTCGGGAGTGGGCCTGAGAGGTTGTCCAGCGGAGAGGGACGGACACGCCACAAAAAGGGAAAGGCTGTGACATTGGTTATGCTCTAGCCATCAGCTCTTGCGAGGGAGCCAACAGCGTGGAGGCACGCACCGTCACAGCCCTTGATGCGATCACCGCTTTCGCGGTCCCAAACCCCAACTGCCCCTCGCAGAGCCGTCGGTTTTTTCCGGTCTGGCAGCTCTTCGGGTTGCCCCGCCGAGCTAATCACTCAGCCTACTTCGGACTGGCAAGAGTTTACTTAAGCCAACCCTTTCAGCCATCGACGCGTGTCACCCTAAAGACTTACTTCAGAGTTGTCAATGCCCCTTTTTCGTGCAAAGTCTGGAATGCAAGAGCGAGTCCACCGGAGATCCAAAACGTTGATTTGTGGACGCTTAGTAAACGGACGGTTACATTGTCCCGATTTCTCCACAGCTTAATTCACAGCGCAGGGACATCGAAGGGGACTGCGGACGAATGGTATCTGTGATCCGGTCACGCCTAGCGTCTCTCAGCGGCACATTGGCCGAGGGCTAGTCCGGACTATTCCCGGGTGGGTTTTCGGCCCAGAAAACTGACTGGAAAAGAGGTTTCTTGACATATACTCAGCGCCAGGATGTGGGGTCGTGCGTGCGAGTTAAGTATTCATGTTTGCGTTTGGCGCTGATATGTTCGCTGCTTGTCAGCTGCCTGGCGGCCGAAGCACAGAATGTAACCGTATCACCGACCAGTCTGTCCTTTGGCAACCAGGCTGAAGGTACTACCAGCACGGCCAAAACGGTCACGCTAAAGAACGGTCAAAGTTCTGCCGTAACCGTTGCCAGTATCTCGACCAGTCTGTCCGACTATGCAGAGACCAATAATTGTCCCGTCAGCCCTGCGACTCTAGCTGCTGGCGCGAGTTGTACGATCTCCATCACCTTCACTCCTAGCGCACTCGGATCCCGGACGGGTACGCTCACAGTCACTGAAAGCGGAGTTTCGAAACCGCAAACTGTAGCGCTCAGCGGTACCGGGACCGCGCCGGTCCTCGTTTCGATTGCGGTGACACCCGCCACCGCGTCCGTGGCGGCTGGCAACACCGAGCAGTTCACGGCGACAGGAAAATACAGTAACGGTACCACCCAAAATCTCACCAGCACGGCCAAATGGGCCTCCTCAGCGACGTCGGTGGCAACGGTCAAGAGTAGTGGCTTGGCCACCGGCGTGGCTCAGGGGACGGCCACCATCACGGCCACGTCGGGTACGATCAGCGGTTCGGCCGCATTGACGGTCACAGCCGACGTCTTGACATCGATTTCCGTCACGCCGGCTACTGCTTCCGTCGCCGCTGGGAAAAGCCAACAGTTCACGGCGACGGGAAAATACAGTAACGGCAGCACACAGAACCTCACCAGCACCGCCCAATGGTCTTCGTCGGCAACCGGCGTAGCGACCGTGAGCAGTGGCGGGCTGGCCACCAGCG
>Ga0316363_10001480_pt1 | contig 20563 bp, 18 predicted proteins | sample Sb_taG_3_FD_200459 | JGI IMG/M metagenome (GOLD analysis project Ga0316363, IMG submission 200459) | Peat soil microbial communities from Weissenstadt, Germany - Sb_50d_a_PC metaG (v2) (version 2) | ecosystem: Environmental > Terrestrial > Soil > Wetlands > Peat | place: Germany: Weissenstadt...
GTGCATCGGGTACGCAAGGGCTTTGTAAAGGCCCGTACGGCGCAGGCCAATCAGATCCGTGGTTTGTTGGGCGAGTTTGGACTCATCATTCCCCAGGGCATCATCAACGTCACGAAGCGGGTACCGGTCGTTCTTAAAATGCAAATTAGGGTCGATCGTAGAGATTCGTGTCAGGCGGAAATTGCAGTTGTTCCAACTGCCGAACAGCGCTGAGCGCGCTTTCACTTTGACCGACGATGGTGTGACCTTTCCTGCACCCGCGATGCTCTCGCTGCTCGGGCTCGGCCTTGCCCGTCTCGATTTGATGAGGTCGCGCAAAGCGATCTGAGCGAGGCGCTGGATTCAGTCAAGCCCCGGCCCCGCGCCAGAGTTTCTGTTTCTGCGCCTTTCCCGTATAGCGCCCCGCGAAATAGCGGCTATGGTGGCAGAGTAAGTAGCCAATAGCTCATTCCACACTACCTACCAATTGGAGAAAGCCATGTTCCGCTTTGAGCGTAGTGCCACCGTCAAGACCGCGGCAGAAATACCCGCAGCTGTGCAATTCGCTATGCAAGTCACTTCCTACCTGAACAAGCGCCATTCTCTGAACATGAGCTTCGGCGTCGAGTTGTTCGGCGGGACCAGGCTTCACTGGTATTTCGATACAGAGAGCCTCGACAAGTCGGTTCAACTGATGAAGGCATTATTGGAGGACCGCGAGTATTCTCAAATGCTTGACAAGAGCAAGTCCATTTGGATCGACGGAGGCACCAAAGACACCATCGTGAGCTTGATTGCCTGAGACACATCAGCCGGCCGCCGCCGGGCGCCGCACGCTGTCCGGTATGGATGACAGCGAGCCCCCGAGTTCGGCGACCTGGCGGGCCTGACGCGGCTCTAGTGGTGGGCCGTCGACAACGTTCGTTCGATGGACATAGCGGAGGCGGGCCTAGCGCACGAGGACAGGTTTCTGGCGCTTACTGGACGGGGGCCGGACCTTGCGCGGCAGGCTGGCAAGCAATTGCCATATCGCGCCCGCGCTAGCCCATCCTTGGACGCCCCCCCGGTGGCGGAGCCTTTGGTTTATTTGCGGTGGATAACGCGGGCCGCGCCACCCAATTCGGGGGTCAGCGCTCTCACCTGAAGCGCCCCGCGTGCCGCAGTCTCTCCAGCGCGACGACACGCTCGGCACGGCCCTGGTCCATGGGCGGCGATCCCAGCGCTTAATCAAAGCGTGCGTCCGTGCCTGGGCAGATTGCGATGCCGCAAAGCTGTCGGTGGCGATCGTCTGCTCCGGGTCACGAAGCGACCGTCGACGGGTGGCTGCGGATTGACTGTCGCTGACCGGCCAACTGTGGTCAGTGACGTTGCGGAAATGGCTGCCTCGAACCGGACGTTGGCAGCGTGGAATATACTAATCAGACAGGATTTGAGTATGAAAATTCAAACTTTCCCGTTTCCGGCATGCGTCGGGCGTACCCAGATTCATAAGGGTTGAAGATTATCTCCGAAAAGGCGGTACGGTCATGGAGGAAAAGGTGAAGCTATACCATACGATCATGCGGCCCGGAGTCGGGAAGCTTCGGTGTGTCGTCTATAGCCGAATCCTCGAACTTCGTCCGCAGTCTCTTCCATCTTGCTCGAACTTTTCGATAGCCCTTTGGACACGCCTGCCGCGCCCGCACAGCGGCGCTTGCGTAATGCTCCGCAAGCCGCCCCATCAAGAACAATGTCGCGGACGAAATTCCCTTATGCGGCGCGCTCGCGAGAGTCTTCAGGCGACGGCTCGCTATCTCGGCATCCTGCTGTACACCCAGCTCCTCTTGCCAGCGGCGCATCGCACGAAGCATCTGATCGGCAGGTTTCCCGTAGAGGACCGCCACCGCTTCCAGCGCGTAGCGCAACTTCTTCACCTGGCCGCGGACCTTGTGATACGCCTCTATCGAGGAATCCAACGTCAAAAGGTCCGCGCCCTTGCGTACCTTGCGGTAGCGCCTTCGGATCAAGTCCGGCGCCACGTTCAGCGCCAACTTCTGTGATGACTGCTCCAATGCCGCTGAGTGTGCCGTCAGCAGTGACGTCAATTTCTGGAGATTCCTCTGCACTGAGACCGAATCGAGAACGCTCAACATCCGGGCGCGAGCCCGGCCGCACTCCGATACCAGGTGCTGCTTCAAGGGTTCGACGCTTTCCCGATCCGATTTCGGCAATTCGCGGCTGAACGTCTCCAAATCAAGCAGGGCGACGTCCAGGTCGCGCACGTCCCCGAGAGCACGCAGTACTTTCTTGAGCGTCGGCCGAATCCGCAGAAACGATGCAGGCAGAGACGATCGGAACTGGCGCAGGACGGCATCCAATCTGCGACCGGCGACTCGCAGGTCGTGCAATTCTTCCGGATTGTCTCCCAGGCGTGCACCGGGCTCGTGGAGATGCCAAGCAGACAAGTACCGACGGAGGTTCGCCAGAGCCACTTCGGTAATAGGCATGGAAGCGTCTACTGCCGTCGGCGCGAATTCCGGCGCTGCCCCCGGTGCCAAGCCCACTGACTTGAGGCCCTGCGAGTACTTTGTGTCTGACGCAGCCTCGAGCGCACAGTCGCTTTGGAGCGTCTTCACCAGCGACTGGAGCGGCTCGTGGGTCTCAGTGAGCGCTTCCACCTCGACGCGCTGCATGCTCGTCTGGGGCTCGCCGTGCGGGCGCGAGATGACCGTTTCATCGAGGGCAATCTCGCCTAGTGCCTGCGCCTCGTCTTCTCTGCGGATCGCGAATCTCTGCCTCGAGGTGCGTACTTCGAACAATGATAGCAAAGCGTGCGCACCGCTCACGGCGTGTACGCGCGTTCCAACCGGCCCGATCGATCGTCGAATCGACTCGCTATCGGAGGTCTCCAGCGATTCGCTCAACTCCCGGCGGTCTGCGACCCCCGCGCTGGCGGAGTGAAGCGACTTGAGAGTTACTTCCGATTTCCCGGACTCCGAGCGGATGCGCAGCGCGAAACCAGCACGATGGATGCGCCAGTCATCCGTGTCCAAGTACGTATCGAAGATCTGCAGAGTGGAGCGCGGTTCGAGGACGAGCCCATCGATCGTGACGTGGTCGGCCAACCAACGGCGAACGGAGCCGAGATCGGTGCACGCCAGCCGCCATTCCACTTCGCGTCCATGCGTTTGACCGGGCTCTTCCTGTCTTGCGGAGTGGGTGCTTGATAACATTTGTATGAGAGTTTAGCGTATTCGCACGGCTCTTTTTACAGAGCTTGCGTCGCCGCGGGGTGAGTCACTGCAGCAAGCGCGATCCGCATCACGTCGGCTAGACCTGCGCCCTGACTCTGGAGCCCGTGGCGAGCCACGTTCGCGCCTGACCTGCCTCCCGCCTACTACTCCTGGGGCGTAACTGTCGATTGTCCCGCGCAACGGCGACTTCGCGGGCGCCGAGGCCAAGTTCAAGGACGCGAATCAGCGCGGACCGCAGTGGGCCGATCCGCTTCAAGCCTGGGGGATGTACTGCTCAAACAGGAGCACGTGTAGGAGGCAGTCATGAAATGCGACGAGGCGTTGAATTACGCCCCGAACTGCGCTGCGGGCTAAGCAAAAGAGCTGATTAGACTGCCGCGACGCGGACGTTCATGATCGGCGGAGGGTCAAGACCGGGCACAGTAGGGGAACGGTCTCAGACCGGCCAAGTCCTGTCGGTGACATTGCTGAAATGGGAACCTCAAAGCCGCCATTTACCGATTGCTGCAAAGGATCAATGAGGGCGGCCTTTACAACGGCTGGGTAAGTGCGCGTCAGATTCGAGTGCAACGGTACGCGTGGGTTTGGTATGGGAAGGCTATTGACTCACGTCCCTTCAATTGGGGGTGCGACGCGATCAATTTCGATAGTCTGCCTGCGACCTCCAATTTTTCGTCATTGGGCAGTGCCGCGATGAAGCTAACCGACAGGAATCGATCCACTATCACCCGCTGTGGCGCGCCGACATGCACGTAGCTATAACAGGATTCTTCCAGACCGGAAAACAGGCCACCTGCAAATGGGCGACGCCAATCACCCTTGTAATAGCGCGGTGAATTGCCCTCGTAGGGCTTAATGATGTCGGTGATAGCAGCGACCCAATCCACAGATTCGTCGCGCACATTCCACACGAGCCCCAGCCGGCCCTCCCGCTTCAGAACTCGATGGATCTCTACGATAGCGCGCTCGTCGGCAAACCAGTGAAACGCTTGGGCGCACACCACCGCGTCGCTGCTGCCGTCGGGTAGGTTCATCGCTTGCGCGGTGCCAGCTATCGCGTGGACGCCAGGCATACCAACCGCCAACTCGGCACGCATCGCGTCAACGGGTTCGACTGCAACGACATTGGCCCCGGTCCGGACAAGCAGTCTTGTAAACTTTCCCGTGCCTGCACCCAGATCAATCACCGTTGTTGTTGGACCGAGCCCAATGTCCCGCTGCAGCCAGGCAAGAAGTTCCTCTGGATACTCCGGGCGACCACGAGCATAGGTCGGAGCCGAGTTGCTAAAGCCATCGGACGCCACTCGATGGACATCGGCCATCATTGCTCGCCTCTTCCAGCTGTCAGAAGAAGGAATTGTACCGCGCCGGAGCACATGGTCGGTGCTTGCCGCACGTTGAGGTCGCCGGCGACACAGATGACGGTCGCGAACGAGTAAGTGGCCGCCGCGCAGCCGTCGTTCGCCATAGTCTGCAACGGGTCTAGGCTAATGAAAACGTGCGCCGAGCGAAAATGACCGCAATTGCCACTCAATTTTGACGCATCTACGTTTGATGTTTTTCGATTTGTCGCTTCAGAATCGAAAATATCCAACATACGTGAATTGGGCCGCGAGTTTTCACACGGCCTAGGTCAAGAGCGGCCATCGCCAGTAGACTCACGATGAGCGGCAGCTCCCGGCCAGGAGCATCTTTCCGCTCAGCGCTCAATGGGGCGGTCTAGGCCGTTTGCAATCGTGGGGCGGATTCGGTTGCTTACACGGATTCTTCACGTGAATGCTACCAATTGGGACTTTTCCTGCTGCATTGCCGTTGCCCTTCGGTACCGTCACCGAATTAGGTTCTCCAAACGAAACACTGTTCCGCTCGAGGACCCGGTTGGCTTTGGGCTTCGGCTTGGTCACTGGGGGCTTTGAATTCGACGAATTATCCGCGATCGCAGGAAGCGCGAAAGCGAGCGCTGCTGCGAGCAGAGCGGCCTTCTTCCACACGACAAGTTACCTCCGTGGCCGCCGTCCTTCCTATCGAATCACGCCCTGTCAAAGCGTGCTACGCAATACTGCGCCTAATCGAACCCGCCGCGCAAAGACTGCGATTACCCGGTTCGAGGACCAGTTTGGTCCCGGTGATTATAGGGGTGCTTGAGAGCATGTACGTGCAAGGATCGGAATGCATGTGGACATGTACGCTAAGCAACATGCATGACTTTCCCCTCTCCTCACCGGCCGACCATGCGATTGAGTTGCTCGGGATAGCGAGCGCCCTGCACGGTGATCTTCGACGCAGCGCTGTCGATCTCGCGAAGGTCGTCGGAGGTCAGCTGGATCGCCGCGGCGCCGATGTTCTCCTCAAGGCGCTGCAGCTTCGTGGTACCCGGGATCGGGACGACCCACGGCTTCTGAGCCAACAGCCAAGCGAGTGCAAGCTGAGCCGGGGTCACGTGCTTGCGTGCGGCGATCGCGGTGAGCATGTCGACCAGAGCCTTATTTGCCTTCCGGGCCTCAGGCGTGAAGCGCGGGACGATGTTTCGGAAGTCCGTGCTGTCGAACGTCGTGCTCTCGTCGATCTTTCCCGTCAGGAAGCCCTTGCCGAGCGGGCTGAAAGGGACGAAGCCGATGCCGAGTTCCTCGAGTGTCGGTAGCACGTCCGCTTCGGGTTCTCTCCACCAGAGCGAGTATTCGCTCTGGAGAGCAGTCACGGGCTGGACGGCGTGAGCGCGACGAATCGTCTGCACTCCCGCTTCGGAAAGTCCGAAGTGCTTAACTTTGCCTGCCTGGATCAGGTCCTTTACCGCACCCGCGACGTCTTCGATCGGCACGTCGGGGTCGACACGGTGCTGGTAGAACAGGTCGATCGCCTCGACCTTGAGGCGCTTCAGCGAGGCCTCCGCGACCTCCTTGATGTGCTCGAGCCGACTGTCCAGGCCGGCCTGCTTGCCATCGACAATCTTGAAGCCGAACTTGGTGGCAATCACGACCTGCCCGCGGAACGGCGCAAGTGCCTCGCCCACAAGTTCTTCGTTGGTAAACGGGCCGTAAATCTCTGCTGTGTCGAAAAACGTGACGCCGCGCGCGACGGCCGCGCGGATGACCTCGATCATCTTCTGCTTGTCGCCCGGCGGCCCGTAGCCAAAGCTCATGCTCATGCAGCCGAGGCCGAGCGCCGACACTTCCAGAGAGCTGTTTCCCAGTTTCCGCTTCTGCATAACTCCTCCAAAACGATGTAAGGGCCGAGGCCCCACGGTTCCCGCGATTCCGGCCTAACCGCCGTAGTGGTGCAGAGTAGGCCGTCGCGGTTCTCCCGACTAGTCGCTAGAATACCAATGGACCTATGAATGGAATGCATGAATGCAGCGCGAACAGCTCGCCGATCTCGCAGCCTTCGTCGCCGTCGCGCAGGAGCGCAGCTTCACGCGGGCGGCCGCCGAGCTCGGGATCACGCAGTCCTCTCTGAGCCACACCATCCGGCGGCTCGAGTCGCACTTGGGGCTTCGCTTACTGGCCCGTACGACTCGAAGCGTCGCGCCGACCGACGCCGGCGAGCGGCTGCTCCGCACGCTCGGCCCAGCGTTCGAGCAGATCGACGCCGAACTGGCTTCGCTGAGCGAGCTGCGCGAGAAACCCGCAGGCTCGATTCGGATTACGACCGCGGGACATGCGGCGGAGACGATCCTGATGCCGGCTCTCGAGCGATTGCTGCCCAAGTATCCGGACGTCAAGATCGAGATTATCGTCGACTACGGGCTGACCGACATCGTTGCCGAACGCTACGACGCGGGTGTTCGGCTCGGCGAGCAGTTAGCCAAGGACATGGTGGCCGTCCGCATCGGCCCGGACATGCGCATGGCAGCTGTCGCAGCTCCGTCGTACTTCGCCAAGCGGCGGCCGCCCAAAGTGCCTCAGGACCTTGCGGACCACCAGTGCATCAATCTGCGGTTGCCCACCTCCGGCGGACTCTACGCATGGGAATTCGAGAAGGCGGGACGCGAGGTGAAAGTTCGGGTTGACGGCCAACTCGCCTTCAACGATCTATCGATGAGTCTGCGGGCCGCCCGGACCGGCTTGGGGATAGCGTACGTTCCCGAAGACACAGTGCAGTCCGACGTCGACGCAGGCCGATTTGTTCGCGTGCTCGCAGAGTGGTGTGCGCCATTTTCCGGCTATCACCTCTATTATCCGAGTCGCCGGCAGCCCACCCCCGCGTTCGCCCTGCTCGTCGAAGCGCTTCGCTATCACGGTTCTCGGGCGAAGGGCAGCGGCAGGACCTCGCCGCGATAGCTGCAGCGGACGCGGTGAGGCAGGCCCTCATTGGCCTACCCGTTAGCCATTCGTGACCGGTCGCTCGGGGTCAAGACCCGAAGTTCAGGCAAAGTGGCCTCAAGCGGCTTCCGACCATCCAAGTTCGGCCAGTACCTGACGTGGCTACGGTCAGTTAGGCTTCCCGGGAGCGCACACTCGGAACTTCAGGCTGGGGCGTTGGCTCCGGCAAGAGTCCTTGGCGATTTAGAACTCCTGACGCGTGGGCCGGTAAAGGATCTCGTTGATGTCGACCTCCGCGGGCTGACTGATCGCGAACGCGACGGCTCGCGCGAACGAATCAGCGGGGAGGGCCACCTGTGCATAGAACTTCTTCATGTTCTCGGCGACATCGGGTTCAGTGATACTGTCCGTCAGCTCCGTGTCCACCGCGCCCGGCGAGATCACCGTCGTTCGGATGTCGTACGGCTTCACCTCCTCGCGAAGCCCTTCGGAGATCACTCGCACCGCATGCTTCGTGGCCGCATAGACCGCGCCGCCGGCCCTGACCTTGTGCCCGGCCACGGACGAGACGTTGATGATGTGCCCGAACCTCTGCTTCTGCATGTGCGGCAGCACTGCACCGATGCCGTAGAGCACACCCTTGATGTTGACGTCGATGGTCCGATTCCAGTCTTCGACTTTGCGGCGATCCAGCGGCGACTGCGGCATCAGCCCCGCGTTGTTGATGATCACGTCGATCCGTCCATAGGTCTGGACGGCGATGTCCACCAGTCGCTGGACCTGGTCGAACTGCGTCACGTCGGTCGCGACCGCGAACGCCTGGCCGCCGCGGGCGATCAACTCGTTTGCCAGTGCCTGTATCCGGTCGGCCCGACGTGCGCCGAGCACGACGGTCGCGCCCAGAGACGAAAGATGCCGGGCGGCAGCTTCCCCGAGGCCGCTGCTCGCGCCCGTGATGACTACTACCTTCCCTTCAATGTTGTTGCTCATCAGTCTCTCCTCGGGCCGGCGAGGTATTCCTCGTCGGTGACGTGCTCCATCCACTCAACGACCTTGCCGTCGAGAGCTTCCTGGATGGCGATGTGCGTCATAGAAGTGGTCGGCGTCGCGCCATGCCAGTGCTTGTGGTTCGGTGGGCACCAGATCACGTCACCCGCGCGGATCTGGACGATCGGCTCGCTCGCGCACTGCGTCCAACCGTATCCGGCGGTGACGATCAAAGTCTGACCCAGCGGATGGGTGTGCCAAGCGGTGCGTGCGCCCGGCTCAAAGGTGACGCTCGCGCACGAGACACGGGCCGGCTCCGGCGCGGTGTTTAGCGGATCAATACGGACGCTTCCGGTGAAGTAGTTTGCGGGTCCTTTCTGCGAAGGCTGCGACCCCGCGCGTTTCAGTTCCATGGCGGTTCCCTCTCTGCTGGCGTGGACATCTGATGACCTCCCGGCCACCGAACTATTCGGGCGTCAATCTAGCGCGTGTACGGTCACGCGATAAGATGTCAATATGCGCATTCACTTGTGAGGGGAGCTCGTCCAAGTCCTATCGGACCGGTCGCCGCCATTCTCGGGATACCACCTCTACTATCCGAGCCGCCGGCAACGGACTCCGGCGTTCGCGCTGGTTGTCGAGGTCCTTCGTTATCGCGGATCTCGAGCGAGGAGCGGAGCCCGATCGTCACCGCGATAGCATTCCGCCGCGTTGTGGACCGGCGTTCCAGCCGGCACTCGGACCGGGCCCGCTGAAAGCGGACACTTCCGACAGACCGGTTTGGGTCAGGCGACCGTGAAATGATGGGCCGGGGTGAGCGAGCGGCCATCAAGAGACATTCGCGCAAATGAAATGCCCGCTTGAGAGCGGACGTTCGGAACCTGTGAGGCATAATCGGACAGTTCGTTCACATATTTCAATTAGCGCTCTGCGGGTAATTACACGCTTAAGCTGGAAGATCGAGTGATGGACAACACAAGTGGCAAACGAGTCCGCTCGCCCGCTGTTTGGACCCCGGTCCCGCGGGAACACTCACAGTTCCCGGTCGGGTGGATGTCGATAGGGAGCCAGGGACGTGGCGATCCGAAATGCCGACTGGAAAGAATCGAAGGAGTCGCACGTGAATAGTAAGTGGATTGCCGTCGCCGGGGGTGCATTGGGCCTTGCGCTGTCGTTAAGGGCGGCGGCATTGGAATCACCGCACCAACGCCTGGCCGATCTTGCCCGGGAACTTACTGACACCACGGCGCACCTGCACCCGATGCTGGCCACCGCGTTGGGGATGGCGGGAATGGACGGCGAATTGGAAACCCCGAGCGAAGCCGCGCGCACAGCTGAAATCGCGCAGATTCGGACCTGGCAGCGGAAGTTGCAAGCGATTGCCTCGGGGTTTGGCGCCAGCACTTCTCTGACCGATCGCGACGATGCCAAGCTATTGGCGGCGCAGCTCACGGGACAGCTCAATACGCTGCTGGTCTATCAGTTCGATCGCAAGGACTACTCTGCGCCCGCCAACAATATCGTTCAAGCGATCTTCGTTCAGTTTCTACACCTGCCAGTCAGCGGCAAGGAAGGCGCTACCGCACAGGACGTTGCTGGCGCATGGCGCGACATCATCTCCCGCCTCGAAAAGTCGCCGACCTACATTGCCGCCGGGGAGCGACTGGTGAGGACTCCGGGCCACTTGTTCGGAATTGTCGGCAGCCAGGAACTCGCCGGCGCCCCGGAATTCCTTAAGGGCGCCCTCACCGACGCGGCAAAGGGTCAGCTCGGCGCCGATTCGCAGGAGTTTGCCCGTTTCGTTCGCGCCCGCGACGCGACGCTGAGCGCGATCGAAGAGGCGAAAACCTATATCGACTCGCACGTCGGGTCTTGGCATGAGAATTTTGCGATCGGCCGGCAGGCGTACGATCGAATGCTGCGCGATGAGCAGCTGCTGCCTTTCAATACCAACGATGTTGAGCGGATGGGCGAGGACGAACTCGCGCACGGATGGGCTGAGGAGGCGTGGCTCACGTCGCTCTCACAACGGGATTCGATTGCATTTGGGGCAGCTAGCGGCGGCGGCATGGCCCCCAGCGGGCCACCGCTCATCGACTACTATCGCGATCGAATCGGCGAATTGCGCAAGTTTGTCGTGGACCACGATCTGGTAACGATTCCGGACTGGCTGGGATCGATGGAAGTGATGGCGACACCGTCCTTTCTACAACCCGTGCTGCCGGGTGCATCGATGAATCCGCCGCGTCTGTTCTCGACCTCCACTACCGGATTCTATTTCATCACCCCTCCGACATCGCTCGATGAGGCCGCAGCCCGGCTCGACATGAATCAGGACTTCGACCGCGACCGGATTCTGTCGACCGCTGCGCACGAAGCGATGCCTGGTCACTTCCTGCAACTATCAGTTGCCAAGCGTCATCCTGACTTCGTTCGCAAGATCCAAAACAGCACCGCGTTTCAGGAAGGCTGGGCCTTCTATGGTGAAGAGATGTTCGTACGCCTGGGTCTGTATGGAAGTGACCTCGACGGTCGACTGCACACGGCGCGCTGGGAACGTGTGCGCGGCGCTCGCGCCATTGTCGATCCCAAACTAGCATCAGGCGAGTGGAGCTACGATCAGGCGGTCGAGTTTTTCGCCACCCAGACGAAGTACTCAAAGCAAGCCGCCCAGGCCGCCGTCGCCGGTATTGCGACTGGTCCTGGATACGTCATCGCTTACACGGTTGGGCGCCAGCAACTTGAGCTGTTGCTCGGTCAGTATCAGTTGAAGATAGGCGATCACGGCTCGCTGCGCGACTTTCACGACCGTCTGCTCAGCTATGGTTCGGTTCCATTCTCAGTCCTCGCGCCCGAACTGCTGGCGGATCTGGACAAGCCGGCGAGTGTGGTGCGAGCCGCAGCAAACTACTGACGCCTCGGTCGCAAGGATGCCTTTGCACTCCCTTTCGCCGAATCGCGCACGAGTAAGGTGCGCTTCGTCCTCCAACGGACCGCGCATGGAGTGCAGGGGCCGGCTGCGCCGCCTTTCGATCAACTGGCGAACTCGGGCATGATCGTTAGATCTGACGCCGCGCAGCGGCCCTTCACGACTGGCGGCTCCGGGTCTATTCTGTTGAAAACTCGACAGCGCGGATCGAACGCGCCGCCAACGCAAAGTTGCTCTCGCGTAGGTTGCATGAAATCCAATTGCGCGCAGAAATCTCCTTAGAATCGAGTTCTCGTGAGCCGTTAGATCGGTGCTGAGGGACTTGCCCGAGTTTTTCAACAGAATAGACCCGGACCCGCCGTTCACCGATGTCAGCTATGCAGACGGCCAGTGCGCGGCCCCTACGCGATCATCGTGGGGCACAACGTGATGCTGTCGGCGCAATAAAGAAACCTGTCTAAGCTGTGTTTCGTGGAACCGACCGCACGCGGGCTGTTCAACTTGCCTTGCGCCGCCTAACGAGGCTGATACCGGCGAGGCCGAGGAGCGCGAGCGTGGCGGGCGCTTCTGTTCCGCTGCCAGCCACCCCTCCGGCGTCGCCGGGTAGGGACCCAGCTTCGGTCGCGGCTGATGCCGACGCCGGTACTCGAACGCCTCGCCCTGCAGGCGCAGCGCCCGCTCGACCGTGTTCCTCGCCAATCCCAGGTGGCGCGCGATCGCGCTGGTCGACTCCCCGTATGGCCGCCGCCGCCGGCGGATCTTGCCGATCGGCTCCACGTCGTCGTCGGCAATGAATGTAACTATTCCCAAGGCGGCGCAGTTGAGTAGCGACACTCGACTACTACGCGGCGAGGCAGGTCCAGAGGCGTTCGCGGTTACGGCACCTGCTGCGACAGCGCGCCCAGAGCTTTCTTCAATTGCGCCCCCAAAACATCGCTGTGCCTGGTAATGCAGGTGCGATGATCGCCCGGGATACTTTGGAAGGAGACCATCGGAAACATCTCCCGGATGTGTCGAGTCCAGGAGCGCGGTGGCGGAGATCTCCCCTCTGGGATGTAAACGGTGGTGGGAACCAAGACACGTTGGAGCCTATAAATGCGATTAGCGTGCATATAGACGGCATAGTCCGTGCGTTTTTCAAGCTCTGCATCGCCCTCATCCATCTCATTTTCCGCCATGATCAGGCTTACAAGGTTCTTCAGGCCCAATCGTCGGCAAACAGAGGCGAGCTTGCCCAGCGGCGATTTTCTGAACCAGCGGACGACAGCCATTCCGTAGAGCTCCATTGAATCGAGCTTTTTGCGAAGGTTCCATTTCAAAACATCGCCCATATGATCGATCAGGGGCCACACAAAGCGTAGCCAGGGAGCGGCCGAGCGGGCGGGATCAATCAGAAACAGGCCGGCGACCTTCTCGCCTTGTTCCACGAGTTGCCGCGCGATCTCCGCGGCGACTATGCCGCCGATGCAGTATCCGCCTAGAAGATACGGTCCCCGCGGAGTCCATTGTCGGATAACGGCAAGATGCTCGGTTGCCATTTCCTGCAAGCTCACGATCCTTGGTTCGGGCGAGCGATACGGAGGAACGGCACAGAATGGATGCGCAGCGCCGATGTGCAAGGAGAGGCTGCCGCAATAAAAGCCGCCCTTCCAATCGCCATGCATGAAAAAGAACGGTACCCCGTCACCTTCGGCTTGGAACACGACCAGCGGAATGTCGGGCCGATCAGGGTTCGCCGTTCGGAGATATCCCGCCATTTGCGCAATCGTGGGGAAGTCCAGAAAGAGCTTGGGAGAGAGTCTAATTGCGTAGCGCACCTCGAGCGCCGCCATCACGCTCAGGGCTTGGAGCGAATCACCGCCGCAAGCAAAGAAATTGTCGTGGATACCGATATGGCTCAGGTTTAATACCGATTTCCAGATCTCAGCCACTTCGCGTTCCATCTCATCGCGAGGACCGGTGGAGGGCCGCTGACAGCTAGGCTCCGCTGCAAGGTCAAGCAGCTGCGCCCGGCTGATTTTTCCACTGGGACTTAGCGGCAAATGATCCAATATGACTACCCGGGGAAGCACGGGCGAGCTGACGACATCACTTAGCTGTCGGCGGATCACATCGGAACTTATTCCAGAATCGACCGGTACGACGAACGCGATCAGATCATCCGCTTCGCCGGCGCGTTGACGCCGCAGGACCCGGGCGTCGTGGACCCCGGCGAGCGAACAGAGAGCTGACTCGAGGCCCGCGATATCCACGCGGTGACCGCGGATCTTTACCTGCTCATCCCTGCGACCGTCGTGCATCAACCAGCCTTCCGGCGTGAAGTGGCCGAGATCACCAGTCCACAGCTCCCGGCGACCATCGACGCGGGGCGTCCTGAATTTCTGGGCGGTCAAATGAGGCCGACGGTAGTAGCCAGTGGCGAGAAAGTCGCTGCGAACAACGATTTCACCCGCGTCCCCGGGTTCGACTGCTCCTCCGGAAGAATCTGCTAGAAAAACTTCGCGGCCGGCAGATGGCAAGCCCACAGGGAGCAGTTGGCCTGATAAGGGGAGTTTCCTATCCATACGGAAATAGGCCACGTTGCCTGCCGCCTCGCTGATTCCCAGCGCGTTGACGAATTGCGCCTCTGCTGGAAAATGTTTTTGGAAGAGTTGGTAGTCCGCGAAAAGTGCAGGCTCTCCGCCCAGGCGAAGAAACCGCACCGTGGCGAATTGCCGATCGGCCGTCAGCTGGCGGCAAAACGCCCGAAAGAGAGACGGGGGCGATTGATAGATCGTAAGCTGCTCCCGTTGCATCCAATCGGTCATGGCAGGGAATCCGTCCGTTCGAACATCAAACACGCACAGGCACGCGCCGTTGAGGAGTGCGCCAAAGATCGCGGAGTGCGCCGCGAAGTGGGCCGCCGAAGTCAGCATCGTCAGGCGGTCGTCCGGCGTGATGTGCGCGAACGCGGTGTAGCTATCGATGGTGTGAAGCAGGGCTGCGTGGCTGATCTCGACGCCGAGAGGTTGGCCGGTGCTTCCGGATGTCTGCACGATGCAGCAGGCGGACGAACCAAGAGCCGGACCGCCGGAATCACCCACATGCGTTGCGGCCGAAAACGTGGTTGGATCGAGCCAGCGACCCAAATAGCCTCGCCACGGGCCGGACGAGGAATCGCAGATTACGAGCTCGAGCCCCATTTCCTGCGCGATCGCCAGCTTCCGTTGCAGGGGCGCGTCCGTGTCAATCATTGTGTAGGCGCGACCCGCCTTCAATACGCCCAACATCGCCGCGATCGCCTCGACCGGCTGCGTCAGCGAAACTCCGACTACGGCAGGCGGCTGAATTAGCTGCGCGGCGAACTCATCTGATCGTCGATCGAGTTCCCGGTAGGTAATCGTCGACCGGTGCCGGAGAGCCGGCCGGTCGGCAAAGCGTGTGGCGATGTGGCGGAATCGAGCATCAACGGTGCCGGGGCGGTTCCCCATAGTCCCTACCCTAGAGGTAGACTGCCTGGCGCTTGCTGAAGAACTCCGCGTTGGCCTCGCCGTGTTCCCCGGCGCCGTAGCCGGAATGTTTCCAACCGGTGAAAGGCAGGTCCACGCCCGCGTTTACCGTGGACGCGTTCAGTTTCACAATCCCTGCCTGGGCCTTTTCGAGAAATCGTTCCTGCTCTCGTTCGTCCTGGGAAAAGAGCGCCGCCACCAAGCCGTAAGACACCTGATTGAGCAATTCCAAGGCGTGCTCGAAATCCCGTGCCTTCTGAAGGACGAGAATCGGGCCGAAGCTCTCCTCCTGAACAATGAACGCCCCCGGCTCGTCGCAAAGAACGATCGTCGGGGGATGGAAAGCCTCCGCTTCCGAGCCGAGCCTCTCGAGCGGCAGATGGGGTTGGAGGACAGCGTAGCCGGCGTCGCGCGCCCGCTCGACCAGGGCTGCGACTGTCTGCGCGGCCCGGGCGGATATCATCGGACTGACTCGTGTGCCGATATCCAAGGGATCGCCGCAGATCAATTGGCTGGTGCTTTGCTGCAGCTGCGCCAGAAACGCCTCGTAGACTTCGGCGAGTACGATGGCTCGCCGATTGGATGTGCATCTCTGGCCGGCAAAACCGAATGCGCCGTCGGCAATCGCATCGGCGGCGGCCTTGAGATCGGCGCTGACAGCCACGATCGCGCCATTGTTGCCTCCCAATTCAGCCTGCACCGGCAGGAATCGGGCCGACGCCTGCGCGATGATCGACCATCCCGTCCGCGAAGACCCTGAGAAGGCCAAGGCATCTACACCGGAGGCAATCAGTTTACGTGCCTGACGTTCGTCGCCCTCGACAATGGTTACTAAACCGTCCGGAAATCCCGCCCTAGCGATCAAGGGCAACAGTATCCGCGCGACTTTTGCCGCATGCGGAGACGGCTTCCACAGCACTGCATTGCCGTGGGCCAGAGCGGGCGCGAGCTTGCCCATCGGGATAGCCAGCGGATTATTCCATGGCGTGATAATGGCCACGATTCCGCGCGGGTGAAAGTGTATCCGCCCTTCGCGTTCCAGCTTGATCTGGGGCGATTGCGCGAATCGGACGGCGACAGCCCGAAGCAGGGAAACGGCCCGGTCAACTTCGCCGCGAGCAAATACAATCGGCTTCTTTACCTCGGCGACGATGAGTTGAGCCAAGCTTTCCTCTACTTGCTCCAAATGAGCGGCAAGCTGATGCAACTTGGCGATCCGACATTCCATCGGCTCCTTAGCCCACTGCCCCTGTATGCTGCGAAGGGAAACCACCAGTCCATCCAGCTCCCGGGGCGGCTCGGGCTCACACCTCTCTTCCGCCGTCTCGATAGCGGCAAGCAGCGCCCTGGTGTCCAAGGGCGTCATCGCCCGATCGTCGAGGTAATTCAGAGTCAGCGCGGCATGCAGTGGCTCGTGGCTGCCGCTGGCCTCGACTGCAAGATAAACGCGGAATCCTTTTTGGTAGGCGTCGATCGCAGTCTGTCGCAGGCAGCTCTGGATAAAAATGCCGCCGAGGACCAATACTCCGATACCCTGTTCTCGCAGGTACTCCTCGAAGGCGGGAACGGAAAAGGCGCTGAACCAGCTCTTATCGAATACAGCTTCGCCTTCTTGTGGCCTTAGAGCCGGCGGCGCATCGTAACCAGTGGTTCCCGCCACGCACGCGACAGTGCCACGCTGCTCCCAATGCGGCATGCGGCCGAACCCGGTGGACGCTGTCTTCGTACGTACATGAACAACGGGGAGCCCTCTCTGGCGGAACTCCCGCAGCAACCGGGCCGCTCCCGCAATAATTGTGGATGGATGGGGCTCGATCCGTGGCATCGCGAGAAAATCGCTTTGCATGTCGATCAGCGCGAGAACAGGTCCATTAGTCATGCGGTTCGGGACTCACTGCTGATGGCCTCCGCAATTCGTCTCCCCATCTCCTCGGTTCCCACCAGGCGGCTCCCCGTTTCGACGAGGTCCGATGTCCGCCACCCCTGCGCCCAGACCGATCGGACAGCTTTCACGATGGCATCCGCGGCCTCGGCGAGGGAAAAGCTTTCGCGAAGCAACATCGCCAACGAAAATATCTGCCCCACCGGATTGGCTTGGTTCTTTCCGGCCAAATCGTAAGCGCAGCCATGATTGGTTTGGTAGACGCCAAAGCCCTCGGCCGAGTAGCTGGCTCCATAGGTAAGCCCCCGGGAGCCTGACAGAACTCCACCAATATCCGCCAAAATGTCGCCGAAGCAGTTGGGAGACACAATCACGTCGAAGGCGTGGGGCGCCTGCAGCAGCTGATAGGCGGCGAAATCGATATCCATCATCTCGCAACGCAGAGGGTACGGCTTCGTGGCGTCGTTCGCACATTCTTCCCACAGCGCACTGATCTCCGGTAAGCCTCCCCGCTTGACGATCACGGTGACATGTCGCGACCTCTTCATGGCGATAGAGGCGGCCCGCTCCATCAATGGCCGCACGTTTTGGTCGCTGCAATAAAAAGTGTGGGCCAACGTGCGGGAGACGGCTCCAGGCACCGGTGACGTCAGGCCTTGGTAGATCCCCTCCAGGTTTTCGCGCACGAGAACAATGTCGGCGAGCGAAGCCGGGGCGACCTTCAGGCGGCAAGCTCCTGCCAGTTCGGCGAACGAGCGAAGAGGGTTGATCTTGCAATAGAGCCGAAAATGGCGACGTAAGTTGTAAACATAACGTCCTCCTCCGGGCCCCGAAAGAATCGCGCCTCCCCGCCGCGAAATGTCAGAGCAGAAGTCTATGACCTCAGAGGACAATTCCGTCGCGTGCTTGCGCTTGGACTCGAGCCCGATGGCCGCGCCCGTTTCCACCTGGATATCGAATCCGAACTTATCGCCCGTTGCACGCGCCACCCGCAAAGCGGCGGCGATGACCTCGGCTCCGATCCCTTCGCCGTCCAGCACGCCGATCAGAACACGGCGCGATAACGGCGTCGATTTCGCCGGACTTATCGCTTGAGGGTCCAAATCCATAGCAATTGTCTAAAGGCAATCGCGTCTCAATGCAACAGCAGTCTCTCGAATCAGATGACGCGCTGCACAGACCTGCGCCCGGTCACAGGCGGGTATCGGAATGACCGCTCACAGGCGGCCATTTCGGCACAACCAATGACCGGGTTTGGCCGGTCAGCGACGCTCACCAGGCTTTGCCTGCTGTTGACCCGAACCAGACGGTGGCCAGTGTCGGCTTTATGGCTGCCTGATAGATGGGTCAGGGCGATCTTCCAAAGGCGATGCGGTTGTGAGTACTAGAATCACCTGCTCACCGGCCTGGATAGTAGAGCGTTACGTAATATTGCTTTGTTTCCTGAGCCGTCCCTTGGAAGCCGGTATCAAAATTGAAGGACCATCGCATAACAACGTTGTCGCGTATGTTGAGCACGTGGCCGTAGTCGCACTGTGATGGACCAGCGATGCTGTTTGGGCAAGCCCAATAGAAAGATGGCTGAAAGTTCCTGAATGGCCCTGTGCTACCGCTGACACCGAATGCGAGATCCCCGGGAGCTAAGCCGACGTGCGCGTACAGTGTTTCCAAATCGGGCAGCTCAGGTAAGACCCAATTGTTTGTGCCCGCATAGTTACTGTCACCGAGACCTTTGAGCCAAGCATCTATGGCCTGGAAGTGCACGGCTCCGCCAACGGCGATCCCGGGCATCGTAATCTTGTCGTGGATCGGCTTGCGTGGGATCGTTACGCTTCCCGATGCACCGAACGCCTGAGTCGCAGCTAGGTTGGCGTCGAGGAGCCAAGAGATCCCGGAGACCGCATCGTATACGGCCGCGTTAGCGGCTGGGCCGCTGGAATACTTTGAAATTGCGGTCGCTCCGCTTTGAATCGAGCTGCCTGGAAGCAACCCACGATGCATAGCCAGTACATGGAGCAGGTTGAAGTTTGTAGTGTTTGAGCCAGGTTGGCCTGTCAGAAACGAAAAAGTCTGTTGCCCTGTTTCCCCGCCTTTGGTCGCGGACCAATAAAGTGCCGGATGCAGGTTCAGGAACCCCGCGATGGAGTTTTGAAAGCGAGGCGCGACTGTGCTCGGGTAGCGCAACCCCAACCCCCGGTAAAAGAGAATGCCGAAAGCGCTTCCATGGCAGTTAGGCCCAAAGGAGTTTCCGTCAAAGCCGCGATGGACTGTACATGTTGGGTCATGAGCAGGGTCCGTGACCATTACCGGCAGCTGCCAGGCGTTGTGGCAAAGATAGCCCTTGCCTTGGCACGGGATCGTATTCATCGCCTGCACGAAGCGAAGCGCCGTGGGGTAGTCCATGATCCCACTTGGGGCGACGCTTGTGATGCGGGCGGCCTTAAGGATAGCCTGGCCCTCTGGGCTCACCGCAAAGTTTGCATCTGCAAGCCAGGTGACGTTCTGATTGGTGTCATAGACAGTGCCGTTGGCCTGAAGTAGCAGGCCTTCCGCCATCGCCGCCGCACTGGCGACGCTTCCTATAGCGATCGATAAGAAGAACCGAATTCGGAACCGCGGATTCATGCTTTTCAAGACCACCTCCGGCGGACGCAGCCCTTTCAGTGTACGCCGCACTTGGAATGGCAGCTAAGCGGCAACCGATCGAGTGCCGCCGGCGGTAGGTCTTGGCCGACTGTTGCCGGATGGGTCGTATTGCAGGTCTTGACCACCCTTTTCCGGCCTTCCGCGATCGTCCACTTCCGCGCGACCAATCCACCGCCTAACGGCGGGTGCTTCTCATTCGTCAGGCATTCTCCCGCGTCTTCCGGCCCAAGAGCCAGACGACGTTGCGGGCTCACCAACTCAGTTGATGGTGACCCCGGCGAGCCAAGATTTGGCGCCCCTCAGAGCTTTTCGACTAGCTTGAGCGCGACCTTCCTCTCCACGGCCTTGGTTTGATCGAGGGAGGTTTTCGGAATGTTGACGAAAATAATTACGACCGCCGAGCCCTTCTTTATGCTCAGCGTCGGGTCGCGTCCTCCATGGTCCACGCTGTAAGCGTCGTCGCCGATTCCGGATTCGGGAGTCTTGGTATAACCAGATAGCGGTGTTCTCCCGATCTCGAAAGATCGCGCCGTCGTGAAATTGATCCGCAGTGTTGCGACATCATCGCCCGGCCGCTTTGCCCGCCCCTTCCAATGGCATGCGCCTGGAGCGATCTTTGTGCCCGCATCGACTTCGACGCCGAGCGCCGTAGCAATTTCCTGTGTTGAAAGGAGCGAGCAAGCGTCCGCTGGAGTATCTGTCGCCCATGCTCGCTGGCCCGCAAAGCCAATCCCGAGGATCATCATTCCCATTACCACCACAGATTGCATCTCGCGTCTCCTCCAAAGAAACGAAGCAGCGGAGTCTTCAGACCGACTGCATTACTCAACGCACGTACCCAGTCTACAGCGAGGGGCGAACGGCTGCTAACGGGCAGTTAATCCATGTCAGCCAGTGACGGCTCCTGGCCGGTCAGCGACGGTCCCACCGGATAGGCCCGCCGTTGGTAGAGTCGAGATGTGGCGCGGTGATCGTAGGTGTGGGTTGTCTGTTGCCGCCCCTTTCGTCGGGCGGTGCCCAAGTACCCGCACCATAACTCCGTTTCCACATCCACCGGGTCGCCAGGAGCGGTTGCCCGCTCCCGGCTCCCACAGAACGTAGCGTGCAGATTTCCCGCACTACGCTCGTCAGTCATTGATTCACAGCACAGCATAGGCCTG
>Ga0316363_10001483_pt1 | contig 20523 bp, 16 predicted proteins | sample Sb_taG_3_FD_200459 | JGI IMG/M metagenome (GOLD analysis project Ga0316363, IMG submission 200459) | Peat soil microbial communities from Weissenstadt, Germany - Sb_50d_a_PC metaG (v2) (version 2) | ecosystem: Environmental > Terrestrial > Soil > Wetlands > Peat | place: Germany: Weissenstadt...
CTTCACCGCCGACCGGCGCCCGGTCCTGGTGTCCCATCAGGTCCTGCGCGGCGACGGCGCCATCTACCGCTACCAGATCGGCTAGCCGGGCCGACCGGTCGCCCACTGCGCTGTACCGGACGAGGGGCGCCAGGGCAGCCCCGAAACTGACAAGAGCCGTCGCTTACCTCATCTGCATGTTGAGCGGCTGTAAGCATCGTGCAACCCCACAAGACCTGTGCATAAGCAAAAGCAACTCGTCGCCCAAATTCCTTACCGAGTCGCCCGGCGCAGGCAGTTCCTACTCGCCGATTTCCCAATCGCGACGCGCCACGCCGGCACGGCCGTGCAGCGGAGCATGGCTGCGCGAGAACTTTAGCTAGATGCTCCCCAAGTTGAAGATGGACCTACAATACCAGGCTAGCGGCCGCCAGCATACGACGAATGTCAGTCCACAGTCTTTCGTCATCTCTCCTTGCGCGATTAACTACCGCGCTAATTACCTGCCGGTTGTTCTTAATCACATCACTGACGGCAGATATGCCGCCGGCTCGCCACAGGGCAATTAGCGCCCTTCCGGTGACCGACGAGACATCCGTCGTGACCTTCAGCTCTGCCGCAATCATCTCCATCAAACCACGGTCCCGTGAGCCACACAGCTCAGACAGTACCATCCCCGTCCTGATTATCGCGCAATTTATGTCTTCATCCGCGCCGGAAGTCTCACGCACATGCTTCAGCAAACTGATGCGCTCTTCGAGCGGCAATATCTCATCTGTTCCCAGACAAGAGATAACCGCACGCGCGAGCACTTCACGGCCCGAAATCAAACTCGAGCGCATCAAGCAAATGCACCGAACGTAGTCGACTACACGAGCTGCGACACTGCGCTGTACAAACTGCCCCAACCATAGCTGCTCAACGGCATAAGCTGGGGTCCAAACTTCAGTGTCGCCCGCCAGCTGGCTAAGAGAGAGCACATCTCCGAAAATTTCGGCCATTGGACTAAGAGACTGGGCCATAACATCTGCCAGGTCAACACACAGGAAGAGAACTTCCCGATCCAAATCGCTCCGCAACTGGGATCTTACGTACGCAAGTTTAGATTGCTCGCCGGAACTGCGACCGTCTAGCGCACCCGCAAGATCGAATGTCCAACGCAGATCGATTGGAACCACCTCATCTCCTGGGCGTCTCAACGTCACGCCAATATCCCTAGCGCCGCCAGACCAGATACGGCTCGCGCTAAGAGCCGCGGTCAAGCTCTGCCATTGATTAGCCGTAAGCTGCGATCTCCAAAGCAACGTATTCATTCGCCACGCATCTACCGCATTAATGCCGGCCCGCATAAACAGGCTGACATTAAGAGTCTCAGCAACGCAGGTGCCCAAAATCAACAGATTCGCCGCATAGACGGCCTGTTCGGCCACGGCGCTCAGTTCGCGGGGCCGATACTGACTATATCCCCGAGTTCGCGCGACTCCATCAAGGCGAACGAAGATTTCTGCGAGCAAGTCGCGATAGCAGAAAGTACTGTTTTCATTCTTCTCGGAGAAGAGCTCGAGAAGGAATCTAACCACCGCGCCTCGTTCACTTATCACTCCAAATGACAGCAACGCTTTCAGTAGATCATCATCGATTGCCTCTGAAGCGAATCTCAGAGTACCCGCGGCGTGCCGTGCCGCAACATCATCGAGGACCTCGATCGTGAACCGTGCTAGCAGGTACTCTCCGAACGTGGAGTGCAAGAATTCGTAGGCTTCCAAGGTCAAGCTATCTTGCGGCGCTTGGGCTCGATAGACGAAGAAGAACCTACCCAGCACGATCTGCGCCTCGTCTAGAGGGGCTCTCAGACCCCGTGCCTTGCTCGACGCCGGACCAAGCAATGTAGCGAGGTCTCCATCAAGGTCCTGCTCCGAAACCCAGAGCCGGCCCCGGTTAAACATGGCAAATGCGACAACGGACAGGCGGCGCAACTCCCGTTTGACTGCGTCACGAAGCTCCGATCGCGACATGCCTGGGTAGTGCTTCAGGACCTCCCGCTCTGCAAATTGTCGCAGAAGCCGCTCGTAGAGCTCGCTCTGCTTTATGTCATTTTGCAAATGTAGAAGTGCGTTGTTGTCGGCGTCATAGAGTGCCAGCATCAGTAGCAGCAGCGGTTGCTGCGCGAGTTCCTTGTGACACAGAACAAGCTCCGGCGAGCAGGGATTTAGGTCCGCTCTCCTGAAATTTACTTCGTTCGCATCGTTCCAGATCTTGAGCCAGGATCGAATTCGCGACTCATCGAACGGCTCTAGGCGTATGGCTGACGACCCAAGCGGCGCAGTGGCTCGGTCCGCAACGCTGGAACGGGTCGTCACGATCACCACAAGCGGCCGACCATCAATCGCCTCGCGCTCCTGGAACCTAGCAACTCGCCGCAAATAGTCTGACTGACTTGCGCCCGTGGCGAGTAGGAGTTCGTCAAAGCCGTCCAGTAGTACCACGGGCAAGGCGTCGCCGGCGGACCGAGCGAGAGTCGGCCATGAAATGCTCTCACCAGTCGCAGCACGTATAGCAAACTCTATCTGATCCTGAATGTCGGGAGCTGCCCGGACATCTCGTAGCACTACGCGGACAGCTAGATAGTCGGACGCTGGAAGCTGGGCGGCGAGCACGCGGGTCAGCATAGACTTTCCTGATCCGGGCTGGCCGAGTATTAGCAGCGGCTTTTGCACTGCCGTCGGCGAGGTAATGTAGCCGGCGAGGAAATTGTCGAGATCGCTTCGGACAGCCGCATCTTGCCAGAGCGATTCGCCCGCGAGACTCTCGCCGCCTTGAATATGTAGTAGTCGAAATTCACCGGCGACATACGAGCTTCCGACGGTGGGGATTGTAAGATTATCCGGGCTGTCTCCAGGTTCGAGGACTGCTTCGTTCAGTGCTGCAGCATACTGCCGGGCGAGGGATTGCCGTGTCGCGGGAGCTGGACTGCCGATTGCGACTGATGACAGCAGTGCGTTTAGCTCGGTGAAGGCTATTCGGATGTCAGTTAAACCCTGCTGCGTCGCTTGGTGCTCGCGAAGGTTAGCCCATAGGGCTACTTCTGGGAACTCGGCGCATAGGCTTCGGAAATTTGCTTCATAGATTGGTATTGCCTTAAAAGGGACGGCGCGAATTTGATCGGCTATCTGTAGGCGTTTCGTATCGCTTTGCTTGTCTGTGACCTGTAGCCCATATACGAAGTGACATAGTCGGTTGGACACGGTCGCATAGTAGTCTCTCAGCAGACCTATATGTTCATCATAGGTCGCTCCAGGTCTTGGGATTAGCTCTTCAGTTATGTGCAGTATTTGATCCGCGCATGAGCCGGCCTCGTCGAAGCTGCCGGCTAGACCCAGTTGTTCCGACTTCTCTAGGTGCAACTCGGCGAATAGGGGGTGGTCTGATTGAGCGAACGCTTCGAAGTATGCAGATATAATCGTAATGCCAAGGGCCGCGATTATGCGCTCAGTCCGGCCCCATCGGGATACCCTGAGACGTTTGTCGTAAATTCGCTGGGCTAGCTTGTTACTGAGTTCGAAGAAGTCTCCTTTGGCGTCTAGCCAGGCCAATAGCGCCGGAAAATGAACAGCAGCCCCGAGCATGATTCCGCCGGTGATTTGGTTCAGGGCAACTATAGATCTGTTCTTTCGGCCGAGAATCTGAGCGGCATCTGAGTAACTGTATAGCTTGGCCATGGCGGCCTTTCGGGGATGTGGGAGTTCTCTGTTGTGCGGTAGATGTATGTCGATGGTAATCATACCGCTAGACGGCCTTCCTGCCTTTCTGTCGGCGAGATAACCTGGCCGTGATCTCTGGTGATGTGTGGTGGGGCGCGTCGTGGCGGCGCGGACACCTCGGAGCCAGATCATGGTGTTGTTGGGCAGGACAAACCACCATCGCATGGGGTGCCGACTGGTATCACGCCGCTCGCTATGCCGCTGCGGGCGCGGTTCGCAGGCTCCGCTGGTGCTGCAACGTGGCGCAGTGTCGAATTCTGATGCATTTCATCCAGTTAGATCCTCCCGTCCAGTCCAGCCGCCACGCCAAGGATGATGACCAGCTACGGCCTGGCGGCGGCCTGCATAGCCGATTCACGGGCTGACCGGGCGACCGTACCGAATCTGGCCTGCGCTGATGCCGCTCCAGGTACGCCCATCGCCTGCACGCTGGAGCGGCACATCCGGAATGGAGGAGGTCCGCCCTCCAAGCCCTCCGCCGGTCACTGCTGCGGTTCTCTGTGGAGGCCAGGTTCTACCGAACCTGCGTCATCGACATGTCCACGTCGGCGCCGCCGAGGCGCCCGCCGCATCACGCACCTGCAGGTGAGGCCGTGCTCACCGCTGCCCGCGTCCGCCAACCCGAACGCCTTCGCGCTGGTGACCATGCCCGGACTCCTGTGCTCGAGAATCTTGGAGGCCTCCTGGGCGGACATCGGCAACCTCGGGTAAAGACACGGCTCCTGAGTTTCTGCGGCAAGGCACTAAGGTAACCCTGGTTGCTTCTACCAGCCGCCGGGCGTGGCGGCGGCCAGCAGCGACTTTGTAACCTTGCAGCAGCCTCACCAGCGAGAGTGATGAGAGGTAGCTGTTCGGTCGCCTGTGCCTCCGCCAAATCATGACGTCAGATTTGGCGAACGATAAGTTGGACCAGTGGCCCGAGTCGCTGTTCTGGCTTGTGCGAGCTGTCTGTCGCCATGAGGGAGGGTAGTCGGCGGTGTTGGGACGTTCACCAGCGTGCTGATCTGCACAATCACCTGGCCGAGGTGATGATCCGTCTCGCCGGTGTACTACGGGGCCAAGCCGCCGGACACGATGTTGCCGAAACTGCGGCCCAGCTCTTGCTAGCTAGACCGAGCAGTCATTACTGTAGCCGACCAGCGCCGTTCTCCAATCCCTCACCTCGCACAGCCAGTGATGCTCGACGTCGCGACGGCAGGGTTGGGAGGAAGGCTCGGCGAACAGCCTCTGCACGGGACACCTACGGTGACCATCGAAGATGTACTTCTGGAAGAGGATGACTGGGTTCGGGGGCACTCGGAACTTCTGAGCGCGTACGGAAGTGAATTGCTGCGAACTTCGGCGCGATTCGGCAGGACAGAATACATTACCTCCCAGGCGCTTGAAGACGTTGCACGAGTCGTGATAGGTGCTCTGGCTCCCCTAGGGGACCGGGATCACCTATCTGTTCTTGACCCAACTTGCGGTGTAGCGACGCTCGTAAACGCAGCTGTGGATAGCTTGGGGTCGGCGCATGTGACTGCATGCGGTCAAGATATTAACGAGCAGGCTGCGCACCGAGCTGCCCAGAATCTATTCGTCGCGGGCCGGGACGCGTCAGTTGTTATCGGTGATCTGCTGGCGGTAGATGCATTTCCTGGCCAGGTTTTTGATGTCGTCGTGGCGGACGGCCCATATGGTCTTGCTTGGCGTCCGAGTCCAGAGATTCAACAGGATGCGCGGTTCCAGCTAGGCTGTCCACCGCATTCAGATTCAACTTTCCTGTTTATTCAGGCTATGCTGGCCAAGCTCAAACAGTCCGATGCGGGTGGTGGAGTTGGTGTATTCTTTACGCATCTGAACACATTGATGTCCTCTAAGTCCTCGCTCTCGGCGCTCCGCCAGAAGGTCTTGGAGCTGGACGTCCTGCACGCAATTGTGGCGCTGCCAGAAGGACTTAATGTCGCGACCGGTATCCGGTTGTATGCCCTCGTTTTCAACTCCAGGAAGCCAGATTCCTGGAAGGGGCGCATTCAGGTCGTCGATCTCCGGCCGCTCTACGAAGACAACCCTTCCGGGCAGCAGCCTCAGTGGCCGGCGGCCCCGCCCCGAACCGGACGGGCCGTCTGGGTCCGGGACTTCAATAACGCCTGCTGATCCGCGACCTGCGCCCGGTCTGCGGAGCCCTCAGCCCGGGCCGGATCGGACGATCAACGATCCGGTCAGACGTCGGGCCGTGCGGACCCTGATCCGAAGACCCGGAAGTGTGTCGGGCGGGGTCCCGCGCCATCGGAGTGCCTGGCCTGGGGTTACTGGCCATCGGGCCGCCTGACCTGCACAATGAGTACGGCTACCACGACTGGCTCACCGTGGGGAGATCATCGATGAAGCTCACTGCTAACCAGCGTTCTGTGCTGTCCGAACTGGCCGATGGGGAATGCCTCAGCGCGGCCGAGATCGCCCGGCGGTCCGGCCGGCAGCACTTGCCCGGCGTGATCCGGGTGCTGGAATCGCTGCGCGATAGCGGCCTGATCGCGCGGTTAGACGGCCCGGTCACCCGGCGCTGGCAGGCCGCCGGAGCAGCCGACCGGGGGCACACCGTCCCGCACCAGTGATGCCGCCGCCGGTGCTGCCGGGCCTGGCTGCGAGGGCGAGACCGGCTTCGCGGCGACGCAGCTGAGGCCGGCGGGTCCGCGAGGTTAGCTACTCGCTGCGAGGGGCGTTCGGCATGTCCAATGCCGCATCCGGGCTCGGAGCGATCGTCGGTGCCCTCCTTATGGCGGCCTAGCTCCCGGCACTAGATCGGCCAGCAGCGCCAGGTCTTCCAGCTGATTCGATTCTGTGTTTGGATAATGTCGTGGAGCAGCGGCGTTTTCCGGACTGGCCGGCTGAGTGCCGGCTGGGCCATCCGTGGCGGCCGGGCACCGTGTGGATTGAGTGGGCTCCGTGTGATTGCCCGCCGGCGGTCGCCGCCCGTGGTGGTCACCTGGAGGTCCGGTGCGGGCACCAGGGGTGCCAGGAGAGGTGGCAGCGCCCGCTGTGCCGGCCCGACCGGACGCCGCTGGGGCATCACCGTCCCGGCCATTGACCGGCGACGGGGCGGTGCTCCCGGTGCTGATCCGTCCGTGCCGTTTGACACCTGCGATGACATCTGATTTAAATAAGACATGTCAGAAGATCGCAGCTGCGGCGCGCGAGGCCGGACGGGCGGATCCCCGCCGGTGCGGATGCCGCGCTGGCCGGGGATCAGCCGGCCGCCGTCCCCTGCCGCCGGCCACGCCTGGATTGCAGGGGGACGTCCCCGGCAGCGGAGCACTTGTGGACAGGCGGCAGAACCGTCCCACGTCGCGGTCCTGCGCGCTGGCAGAAAGGCCCGGCCGCTGGGACTGTTGCCCTGATCAGCGGCGATGGGGAAGGGGCGACATGAACGCGGACCATGACGTGCGTGCGCGGCTGCGGGCCGCGGAGGGCCTGACGGCGATCCTGGCTGCGGCGCACGACGCGTTTGAGTGGATGCTGCCGGTGCTGGAGGGTCACGAGGATCCGGCCGGGGCGATGTTCGCGGCGTTCGTGATGGCGGGGGCGGCGGCGGCTGATGGCCGTGACGCGCTGGCGTTCGCGCCGTCCCTCCTGGCGGCGTCCGGGATCTCAGGGGGCCCGCCGGCTGCCTGCGGGCCGCAGGCAGGACCGGATCGGGGTTCTGGCGCGCGTGCTGCCGGGGCCGCGGTGGCAGCTGTCTGCGCGCTGCTAGTCTCCCGGCTTGGCGAGGCCGGGTCGCTGGCGGCCGATCGCGGGGATCAGGTCGCCTGCGCGGACGCCGGGCGGTCCGCGGGCAAGGTCCGCCGGCTGCTCGCCGGGGACGGGCCGTGACCGGCACACCGGTCTTCGGTGACTTCGCCCGGCTGGCTGCCGCCCAGCTCCGGCCGTCCGGCGTGCCGGACCGTGCCGGGTCCGGGACCGTGGGGCAGGCGGGTCGTTCCCTGCTTCTGCTGACCGCGGCGCTGGACAGTTTCCTGGCGGATGTCACGGCCGGGTTCGCGTGGGTTCCGGCGGGGGACCGGCCGCTGCTGAACGGGCGGGCGCGAGCCGGTCTCGAGGCGCGGGATGCGGTGCGGCAGGCCGCCGCCTGTCTGCGCCAGATCGAGGACGGACCTGACGGGCCGGGCAGTCCGGAGCCCGAGGGCGCGGCGGCCCGCCGGCTGGCTGCGGCAGCGGAGGCGCTGCGGGCCGGGCAGGATCTGCTGCACACCCATGTCGCGTCCGGACCCGACGGTGTCCGCGCGGACCTGTCGGAGTGGGCGCCGGTCATCACCTCCGTGCCGGTCGCGCACGCGCTGCTCGGTGAGATCGCCATGGTGGCCAGGCGCGCCGCCGCGGCGGGAACCGAGACGGCGCTGCGCCAGCGCGTGCGCGGCACGTCAGCCGCGCGGCAGCGGCTCCTCTGGGCCTGCCAGTGGCTGCAGACCGCGGACTCGGTCATCCGGAAAGAGCTCCAGCGCGATCCGGTCGCCGCCGACAGCCGCCTGCTGCTGTACGCCATCCCGGTGAACGGCCGCCGTGCGCGCCGCGTCCCGGACGGCGCCGAGCCGGTGGCCGGGCTGTGCGACGGGGCGGTCGCCACCGCGCAGCGGCTCCGGCACGCCGCCCGGGTGCTCCCGGCGCAGGCGTCGTGGTCCCCGGCCATGACCATCACCGGGTTGCGCGAGGTCGCCGTCACCAGCACGGTGACCAGCCGCAACTGCGAGATCCTGCTCCGCACCCTGACCGCGGCCGCGGCGCGAACCGGGTCGCGGCACCTCACCGCCGCGCTGACCGCATCAGCCGACGCGGCCGAACACGCGTGCGCGCTGTGGCTGTGCGCGGCCCGGGAGCTGAAGAAGGTCACAACCGACACCCGCGGATACCTCTCCCCGGTCGCCGCCGAGGCCGGGGACCTGGCGCTGTGGACCGGGCGGCTGGCCTACGCCGACCCGGCGTGGACCCCGGCCAGCGGGCCATCGCACCAGGCCCGGACGGTGCAGCACCTGGCCGCGGAACCGGGTGACATTCCCGCCGTGGTCGCCGCTGCCCACCAGGGGTTCGAGACACTGACTCACCTGGCGCGCACCGACCAGGACCAGGTCCGCGCGGCGGCGGCAGCCGGGCGGCTGCTCGTCCCCACCGCCAGCCTCCCGGACACGATGGACATCCCGCACCCGTTCGCCCCCGCACCACCGCACCGGGTCCGCGCAGTCCTGGACATCTACGGGGCAGCGGGCCAGGCAAGCCTGGACGCCGCCGTCGCGCTCGACAGCGTCGCGGTGGCTGTCCAGGCACCCAGCCAGGTGCTCACCCGGGCACGAGCCGCGCTCGAAGCGACCCGCAGCGGAACACAACAGCACCCGGCAGCCCAGCCCCCTGACGCGGATGCCGGCGTGGCGGCCAGTCCGGACGAGCCGCCAGGGCCCGTCGCGGAGCTCCTGCACCACCTGGGCGTCACCCGCGCCGACCTGCTCCAGCGCGCTTCCGACATCGACACCGCCGGCTACCAGCTGATCATGACCGCAGCCGACGACATCACCACGCCGCCCGCCACCCCTGCCACAGGCATGTCCCGCGGAACGGCGGACCTGATCAGCTACGTGCTCACCTCAGCTGACGCCCGAGCCGCAGCCCTGCTCGGGCCGCGCGCACCCGCCCGCGCCGGGACCAGACCGCAGGAACGTCAGGCCGAACCATGAACAGCGGACCACTGCCATCAGGGCAGCCAGCTGCCGGCGGCCGAGTCCGCCGTGGTCAAAGCCGCTGCCCCGGCAAGGAGACGGGCGTCCCATCACGTGCACCACGTCGGCCGTGGCGGAGCTGGCCACCATCGAGACCGCGCAGTCCGCAGGCGCCCGGCATGCCTGGGTCGAGCGCGCGGGCGGACCGGGCCTCGGTCGTGATCACCCGCCGCCACGACCGGAGCCGCGCGCCAGCGCGATAGGCGGCCGCCGGCGGAAGGAGCAGGATTCCGTGACGGGCGGCGGCGGAACGCTCCGGGCGGCGCTGGCGTATGCCCGCATGGGCTGGCCGGTCTTCCCGTGCCGGCCTGGCGAGAAAGTCCCGGCGACCGGCCGCGGATTCCTGGATGCCACCACTGACCGGGAACGGATCGCGTCCTGGTGGACCGCGGCACCCGAGCGGAACGTCGCCGTCGCCACCGGAGCGCCAGGACCGGACGTGCTCGATGTCGATATCCGCCCGGACGGCTCGGGGTTCGCGGCCTTCAACCGGCTGCAGCGCGAGGGCATGATCGGCCATCCCCGCGTCATCATCCGCACCCCAGGCGGCGGGATGCACGCCTACTACCCCGGCACCACCCAGCGCAGCGGCCACCTCGCCACCTGCCACATCGACTTCCGCGGACACGGCGGCTACATCCTCGCCCCGCCCTCTGTGGTGAACGGCCGGCCGTACGTCGTGATCAGCCGCCAGCCCAGCCAGGACACCTTCGACTGGGACAAGGCCCGCCAGCTGCTGGACCCGCACGCCACGCCGCCTGTGCGCTCACATCGAGCGGGCCGCGTCGGCGATCCCCGCCAGCTCGCTGCCTGGGTCGCCGCCCAGCCCGTCGGCAACAGAAACGCCGGCCTGTTCTGGGCCGCCAGCCGCGCCATCGAGTCAGGACACGCCGACGCCCTGGACGGGCTCGCACGCGCGGCCCAGGCCGCCGGCCTGACCCCCGCAGAAGCCAGCCGCACCATCCGGTCCGCACAGCGACGGGCGTCAGAAGGTCACAGACCGGCTGGCTGCGATCACGAGGCCGCAACGTGACCCGGCCTCAGCGATACACCGGCCGGCCCGACCTCAGATGCGCCGCGGCTGCCTCCATCGGCTCACCGGACTCCCACCGAGGCCCCCGCCGCCGCGCACAGAGACGTCCCTAGCCGTCCCATGCCGGGGTAGAGACGCTCGCCCCTTCCCGGCAGCATGGCCGGAGATCACCAGCGAATGTGCCTGTTGGCGAGCAGTGATGCCCGCTTCGAGTCAGCCCGGCAGCCGGGTGGCCGGGCACCGAGTCGGCCTGCGGCCAGAAAGAAGGACCTCTGATGTCAGCAGCAGCACGCACCGGGCATGACCAGCGGGCCTGTACCCAAACGGCGGCCGATGTCAGGCTCGCCGTCGCGGACGGGCTTACCGCTCACGATCTCGATGTCCTTGATCCCGCCGGGGAGGGATCTCAGTACCTGAAAGTTACGAACGCTCCGAAGGCGCTCTGCGAAATCATGATCAGCGAGCACGGGTCAGCGACCTGGGAATACCACCCCTTCAGCGGGGAGCCCGGCCCAGCGCAGATAACGGCCATGGTGCTGGAACTCCTCGGCGCCGGCAACGATGAGGACCGGGACGCGTCCCCGAACCGGCTGCCCGGCCTGACGCTGACGGGCATCGCCGGCCAGGCGCTGACCGAACGCGGGATGCGGGTCCAGCTGGCGGAAGCCGGCCGCGATGACGATCTCAGCGAGCTGTACGCCGAGATCGTGGTCAGCAACCCGGCCCGGCCCGACCGCGGCACCGCACGGGCCAGCGAGGATGGCATGATCCGGTGGGAGTGCCGTCTCAGCGACCCGGCCACAAGCACCCGGGGGATCGACCCCGGCGAAATCGCGGGAACCATCGCCCGTGCGCTCACCGGGGCAAAGGCCAGTAACTAAGCGGCCGCAGCAGGCGACACGCATCGACACGCCTTCCGCCGGTCAGGCCCGCTGCGGCATCCATAGCACGGCAGCCCGATTCCAGATCACCCGGTGCCGCGGCCTAGCTGCCGACGGCTGTCGCGACTGTCTCGTTAGCGGCCGTCAAGCGTATGAGTGCGCCACGCAGAGTAAAGAAGCCAATGCTGCGCCGAGCGCTTATTAGCTGCCCGCCTTCCCCCGGCGGCAGCGGGCGCGGCCAGCCCCCGCAGAAAGGATCCCGATGACCGCCGCCGGAACCGAGCCGCCGGCTCACGACCGCCGCGATCACCAGCTCACCGCCGGCTGCCCCCTGGCCTGCCTGGCATCCCAGCTGTCAGCCCAGGCATACCAGCCATTGCGCCGCGAGCTGCCATGGCTGCTCAGCCGGCCGGTCACCGTAGGCGACGTGGCCGGCCTGCACCAGCGCCGGCAGCTCCGCCACATCCGGCGTCTCGGGCCGCGCCGGACCGGCGAGATCGAGCTCGCCCTGATCCTCGCCGGGCTCCTGACCCCATCCGGTGACCCGCCAGGCCCGCGCGCGGGCCGGCCCGGCTGAGCGCCCCCGTGGCGTGTGGCGCTCCCGGCACCCGCGCGCACCGGCAGCCCGCGTGGTGGAGCACGCCGGCTGCCCGCCTGGCCGTGCCCGCCCCGTCACGGCGCCGGGCACGGCCAGGCCCCCATGAGGCAGGGATGAACACTAGCCGGACATTCACCCCGGCGAAGCCGGAGATGACGAGCCTGGCCAAGGATCGCGGCGGGCTCCTGCGATTGTCGCCGGGCTCGGACGTGCGCCCCGTTACCTTCAGCGACGACGCTTTGCGCCAGCTGTTTTCCGCGATCAGTACGGGCACACCCCGCTCTCAGCCGCCGAGGACATCCCCTGGCGGTGCTGGCGGCTGGTGATCGGCACCGGCGCCGGCGGCGCGCTGCCGGTGATGACGCAAGTCCCCGACGAGGCCCGCCGCAAGGTCGACCTCGTCACCCTGCCCACCGCGGACGCGATCGACGTGCTGACCGCGGCCACAGCAGACACCAACACCATCTTGCACCTGACCTGCTGAACGGTCAGGACCCTCACCCCGGCTTGCCGCACCAGGGCACGAAAGCCGGCCCGCGGGGCAGGGGGCTACGGCGGCTGGGCACGTTCCCGCGGCTGGGCACGTTCCCGCGGCCGGCGTGAACCTGACCCCAGCACCTGCCGCGATCTGGCGCTGCGCCGTGATCAAATGGGAGGAATTTGGGAGGCCGCAACTGCGGCGAACTCGCGTCATCCTCGCCCAGCTGGGCCGAAGAGATGCCTCTGAGCTGGTCATTTGGCATCTAGGCTGATCGTGCAGGCGGCCGGACTTCGTTCACACCGAGGAGGTCACTGGTTCGATCCCAGTATCAGTGGTTGCTTATTCGAATTGCCTAATTGCTTGCCCGTTGTCGGCATCGATCGCGGGCATCTGCCTGGTCGAAGGGTGCTGGATTTCTCTGGAGACTCCTACTTCGAGGCCGAGGACGGCGAGACCGCGGCCGTGACGGCGAGCAGCGGAAGCTGCGCGTGGTCGACTCCAGATCATTCGCCGAGGCCCGCAGCGTGATGGTTGCCACCCGGCTCGTCACGCGCCCGAGGTCGAGGCCCACCATTACGGCGTTGACGGCAAGGCGCTCCCGGTGCTCTCTGTGGAGACTGGTCACGCCGCGACAGCGCCGCCCGAGCTTGATCATGGCCAATGCGCGGCCAAGTTGGCCATGCCAGGGTTATATGCAGTGGTCTTTCCGCAGGTCAGCGACTGTGGGGGTTTAGAGCTGCTGAGTGGCCTCATAATCCGCCGGTCGTGGATTCGAGCCCCAACTGCTCCCGCACCCCATCAAAATCCCGGAGACCGTCATGCTCCTGCCCAGTCATCGACGTCAGGCAGGGCGCGAGTGCCGCGGCCCGAGATGCGGATTCCCCGCGATCAGAGCATCCTGGTCTGTCATGGATGACCACCTCCGACCCGTGCCTACCGCGTTCTTGTCACACGCCAGCGAGGACAAGGCCGATTTCGCCGAACCGCTCGGGCGCGAGCTGGCCAGCTTGGGTATCCGCCCGTGGCTCGATAAATGGGAGATCCGCCCAGGCGACAGCCTGGTCAAGAAGCTGTTTGATGAAGGCGTGGACGCCGCCGATGCGGTCATCGTCGTGGTGTCGCAGTATTCTGCGGGCAAGCCCTGGGTACGAGCGGAACTCGACGCCGCCATGGTGCGCAGGATCACCGAGAACACGCGGCTGATCCCCATCCGCTTGGACGGAGCCGACATGCCCGCCCCGCTCCAGATGCTGGTCTGGCATGAAACGGCACGCACCGAAGACGGGATCCGGCGGGCCGCCCGGCTCATCGCCGACACGCTCCACGGCCGGGACAACCGCCCCGCCGTGGCGCCACCGCCGGCCTACACCAGCACGGTGCGCGTTCCCGGCCTGACGGCAGCGGACTCGACACTGCTCACGCTGCTCGCCGAGGAAGCGATCTCGGCCAACACCCTGCTCTACGTGCCCTGGCCGACGGCGTTGGCGCGCGCGGCCCGTCAGGGACTGGACGAAGCGATGGCCATCGAGTCCCTCGCCGTGCTGGAGCAGCGCCATTACGCCAAGCGCCAACCCTTGATCGCCGGCGGTGCTGTTCTCGCAGTGGAACTTGCGCCACGGGGGTTCCGGGCGGTCGCCGACACCATCATCCCGGCCGCCGAAGCCGCCCGTCAGCGCATCATCGCATCCCTGGTCAACGCCCCGCCCGACAGCATCACGGTCGTCGATGACCTGGCCACCCTGACCGGCACCCCAGCCCTGTTCGTCCTGCAATTCCTGCGCGAACTCCAGGCGCGGGGTCTCCTGACAGTCATCCTGGGTTCTGGCGGCTCTTCGCGGATAGCCGCCATAAGTCCCGCGCTGAAGCGGCTCCTGCAGTAGATGCGCCTAGGCGTCCGCCCTGGACGACGTAAGGCCCAGCACCTCCCTTCACCGCGTGACAAATCAGATTCCACAGAAATATGCCGTTAACGTGGCCTTCGATGGCTCTGGAGCTGTGGCAGCGGTCAGTTCGGCGGTCACCTCGGCCCAACCTTTGCGGAGCCCGGCGGCGAAGCCGCGTAGCTCCCGGACCGGGCTCGCCTGGATGCGTGCAGCCCAGGCCGCGAGGTGTACCCCGGCTGACCGGCCGGAATCCGACCCAGGGCGGCGACGCAGGCAGACGGAGTCAGCAGGCATGGCATGCAGGAAGCCTGATGTTCGAATCCCCATTGCCCTTACTGTCGCCAGGACTGCAGCCGGTCGGGCCTGCCGCAGTTCATGTCCGTGTCAGGTGCATGTCAGGAGCCCGAGCGGCTGGGGTAGCGGAGCATGTCTCACGACGGCGTTCCTGAGGAGGGACCGGACACGCTGAGGGGAAGCGAGCCTTGCCCTTGCTTGCGAGCTAGTGGCATAGAGATTGCAGTCACGCCGAGACGGTAGCGACTTCCTCGAGGCGCGCAAGCCACGGAGAGTCGGCTGCGGTCCTAGGCCCGTACCTCGTGTTCGTGGTCGCCGACCGAGTTAGGACGAGCCCGTGCCGGGCCCGGGACACCATGACATGGAGAACCCGAAGCTCTTCCTGGATTTCCTCCTGTGCGGAGGCTCGGAAGTCGGGGATGTGGCCGTCCTCAAGACCGAGAACGATCACCCAGTCGAACTCCTGGCCCTTGCCGAGGTGGCCGTTCAGGAGGTGCAGGCCCGGTGCCACGGGTTTGTCTGTGGAAGGAGCATGTCGGCAGCTCGCAACAGCCTTTTCGACGGACATGCCGCCGGCGACGAGGACCCGGAGGTCCTCGCACGCTGCCGACACCTCGTCGAGCCCGGCGGCGTCGGATTCCTCTAGCTGTGACCGGCAGACGTCCTCGAGAGCGGCAAGCTGTTCGCTCGCATCGCGCCCGCTGCTGGTGGCTTCCCGCACGAATCGCTTCAGCAGTTCGACAACCTTCGGGACGTGCGTTGGCGCGCTCCAGTCTTCGAACGTCTGACCCGTCATCTGCAGAGCGGCCTTAAGGGTCTGCAGGCGGGCCTGGCGACGAACGACGATGGCGACGGAGGCGCCCTCATAGCGGTTGCGTATCGCCTGAACAATGGCGGTAAGCGCGGTCGCCTCGTCCTCCAGTGAGGTCCGCTTGACGATCGTGACCTGTCCGCCGTCCGGCCACCGAGCGGGATTGGCACAGCGCAGTTGCGTCGTGCCGAGCTCAGCGGCGAGCACGTTGACGGCGGCGAGGACAGCAGGGCTCGACCGGTATGACTCGGCGAACTCGACGACCTGCGGTTGCCGGGCGCGGATAGCTGCGAACACGGCATCCGGTTCGGCGCCGGCAAAGGAGTAGATGCCCTGGGCGGGGTCGCCGGCGTAGGTGATCCGGTCCGCTCCAACTGCCTCGACGATGCCGAGCTGCATGATGGTCAGGTCCTGGACCTCGTCGACCATCACCATCGCGAAGTGCGCCTGGTAGAGGCGGCAAACTTCAGGAATGGCGAGCAAACGGGCAGCGTGGCGCAGCAGGTCGTCGTGATCGAGCCGTGATTCCTTGTGGAGGCGCTCCTCGAAGGCGATAGCGGCAGTGTGCCCGCTGGCGATCAGTCGGTCCATCACGACATCGTCACTGACAGCGTCCCGCTTAGCCTGCCGTAGCGTGATGTCGAAAGCGTCGCTGTTATTCCAGCTAATCCCAAGCTCGGCCTTTGTTCGGGCTAGCCATACCTTCTCGGGGAACGTCACGTCGCGCATCAGGCCGATTTGCTCGCCGTGGGCACGGAGCAGTCGGCCGGCGAGGCCGTGGAAGTTCGTGACCGTCACCGTCTCCCGCCAGCCGCCGCCCATGACTGAGCGCATGCGAGCCGCGAGGTTATCTTTGGCCTTGTTGGAGAAGGTGACGGCCAGCACTTTGCGGGGCTGGCGTATATCGCCTCTGGTGCAGACAGCCGCGGCACGGATCGCTAGCGCTTCGGTCTTGCCGCACCCCGCGGGAGCAAGCACCAGGATGTCGGTGAGCCCGAGGCCAGCGAGATGTTCCTGCTTGGGCGTCGGAACCCGCGGCATCTCGGTCACGACGAGACCAGAGAGAGCAGCTTGCCGACCGGGACGATCGCCTGCACTTCGGTGGCCGTTATCCCGTGCGCGACGGCGATCGCGGATTTCGTCTTGCGCTTGCTGTTACGGCAGAAGTCAGCCATCATCGCGGTTGTCAGCTGGCTGGCGTCGGCAACCCTGCAGGTCCTGAGGATCTGCGTCTCGGTGTACATGCCTGAGGCGACCAACATCGCAGCGATCCGTGCCGCCCCGAGGGCAGCGACATAGGCACCCTCAAGGTCGGGGACGCATTCGACCATGCGGGCAGATTCGAGGTCAGCCCGATTGACGCCGAGCTCGTTCGCCCAGGCGTCGGCAGCGTCGCTGTCGACGAGACCATAGAGCGGCAGATCGAAGCCGGGCTTGCCGAAAAGCTTGTTGGCTGTCGGGAATAGTTGGGCGCCATCGAGTTCGAAGACTGCGACGCCCGCACGGTCGAGGTCCGGGCCTAGAAGCTCAGCTGCGCGGGCCACGATGATCCGGTCCGACACGCCCTCCACAAGAACGATCCGCTTTGCGGTGAGCGGTTCGATCATGCGGTGGCACCAGTGCCGGGCCGACACTTCGAGCTCGGCAAAATGAGTGCCGATCGGTAGCTGCCGGACCTGGCGGTCTGCGCGGAAGGCCGCGATATCGAGCGGGCTCATCCGGCTGACGATGGCGCTCGAATGGGTGGAGACAACCCGCTGACCGTTGCTATGACGGATGCTGTCGGCAACAGCACGCTGGGCAGTTGTATGCAGGTGCGTCTCGGGCTCGTCGATGCCCACGATCTGGGCGCTCTGGTGTGATAGGCCGAGGAGTGCGAGAACGCTGAGGGCACGTACGCCATCGCTTTGCTCAGCGAGCTGGGCGACATGGTCGCCGTCGCGGATCGTGACTGAGACGCCGGCCAGCGGGTTGTCGAGCAGGTCGGCCGCCGAACCGACGCCGATGTCGTCAACTTCGACGGGCGCGGGCAGTGCGGCCGTGAGTGCTCCGGCCAGGGTTGCCCTGAAGTCGGTGATGGCGGTAGACCCGGCGAGGGCATCGCGGTAGCTGTCTCGGGCTGCGTTGAACGCTGCGGCATCGGAGGAGAGGTCCAGGCCCGACAGCAAGTCGTGAGCGGCACCCCCGGACGAGCTGCCGAGCTCACGGATGAGTGAACGGGTAGCAGCGACGTAACTCCACCCGATCACGTCGAACTGCGCACGGCTGATGTTGCGGCTGTGACCAGCGAAGGGGAAGCGCCGCTCGACGACGACCGCCTTCACGTCCTCAGGGTCGGTCTTCGCCTCGAGGCGGATTGTGAGAGTCTCTGGCGGCCCGATTTCGATCTCGTCGGGGAACGCCGCCCGCTCATCGTCGGAGAATTCGTCAAGTACCACCTCAAGGGCAAGAGTCTCATCCGCAAGCGTCAGGTCGCGGACCTGGACCGCGGATGAGAGCTGGGTGCCAGCGACTCCGAGGCACAGGTGGACCGCCCGGAGGATGCTACTTTTGCCGGAGTCGTTGGGCCCTACCAGCACTAGGTGCTCGCGAACCTCAAGGTGCCCGTCGGCCAGACGCCGGTAGTTATTCCACCGAATCTCTCGGATCTTCATGCATGCCTTTCCCCAGAACTCGCGGCTGCCATCGCCTAGGGTGCGGGCATGCACCTTTGCGCTGTGCCGACGTCGGCGGCTGCCGACCGTTCCATTTACAAGCTCGGAATATGATCGGCTGCACTTCCAGACGGTGCGCGAAGAAGAGACTGGTGCCGCCTGAGCATGGTCAGCGGCCGTTCTCCGATGAGCCGATCCTGCGTCTGAGGCTCAGCGTTCGCCGCCGACTGCTGTCGCGGGATCGTACCCGAGGAAACTCGGCTGGACAGCCGGAATGGTTCATTGGACTCGCGACAAGTTGGAGATCCTGCCTGGCTACCTACTTGCCTGGCCCCTTAGTGACGCGTCGGCGAGTTGCCCAGAGTGCCGCTCATGTCAGAAGGTGTAGCTGCGGGCGACGTAGAGGTTCCGACAGCGGTCCGCAGGGCAGGGCGGTGGTTATGAGGCCGAAGAGGTGGTTGTTCAACTCACTGGTGGAAAGGGCGAGGTCGCGTGCGATTTGCGCCACAGTCAGGCCTTCATCACGAAGCTCATGGAGCACCTTAGAGAGAAGCTGGGAGGACTCGCGCGCGATGCCGCCAGGTTCGCTGCGCCGGTATCCGAGCCGTGACAGGTTGACGCATGCGGCGCGGTATCCCCAGTCGGTGAGCAGGCCGAGTTCATGCAGCCGGTGGGTGAGCGCCATAGCTGAGACGCTCCAGGTGCGCTTTGCGGTGAGTATCTGATCTATTGAGGCGTTGGCCAGGCTGCTTGCGGTCACGCTGTGGGCAGGCATGAGCATCGCTGCTGCGAAGCGGTGGGCTTCCTGCTCGGTGTCAGGGCCGTGGGGGGGCCCGCGATGCTCGGCGTGCAGCACGAGATGGCCGAGTTCGTGGGCTCCGTCAAATCGTCCTCGCTCGCCGGACTTCATCATATTGAGGAACACGAACGGTGTGTCATGCCAGTAGATGGAGACAGCATCGACTGCGGCGCACTCCTGGGCCAGGGAAAGTACCCGGACGCCATGGGATTCCAGCAGGTGGACCATGTTGCTGATCGGTGCATTGCCGAGGCCCCAGCGGGCGCGGACAGCTTCGGCGGCCGTCTCAGGGTTGAGCTTGGGCAGGGACGGTACGTCGGCAGCGGGGAGGCTGAAGCGTTCCTCGATCCACTCGTTGATGAGAAACGCGATGCGCGCTGCGCTGCAAGCGGTGTCGCGCTGGGATGCAGTCAGCTTGCTAATGGCCCGGAAGCTGATTGCATCCGCGGGGACTTCCTCGATCGCTGGTGCCTCCAGGAACGCAATCGGAACTGCAAGCGCCCGGGCGAGCGCGCGAAGGGCCTGCCGGGAGGGTCGCTGGCGGCCGTTCTCGTAGGCTGACAGGCTGCGGGTGCTGATGCCGGTGGCCTCGGCGAGGCGCACCATGGTCATTCCCTGCCGTTTGCGAGCCAGCATCAGTCGTGACGGGGTGAGCATCACTCGCTCCTCAGTCGGCCGGGAGGTCATCGTCTCTCAACAGCCACGTTAATCCCGTCGTCGTTCTCCCCGCACTGGTGGCCGACGTCTGGATGCCCGACCCAATGGTCTAGGCGTCGACGTATCCAGCGTGGACATCGACACCGGCAGGGAAGGTTTCGCGCGGATCTGACCCGCCGGTGACGTTGCACAGCAGCGGCCACGTGGCGAGGGCATCCAAACAACATGCGACCACGGACAGCGCCTTTCCGACCTCTGGGACGGGAAGTCCAAGGCAAGTTGCCCGGGGCCCTCGATGGCTCGCGCCGTCCCGCTGCCCTTCACGTACTTCGCGCCGGGCTCGGTCCGGGCTTGATCGTCAGCGCCGCGCAGAACGAACTCAGATCCTCGGCAGTCAGCCCGAGCTGGGCACAATCGCTCGTCCTGCCGCGTCCTCCCGCGACATAGCGGCTCCACGCACACTTCTCCGATGTAGGCTTCGTGAAATCACCCCTCATGCGAGGGAGAAAAACAAGAAGACTCCGGTTCGACGTGCCTGACCTGGCAGGCACGGTTATCCGTCTTGGAGATGGGCATGCCGCTGCATCTGAACGTGTTCCGCGTCGAGCCCCAGGCTGCTGACTTCACTGCCTTCATCGCCCCGATGGCAGATGCGGCCGGCCTGGCAGATCTGCGTGAGCGGCTGCGCGGCGATTGGGTCATCTGGTGGCGCGACGGCACCGTCTACGCCCTCCCGCAGCACGTCGGCGCGGCAGGATTTGACGGCGTCCCTGCTCAGATGCGGTGCGATGACCACCTGTCCTTTCTCGCGTACCTGGTCAACCAGGGCTTGGAACGCAACGTTCCGCACTACACCTCCTTCCGCCGCCACCCCTTCACCTTCCTCGGCCAGCGGCGCGAGTTCGTCGCGGAGATCGCCGCACGTATGCACGGGCTGCCATCGGTCCTGAG
>Ga0316363_10001486_pt1 | contig 20496 bp, 13 predicted proteins | sample Sb_taG_3_FD_200459 | JGI IMG/M metagenome (GOLD analysis project Ga0316363, IMG submission 200459) | Peat soil microbial communities from Weissenstadt, Germany - Sb_50d_a_PC metaG (v2) (version 2) | ecosystem: Environmental > Terrestrial > Soil > Wetlands > Peat | place: Germany: Weissenstadt...
GCCCTTGCCATTTCTGAAAAGTTTCTTCTGGAGTTTTCGAATACCCGAAATCCGCGACTCGCGAGAACCGTTGCTCCACGCCGTAATAGCGGTCGGCTGCCAACACCTCCAGAGTCCGCACCACGCCGAGCACATCGAACAAATTGCTGCCCAGCTTGTTCTGTCCGCCCTCGCCGCGAGTCAGCGTCATCAGCATCGTCGAAACGCCCTTCCCGCGCGCCTCCAGCGTCAGCATCCCGCCGTCTTCGTCATCGGGATGCGCATCCACCTGCATCAGCCGTCCCGTCGTCTGCAAGCGTCGCAGCATCAGCTTCAGCCCCGCCGCACCCGTTTCCTGCGGGAGCGGCTCATAGTAATGATCAACGTAATGCTCAACACCGTGATCGACGTTATGATTGGCCGCGATCTTTTCCGGCGTCTGCGCGGTGGCGGATATCGCGGCCGAAGCGGCCAGAGCAACGAGCAGCATCGCAATTGCACGCCTGTCGCGCACCCATCCAAGCTCGAACTTCGTCCGCATCGCAAACATGACCATCTGATGGATCTTCCCCAAAGAAAGGAGCAAATATATTCCGCCAGCCCTACCTGCCCAACTCCTGCGCCGCCGCGAACTTCTTCTGGCAATCCGCCGCCGCTTGAACAATCTGATGGAACTCCGCCTCCCCGCGCACGCCCGCCAGCAGCGGATCCGATTGCAACGCCTGGTGCGCGCAATAATTCCCGGCCACGGCCCGGCGCAGAAACGCGAATGCAATCTGCTTTTCGCCGCAAGCTGCCAACAACGTACCCTGGTGATACTTATACTCGGGGTTCTGCTTCGCTAATAATTCGTTTTCCGCTTGCTCCGCCAACCGTTGGATATCCACTGCTGGCGTCTTGTCCAGGCATGCCTGCAGCAGTCCGCGCATCCACATGGGATTTTCCGATATCTGCGGCGCGGCTTGCTGGGCTTCCAACATCTTCCCCTGCCGCATCAGCACCGAAACTCGGACCGCATTCGACCACTCCGAGCCGGCATCAAGGTTCAGATACTCCATGGCACGCGCCGACTTCCCCGCTTCAGCAAAAGCAAGCGCGCACGTACGGTAGTTGAAATTCCCCGCACCGATCGCCAGCGCCTTATCGCACTCGCTCTGCGCCTCATCCAGCCGCCCGGCATAGCGTAGTACGTACGCCAGCGAAAAATGTGCGAACGCGGAATCCGGACGCCTGCGTATCAGCGTCCGGGCGTCGTCATAGGCCAGATCGAGATTTCCGCCCTCGGCTTCATTCGCCGCCAGTAATCCGGCCGCGCTGACCCGTCCCGGTTCCAGCGAAAGCGCTTGCTTGTACGCCGCATTCGAGCGCTGATATCCCGCCTCACCTCCGTCCGAGTAAATCGCATCGAAGTAATACCGCCGTCCCAGCACTTCCCACGCCGGGGCGTAATTTGGGTCGAGGCTCACCACCTGCTCCAGTATCGCGATCGCATCCTTATTAGCTTTGCCTTCGTGCGCGATTTCCAGCGTTCGCAGATACTTGTCATAGGCATCGCGATTCGCCGGAGCGCTGCCCGTTTCCACCGCCCCGCGCGTGATGCCCAAAGCCAGCATCAGTTCCTGCCGCACTTCTCTCGCCATCTGGTTACGCAGCGCGATCAGGTTATCCGTCGGAGCGGTTAGCGTGCCGGTCCAGACCACGTTATTGTTTTTCACATCCACTGCTTCCAGCGTGGCCATCACCATCTTGTCTTGGCGCAGAAAGTGTCCCACCACCACCGTGCCTACTCCCAACTCGCGCCCGGCTTTTGCCGGGTCGGCTTCCGCATTGGCATATTTCTGTGTCGACGTCGAGGGCCGGATTTCCAGCGAATGCGCATAGGTCAGCGCATTCGCAATCTCATCCGCCAGCGCAAAGCGTAGGAACTCGCTCTCCGCATCGTCACTAACATTCTGCAGGGGCAACACCGCGATTGTCCGGGTTCCCGCCTCCACCGTCGGTACCGTGTGTGTGACGAACCATACCCCCACCGCCGTCATTGCCGTCAGCAGCAGCGCTGCCAGTCCGGCGATGATCCAGATCCGCATCGAACTCGACTTCTGGAACGTGTTCGTCGCCACGCTCAGTCCACTCACCGGACGAAGCCCGCTCCGCAAGGTCGGTTCCGTTCCTGTCTTTATCTTTAGCTTCACCAGGTCGGCCTTCATCTCCGCCGCGTTCTTGTAGCGCTGGTTGCGGTCCTTCTCCATCGCTTTTCCGATGATGGCTTCGAGTTTCGCCGGCACCGCCGGATTGATCGACCGCGGCGATGCCGGCTTCGAATTGATCACCGCATGCAGCGTCATCACCACGTTCGTCCCGGTGAACGGCTTCTTTCCGGTGGCCATCTCGAACAGCACCACGCCAAACGAGAAGATGTCGCTGCGCACGTCCAGGTCTTCCGAGCGCGCCTGCTCCGGCGACATATAGACCGCCGTCCCTGGAATCACTCCCACCTGGGTCAGCGATTCCTCCAGCGACGTGTCCGTCGTCGTGCCCACGCCCTGTTCGTTGGAGTTAGACCTGGCCAGCTTCGCCAGCCCAAAGTCAAGAATCTTCACCTGCCCATTCGGAGTCAGAAAAATGTTTGCCGGTTTGATGTCGCGGTGCACAATGCCCTTGGCATGGGACGCCGCCAGCGCATCCGCCACTTGCACCGCGATGTCCAGGAGGTCTTCAAGGTCCAGAGCCTGACCATGGATGCGCTGCTTCAGGCTCTCGCCTTCGAGCTTTTCCATCACGATGAACGGGTGCCCGTTGTTGTCCTCAATGTCGTGGATGGTGCAGATGTTGGGGTGGTTGAGCTGCGATGCTGCGCGCGCCTCTCGCGTAAACCGCTCCAGAGAGATTTGATTTTGCGCCAGGTGCTCGGGGATGAATTTCAGCGCTACATGCCGCCCCAGGCGGAGATCCTCCGCCTCGTAGACAATTCCCATTCCGCCACCGCCCAGCTTCGACAGCACGCGGTAGTGGGATACCGTTTGCCCGACGATCTCCATGGTCGTGTGCGGCGGACACCCCTGTCCGCCGCCTTTGCCTTTGATTCTACGGGTAGGGCTGAAAGCTGGCCCGAGCCCGTGAAGGCGTAATGGTAGGCTGTCATCCCGGCCGGGTCAACCGAGTTTGGAGGATAACTTACTAAGCGGGAAAAGCCGCGACCGCGCCCGAGCACCGGGCGAATTGGCCACTAACCACTAACCAGCGCCGCCGACGATCCTACCCAAGCCATGTTCTTGTTCTGATCCACACCCATCATCAGACCGCGGCCCATGCGCACGATCGTCAGCGCCGGCACTAACTTATCGAGCCACACATACATGAGCCGCAGTTCGACCTTGGTAGCGCCGTGCGGTGTCTCCACCACCGGCGTGAAATTCAATCGCTCCTGCAGAATGTATGCGCTGCGTTTCGTGGCAGGAATCGCGTCTATATCTTTGCGCGATGGTGCAATCACCACGCCCAATCCGGCAAACGAATACAGCGGCTTGAGCACGAAATTCTCCAGATCCGTCGGCACTTCCGTCAGTTGATCCAGAAACCACGTCCGCGGCACCGACGGATGCTTCAAATAAGGAATCGAATACTTGCTCATCCGGAAATACCAGTTTGGATGCCCCGCCCACTCCACATCCAGCTCATCACGAAAGTCAAACGGCAAAGCCACGCCCTTGCGTTCCAGTTCGTCCACGATGGTGCGGTTATAAATCCGCTCAATTGGAACCTGCTTGCCCGCTTCCTCATAAAACAGACGCCGCTCCTGTTTGCGAATCTTCGTGATGCACACCGTCCGAATGCCAAGCAGTTTTTCCGTCAGCAGAAAATCCGGACGCGTCTTCTGCTCCTCGGGATGCACCTCCATCAACACCACATTCGCTGGATCGTGCCCCGCCACAATCGCGTCCTGCAAAAGCTGCCGGTAAGCGGCCGAGTCGAGGCCGCTCAAAAAGTAGCGAAGCTTGGCGTCGAGCGAGAACACATCGATGTAAGCCTGCGCCAACACCGGCTGGTACGCGTAAAGGGAAGGGAAGGCCTGTAACTCGACCAGTTTCGGCTGTAACTCGCCCGCCGAATCCCGCACCAGCCCGAAGTCCACCTGGATAAACATCGGATGCGGCGATTCATTCGGCACGCGAAACTTTGCGGGAATTGAAGCCTCCGAACGCGTGCGATACTCCGGATTCTCCACCAGTTGCCGGATCAGCGCCTTCCCATCCTCCCCCATGCGCTCGACCAGCGCATTCGGAAAGAAGCAAGGCGTCTCGCAAAGCGCGAATGGAACTTCCATCCCGCATCGCGAAGTCATCTCGCGCCGGAACCGCCCGTACTTTTCAGGACTGAATCGCGAGTTGAAGTCTTGCCGGTAAAAGGGAATCATTGAAGCCCGTGGAAAGACGGGCGCCCTCGCCCGTCCAAGCTCGACATAGTGGCAGCCCCTAAAGGGGCGGTTACAATTGAACTATCACGGCATCGCTGAAGCGATGCCCTAATGCGAAACCAGATTTGTTCCGCAGCCGTAAATGCCAAAAGCTGAGAGCCAACAGCCAACTCTTACGGCTCAATCAGAAACTGCCCGCGCCGCATGATCTGCTCGCCGTCGACCCAGATATCGAAATTCCGCCCCACCACATCGATGTGCGTCGACGAATACCACTCCGCTCCCGTGTGCGCCCCATACGGATTTCCAAAGGCAATATGTACGCCCGGGTATTTCTCATCCTGCAGGATTTCCCCGATCACATCTACCAGTTCGATGTTCGTCCCAATCGCAAACTCGCCCACCCGATTGCTGTTCTCATCGGTATGCGTGTAAGCCCAGAAATCGTCTTGCAATTCTTTGTTCGCCGAGTGCGCCTCGACCACGCGGTTCCCCTTCACTTGAATAGTCAGCGGACTCGCCTTCAAATCGCCAAACTTCGCGCACAAATAATCGCCCACCACTCCATCAATAACAAATGTGCCCTTCACCTCGCCCGGCGTCGTGAACACTTCACCACCCGGCAGGTTTCCCCACTTTTCCGTACTGATAATTCCGCTGGTCTTCACCCAGCGGTAATTCGGATTCAAATCCGCTACCAGGTCCGTCCCTGAAGGCGTCTTCGCCCGGATTTGTTTCGCCCCGCGCACCGTTTCCAGTACCTTCACGCTTAGCCGGTCCACCTTCAGGAAGTCCGCGCGCATGCCTTCCAGCATGATCCGCTTGTTGATGTTGACCATGTGTGCGTGCCGGATCTTTCGCTGATTCACCACATCCGTCATCTGCATGCGCGACTTCAATTCGTTGGTCTGCGCCTGCACCGCAAAAATGCTGACCTGGCTGGAGTACAGATCCTCCGCGATCGCCAGCGGCAAATCCGTCAGCGGACGAGCCGCCACATCCTCCAGTACCCACGTCTGGTACCGGCAGCCCATCTCTTCCAGTTCGCGCACCAGCGCGGCCGCGATCTCCAGGCTCACTTCATCGGTGATGACGGTGACTCTTTCCGAAGGCTGCACGCGCAGGCACACGCGCACCGCATTCCGCGCCCCCGGCGTCAGCTGCGGATCAAAAGCCATCTGATTCAGTTGTCGGTTGGATTGTTCTGCAGTCTTCATCAAGCTCATCAGACGGCCTTGGCGGTGGGCAAACTATCCACCTCGTCCACGCCCACCTCAGTCTCCTCAATGATGTAGTCCACCACGGCTTTCATGTCGCCGGCTTTGCGGTACACGTCCAACTGCCGGTCCGCGCCCGTGCCCATCTTCATAATCTCGCGGATGTACTCTACTTCTTCCCGGCAATCCAGTTCGTCCAGCACGTCATCGACGAATTCCAGATACTCTTCGATTAGCTCGCGCTCCGGAACTTCCATCTGCTTGCCGAAGTCGATCAGTTTTCCGTTGATCCCATAGCGCGCCGCTCGCCACTTGTTCTCCATCAGCAGCGACTTCCGATACAGCCGGAATCCCTGGTTCTGCGAGTACAGCTTGTACAGTTTTGCCACCGTCGCCTGGATCAGCGCCGCCAGTGCAATCGTCTCGTCCACCCGCATCGGAAGATCGCACACCCGGAACTCGAGCGTGTTAAAGAAGGGATGCGGCCGCATGTCCCACCAGATTTTCTTGGCGTTATCGATCGAGTTCGTCTTCACCAGCAGCTTGACGTAATTCTCATACTCGCCCCAGCTCGGAAAATAATCGGGCAGGTTCGTCCGCGGAAACTTGTCGAACACCTTGCAGCGGTACGATTTCAGCCCCGTATCCATCCCCAGCCAAAAAGGCGAATTCGAGGACAGCGCCAGCAGGTGCGGCACAAAATACCGCGCATGATTCATCATCTGTATCAGCGTCTCGCGATCTTCGATGCCCACATGCACGTGCAGCCCGAAAATCAGGTTGGCCCGGGCCACCAGTTGCATATCCTCCACAATGTTTTTGTAGCGCTCGCCCTCCGTAAGTGCCTGCACGCGCCAGTCCGCAAACGGATGCGTTGCCGCCGAAGCCAGCCGCAGCCCGTTCTCCCGCGACAGCCGGATCATCTGCCTCCGCAGGTTCTTCAGTTCTTCCCTGGCTTCCTTAATATTGGCGCAAACCGACGTCCCCACTTCCACTACCGATTGGTGCATCTCCGTTTTGACCCGTTCCTGCAGGATCAATTTGCCCTTCTCAATGAGCTCGACTTGAATGTGCGACCGAAGGTCCCGAGTCTCAGGATCGACGGTCTGATACTCCTCTTCGATTCCAAGCGTGAATGTAGGCTTCATCGCGACACCCAGAGCTGCCAGGCAGGGGAAGACTCTGGCAGAAGTTGTATAAGTATACCAATGCCGGGTGTAAAGCGGATCAGGTTGGAGCGAATCGGCTCCTGTGGGGACGGAACTCTGCCCCTCCGCCACATGGTTCCGTCACAAAGCAAGGCGGAAATCCCTTCAGACCCTCAGCGGGACGCCCGGAGGTCCTGCGCCTTCTTCCGCGCCTTCTGTGCCTGAATCTCCACCTACTTCGGCCCATTCAAGAACGCCGGCCAGTGCAATTCCTGCACCGGATTTTCCCCGCTGAGCGCCTTCTTCACCGCCATCTCCGCCACCGCGTCCACCACCCACTTGAAATTCTGCTGCCCCACCGACGTAACCTCCGCATCCGGCGCTGGATTCATGAAGTCAATCGCATAAGGCACTCCATCCTCCACCGCAAACTCCACCGTGTTCAGGTCGTAGCCGAGCGCGCGGCACAACGCCAGCGCATCTTTCTCCATCCGCTCCTTTAACTTCGTGCCGGGCTGCGGATTCCCCTTCACATAGCGCTCATGATGCGGAGCCTTCGGATCGTACTTCATGATGTGCACTTTCTCCTGCCCGACCACGTAACAGCGGTAATAATCCTCAAACTCCACGCCATGCTGCAGCGTCATGCAAAGGTCGCCGGTCTGGTCGTAGTTGTGGAAGAACTCCTCCGGAGAATGCACCTTGTACACGTGCTTCCAGCCGCCCCCCGCGTAAGGCTTCAAAAACGCCGGAAATCCAACATAGGCAAACACCTCTTCCCAATTCAGCGGATACATCAAATTACGCATGGATTTGCCGGTAGTATCCGGCGGATGCGTGTGATGCGGCAAAATCACCGTCGGTGGAATCGCCACGCCCATTTTGTGCGCCAGCGCGTAGTTAAAAAACTTGTCGTCCGCCGTCCACCAGAACGGATTGTTAATCACCACCGTCCCCTGCAGCATCGCGTTTTTCAAGTAGGCCCGATAGAAGGGAATGTCCTGCGAAATGCGGTCAATGATCACGTCGTACTTCTTCGGCTCATCCATCCGGATGCCGCCAATCTTCACAAACTCGGCGGTAACGCCCTCGGTCTTCGTGGCATTAATCTTCTCGACCAGAGCCGGCGGAAACGTATCTTCCATGCCAAAAAGAATTGCGATTTTCTTGTTCGCCATAACTAAGGACCTCGCCAATCTATGATCTTATCTCTCCCCGAACCCCCGCGTTGGTGGAGAGCCGGGCGTCCCCGCCCGTCCCTCCACTAGAAATACTTCCCCGCCATCCGCTGCCACAGTGGCCAATCATGCTTGCTATTGTCCCCGTAGATATCCAACCAATGCGGGATCCCCCTGCCATGCAGAATCGCCGCCATCTTCACGTTCGCGTCCAGGCACATATCCCAGTCCGACGATCCCAGCACAATCTTCATCTGCCGGTACCGGCTCAGGAACCATTCATCGCTCATGTTCGGCAAGTAGTCCGGAGGATTGTTGAAATAGCAATTGTCGTCGTAGTAGCCGTCGAGGAAGCTCTGGATGTCGAACGATCCGCTCATGGTCACGCAAGCCGAAACCACATCCGGATGCCGCATGGAAAAATTCAGCGCGTGATAGCCGCCAAAACTGCATCCCGTCACCGCGATCTGCGGAGCCCAGTTCTTCCACTTCAAATGCGGCAGAAACTCGTTGATCACGAAGCGCTCGTACTGCACATGCCGCCAGACACGCGCTCCCGGATGTACACCCTTGTTGTACCAGCTCTCGCCGTCCACGCTGTCCACGCAGAACACCTGGATCGCGCCCGCCTCCAGCTTCCCACCCAGCGCGCGGATCATCCCCGCATCTTCATACTCAAAAAAACGTCCCATGGAGGTCGGAAACACCAGGATAGGCTGCCCGGCGTGCCCGTACACCAGCGACTCCATGTCGCGCCCTAATTCGTGGCTGTATTGTTTGTTATATTCGCGGTTCATCTGCGCGAGGATTGTAACCGAACCGCCCGACGTTCGGCATCGTTGGCCGCGATCGGCTGCTGGTCGGGCCGGACGTGTCCCCGCCGTTCGCGCCTGCGGCGTCTTTCTCAGTCCATCCGCGGTGAACTACTGCCTCGGCGGTCCTGACCGCGGATCGATTCCAAAATGCTTCAGTTTCGATTGCAGCGTTGTCCGCTTCAATCCCAACCGCATGGCTGCCCCTTTCAGCCCGCCAATCTGCCCGTGGCTCTCCCGCAAAGCCCGCAGAATGTGCTCGCGTTCCGTCGCTTCCAGAGTTTCATCCACGCTTTCCCTCTCCGCGCTAATCGGCTCCAGTTCGCTCAACGGCGACACCAGCACCGAACCTTGCGTCAGAATCACCGAGCGCTCGATAAAATTCTCCAACTCCCGCACATTCCCCGGCCACTCCCACCCCATCAGCGCATCCATTGTTTTCTCGGGAATGCGCGTGATCGACTTTTTCATCCGCCGGGCGAACTTCTGCACAAAATGTTCCACCAGCAATGGGATGTCCTCCCGCCGTTCCCGCAACGGTGGTACGCGGACCGGAAACACGTTCAACCGGTAATACAAATCGCTCCGAAATTCATTATGCAGCACGGCATCCGCCAAATCGCGGTTTGTGGCCGCAATCAAGCGAAAGTCCACCTTCAACGTATGCGTTGCGCCCAGCCGTTCGAACTCCTGATCCTGTAGAACCCGCAGCAGCTTCGGCTGCAACGCCATCGAAATCTCCCCGATCTCGTCCAGAAACAGCGTGCCCTTGTCCGCCAGTTCGAGTCGCCCAATTTTCCTGCTCACCGCTCCGGTGAAAGCGCCCTTCTCATGGCCGAATAACTCGCTTTCCAGTAGCCCCGACGGAATCGCCGCGCAATTCAATTTGATGAAACTATTGCCGGAGCGCAGGCTCAACCAGTGGACCGCCCGCGCCACCAGTTCCTTTCCTGTTCCCGTTTCGCCCAGCAGCAGCACGGTGGCATCGCTGGCCGCCACTTTCCTCACATTCTCCATGACGGCTTCCAAGGCCTTGCTCTGCCCGATGATATCCGCGAACCCCAGCTCCGTATTGATTTCCTGCTCCAGATAAAGCTTTTCTTCCGTAAGCTTTTTCTTGGCTTCGCGTAATGCTTCGCTTGCCTCCCGCAGTTCGGTGACGTCCATGCTGGCGCCGGTGAGTCCAATCACCGCGCCCGTCGAGTCCAAGACCGGCTCGATCGTCGTATCGAGGTACTGCTTCCTGCCACCGAAAGTGGCCTGCATTTCATGACGCACACCCACTCCGGTTTCCAGCACCCGCCGCCGGACTTCCGCGATGTGCGCAGCTTCCTCGGGGTCGAAGATCTCGTCCGCCGTCTTTCCCACCTGTTCGCTTACCGGCCGCGGAAGCTGCGGATTATACATCCAGGTGTAGCGCAAATCCCGGTCCAGGTTGTACACCGCAATCGGAGAATTCTTCAGTGCCACCCGGAACCGTTCCTCGCTTTGCCGCAAGGCCTCCTCGGTGCGCTTGCGTTCGATCTCTGCTGCCGTTCGCGTCGAGAACAGATGCAGAATCGCCTCCGCAAATTTTGCATTCGCCAGCGGCCGAGTGTAGAGCGCCACCATGACGCCAATCACGCGCCCTTGCGAATCGCGCAAAGGCGTCCCCGCATATCCCTCTATCTTCTTTTGCTTGAGCCAAGGATCTTTCGGGAACATCTCGGACACACCGGCAACATAAGAGCAGGCGCCTTGCCGCATGACTGCTTCGGAGGGAGTATGAGCCAGATCGTAAGTGAAGTTCTCCGCGCTCGCGCCCTGGCCGCAGACACCAATCGTTCTCACCTTGTATTCTTCGCCTTCGATGAGTTCTCCAATCAGCGTATAGTCGGCCTCCAGGCACTTGGCGAGCTGACAAGCCATCGAGCTAAAAAAGTGCTCGCTGCTGTCGGCTCGCACCTGCACCAGGGCGGCGATCGTCTCCTCCGTCTGCTTCTGCTCGGTGATGTCCTCCGCCAGAACCATGTACCATCGGCGCGTCTCTCCCTCACCCCACATCGGCACCGCCAGAATCCTTACCCAGCGCACCGATCCATCTGGGCGAAGATACCTTTTTTCCAGTTCGTGATTCGCCAGCCTTCCCTCGGCCAGTTGTTGCAGGTATTCAAGGCTCTCTGCAACATCATCGGGGTGAGTAATGCTTCCCACGTCGCAATGCAGCAGTTCTTCTTCGCTGCGCCCGGTGATTTCGCAGAACTTCGGATTGACTTGCAGGTATCGCCCGGTGCGCGAATCCACCAAAACAATGCCAACCGGAGACCGCTCGTACAGCGTCCGGAATCGCAGTTCGCTTTCCCGCAACGCTTTCTCCGCCTGCTTCTGTTCTGTGACGTCGCTCATAACGCACGCCGCGCGATCGATCCCCGTCGGTCCCTCCACCGGCAAATACGTGATCGACAGGTCCCTCTCCCCCATCTCCGGAAATCGGTACCTGAGCTCGTAGCTGACGACCTTACCCCGGAAACACTCATCCAGCCTTTCCCTGACTACTGTTTCAAACACCCCTGGGTTCAGTACCTCCGCTATCAAACGTCCTACAACCTGTTCTTTAGTTAACCCGCGATAGCTCAGGAATGCCCGGTTCGCGAGCACGTACCTGTATTCCCGGTTCACCACCACGATCATCTCTTCCAGACTCTCCACGACCCTTTCGAACTCGCGCAGCCTCTCCTCGGCCTGCTTTCGCGCCGTGATGTCGCGCGATACGGCGACGTCATATGCCCGGTCCAGTCGCACCCTGCGCAAATTCACTTCCACCGGAAGCGTCGTTCCATCTTTCCGCCGTTGCGTTCTCTCAAAGATTGCGCATCCCGACTCCCGCAACTGCTGCTGCACCGTCGCGCACAGACTTTCGTCGGCATCCGGGTCGATGTCAAAAACCGTCATTGACAAAAGCTCTTCCCGGCTGTACCCCAGTTCTACGCATGTCCTCTCGTTCACATCGAGGAAACGCTGGGTCTCCGGATCCATGACCTGAATGGCATCGTTCGATTGGTCCAGCAGCGTCCGGAACAGCGTCAATCCCTGGAGTACCCGTTCCTGTTCGCGCGCAGTCTTCAGCAGCTGTTCGTTGCTCGCGCGCAGCGCCTTCTCCGCCCGCACCCGTTCCGTGACGTCATGCGCGATCCCCCGCACAATCGGCGTCTCCATTCCTTCGGTGCGCAGCGTGTTGTGATACTCCCAGATCCGCTGCTCTCCCCATCGCGTCACCACCGCCAATAGTCCGCGAGACTCCCCCGTGCGCTCGATCTCGCGGAGATAGTCGTCAAACTGACTGCGGAATTGCGGATCGACAAAATCCCGCATAGGCTTGTGCAGCATTTCTTCTACGCTGTAGCCCAGCAGGCGCGCTGGAACGGGATTGATCGACAGGAGTCGGCCTTGAAGGTCATGGACGCACAGCAGGTCTTGGCTGTGCTCGACCAGATCGCGATACCAGTCTTCATTTTCTTCGAGGTCCCGCCGGATCGGGTCCCATGCGACTGGCGCTTCTTCCGGAAAGTGGCGTTTCCGTTGCTCAGGGTGCAATGCCATGGCTCACCCGTAAGCGAGCCGCTTGGAATGCTAATGATTATGACTGACTGGCCAGATCAAATTCCAGCGGCCGCCTCAATTTTTATTCCCAGAGGATCTCCGATTCGCCGTTCGCAACACACTAATCGTGTATCCGGGGAAATCGGCGAATAGAAGTCCCCTCGGATGAGAAGATCAAAAATCTTCATCCTTCCGTGCGCCGAACGTATGCCTCCGCTCTGACAATGTCAAGAGCAAGTTGGAGGGGGTTGAGGGCGCCCTCACCCCCCTTGGGTTCGCTGGACGGCGAGTATATCGTTTTCCATTCCTGGTGACACAGCACAGAGCGGGCATTACACTGTAAACGATGGCGAAACCAGTCCCCATCGGGGCACGCGGAGAAGTGGAGAAGCGGGTTAAGTTCCAGCACACCCTCACGGCATGGCGAGAGGAACTTCCTCCGGTGTTGTCTAGTTTGCCGTCACACCTCGGCGTGACATTGCTCACTGACTCAGGAAACAATTGGGGCCAACTTGGGTATTGAACGTGCAGTTCCGGGCTATGGACCGGTGAAGGCCAGCCCACTTTCCACGGGGAAGGGTTGCGGCATTGGCTTGCCCAAGGGGTGTGCGATCCTGCTGGCTCCTGCCGGCAATCTCGAGGCGGCCAAGCAGGCGTTTCAGGCGGGCGCGGACGCGGTATACGTGGGATTAAAGGGTTGGAGCCGTGGCGGCGCGCGAGGTGAATTTGACCGTAAGCAGTTGCGACTGTGCATCGAGCTAGCTCGCGCCCTCGGGAAAAAGGCACAGCTTGCGGCAAACATCATACCCAAGCCGCAGGAGCGCCAAAAGCTGCTCCGCCAACTGGCCGAATTGGCGGACTGGGGACTGCATGCGGTGATCCTGAACGACGTCGGGTTTCTGCGCGAAGTCAGGCGGAAGCTGCCGGGATTGGCCATCACCGCCAGCATCGGCTGCGGTGCGCTGAACACGAGCGACGCCCTCTTCTACCAGGACCTGGGCGCGACTGCGGTGGTGCTGCCGGGGTACGTTGAGCCGCAGGAAATCGCGGCTGTAAAGGCGAAGGCCTCGATCCAGATCGAGGTCATGCTGCACATGGTGCAGGAGTTCATCCAGCTCGGAAAGTGCTGGATGCCCAGCTACCTGAACTTCGCCGCGGCGGAGCGGGGCGACGGGTCGCAACGGTTAGGTGGCAGCGTCAAACGCGGCGGAGTGGGCAGTTGTTTCCGTATCTGCCAGCAGCCGTGGAGTCTGTTGAAAGAGGGCGTGGAGGCTGACCGGCGGTTGTTTCCCAGCCGGCAGATCAGCCCGGTGGCAGAACTCGGGGCGTTCCTCGATGCGGGCGTGGACGTGATCAAGATCCAGGGCCGCAGCCTTCCGGCGGAGATGGTGGGTGCTATCATTGGGGCGTACCGTGCGGCTGCGGATGCCTGGAAATGCGGTCGGAAGAGCGATCAGAAGACCGATCAGACGACCAATGGGAACCGGGCTGCGCTGCCCGTGATGTGGACTGTACAAGGACGTTGAATGGGCCCCTTCGAACTTAATACGACGATCTCTAACCTGCGAAACCTCCGCGAATCGGACCTGAGTGCTTATGACGCGGTTTACCTGGGCAACATTTACTGCCGCATCTACGAGGACAACTTCCTGGAGCGTCTGGACGACCTTGAAGAAGGCATCGCGCTGGTAAAGGGCCAGGGTCTGCGGGCCTACGTGACTTCGTACGCTGCGCCGCGCAATGACGTGCTGCCCAAGGTGCAGAAAGCGTTGGAGACCGCAGCCGCGGCCGGCGCCGATGCGGTCGAGGTCCATAACCTCGGCGTGCTGCGCATGGTGCATGAGCAGTTTCCCGGCATGAAGGCGCACATCGGCGGATTTGCCAACGTGTACACCGATGCGGGAGCCGAGGTGTTGAAAGAGTACGGTGCGGTCCGCTTTACGCCGAACTACGAGATCAGCCTCGACGAAGTGGGGGCGATAACGAGCGGCGTCGGGATGCCGGCGGAGCTGGTGGTTCACGGCAAAATGCCGCTGGGCGTTTCCGATTACTGCTTCTTACTGGAATATGAGCAGAAGTGGCCGGAGAAATGCCCGACGCTATGCCAAAAAAACTTGTTCCTCAAGCAGGGCGACTGGGCCATGCGCTCAGTGGGAAAGGGCGTGCTGAGCGGCAAGGACGTGTGCATGCTCGAGCATTTGCCAGCACTCATCGCGGCCGGACACAATGTGTTCCGGATCGAGGCAGCCTATGAGACGCGGGAGTACCGTCTGAATATTGCCAAGATCTATCGCGCGGCGCTGGAGCGGGTCGCCGCCGGCGATTGGACGGAGGACGAGTCCGCTTGGAATACGATTCGCGAGCACACGGCTGTGGGTTTGTGCAACGGTTTTTATTTCGGCCGCACCGGCGCCGAGTATGTCGGCAAACGCACGCAACCAGCTGTGGCCTGCTGAGTTCTTTGTTCTTGTCTTTTTAGAGGTGAGCGATGGTTGAGCTATTAGCGCCTGCAGGAAATTTGGAAATGGCAAAGGCGGCCGTGGAAAACGGCGCCAATGCGATCTACGTGGGAGCACGCGGCTGGAGCCGGCGGCGTGACGCCTATGAACTCTCCGACGAGAAATTGCATGAAGCCACAGAGATCGCCCACTCCGCGGGAGCCAAAATCCGCGTTGCCATCAACACGAATATGCAGTCGTGCGAAATCCCCGCGCTGCTGAAGAAGATGGAGAAGTTCGTCGGTTGGGGTATCGACGGAGCGATCATGACCGACGTGGGCGCGATCGCGCAGGTGCACCGCCGTTTCCCCGATCTGGTTCTGCACGCCAGCATCGGCGCCAACATCCTGAACAACGAAGACGTGAAATTCTATCGCTCGATCGGGGTCTCACAAGTAGTGGCCGACACTAAGATCACGCTGGGGGAACTTACTTCGCGCCAGGCGAATATCGATGTGGGTATCGAAATCCTGATTCATGCCAATAAGTGCTACACCTACCTGGGCAAGTGCTGGATGTCGCCGTATATTCGGTTGGAGCGGACCGCCGATGATTTCGGCAAGGACGTGTTCCGTGGCAGCCCCAACCGCGGCGGCTTGGATTACCGCGTCTGCCTGGAACAGTGGGAACTGCTCGATGACAAGGCGCTGCTGGAGCCAGTGATCACGCTCAAGAATGCCGCCTTCTTTTTCCTGGACGATATCCCGGCGCTCATTGACCTGGGCGTCCACTGCCTGAAGATCCAGGGGCGTGAGTATCCCGTGCCCTTGGTGGGAAGCATCGTGCGCTTCTACCGCGAGTTGATTGACACATACGTCGCGAAACCCGCCGAGCAGACTTTCGATCTGGCGCCGTGGCGCTTGCGCCTGGAAGCCATCCAAGCGGAGCGCGACAGCAAGCGCAGCAACATGACTTTGGTGCTGTTGAACGAAGCGCGCCAACCGGTGTCGCGCAGAGCCTAGCCGATCCGGCCCATTTTGCTGATCGCTGGTTAGGGCATCCGTATGGTGTAGCGCGTCTGTGTGGTTGACCGGCGACCGGCTTCGAGATAAAGTTCAAAGTTAAGGGCCCAGTTTATTCCCTCCCCCCTGGCTTGCGTTCGATAGTTTGCATGCGCTCCGCCTATTCCAAACTCGTGGTGCTGCTGTGTGCGCTGGCCAGCCTGGCTTGGGCGGCGCCGCCGCAATTTTCCGGGCAGAGGCGGGTCGGCCTGACCAGCGGCGATCAGTGGGAACCGGCCGTGGCGGCCGATGGTTCGGGACGGATCTACGTCCTTTATCCGCATTATGGAAGCGTGCCAGATTGCAAGCGCTGCCGCGTGCCCACCATGCTGTTGGTGGCGAGCGATGACAACGGCAAGTCCTGGCAGACTCCGCAGGTGATGCTGGAAACGAATTCGGGGGAGTTTGACGCCCAGATTGCCGTGGACCCAGCTGACCGGCGCACCATTTATGCGGTGTGGCTGCAGAACGGGAAGCGCGTGGTCGTGCTCGCGAAGTCGGTGGACTTCGGCGCCACGTGGGCTTTTACGATTGTGGTTCGCGGCGAAGTAGAACTCGATAAACCGGCGCTGGCGGTGCGCGGACAGGGCGTTTACGTGGCTTTCAATCATGAAGAAGAGGTGTGGGTGGCGGCCTCGCAGGATGGCGGACGCAGCTTTTCACCGACGCGCGTGAATGCTGAGAGCCGTCCGGGATGGTCTCTGCTGGGTGCGGCCACGGTCGATCCCGCAGGCAACGCGTATCTGGCCTGGGCTTCCTACTCAAAAGCGGGAGGAGCGCGCGGCTCGGTGAACCTGTATGTGGCGAAGTCGGCGGACGCGGGTAAGGCGTGGAGTGCGACTCGGCTCGACGTTTCCGCGGCAGCGCCCGGCTGCCAGGACGAGGAATGTGGCGAGGCCTATCTGGGCGCGCAGGTCGCGCTGACTTCTGACGCCGACGGAACTCTTTACGCGCTCTGGAGCGCGGGCAGCGCGTCCCTGGGACCGCAGCGCATTTACTTCTCCTCGTCGACCAACGGCGGCGAAAACTGGTTACCGCGCGTCAGCGTTTCCTACGCCGAGCCGGGAGTGGAACATGCTTTCCCGGCGATCGTGGCCGGGAACACGGGCGACGTCCGCATAGCGTGGATGGATAAGCGCAACTCTTCTGGCAACTCTTCCTATTGGAACACTTACTATCGAAGTTCGAGCAACGGCGGAGCGACCTGGGGAGAAGAGATACGGATCTCGGGCTACGTGCGCGGCTATCGTTATATAGGTAAGGAAGGTTTCCGTTTTCCTTTCGGTGACTATTTCGGGCTCGCCATCGATAACCACGGGGATACGCATGTGGTGTGGGGCGAAGGGATGAACTATCAGTCGCCGGGATCGATCTGGCACGCTAGCGGACGATAGCAAGATTTTCCCGTGGAGACCCGACTAGCCGCGTCTCGTACCGCGCAAACAGACAGGAACTCCATAAGCACTGCTTAAGGCTGATTTCTTCCCATTCGCCCGTGGATCGACCAGAATCGCGACCAGTCCGTCCCTGTTGTGAGCGCAATCGCATGATTTCGTAAACTGACATTCCAGAGTAGAATCGAGTTTCCTCTCTGCGAGTTGCCCATATGCAGGCTCGGCTCTCTTTCGCCAGCATTCTGTTATTGACGGCTTCGTCTGCGTGGCTTGCTCTGGCACAACTGTCATCCCAAACAGGTGCTTTCATGTCAGACAAAGCCGGGCTTCGAGGTCCGGTTAAGACAGTGCTCGAAGAGCAGACCTTTTCGGGTGCCGACGGCCAGCAGTCGTTCACAACTACTACAACGCAGTACGCGCCCGATGGCCGGATTCTGGAGAACCGAGCGGGAAACCCGGACGGCTCGGGATGGGCAACGAGCTACACCTATTCTTCGGATGGACGTCTGCTGAAAACTGCTTCCGGGAAAGCGAATTCCGCCCCTAGTTCTGAAACGACCTACTTGTACGACAACGCACAAAAACTGGTCGGGGTGAAATCGGGTGACAAGGTTCAAGTTCGCTATCAATATGACGACAAGGGGCGAAAGTCCGTCATTGAAAGCTACGATTCGCAGCCCCTACCTCCGAACACGGCTTACGAGACACATTGGGAAGGAACCGATCTGGGATTTGCTACACATCTCGGCGGTACTGTTACGACGTTGTACAACGAGCAGGGGGTGGCGACGGGCGCGGAGTTCCGTGATGCGGAGGGAAAGCTCTTGGGTCACATTGTGCGCAAGTTCGATGCAGAAGGTCGCATCGTTGCAGAGGAGCAGTTCGCGGATGCCCCTCGCGATTTCATGTTTCCGGAAGAGATCCGATCAATGCTCAATCCAGAACAGATCAAGGCTATGGGAGCGTTTGCGGCTGGCGTGGAGAACAGAGTTAACTCCTACTCCTACGATGCCCAAGGTCGCATTACGGAGCGGCACAGGGGCCTTGGACCTTTTGGCGACGAAGTGACGATCACAACGTACAACGACCATGGGGACAAGGCCTCAGAGCGGACGACCACGGTCATGAATCCGGAAGCAGGAAGGCAATACACCGTGAGCGAAGCCGGAACCATGATTCCGGTTGGGCAGCCTCAACCCACCCCACCGCCTGCCGTATACGAAACACAATACACTTACCAATACGACGCGAATGGCAATTGGACCGAGCTGACGACTGCCGGCCGCTCTGACCCTGGCGCACCGTTTGCACCGGGCTCTGTCCGTCGGCGCAAGCTGACCTATTACTAACGTGCGCCTTGTTCGGCGCGAACGTTTCGGGATGGTTGTCGATAAATCCCCATAGCACTCGCAGCCTCAGAATCGACCAGCATGTGCACGAGACGATCCTCAATCGGTCAGTAACCCGCCGGTGAGGGCGCGGAGGCGCTCGATGCGACGTTCGCGGCAGTAAGTGGTCAGTTCCTCCACCAGTTTTTCGGTTGCCACCGGATCGAAGAAACTCGCGGTTCCCACCTGCACCGCGCTCGCTCCCGCCAGCATGAATTCCACTACGTCCACCGGGCTGGTGATTCCGCCCATGCCGATCACCGGAATTTTCACGGCGTGAGCTGCGTCAAACACCATGCGCAGCGCGATGGGTTTGATGGCCGGGCCGGAGAGGCCGGCGGTTACATTGGCAATTCTGGGGCGGCGCGTTTCCGCATCAATCGCCATGGCTAGAAACGTGTTCACCAGCGAGATGGCGTCGGCGCCCGCTTCCTGGGCAACATACGCCATCTGCGCGATCGAGGTGACGTTGGGCGAGAGTTTCACGATGATCGGCCGCGCCGCCACCCGCTTTGCCGTCCGCACCACTTCGTCGAGCAAGAGCGGGTCGCTGCCGAACTGGATGCCGCCGTGCGCCGTGTTCGGGCAGGATACGTTGATTTCGTACGCCGCAATGCCCTCGCCCTGATTGAGGATCTCGATCGTATGCTCGTAATCGGCGCGGGTGTAGCCGAAGACGTTGGCGAACACGACGACATTTGTTTTCGCGCGCAGCGCCGGGAGTTTTTCGGTGAGAAACGCGGCTGCGCCGATATTCTGCAGTCCGATGGCATTCAGCATTCCGGCAGCGGTCTCAAACAGGCGGGGCGGCGGATTTCCGGTCATCGGTTCTTTGGAGAGACCTTTGACGACTAGCCCGCCGAGCCGGTCGAGATGCACGATGTCTTCGAATTCGATACCGTAGCCGAATGTGCCGGCAGCGGCGATGATCGGATTCTTCAGGTCGATGCCGGCGAAGCTGACGCGCAAGTCAGGATTGCCGATAGGCGTCATTGGGTTCCCCCGGCGGGCGGTGTGGCGGCCGGCATGGCGGATGGCGCGGTGGAATGATGCGCCGGCGGCTGCAGCGCCTCGGTCAGCACTCTTCCCGTGGCTTGCGCGGGCGCGTTGATTCCGAGCAAAGAGGCCAGCGTCACCGCGAGATCGACCGGCTCGGCGTGCGTCCGGTAGATTCCGGGCTGGAAGGCGAGGCCATAGAAGGCGAGCGGCACATGGGTATCGTACGAGAAAGGCGTCGCGTGATCGGTACCCTTCGTGCTTCCGACGCGAAATGGAATGGGGATTCCGATCACATACCATCCGCCTTCGGGCGAGTAGCTGTGGGCGTAACGGCGGCCGATTTCCGTGGCCGGAGTTTCTCCACGCGCCAGTTGCGACTTGGTAAAGCATCCGGCCAATCCCGCTTGCTTCATAGCTTCACCCGCGTCGGCTTCGGCATCGGATTCCTTATGTCCGAGTAAGATTCCGGCGAAAGCCTCTTCGTTCAGCCAGGCGAGCGGATAATCGAGATCGAGGACGTAGTCGGCTTTCTTGGCGTATTTTTTCGAGAGCAGGGAATTAATTTGTTCGCGCAACGCTTTCGCGTCGAGATTGGCGGCGGGCAGACGAAGAGTTTTCGCGAATTCAGGCAGGGGCGCGACGCCGTGATCGGCCGAAAGCGCCATCCATACGTTGGCCATCCCGATCTGATGACCGAGGAAGCCGAAGAACTCCGCTAAACTTCGGTCGAGCTCGAGCGCCATGCTGCGCATTTGTGGGGAGTCGGGACCAACCTGGTGGCCGAGGATATCGTTGGCCGAGAGGCTGATCACCAGCAGGTCGGTCGCCGGGCCTGCGCCCAGCTTTTCGTACAACACGAGTTCCTTGGCGAATTCCAGTTGGTAATCGT
>Ga0316363_10001489_pt1 | contig 20432 bp, 22 predicted proteins | sample Sb_taG_3_FD_200459 | JGI IMG/M metagenome (GOLD analysis project Ga0316363, IMG submission 200459) | Peat soil microbial communities from Weissenstadt, Germany - Sb_50d_a_PC metaG (v2) (version 2) | ecosystem: Environmental > Terrestrial > Soil > Wetlands > Peat | place: Germany: Weissenstadt...
GCGAATTGCTCGACTCCCTTTATCGCGTGGATTCGGGACGAATCCTGGCAACTCTGATCCGCTTGCTCGGTGATTTTGATCTTGCCGAGGAGGCGATGCACGAAGCCTTTGCGGCTGCGCTGAGGCTGTGGCCGAGGAGTGGAGTACCCGGCACCCGCGACCATGGCTGATTTCGACGGCCCGATTCAAAGCCATTGATACTCTGCGTCGACGGGCAAGATTTGATGCGTCTCAAGACGAGCTCGTGCGCTATCTCGAAGCGCAATCGAGTTCGGCGGAAAGGTCCAATGAAGAAAACAGCCTTGAGGATGATCGCCTTGAAGACGATCGGCTGCGCCTGATTTTTACCTGCTGTCATCCATCTCTAGCGCCGGAAGCGCGCGTTGCGCTCACCTTGCGTGAGGTGTGCGGGCTGACAACCGAGGAGATAGCAAAGGCCTTCCTCATCACTCCGCGTACGCTGGCGCAGCGCATTGTGCGCGCCAAGGCAAAGATTCGAGAGACACCGATTCCGTACGAGGTGCCGACTCCGCAGGAATTGCCAGAGCGACTAGGCGCAGTGCTTCATGTCATCTATCTCGTCTTTAACGAGGGTTATTCGGCTGCGGCGGGAGCGGAGGTAACGCCGGGCCGAGCTAACCGGCGAGGCGATTCGACTGGGCCGGTTGCTGGCCGAACTCCGGCGAGAGCCGGAAGTCATGGGGCTGCTTTCCCTGATGTTGCTACAGGAATCCCGTCACGCCGCGAGAACCTCTCCGACCGGAGAGCTGATTTTGCTGGAGAACCAGAATCGCTCGTTCTGGAACCGGGAGCAGATTGCGGAGGGAGTGGCATTGCTGGAGAAAGCCCTGAAGTCCCGCCGCTTCGGTGCCTACACACTGCAGGCTGCGATTGCGGCCGTTCATGCGGAGGCGGAATCGGTCGCTGTGACCGACTGGCGGCAGATTGTTGCGCTTTACGACCGATTGCTACAAAATATGGTGTTCATGATGTCGAAGTCGGCATATCTATACGACGAAGGGGATCACAACGGACCACATCTGATGTCCTTTACCGCGCTCCAGGACGGTAAGGATTGGGGGGCTGGCGCATCGGGCTCGCCAGTTGTTTCCGGTCCTTGCTGGTTCTTATCGTCGAAGGAACCGTCCCAGGCGAAAGGGCTGCCGCCGATTCTTGTGTTCGCAGTCGAAGTTGCAAAGTGGTCCGACGGAACGGCCGCACCCATGCATCAAGAGTAGATTGACCACTACGCAATCGAGACATCCCACTGAACTCCGGCATGGCAACCCGAGTGGTCTGCCCAGCGAATTGTCGGCCATCCGAACCTTGAGCGAACCGTTTTTTCCATTCGAATCGAAACTTGTATAATCCATACATGCAAGGAATACCGTGGAGCACAATTGCGCTCGGGTCGCTGTTGCTCATCGCGGCCCGCTCAATAGGAGGACAGGACGTGAAATCTCCGCAACCTGAAAAGTCGAAGCCGCCGGTCAAAACGGAGCAGCGCGGGCGCATCCTTGGAATCGGCGGTGTCTTCTTCAAATCCGCTAATCGTGATCAGATGCGCGAATGGTATTCGAAGCATCTTGGACTCGCTGACCAAGGCCAAGGCGCGATGCTTCCGTGGCGCGAACACGACGACCCGCAAAAGGAACACGTTACCGTTTGGACCGTTTTTCCCGCCTCCACTAAGTATTTCGATCCCAGCCCCGCACCGTTCATGATCAACTACATCGTGGACGATATGGATGCTTTGCTCGACCGCTTAAAACAAGAGGGAGTAAAAATTGACCCCAAACGAATGGATGAATCCTACGGTCGCTTTGCCTGGATCTATGACCTGGATGGGAATAAGATTGAGCTCTGGCAGCCGCTGCCCGCAAAGCCCTAAGGGCCTTCCACTGCACTTAGTCAATCGGTTTTCTGTAGCTACGGTCCCGTAGTCGTAGAATGGCCGGAAATGCTTTGCGCCTGACCCGCTTCCACGTTCCTGGTTTGGAGACCACGCAGCGTTATTTGTTGTCAGCGGGCTTGAGGCGGGCCGGATCTTCGAGGATATCCAGAAGCGCAGTCGCGCAATAGACTCGGTCGCGCTTCGCATCGCCTACCCGTTTTACGATACGCGCACGTTCCAGTCGTTCGATGGCGCGCTGCGCGGTCGTAAACGCGATCGCCAATTTGTCCGTCACGCCTTTTGTAGTAATGAACGGATTTGCCCCCAAGAGTTCGACCACACGCAATGGGTTGTTGCTTGACTCTCCGGAGACCTTCTTCTGCCACTCAGCCAGCAGTCCGTTGATGCGCATGGCTCGACTCAAAGCATCCTCAGACATGCGAGCGACTCCCAGCAGGAAATACTCCAACCAATCGCTCCATGCCCCGCGTTCGCTGATACCGCGCAAACCATCGTAGTAGTCTCGCCTTGATGCTTCAAAGAACGCCGACAAATAGAGCAGCGGTGTCGGGAGGATCTGGCGCTCGATCAGGAACAAGGTTATGAGCAGGCGTCCGACTCGGCCATTGCCATCAAGGAACGGGTGAATGGCTTCGAATTGATAATGGGCGAGAGCTATCGTTACCAAGGGAGGGAGGCTCGATTCATGCAAGAACTTTTCCCAGCTCGCAAGACACGGCTCGACCTCTCCTGGAGGGGGTGGGATGTAGGAAGCAGTTGCGATAGTGCTGCCAGGCTTGCCAATCCAATTCTGAATCTTGCGAAAACGTCCGGGCGCTGCTTGGTGACCTTGAACGCCCGTCATGAGCTTCTCGTGCAACTCGCGGGTAAGCCGGACGCAAAAAAGAGGAAGTTTCTTGAGTCGCAAGATTCCGTGCTCAAGAGCAACCACGTAATTGCCAACTTCCCGAAGATCCTCGGGACTTCGATCGACGATCGCTCCCGCCTCAGCGGCAAGCAGCTCACCCAGCGTGGCCTGTGTGCCTTCAATCTTGCTCGATAGAACGGCTTCACGCTGTACGAAGGGCCGGATCAAAATATGAGGATTGGGCAGCCCACCACCCTCGCCCGCTAATCTTCCGACTAGCCGGTCTGCGTCGGAGAGTGCCCCAATCAGCCTGGGTGTCCAGTTGAGTTCAGGAGGCAGGGGCGCCGGCACAAAGGCTGAAAAGCTGCCCTGCGATACTTTCTGGCCGGGAATGTTGGTAGCCTGGGCCACATCCACCTTCTCTAGGGTCGAAAATAGCGTTCTACTCTATTTTCATAATCCATGATAATCGAAAATAGCGAGATTGGCTATTAGCGCTGATGAAAGCAACTCCGAGGGGCGTGCGCGACCATTGCGAGACCGCGCCGTCCGTTGCGACTTCTGGGACCTCGACAACCTAGCCGTCTTTGGTACCATCCTCTCCCGTGAGTGGACAGACAAACATCCAAAAACTCCCTGAGATCGACATCTATGTGCGGCACTCCTCTACGTGCGCCCATAAGCGAGAAAGAGATTTCAGGGACTGTAATTGCCCGAAGTGGCTCTACCTCAAACACATTGGCAAGAGACGGTCGGCCAAGTCGCGAACTTGGACTGGAGCTGAGAGAATTAAGCTGGAAATCGAGAAGCAAGAAATTGCGAAACAATACGGACTTCCGCCCGCCGAGTGGCACGAAGAGATCGCAGCCATAAAAGCAGAGATTAAACGACTGTCCGGACTTATCGAAGGTGTCTTGGTTATCCTGAAGCGACAAGCCCACAATTAGCGCAGCTACAAGATGCCACCTACCACGCTAGCACGACTGAAGAAGCATCTCCGCCCTGGAGGTGTGTACCGCAGGACGAACCTGCTCCGCTGGTCCAATAGTATCGACCGGCATCTCAAGAACCTGATTGCAGACGGGACTCTTCAGAAACTCCGCAGAGGTTTGTACTACCGTCCACGAAAATTTGAATTTGGAGAGGCTCCTGCGGACGAAGAAACGCTACTGAACGCCTTCTTGGGAACGAATCACTTTGTTCTTGTGTCCCCCAATGCCTATAACCAGCTAGGCGTTGGCACGACGCAGCTCTACGACAAGCGAGTTGTCTGCAACCAACAACGGAATGGAACGCTTATGCCAGACAAACCACAGCAGCATCGCACGAACCGAGTCTTTAAGAGCCTGCACAAGCCACTCACTTACTTGGGAGTGGAACGGACGCTCTTCTACTTCGTCTGTGTGAGCGCCGTGGACGCCTTCAACCTCTTCAATTCCATCCTCGCAGGTATCGCTGTCTTCATTGGCGGCTTTGCCTTCGGCCATTGGGTAACGAACAGCGATCCGGCGTTCCTCCGCATCCTCGCAAAGTCCGAGCGCTACAAGCTGCGCTATGACGCCGCGAAGCAGCAAGTTCCACGCGTGGAGGTAGTGTGATGCTGCTTCTCGACAAAGTGATCAAGCCGTGGAAAGAGAGTGCGGCCCTGAACGACCACATCAACCTCTACGGCTTCTGGAATGAGACGGCCTTCCTTACCAAGAGCGGCGATCTAGGCATGGTTCTCAGTGTTCCCGGTGTGGACTACGAAAGTCTGGACCGCTCCCAACAGGAGTATGCAGTGAAGAGGCTGGAGGCGGCGCTAAAAGCCTTTGGCCCAGGCTTCCACATTTACTAATACCTCCTCAAATCGAACCGCCCCGACATACCGTTCGCAAAATATGATGACCCCATTGTCGAAGCCGCTATCGACCAGCGACGGAAGTTCTTTGAAGCGAAGCGGGACCATCTCTATCAAGTTGAAATCTTCTACTGCATCCTGCTCGAAGGCGCCCGGTCGAAGACCGGCGTCGGCACGGCGCTAGCTCGCCTGTTACGCGATCCAGAGGGCGCGATGGCCGAACTCAAATCGCAGTTCACTAATGACAGCATGAAGGAGTTGTTGCGGACGCATATCGAGCGTGATCTTCAACGGCTCGACCAGCACGTACAGGCATTCGCTCGGCAGCTCGCAGATTTCATGCAAATCGAGATCTTGAATCGGCAGGGGCAGTTCAGCTTCTTTCGCCGCTTGCTGAATTATGACGACCGGCGTGTCGCCGGCAGGCCGCAGTCCACCCAGTTTCTCGACTATCAGGTGGTCAACTCCGACATCGAAGCAGAACGCGATCATCTGCGAGTAGGCGAGCACATCGTCCGTGTGCTGACGATGAAAGAGGCCATCACAGAGACGCGTCCCCTCGTGCTCGACGCGCTGCTGAAGATTCCGGCCAACTTCTACGTCGTCACGGAGTGGAACCCTCTCCCTGCGGACAAGGCCCGCAAAGAAGTGAACAAGCGCCGACGCCACTTCAATGTGTCCAAAACAGGTTTTGTCTCCCAGATGGGCAACGATGCCACGAAGACGAACCCACGCGACGTGCTCGTGGACGAGTCCAAACAGGCCGACATCGAGAATCTTGGCGATTGCCTACCCACGTGCTTCCAGCCATTCGAGGTAGCTCTCGATTTGCGGGGCCAGCCAACTAGCACGGATTCTGTCGAGGGTTGAAGGCTTAACGTAGTAGTCTTCGAGCATGAACAACCTCCATTCGGAAATCTCCGATGGAGGTCCATGATCCGCCTGGCTGCAGCGGTTAGGTCAACAGCGTTTTAGGGCGCGGGTGGTCTGGCCGGCCATCCCTCCTTCTCCCCAGAGAGTGTTACGGATGATCGAGCGCTCTCCCCAACTAACTTCCCAGAAGCCCGTTTCTAGACAACGACGAGAAGCCTCTAAGATTACAATGGGCAAGTCGATGACAGAGAGTGGAAACAGAACCCGATGCCAGTCGGAGTGTTCCAATCCAAGGAAGATTTCCGTCTCCGAGGATTGGTTCGATGTCTATGAGATTGCCAGCAATCTTTTTGCTTTCTGCGAGACCCGTCACTACGAAAACACCACAATAAGTTTAATAATCGGACCAGAAAAGGCTGTGCTGATCGACACCGGTTGTGGAATTGGGGACTTGCGTAAGGCAGTAGCAGAGGTCACTGACAAACCTGTGATAGTTGTTAACACGCACACTCACCTCGATCATCTCGGCGGTAACCGTCAATTCGATGAAATTGCCATGTTTGACCACCCGTTATCCCGCCGGGTAGCGCTAGAGGGAGCTTCCCATGAAATCATGCAGAGGGAAATTTTGGCTGAAAATCTTGTAACGCAACCGTGGCCCCGAGGCTTCGCTCCGAGCGGTTTTGCTCTGCCGCCGTTTAAAGTCAATCGTTGGCTGCGGGATGGTGATCGGCTCGATTTTGGCGGCGGGGATCTGGAAGTGATTTACACGCCCGGCGAGGCGGCCGATCATATTTCCCTTCTGGATAGAACCGACAGGATACTCTTCTGTGGCGACATTTTGCTTCATGGCCCGGTGTGGACGCATTTGGAAGGTGGCAGTTTGAAGGACCTGCTTATCAGCTACAGGAGACTGATGGGTTACTTCGAAGATTTTGATCATCTGATGCCTGGCCACAACCAACCTTGGCTTGACAAGAGTTTACTCCCTGAAACTCTGGCCGGAACTGAAAAAGTCTTGTCTGGTCAAGCTGCGGCTGAGGACATCATCGATCCATGGAACAGGCGATTGAAGCAATACTCCTTTGGTCGATTCGCCATCACAACTCGCCACTGACTCCCGTGCGGGCCAATGGGGAAGTAAATCCCCGTGGCGCCGGCCTCAACGTTAGCGAACCTTACGGCGTCGTGGGCAGCACGCGATCTGCGTCATGTTACAAACAGCCTGGATTTGAATAGCGATTTGAGCGCTGGAGGTTCGCATATACTGTGCTGGTGCAGAAGATCTTGATTAGTTCGTGCCTGTTGGGAAATCCAGTCAGGTACAACGGTCTGGATGCGAAGCTACACAGCGACATATTGGATCGTTGGATCGGCGAGGGGCGGGTAGTCTCCGTGTGTCCCGAGCTTGCTGCCGGCTTGTCAGTGCCTCGCGAAGCTGCCGAAATTCGGGGGGGAAGCGGGATTGATGTTCTCAACAATGCTTCGCAGATCGTGACCCGAAGCGGCAATCTGCTAACACCGCAGTTTGTTTTTGGAGCCCGTCAGGCACTGGAGACCGCAAGACAGCACGATATTAAGATCGCGGTGCTGACGGACGGTAGTCCTTCCTGCGGAAGCGCCTACGTCTATGATGGGAGCTTTTCAGGGATCAAGCTTTGGGGATCGACAGGTGTCACGACGGCTCTTCTGAGTACTGAAGGCCTGGAAGTATTCAGCCAATTTCAACTCTTTGAAGCTGACCGGCGTCTCTTGGAGTTGGATAGGGGTCATGCCGTGTAACGCCTGCAATGTCGAACCTCTTACTGGGTAGGGGACCGTATGCCCACAGCCATGAGCATAACTTCCTGCTCGGTCCGGATGCTACGCTTTGGTATCGGTCGTGGGGGCAATCGTGTGAGCGACAACAACGAGAATAAACAGTTGTCGGAGTTTGACGTTCACTCTCTCCTGAAATCTCCGACCGTCAGCATACGGGACACGTATTGCCGAGGAACTTGTCGATATCTGAGCCCAGAAGAGTGCACTGTTACTACGCAACTTGTGTTTCCTTATCGCGGCGTCTACGTCCGACATGTCGGACAGAACCAGGCCGTCGCCGAAGCGAACCAAGTGCTCTTTTTCAATGCGATGGAAGGCTACCAGGTCAGCCATCCTGTGTCCGGTGGCGATGCCAGCCTAACGTTGGTCATCGAAGAGTCGCAACTGCATGAACTGGCGCCGCCCTCTCTCCTTCAGGATGGACCGAGAGTGGCATTTCGTCAGCCGCGTCTCAGAGTTGACGCTAGGACTCAAGCGCTGTTGGCGCTGCTCCGGCACAGCCTGCGCGAGAAGACCGCCGAGCCTCTGGAGGCAGAGACCTTGGCGTTAACGCTCGTGCAGCGGTCCCTCGGACCACGTACCACGCGTGCCGCAGCCGCTAGCTATGGCCGGCAGCGTCTCGTGGATCGTGTGAAGCTCGTGCTGGCGAGCGATCCGGCGCGACGTTGGACTTTGGCCGACATTGCCGCTGAAGTTCGCGGGTCCCCGGTTTATCTCACAAGGGTTTTTCAGCAAGTAGAGGGCCTTCCCCTATATCGCTATCAATTGCGCCTCCGGCTGGCGCACGCACTCGACCGTCTTGGGGAATACTCAGATCTTACTTCGTTGGGCCTGGATCTCGGGTTCTCGAGCCACAGCCATTTCAGCGCAGCATTTCGGCAGATCTACGGCCGCTCCCCATCCGAGTTCAAGCAGTCGTTCCGTCGCTGATCCAACCTCCAGCAAATTGGTAAAGATTTCGACAGCGGGTTCGCCGCCGGCCATGGCCTACTTGTCTCACCCGGACCTCGGGTAGCAGAGGTGAGAATCATGGGTGAGAAGACTTGTGCGGCTTGCGACTGCAAGCTGGAGGGAGATTCGATCAAGGTGAAGATCGGAGGCAAGACGGTTGAGGTGTGCTGTGACGATTGCGCGCAGAGGTTGAAGGAAGCCGATGCTTCCGCCAGAACAAGGAGAGGTTGAGTCTTGGAACAAAACCAAGCAGTTGTCATGATGCGTGGTTGTCAGAGCGTAGTCCGAGAGTGTTCGTTATCAGTAGCTGCTGTAGCAGCGATGATTCTCGCGATTTGTGGGTCGTTTGAGACGACAGCCCAGGCGGAGACATGGATGGTTCGACATAGCGTAGATACCCCCTCGGGGAGAATTAGTTATCTGGAGCAGGGCAAAGGGCCGGTTGCGTTGTTCGTCCACGGCGTTTTGTTGAACGGATATCTGTGGCGGCATCAACTCGCTGATTTGTCCGATGTGCGGCGGTGCATTGCAGTGGACCTTCTGGTCCATGGCGACACAGAAATCGCTCCCAATCAGGACGTTTCAGTAACTGCCAACGCGAAAATGCTCAAGGAATTCCTCGACGCTCTGAAGGTCGATCAAGTTGATCTTGTCGGCAACGACAGCGGTGCCGGCATCGCGCAGATTTTTGCGGCCTTGTATCCGGCTCGTATTCGCAGTCTCACGCTGACCGACGGCGACACCCACGACAACTGGCCACCCGAGGCTTTCAAGCCGTTTCTCGCGATGGCAGCCTCGGGGGGACTGCCGGGAACACTGAACGCGATGATTGCGGACAAGAGCGTCTATCGTTCGTCCCAGGCTTTGGGTCCGGCGTACGAGCATCCGGAACTCGTCAGTAACGACACCATCGAACAGTACCTCTGTCCATTGGTGAGGAACGAGCAGCGCACGCGAGATTTTCAGCGTTTCCTGGGGGCTTTCGACAACAAGCACACGCTCGCCATCGAAGATCGGCTGAAGACTTTGCATGCACCAACGCTGATTGTGTGGGGAACGGACGATGTGTATTTCGATGTGAAATGGTCGCGGTGGCTCGCGGACAACATTCCTGGAACGCGGCGGCGAGTCGAGTTCAAGGGCGCCCGAATCTTTTTTCCCGAAGAACGCTGGCAGGAGTTCGACAAGGAACTTCGCCTGTTTTGGGAGTCGATCGATCAGGCCGCAAACGCGAAACTATCCACTGTGCAAGCATCGGCTGCCGTTGTTGCGCAATGGAATGAGATTGGTCGAAAGCTGATTGCAATTGCCCAGGACCTGCCCGAAAACAAGTACGAATACAAGCCGAATCCGCAATCTCGCTCGTTTGTTCAACAACTCGTTCACGCCGCCGGATCGATGTATTACTTCACCGACGTAGCTCAGGGAAAACAAGCACGATATGGCGACGACCCGCCACGTAGCGAATGGGTGACAAAGGATGATGTGGTGGCACTTGTCAGCCGCTGCGTGAAAGACGGTGCCGACGTGCTCGCGGCGAAGGGAGACTCTGTCTTGAACGAAGCCGTGAACGATGGGTCACAGCACCTCGTTCGCTTGGCGGATCTCGCCTATCGAATAATCGAGCACTCGGGCGAACACTACGGTCAACTGGTGGCCTATTACCGGATCAACGGTATGGTTCCTCCCGAATCGCGGCGGAAATAGCCACTTCAATCTTTGGATCTTCGAGACAGACTAGCGACCGAGGGTAAAACTTCATGAATCGCCGAGAGTTCGTTTGCTTGAGTGCGGGCGCAATCACGATGTCGGCCCTGGGTGTGCTCGATCCCGAGTGCTACGCCTCCGGAGCCACATCCGCGCCAAGTCTGCATGAAATGTCCATCGCGGAATTTCATTCGGTACAGAAGTTCACGATCACCGACCAGGGCCGCATTGCATACATCGACAAAGGAAACGGACCAGCCGCACTATTCCTGCACGGTTTTCCCTTAAATAGCTTCCAGTGGCGAGGCGTAATTCCTCAACTTTCAAAAATAAGGCGTTGCATCGCTCCGGATTTGCTGGCGCTTGGTTACACCGACGTCGCCGATGGACAAAGTGTGGCACCTCAGGCGCAGTTAAAAATGTTGGTGCAGCTTCTGGACAAGCTGTCGATCTCCTCCATAGACATCATTGCCAACGATAGTGGGGGTGCGGTCGCACAACTGTTCGTGGCGCATCATTCTGACCGGGTTCGCTCCTTGTTGCTGACAAACTGTGACACGGAACCGGACAGTCCGCCTGCAGCAGTTTTGCCAGTGATTGAATTGGCGCGTGCGGGAAAATTCGCCGATGAGTGGCTTGCCGCTTGGCTTTCGGACAAAGCACTCGCAAGGTCAGACAAGGGCCTCGGGGGCCAATGCTATGCAAATCCGACCCACCCGACTGATGCAGCCATCGAAACGTATCTGAGACCGCTAGTGAGTTCCCCCGAGCGAAAGGCGCTCACAAACGCCTATGCAATCGCTCTCGCTCCGAATCCCTTGGCCGGAATTGAATCCGCGCTCCGGAAAAGTCATGTTGCGACGCGGATTGTGTGGGGAACTGCCGACAAAATCTTCTCCCAGGCAAGCCCAGATTATCTGGCGCGCACGGTTGGCAACTCGCTGGGTATTCGCCGTGTATCCGGAGCGAAACTTTTCTTCCCAGAGGAAATGCCGAACGTGATTGTCGACGAAGCGAGATGGTTATGGAGTCTCTGAAATGAACAGGAAAGGACCGCGTTATGAATAGATTTCAACAGCGAAGGACGATCTCGTGGGTTCGTGTGCTCGTTGTGGCCGGCACCCTGATCTTTTCAGAGTTCCAAACGGTATTAGCTTCAGACCACTTGGATACCCCCACGGTGATCGCAGATCCTGCGGCCGACATTGGCGACATTTTTGCATGGACTTCCTCGGACGGAAAGCGTCTCAATCTGGTGATGGACATTGTCGCCCATCAGTTTTCCGATCGACTGCAGTACGTATTCCACGTCGATAGCGGAGAGCGATTTGGCAAAACTACCGCAAGAACGTTGATCGTGTGCAGGTTCGATGCAGCGAACACCGTGGAGTGCTGGGTCGGCAATGCCGACTATGTTCGCGGTGATGCGAGTAATACAGTGGGCATCGAAGGCAGAAATCGGCGATTCCGAGTCTTTGCCGGGTTGCGCGATGATCCATTCTTCAACAATGTGAAGGGCACACGGGCGGCGTACAACGTAGCAGGGGCTGCGCTGCAGCATGGAACCACGACTGACGCCGCGGGTTGTCCACAGTTCGACGAGGCTACATCTCGCTCGATCCTGGATACGTGGCGGCACACCGACGGAGGTCCGGCGACGAACCTTCTGGCTGGCTGGAAGTCATCGGCACTTGTGCTCTCGATTGACCTCGATGTCGTTAACTCTGGCGGGAAACTTCTCGCAGTGTGGGGAGCGGTCCACAAGGTGCCACGAGTGAAGGCGTCGGCGAAAGAAGGCACAAAGGGCCAGATTCCGGCGATTCCAAGGCTGGGCGAGCTGATCGAACGCACGGCGCGGCCATTAATAAAAAACGGGCTGGTAGGCGGGCCACTGGCACCCGATGCGATAAGCAATCAGCGGAAGGAAAGCTACAACCGTGTCGGCCGCACGGGCTGGGCGCAGTTCTCGACTTATATTGGGCAAACTCTTGGACTCTACGACGGATTCGATGGGAAGTGTGGTAATCAGTGGCTCTCCGATCCGAACGCTACGGGACCGGCGCGGTATGAAACCCTTGCCAAGATTCTTGCCGATGATCGTCTGTGGATCAACAGCAAATCAAGCATCTGCACTCAGTTCCTCGCGGTTGAGTTTACGGAGTTCAAGACCCCGGGAGCGTTGAGCGGCGACTGTGGCGGCAGGACACCCAACTACCCCGCGCCCAACATTTTTAGGTCATTGTTGACAAACGGTACGACTACCGGCGTCGACGACGGTCTCACAAGTGACGACAAAGTGCATTCGACGACCGACTTTCCATTTCTGGCGGCACCATGAAACGACGTAGACACTCAGACGCTTGCCTCGAACGAGTAGCGAGGCGTAGCAGGAGTTTTTCCTTGCCGGGAGAGTACAACATGAAACGATATGGAAACTGGACAGCTTTTCTCGCGGCAATACTAGCGACTTGTAGCGTTTCGCACAGCGCGCAGGTTGCCGATCCGTTGCTCGATACAACGAGCAGCACAATCGCGATCAAGAATCTAGACCAGCAGATCGACCAACTGGGAGACGACCCTGCCGTTGTAGAGTTCCTTCTTGTCAGACAGCGGTTCCTCAGTGACTACGAGGCATTGGATCGAGCGTGTGCGCTTACGGAAAGTCGATCCGAGACAAGTGGAGATCTCTTGCGACGTGCTCGGACACGCGCGGCGGTACATCGGTTCGCGGATGCTCTCGCGGACATAGCAGCCGCTAAGCGCAAAGGCGCAAACCCGGAAGAAACTGAAGGGCTGCGGGCATCGATACTCGTTGCTACAGGCCGCGCAGATGAAGGAATTCCAGAGCTCCAAGCGGTCGTGGTTCGCCGCCCAGGATTTGCATCTCGTAGCGCGCTGGCCGCCGCGTACGCTATCGTCGGCCGCCTCACCGAGGCAGATCGTTTGTATGTCGCGGCGCTTGGAGACCTCGACACCACGTTGCCCTTCCCGTATGCGTGGATTTATTTCGCACGCGCCTCGATGTGGGCCGATAAGGGCAACGATGCAGCACGTGGAGAGGCGCTCTATAAACGTGCGCTCACCTATCTTCCGGAGTTCGCCACAGCGAATGCTCATCTTGCGATGCTCGAAGCTGCAAGCGGAGACGCAGCATCTTCGATGGCACGGCTCGAACGCGTGGTTGCATCGAGTAACGATCCCGAAGCCATCGCTTTGCTGGGGACGTTGCACGTCCAGGCCGGAGACGCCGTGCGTGGTGGGCAGGAAATCTCTCTTGCGCGGCAGCGGTACGAATCGCTTTTGGCTCGCTATCCACTGGGTTTTGCGGATCACGGTGCTGTCTTCTATCTCGGGCCTGGCGCAGACCCGGAGCGCGCATGGGCTCTGGCGCAACAGAATCTTGCGAATCGCGAGACGGACCGTGCCGTTGCGCTCGCAATCAGGGCCGCAGAGGCAAGTGGTCATTATTCAGAGGCGTGCGCTTTGTTGCGAAAATATCCGGACTCCATAAAGTCCGTTCAGTTGCAAATCTGGAGTCCAGATCCAAAATCCGGTTCATCAGTCCGGCCATCGGGAGGGAAAGATGCCGTTGATCCACGTCACACTCATTGAGAATGTTTTCTCGCAAACACAAAAGCAGGAAATGATTCAGAAATTGACCGATGCGATGGTCTCTATTGAAGGAGAGCAACTGCGTTCCTTGACATGGGTGGTGATCGAAGAGGTTAAGGACGGCAACTTGGGGATTGGTGGGAAAGCGCTATCGAGCGGAGACGCTCGTGAGCTATCAGGCAGCGAGAGTCTACGCACGTAAAGACAACGAACGGGTGTGAGTCTAAAGGAAGCTCATGACAGCTAGCAAGGATTCTACGCAAAGTACAGTTAGCGGCGGGGATGAAACTGGAGACGAACAAAAGCTTAAGGCCGAGACATTCCGCAACTTGCACATTCGGGGAAATCCGATTGTACTCTTCAATGCCTGGGATGCGGGAAGCGCCAAGGCCATCGCTGCAGGCGGTGCTAAAGCAATCGCGACCAGCAGTTGGTCAGTTGCCGCCGCCAATGGTTTCGTAGATGGCGAGCGGATTCCGTTAGATCTCGCGATGAGCAATCTGCGCAGAATTGTGAATGCTGTGGAAGTGCCGGTCACAGTCGATCTAGAAAGTGGCTATGGCGATGCACCCGACGCGGTCGCCATGACGATGCGCACGGCCATCGAGGTTGGCGCGGCTGGTTGCAATTTGGAAGACAGCTTTCCAGCTAATGGGAAACTTCGGAAACCATGCGATCAAGCAGATCGCATTTCTTGCGCTCGACAGGTGGCCGATCAAGCGAATATCCGGTTCTTCATTAACGCCCGGACAGATGTATTCTTTCAGCGGCCTGCGGAGCACCACGACAATACGATGCTTGAAGAGGCGATCGAGCGAGCACGATTGTATGCTGAAGCCGGTGCGGACGGACTCTTTGTTCCTGGCCTTGTGGATATCCACTTGATCAGGCGCTTAGCGGAAGCATCCCGATTGCCAATCAATGTCATGGTCGTTGGTGAGAGTCCATCTGTCAGCATACTCGCGCAAAATGGCGTCGCAAGGGTAAGCTACGGCCCTCGCCCTTACTTACTAGTGATGAAGGCGCTCGAAGAGGCGGCGCGGGCGGCAATTTGATATCGATGTCCGGAAAGGCATTCGGATGGTCGCACGAGAAGGACACCTGCGCAGAAGTTGGCTCGCTCTGGTTCACATGTTGATTGTGCCTCCTCTCGTCCTCGCGAAAGTTGCGGCTATCAGAGGGAGGATTGTCGATCCTGCGAAAAATATCCTGCTGCGCGCCGCTGTGCAACTCTTCCCAGGAAATCAAGCCTTCGCGCAGACGCGGCCTACAACCTATAAACGATTCCTGCTCACACTCCATGCAACCGGCGCGCTCACTCTCAAGTCGGCAAATCCCGTCAGCGAAGTGGTGGGCGTGAGAATTCCTTCCTGTGCCAGCCTGAATATCACCCACCGCTTTGGCAGAAATCCTGTCCGATAGGCGCGGTTCCGCTTTTTTCAACGACTGGGATGGTATTACGAGCTTACGAGCAAACCAGAAACTAAGGCTTAGCGGTTTAGCTGAGTCTGACAGCCTCGACGCGTTCTCCCAGTAGCAGTGTACAGTCAAGTCTCGGCTATGACACGTTATGTGTTCTTTGGAGCGGCCAACACCAGTTCCGGTGAGCCGTTCGGCGTCCTCGGCCACAAAACGATCGACGACACAAAAGGCCGCCAGCTTCAAGACGCAAGGGATTCTCGCCCCTCTTCTGGTACGCGAACTGGAGGAAGGCAAGTACGAAGTTGTAGCCGGGGCACGTCGCCTCAGAGCAGCGAAGCTGGCGGAACTCGAAAAACTTCCTGTCCGCGTGGTCAAACTGACGGATGCCGAGGCAATCGAGGCCCAATGCGTTGAGAACCTCCAACGCGAGGACATCCACCCACTTGAGGAAGCTCTGGGTTTCAAGTCGCTCTTGGAACTGGGAGAACCTGCCTACACCATCGCCTCACGTGCTGGCAAGAGCGAGGCATACGTCTACGGTCGCATTAGACTAGCTGACCTCATACAGCCCGTGGCCGAGGCGTTCCTGAAAGACCAGATCACCATCGGCCACGCTTTGCTGATCGCCAAGCTTCCGGCTTCGCAACAACAGGAGGCTTTTTCGGCCGCTTTTCGCGGATTGTGGACCAGCGAGGGCAACAGCCAAGTCCTGATTCCAGTACGGGAGTTGGCAGCGTGGATTGAATCGAATATCTTGCTACAACTGGGGTCTGCGCCCTTTGACAAGCAAGATGAGACGCTCGTTCCCGAAGCAGGTTCGTGTGCCAACTGCCCGAAGCGAACCGGATTCAACAAGCTGCTCTTTCCCGACGTGCGTAAGGATTCCTGCACTTCGCCCGACTGTTTCCGGGCCAAGATTGATGCTTCCGTGAAAAAGGCTCTGGAAACCAAGCCGCAGCTAATACAGATTTCGGCGGCGTGGAATTCCCGCGAAGGCGCTCCCTTGGGACGGAATCAGTACGTGGAGTTGGAGATCAAGAAGCCGAAGACAAATGGCACGGGCACGAAGCTATCCGCTAACCAGAAGCCATGCGAGAGGATGGCTGAGGCCATCGTCATGGACGGCGGTAAGCGCGGCCAGGTCGTCAAGGTGTGTGCCGATCCAGCCTGCCGTGTCCACCACCCCAACACGCCGTCTCCGCAGCAAGTCGAGCGGGAGCGAGCAGAGGAACGGAAACGCATCGAAAAGGAGAAACTGGCGATTACGACTCGCCATCGCGTCTTGGCTACGATCCTCCTACGCGTATCGGCTCCGTTAAAAAAGGCTGACTTGCTGGCGGTCGCTCACTATCTGATCGCCCATCTCTCCTACAGCCAAGTCCCGGCTCTGGCGAAGCGACACAAGGTAGAGGCGAAGAAAGACTCCGCATCCGCGCAGGAGCTTCTGGCCAAGCAAGTGGGCACCTACGACGAGGCCGAACTCTGCAAGCTGCTTCTCGAAATCAGCCTGCTGGATTCGGCTTATCAGCGATCCACCTCAAGCCGCGACGACGTTCTCATGGACGCCTCCAAGCGCTACCGCGTAGATGCTGAGAAACTGCAAAAGACCGTGGCAGCGGAACTGGCTGCGAAACGAGATAAAAAGACAAACGCCAAAGCAAAACCGAAGAGCCGCAAGGCGGCAGCATAGCTCGGTCGTCTTAGATTTCTGGCGGAGTGCTAGTTTGCACTCCGCCGTTTTTATTGGATCGGCGTCCGGCGGTGCGGTGTCAACGGCCTACAACTCCGACCGTTGATGCTTCTCTTCTTGAACGCGCAAAGGTGAACGGATATTGGCTGCCCAGGGGTTTAGTTTCTCACTTGTAACGCGAAACGCCCTCTAGCATCCAGACATTATCGTGCTGCTGCTTTCAACGATTATCGTTTCAAACTCTCGGACCCAAGATCAGAAACGACTCTGGAACTAATTTGCACACATTCTGGGGCCTTGAGGGACATTTGCTGAAGAGAAAAATGAACTCTTCAGCAATCGATGTTTGTCGTCAAGCGTTAATAACGCGCCACTATAATTTTGATATCCCAAGAACATAAGCGATTGGCATTCCGTAGCGTCAGGAGCCAGCGTGCCGGACTCACAGGCACTTGGGTGATCTAGTCCGAACGCATGCCCGAGTTCATGGCCGAGTCCACCAATCCAGCGACAAAGAGGTTCGGACGAAAGGCCCAGGAGTCCCATCACATCGTTGCGTGAAAGAACAGCGACGCCATTGGTGCCGCCTTGGACCTGATCGCCATCTGGTGTGGCGTCCACATAAAAAACCCAGATGTGAACCGGGTCGTCGAAGCTTCCACCAGTTTTGGCAAACCCATCTGAAGTTACATTATTCCAAAACCAGGCGGTTCGATCATCGCCGCTCTTATTGTTTGTATACCAGGCAGCCGGATGTTCGGTGACGATGGTGTCGACAATAGGATTAGCAAGAGCGAAAGTTATGCCAGACATTTGCACTGCATACCAACTCTGGAGATTCCTGATTGCGCTAGCAGCAATTTGTGGGAATGTCGGGCGCGGAGGAACATCAGAGGGGACTAGGTAAATTAGGCGCACGTCAAGTGTAGTATTCGGCTGGGTGAGAGCTGAGACTGTGGTCTTAGAGTGCATCGCCAAGTGCTGTAACGCTCGCTCGTCGTGCGGCTTCACTTTCGGCGCCTTCTCTTGACCGGAGCCTAAGACGCAACTCCAAACCACGAGAACAGAAATTACCGCCCCACCTATCCTTGCTGGACATCTTCGAGACAGTGACATTTGTTTTTTCGCCTTACGAGGACAAACAATCAAAGAGCGACATCGACATCGTCCCCTCCAGCATTCTCAGCCGCGATCCAGCTGTAACAACATCTACGATTATTGGTGAGCGCTGGTTTCTCGATAAAGCCAAAGCTGCACTGAAGCCACCCGCATTGGAGGTTTCCTCCTGACGCCCAATACTTGCAATCCGCCCAGGGCCTTTATGGTCGCTGCCTTCCGGCCATGCATGCAACTATGGAGTAGCCGGATCATCATCGAAGTGAAGTCCAAGAGGCTCGCCAACACCCGTCACATTGTCGTAACCCACTAAAGCTTCATTGCCCCCAGCAGGATCTCCCCCGACAACATCACGGATTCTCTGTTTAGTCGATATGGCAGGACGATTACCATAGATGGAGATTGACTCCGATGTCCCCGATGTGCGCAGATGATGTGAAATATTCGCCATTGCGGCGACCATCGGGGATGCAAGGCTGGTGCCTCCGATGACTTGCCACCCTGCCTGCTGCCCGCCACATACTGTCGTTAGCCAAACCGCTACACCACTTTGGGGGTCGGCATCAGCCGAGATATCTGGAACATTTCGATTAGCGCCATGCAGGTTCTCAACTCCGTTTTGGAAACTCGGTTTCGTTTCAAATCTACTGATCCCACCTCCGCTTCCTGACCAACCTGTGATCGAAACCAACTGACCTGTATTATCTCTTGTAAAACTTGTACCCCCAACAGCAACAACCCTTGGCGACGCGGAAGGGTAAATCACTACTCCACCCTTGTCACCACTCGACGCGAAGTAAATAGGACCGTCCGGGAAATAGCGATCATAAGTTGTTTCTGAATCCCACTCGTCAGTTCCCCAACTCATCGAAATTTGCCCGCGTCCTTGGCCTAAGGTCCCGATGTAGCTTACGGCAGTCTGAACAGCGGCAAACAGATCGTCGAGCGCATCACTTTTTGCCTCCACCAAGACGAGCTTTGCAAACGGAGCTATTGCGTGCGTCCATTGGAGATCCAGTGCGGCTTCACCACCCCAGCCGCATGTCACAACGGGAGAATCGGCAGGAGCAGGATGCGCGCTGTTGTCTATTATTAGGCAACCCTCCGTGGGGTGATCATGATTTGTGTGGCACTCTGGGAGGCCAAACTTTGCTGAAAACCGATTTAGATCGGCCTCAGCATTCAGATAATCAAAAGCGTCAATGATGACGATTATCCCAGACCCGCCTTGAGTTCCCTTCCGGCCCTGACAAGTTCCGGTTAGCCCGTGACTCCGCCGGAACCCAGACCGGCCAGACCCGAATCGTGAGTTGTGATCGCCTGGTTTCGACAACTATCTATGCTATTTGGGGTCTGCCAATAAACGAGTTGTACACGTCAGGCCCTTGCCACCCATTGATCCGATATCCGTCCGAGGCAAATCTTAGCGTGATTTTTCGGTCCAAAGTTGAGTAATCCGCTGCGCTTTAATCGTATACAGGATATATGTTGGCTCTTCCCATGACATTGAATACGACAGCCGAAACCGAAACGGCAAAGATTGCGCGGGGCTTACGTGAGAGGGATAGCGAGCTTCTTGCAGACCTGGTGGAGCGCTATCAGCATCGACTGGTGCGCTACCTGCTCTACCTCACCGGGAGGCGAGAGTATGCTGAGGACCTTGCGCAGGAGACCTGGGTTCGCGTGCTGCAACGGGGCAGCCAGTACAACGGGCGGCAGCGGTTTGATCCATGGCTATTCGCGATCGCCCGCAATTTGGCAATAGATTACCTCCGGAAAAAACGAAAAGTGGTACAGACAGCTTCCTTGCCAGATGATCGCGATGCAATGCTGCAGTTATCCTCCTCCGGCCCTTCCCCATTCGAAGCTGCGGCTCGAAGCGAAGACGCAATGAGTCTGGCCGGCCGGCTGCAGATTCTGTCACCGCTGTATCGCGAGGCTTTGCTGCTGAGGTTTCAAGAAGACCTGTCTCTTGTGGAGATCGCTCAGGTCTTGGGTGCCCCTGTGACAACGGTGACGTCCAGAATCTATCGCGGTCTTGCAGCACTGAGATCCGCATTTGAGGAAGGGGGTGATTCGCATGGAGAGTGACAAGAGATTTCGCGAACTTATCGACAGGTCTTTTGTAGAAGAGGTTTCAGAGGGCGAAAGACAGCTCATCCGTGACCACATCCGCGACTGTGATGGCTGCAAGCGCTACGTCGAGCTAACTGCGCGTACGATTCGGGGGTTGCGGGAATTCACTTTTGTGAGTGGACCAGATTCGAATGCCCAGGTCCGTGAGATTCTTGCGCATCACACCGGGAGAATGCGACAGCACAACGTGCAATTCAAGATCTGGGCTGCATTTGCTGTAGCGCTCTCGATGTCAATTGTGGGATCGGCACTTGTCTACCAGGTGGCCAAGCTCCTGACGGTCCCAATGCATTTCGACACTGCTCAAGTCCAGGCAGGCGTGCTCGTCTTTTGGCTGCTGCCATCTTTTTGCTCGGCCTTACGTCTGCTCGCGGCGCCTGGTGAGAATAGAGGTATTGCATGACACAGCAATCGGCGGTGCTTTTGATAGCGTTCTTGGCCGGGCTTGTAGTTGCGGCTGTCTTGTTGGGAACCGCAAGACGGAATGTTCTACCCAGGTCTG
>Ga0316363_10001491_pt1 | contig 20415 bp, 19 predicted proteins | sample Sb_taG_3_FD_200459 | JGI IMG/M metagenome (GOLD analysis project Ga0316363, IMG submission 200459) | Peat soil microbial communities from Weissenstadt, Germany - Sb_50d_a_PC metaG (v2) (version 2) | ecosystem: Environmental > Terrestrial > Soil > Wetlands > Peat | place: Germany: Weissenstadt...
AACCCTTAATGGTCTGGTCTGTATTGATGCTCGCCGCGGGAGTCTGTGCAAACGCCAGCGCGACCAGCAGGGCCGGTACAACGATCAACAGGAATGCTCTCTTCATGGAATCCTCCGAGGATTCTCGCCTTGCGGCGGTCTGAAATTTCGCTTGGGATTTGTTCTGCTTCCGATTCTGATGTCGAGTCCCCGCGGCTTTCGGGCTCCGGCCTGAGAACTTGGAGCATCCAGGTGAAACCACACGATCTTATTCGGTAAGAATCTGGCCGTCTGTTCCAAACCGCTCACATTTGAAAGAGAGGCGAAGAAGCGTCGATCAGAATCTTCCCGGTCGGGGTCGTCGGCTGGTCGGAACCTGGCCCGCTAACCCTGAATCTGGTCCGTTGTTGGTTTAGTCGCTTGTTGGTTTAATCGCTGGTCGAGGCGGAGTGCAGGCGCAGGGGCAGCACCGAAGCGTAGTTCTGGAAATCCCGATCGGTGGTGAGAATGGCCCAGCCGCGACGGTGGGCGGCGGCGCAGATCAGGAAATCGACGGCCGATCCGGCAATGCCACGGCTACGGCATTGGTTGCTCATGCGGGCAGCGTCCTCGTAATCCTCTGCTTCGAGCGATGGCTCGCGAAAGGCTCGTAAATAGTCGCGGATCTTCTTGAATTGAGCTTCCTCGCGGATCCCGGAGAGTAACTCCTGGCGGATCGGTCCAACCATCTGCGCGCGTCCCTCGCGAATCAATTCGGCCAGGGCGTTGGCTAGACCCTGTTGTGATCCGCCGAGATGCTCGGGGCGCCGCCGCAGCGCCAGCGACCAGACCGGGGTATCCACGAGCACCATCATGGCCGCGATTGGCCACCCGTACGACGTGAACTCCGCCGTCGTTCCGCCTTGTAGTCGTAGGCGGGATCGAAAGTAACGGTGCCAAAGGCATCCAGTATCCTCATCTGCTTGCGCCGTCGGACGTACTCATCCAGAGCGGCGTTTACCGCTTCTTTCTTGGTCTTGTGCTTGCCGGCCCGCCGGGCTTCTTCGATCAGGCGGTCGTCCAATGCGAGGTTGGTTGGCATGTGTACATCATTACACATCTTAATGTGTGAGTCAATGGCCCAAAACCGTCGCAGGCTGCGAGCCGTGCCGGTGCCACTTTTGGAGGCCGAGATGCGCTCGGCTTGGACCCTTCGACTTCGCTCAGGGCAGGCGGGCGAGGACGCCCGTCCCCACACGAGCATCTCCACACGAGCCTAGCCGCAGCCTGCTAGAATTTCGGCGATGCCCAAACCTTCCGCTACCGCTCGCGCCCGCAAAATTAAACTCATTCTTTTCGACGTCGACGGCGTTCTCACCGACGGCAAAATCTGGATCTTCCCCGCGCCTTCTGGAGGCCAGCAATCCGGAGCTCAGCAAAGCGCCCTCGAACGGCCCGCTCAGCATGGCGGACAGGGTGGCTTCGGGCTCCAGAGCACCAGCCTGATCGAGGCCAAGGGTTTCCATGCCCACGACGGCACCGCCATTATGCTGGCCCGTCTGGCGGGAATCAAGACCGGCATCATCACCAAACGCATCTCCGAAACCGTTGCCCTGCGGGCACGTGATCTGAAGATTGACCACGTATACCAGGGCATTCAGGACAAGGCGTCGGTGTTTGCGCGGATTCTGGAAGAAGACGGAATCACCGCCGCCGAGGCCGCCTTCGTTGGCGATGACGTGATCGATCTGCCGGCGATGCGCATGTGCGGCCTGGCGATCGCGGTGAAGAACGCGCGCCCCGAGGTCAAAGCCGAAGCCCACTGGGCTACGTCCCACGCCGGTGGAGACGGCGCTGCCCGCGACGCGGTCGAGTACATCCTGAAAGCGCAGGGCAAATGGAAGCAGGCGGTGGAGGAATATATTTCAGAAAGAAGCTAAAAGCCAAAAGCTCAATCTGAAGGACGACGGCTGAAGCCTGACGGCTGAAGGCTGACGGCTGAATCACCCACCGGTTGCTTGCTTGGGGCGTGCTCGGGTCAGCAACCGGTGGGTGTTTTTCTCCCTACTCACCCTGTTGTTTTCAGGAGCATAACTCTGGAAACCCAGCTTCTCCGGGAAAGTTTCGGAGGTTCTCCAATTTTCCCGCTTTTTCTAACTCATTTCCTGCCAGCAAGTTATCGGCATCTAATCGGGGATGGCCGTGGTCTTCGCCGCCATCAGTTCCGCGAAGCGGGGATCTTTGCGCAGGGTGCTGAACTCGTCGTCCTTGTATACGTTCTTGATGTCCTTGTAACCCTCTTCCATCGCTTTCTTCAGATAGTGCAACGAGCGCTCTGGCGAGCCGGTCTTGGCATACAGCTTGGCGATGACGTAATCGTAGTGGGCCCGGTCTTCAGGAGAAGAAAGCTGGGCCAGAACTCCGGCGCGCGAGGTTCGCTCGAAGATTTCGGGATCAAGCTCCATCGCCTTGGAATAGCTTTGTATGGCTTTGTCGAACTGTTTCTTGCCGAAATAAGCCGCGCCCACGTTGCTGTAGTAGGAGGCTGCGTCGCCCTTCAACGAGATCGCTTTCTCATAGTGCTTGATGGCTGCGTTGTAGCTGTGCGCCTGGTAATAAACGACGCCGAGATTGTTGTAAGCGTCGGCATGTTTACGATCGGCCCGGATGGCGCGTTCGAAACTCTTTTTGGCTTCCTTGTAGCGCTGCAGCATGAGTTGGCAGATCCCGATTTTGTTGAACACCGACGCGTTTCCCGGCGCGCCTTTCAGGGCGGCTTGGTAGAAGTCCACCGCGTCGAGATAGTTCTTGTCCGTGCGCAGTTCGTCGCCACGTTGTTCGAGTTCCGCGGGCGATGCCCCGGGAGCGGGCGGTTCGACGCGATGCAGCGGCGGAGGACCGACTTCCAACTGCTCGGAATTCTGAGCCTGCAAGGGGAGAACGAGAAGTGCAGCAAGAAGTGCAGCAAAGAGAAGCGATACGGAGCTGATGCGCATCCAGGAAAGCATATCCACCCCCGGCCGAACCTACAAAACTTCAGAGTTTAATACCATTTCAGCGTACTAAGTCACGTCCCTTGCAAGTTTGAGGCCGGTCGTTCTAGTATTGCGGCGCTATTGCGGTGGCGTATTGCTGTTACTCTTAGACGGCGCGGGCGTGTTTTTGTCATCCTTGTTGGGGGAGCTGCTGTCTCCCTTGAACGCGCCAACGATCTTGCCGAAGAAGCCTTTCTTTTTCTTCTTGCTCTCTTCCTCTGATTGGACACCGGCGGCCGCCTGCGTGTTCCCGCTCGCGGTGCCCGGAGGCAGCGCCTTCTCGGAATTTCCGCCGAACATGCGGGAGAAGAACCCCTGCACACCGCCGCTCTGGTCGCAGGTATCGTGAGGCTCGGTGCCGGCCACGAAGGCAATCGTGTAATCGTCGGGACAGGAGGGCGTCGCCAGGCGGTTGGTGATTTTGTCGAGCTGCACATCGACCACGCCTGCCGGTTGGGTGAAAAGCTTCACGTCCGAATACTGGGGCAGCGTAACCGCTTTCTTCATGAACTCGGCCCAAATGGGGGCCGCAGTCTGCGCCCCGCTCAGGTGAAGGTCGCTGTAATCGTCGTATCCCACCCAGACGATGCACAGTAGATTGCTGGTGTATCCGGCGAACCAGCCGTCGTGCGAACTCCCGGTCTTACCTGCCGCCGGGGCGGTGAATCCGCGGGAGCGCACCCCTGCGGCGGTGCCGAAATTCATGACTCCTTCCAGCATGTTGGTCATGACGAAGGCGATGCGGGGATCGAGAACCTGATTTTTTTCGGTGCCGAAGTTGATGATGATGTCGCCTTTGGAGTTGCGCACCGAATTTACGAAGACGGGTGAAAGCCGCACGCCCCCGTTGGCAAAACTTGTGTAGGCGGCCGTCATGTCGACAGGGGTGGCGTCGTAGGCGCCCAGTGCCATCGCCGGCGTGGCTTTCACCGAGGCGATTCCAGCGGACCTGGCCAGATCCGCCACTTTGTCGTAGCCCACTTCTTCCGCCACTTTGACGGTCGCGTTGTTGAGCGAAAGCGCCAGCGCATAACGCAGCGTGACGTCGCCGTGGTACTCCTCTTTGTAGTTGCGCGGCTCATAGATCTGGTCGCCGTAAGAGAACGTCGAAGGCTGATCGGCAACCATAGACGCCGGAGTGATCACCATCGTCGAGCCGTCGAGCGCGGTATTCATGGCGGCCGCGTACACAAACGGTTTGAAGACGGAGCCGGTGGGACGCTTGGCGAGCGCGTGGTTCAGCTGGCTCGTTCCGTAGTTTCGTCCGCCGACCAGAGCCTTGATTTCGCCGGTGTGAGGGTCCATGGCGACCAGCGCCACCTGCGCCTGGGGGCCGGGCGTGACGGTGGCTTCAAACTTGTTCTTTCCGACCTTGGTCATGTGGGTACGCATTTTCGTGACCTGATCGTCCACCAACTTGATGCCGGTTTCCACTGCTTGCGCGGCCGCCCGTTGCAATCCCGGATCGAGCGTCGTATAGATGCGGTACTCCTGTTCGTTGACCTCGTGCTCGTTCAGATTGCTGACGATGGTGTCGCGAACCATATCCACGAAGTAGGGCGCATCGCTGGCCTCAACGTTCGGCGGTGCCAGTTTGAGCGGCATGGCCTTGGCTTTATCGCCTTGCTCGCGCGTGATGGCGTTGGTTTCGACCATGGACTCGATCACGACATTGCGCCGTTCCAGAGCGCGCTCGGGATGGCGATAGGGCGAAAGATAGCTGGGCGCCTGGATCAATCCGGCGAGCAGCGCGGCTTCGGGCAAGGTGATGTCTTTAAGATCCTTGTTGAAATAGGAGCGCGACCCTTCGGCCAGTCCCGAGATGGTGAACGACCCGCGCTGTCCCAGATCGACGCGGTTGGCGTAGAACTCGAAAATCTGCTGCTTGGAAAATTTCTGTTCCAGCTCCACTGCGATCAGCATTTCAATCAGCTTGCGCTTGAAGGTTTTCTCCGGGCTCAGAAAGAAGGCCCGCGAGAGCTGCATGGTGATCGTCGAACCGCCCTGCTGATGGCGCTGATGGGTGAAGTCGATCCAGGCGGCTTCAACCAGCCGCATGAAATTGACTCCGCCGTGCTGGAAGAAGCGGCGGTCTTCGATGGCCGTGACCGCTTCCACCATGACCTTGGGAATGTCGTCGTACTTCACCAGTTGCCGCTTGGAGCGTTGCTCGGCGTCGAACAGCGAAGCCAGCATCTGGGGCTCGAGTTCATAAGCCGCCAGGTCTCCGGAGACGCGGCTGGTGATGGCCGAAACCGAGCCCCCGGCGACGGTGACGGTGGCCGCTTCGGGACTGTGGTAAGACTCGGGTCCGGGCGAAATTTCAATCGAGCCGCCATGCACACGATAGCTGCCCAGCGGAGTTTCTCCCGCCTTTTCGGAATAGCCGGCATGACGCAGATCCGCCGCAATTTCAGGGAGGGTCAACTTCGATCCGACCTTCACCACCTGCGGAGCAGCGAAAATCTTGGCCGAAGTAGCGAACGCCGGACCGCGGAAGCGCTGCTCGATGATGCGGTCGTACTTTACATACCAGTAGGCAAAAACGCCGACCACCACGAGCGATGCCGAGAGAAAACCGAGCAGGGCAATCCGCACGATGGGATCGCGGGCGAGCCAGCGGCTTTTCCAGCGGCTTTTTCCTCGCTGGCCGCGGCGTCGAACTACCGGGATTTTCAGCTTAATGGCCATGGAGATAGCTGAGCATCTTCCCCAAGGGCAATTCTCGGTCCGAACGGATTTTGGGGCTAAGGTGCGTTTGTGATTGATTCTAAATCACAAGGCAACCGCCACAACCATTTGGATGCGTATCAAAGGATGGACGGGGTGTAGCGGCATGGACTCAATGGTGCGGCAGCCGGTGAAGAAGTGAGAACTGGGTCGTCCCTCCGCGACTTCATTGATGTTTCGCATCCGACCCCGCGCTGAAGCGCGGGGCTAAGCTGGCTCGCTCCTCCGGGGCTGGAGTCTAAGGGCGAAAAGCGAAGAGCCAAAAGCTAAGAGCTGACGGCTGACGGCTGACAGCTAAACTAAAACACGCCTTTGTTCTTCGACGACGGATGGAATTCGAGGGTTGTCGAGTACCCGGGCAGTTCGAGCGGAACGCTGTACTCGGCTTCGATGTAAAGACTGCCATTGCCGAACGTGCCCGCCCGCGAAACATGCACCTGCTTGGGCGTCAGCGCAATATCGTAGTTGCGGGCCTGCTTGATGATGGTCTCGCGAATGTCGTCTTCCGTACGCGTGCTGTAGGTTGCCTGCAGCGCTTCGGTCTTGATCGAATCTTCGAGCTCATAATTCGAGAAGAACGGCGGGATGATCTTGATGCCCGTAAAGACCAACGCCGCGAAGATACCCACGCCGAAGACCAATTTCAGAGATGCCATAAGAAACCATCGCCAAGTCGCTGGTTGCGAAGTTCCAATCGCGAGCTTTCCGTCATGCGCTAAGGGCGGTTCCGCCGGCTAGGAGCGGCCGGGACCAGTCGTTACGGAAGTCCTTGGCGCAGTTTTTGGAAATACGCGGTTATGGCAGAAATTTTAACGTCCTCCCGCTCGAGAGTCGAGCGCCGAACGACTTCAACAGTATCTTCGGTAACCTTCTTTCCCACGTTGATACGAAAGGGGATACCCACCAGGTCGGCGTCCTTGAACTTCACCCCTGGCCGTTCGTCTCTATCGTCCAGTAACACGTCGAACCCGGCCGCCTCCAGTTGCCGCGTGATGTCCTCGGAGGCGCTGCGGACCGCCTCGTCTTTGGAGTTGGTTGCCACCACCACCACCTCAAACGGCGCGATCGAAGGCGGCAGCCAGAAGCCGTTCTCGTCGTTGGACTGCTCGACGGCGGCGGTCAGGATGCGCTCGATTCCGATCCCGTAGCTCCCCATGATTGGCGCCACCTCCTTGCCATTGCGGTCAAGCACACGCGCCCCCATGGATTCGGAATACTTGTAGCCCAGCTTGAAGATGTGTCCGATCTCGACGGCGGTGTCGATGCGCAGGGGGGCGCCGCAATTCGGGCAATCTTCGCCGGCGGTCACCGCACGGAAATCCCCGCTTTTTGGCTGCACGATGTCGACGTCGTCTGTGCGGACGCCGGCAGTCTTTCCCACTGAGTCATCCCCCTTGGCAAACTCACCCCACATACCCGTGCCGTTCCCAAAAAGGGAGACATTGCGCTTGTGGTAGTCAGTTTTGTTCGCACCCGCGACCAAGTTGGTCCTGCCCAGCAGGGCGTTGTCAAAATAGATCTGCACGCGGCTCCCACGAAGCCTTTTCCCGGGCAAGCCGATCTCCGGACCAATAGACCCAGGCAGGCAGCCAAAGACCTCTGGGATTTCGTCCGCTCTCATCGGCCGCAATTCGCCGGCTGAGAACATCGAGCCGAACTTGGTTTCGTTCAAAGTGTGATCGCCGCGCAAGAACACAACCACCGGCGTTTCCAGCGAGCCATCTGAGGCCTTGTAGGTCACGACGAAGGCTAAGGCTTTCACCGTTTGCGTCGGCGAAACATGCAGAAATGCGGCCACTTCATCGATGGTCTTCACGCCCGGTGTGTGCACCAGCTCTTCCTGACTGCCGCCAGTTGAAGGAAGGTCTTCGACCGGAGCAAGCCGCGAAGTCGCCTTCTCCATATTCGCCGCGTAATTGCATTTCTCGCAGCTCACGACCTGGTCCTCGCCCGCCGGAGTCCGCACCATGAATTCCTGCGACTGCGATCCGCCCATAGCGCCCGAGTGCGCATCGATGACCATATACTTCAGGCCGCAGCGGTCGAAGATGCGGCAGTAGGTGTCGTGATGCTTGGCGTAGGAGACGTCGAGTCCGGCGGCATCGATGTCGAACGAGTACGCGTCTTTCATGATGAACTGACGCACCCGCAGCAGGCCCGACTTGGGACGGGGCTCGTCGCGGAATTTGGTCTGAATCTGATACCAGATCTGCGGCAGTTGCTTGTAGCTGCGCAGCTCCTTGCGCGCGATGTCGGTCATGATTTCTTCGTGGGTAAAGCCCAGACACAGATCGGCGCCCTTGCGATCCTTAAGGCGAAACATGTTTTCGCCCATAGCCGCCCAGCGTCCGCTCGCCTCCCAAACTTCGCGCGGATTCAGCGCCGGCAAGTAGAACTCCTGCCCGATCTTGTCCATCTCCTGGCGGACGATGCCCATGATCTTCTGGGTAGTGCGGTTGCCCAGGAACAGGAACGAGTAGATGCCGGCGCCCAGTTGACGAATGTATCCAGCGCGGACCAACAGCTTGTGGCTAGCGACCTCGGCATCAGCCGGAGCCTCGCGAAGAGTAGGAATAAAAAGTTGCGACCAGCGGTGCATGGTTATGTTTTCCAATCGGTGGAGAATCTTCGATTGTAAACGATCACGTAGGGACAGCCGCCCTCGGCTGTCCAGTCGCCCGAAGGGCGACAGTCCCTCGGCCGAGGCCAGCTTTGGTTTGACCGGGTTCCGCTAGCGCGATAGTATCGCTTCCATGGCCAAAGCCCGATACCGCTACAACATCATGCTCCGGCCCGAACCGGAGGGGGGCTACACGGCGCTCGTTCCGGCTCTGCCGGGGTGTGTTACTTACGGCCGCACGTTGGAAGAGGCCCGAGAGATGGCCAAGGACGCGATCTCCGGCTATATCGCCAGCTTGCGCAAGCACAAAGATCCTATTCCCACCGACGACAATACCCTGGTAGCCTCGCTCGACCTGGAGTATGCCGAAGCTACCCGCCGTTAAGCCGCGTCAGATCATCCGGTTTCTGGAAAAGAACGGTTTCATCTTGGATCACACATCCGGCAGTCACTTCGTTTTTTATAATTCTGTTTCCCGCCGCCGCGCCCTGGTGCCTCAGCACAATCGCGACATGCCAAAAGGAACTCTGATGTCGTTGCTGCGGGAGGCAGGATTCACGCGGGAAGAGTTGATCGACTTTCTCGCGGGGAAGTGACTGGAGTGCCGCCCACGCTGGCGGGCTTTGCCCGCCTGGACAGCCGAGGGCGGCTGTCCCTGCGTGGGATTGAAGAACTACGCCGCCAGGCGCTTCAGGATTTCCTTGCCCAGTTTTTGCGCCTCGCCGAAAGATTTCTGGTATTCGACGAAGATGCGGTTCAGCTCCAGCGACTGGTCGGCGGTGAGCTTGTGGCGCAGCATCATGTCGCGCACGTGGACGGGATTGGGCAGGGTCGCGTCTTCGGTCAGTTCTTCAAGGGCGGTCGCGGGATTGTAGTGGTACATCGTTACATTCTATCGCCGTGCGCGGAATTTCTCAGCCTTCGCTGGTCAGTCGTCAGCTGGGTCAGTCGTCAGTGGCCAGTGGCCTTCTTGGCGGCTAATTTCTGCAAACGAAGATTCAGGCTCTTTTGGTGATTGACCCGCTCGAGAACCGTTTCTACCGTGACCGCGAGCCGATCGGAGCTCTTGTCGAGCTCCAGAGTGGACTTCTCGAAGTACGCGGCCGCGCCTTCATGGAGAAGTTTTTCTTCGTTCTTCTGCGACAGGCTGGTCAGCACGATCACCGGAATGTCCGTGGTGGCGGGATTGCCTTTTAGAGCTTTTAGAACGTCGGGGCCGCTGATCTTGGGCAGCATCATGTCGAGCAGGATGATGTCGGGCAGTTTGTCATTGGCGACCTGCAAGGCTTCCTCGCCGTCGGCAGCGGTGCTGACCTGGAAACCGGCTCGGGACAAAGCGCGTTCATTGGCCATGCGGAGAAACTTGCTGTCCTCGACCAGCAGCACTTTGGAGTTCGAAGCAGCCACAAGTAACCCTCGTGTGGGTTCATCGGCACGTGCGGCAGAAAACTTGAGTGGCGACAGTGTTCGATGCCCGGCCCCTAAAGGGGCGTCTCATTTGAGGCAGCTGTGGTATCGCTAAAGCGATACCCTGATACAAAACATGAGGGCGGCTTGCGCCGCCCCCTGAAGACTGAGAACAAACTGAGAGCTGAGAACTGACAGCTGAGAGCTGAGAACTGACAGCTGAGAGCTGCTTTACGTTCCTTCCGACCAGCTGGCCAGGTATTCTTCCTGCTCCGAGGTTAAGCGGTCGATCTTAATGCCGAGCGATTCCAGCTTGAGCTTGGCCACGCGTTTGTCGAGTTCCACCGGAACCGGGTAAACCTTTTTTTCTAACGACGCGTAGTTCTTCACCATGTACTCCAAGGAAAACGCCTGGTCGGCAAAACTCATATCCATCACCGAAGCCGGATGCCCTTCGGCGGCGGACAGGTTGATGAGGCGGCCTTCGCCGAGCAGGTTGATGCGGCGGCCGTCTCTCAGCGAGTACTCGTCGACGAAGGTGCGCGTGGTGCGCTTGGAGGACGACAGCTTTTCGAGCGCGGGAATGTCGATTTCGACGTTGAAGTGGCCCGAGTTCGAAATGATGGCGCCGTCCTTCATAAGTTCGAAGTGCTGCTTGGCGAGCACGTTCTTGTTGCCGGTGACGGTACAGAAAACGTCGCCGAGTTTGGCGGCCTCGTCCATGCTCATCACGCGGAAGCCGTCCATGACCGCTTCGAGCGCTTTGGTCGGATCAATTTCGGTGACAATGACTTCCGCTCCCGTGCCGCGCGCGCGCGAAGCGAGGCCCCGTCCACACCAGCCGTAACCGGCGACCACGAACTTCGACCCCGCGAGCAGGAAATTCGTGGCGCGGATGATGCCGTCAATCGTCGATTGCCCGGTGCCGTAGCGATTGTCGAACAGATGCTTGGTGTCGGCGTCGTTGACAGCGACGATGGGATAGCGCAGCACGCCTTCCTTGGCCATCGCACGCAGGCGAATCACACCGGTGGTCGTTTCCTCGGTCCCGCCAATCACGTTCGCCAATTCAGCCTTGCGCTTGGTATGGAGCACCGTGACCAGGTCGGCGCCATCGTCCATGGTGATCTGCGGCTTGTGATCGACCGCCGCCATAATGTGCGCGTAGTAGGAGTCGCTGTCCTCGCCTTTGATGGCGAAGACGGGAACGCTGTAGTCGCGGACCAGACTGGCGGCTACGTCATCCTGCGTGGAGAGTGGGTTGGAAGCGCACAGTGCCACGTCGGCGCCGCCGTCGCGCAGCGCGATCATTAAATTTGCGGTCTCGGCCGTCACGTGCAGGCAGGCCGAAACGCGGATGCCCTTGAGCGGCTGGTTCTTGATGAATTCCTTGCGGATGATCTGCAGCACCTTCATCGACTGGTTCGCCCACTCGATGCGTTTCTTGCCCAGATCGGCCAGTTCAAATCCCTTAACGTCGTTGCTAATCGATGATGTAGCCATTTCTCTCCCTATCCCCGGATGATGACGCGATGAAGAAGGCTGCTAGCTTCTGGCTCCTAGCTGTTAGCTAGAAGCCAGAAGCTAAGAGCTAGAAGCGGTTTCTCTATTTTCTTGCTCCGACCGGTTCCCGCTTCAAGCCGGCATCAGACGCCAGTTTGGCGGCCTTGTCGGTCGCTTCCCAGGTGAAGTCGGCGTCGCTGCGGCCGAAGTGTCCGTAGGCGGCTGTCTTGCGGTAAATCGGGCGGCGCAAGTTTAGCGACTCTATGATCTCGCGCGGCTTGAGCTTGAAGTTGGCGCGCACCAGATTCGGAATCAGCTTCGCATCAATCTTCTCGGTTCCGAAAGTATCCACAAGGACGCTGATGGGATCGGCAACACCGATGGCATAGGCGAGCTGCACTTCGCAGCGGTCGGCTAGGCCGGCGGCTACGATGTTCTTCGCGATATGGCGCGCCATGTAGGCGGCCGAGCGATCCACCTTGGTCGGATCCTTGCCGCTGAAGCACCCGCCACCGTGACGTCCCATGCCGCCGTAAGTGTCCACGATAATCTTGCGTCCGGTCAGTCCGGTGTCGCCCATGGGGCCGCCGATGACGAAGCGTCCAGTGGGATTGATGTGGTACTTGGTGTCCTCATCGAGCAGGTTGGCTGGAATTACGGCCTGGATGACGTACTTCAAAATGTCGGAGCGCAGCTCGTCGTTGCCGACACTTTCGGAATGCTGAGCGGAGACGACTACGGCATCGACCCGCTTCACTTTGCCGGGCGCGTCGTATTCGACCGTGACCTGTGATTTTCCATCGGGCCGCAGGTAGGGGCAGGTGCCATTTTTGCGAACTTCGGCAAGCTTCAAGCAGAGCTTGTGGGCGAGTGAAATCGGAAGAGGCATCAGTTCGGGGGTCTCGTTGCAGGCGAAGCCGAACATCATGCCCTGGTCGCCGGCGCCGCCGGTATCCACGCCCATGGCGATATCGCCGGACTGCTTGTTGATGCTGGAAATTACGGCGCAGGTGTTCGAGTCGAAACCGTAGACGGCGTTGTCGTAGCCGATGGACTGCACCACGCCGCGGACGAGATTTTGAAAATCTACGTAGGCTTTGGTGGTGATCTCGCCGGCGATCACGACCAGTCCGGTGCAGGTCAGGGTTTCACAGGCGACGCGGCTGGTCGGATCTTCGCGGAGGCAGGCGTCGAGAATGGCATCGGAAATCTGGTCGGCGATCTTATCCGGATGTCCCTCGGTTACCGATTCCGAGGTAAACAGAAAACGATTGGTTGCTGGCAAGCTGGTATCTCCTTCAAGGTAACTTCGATCCTTCACGTCCGATTAGGGAGGCTTACGGAGCCAAGGGCTCTTGACCAAGTTTGGCCTAATCTTGGCTTGGCTTAGTCTTCATCATACCGGGGTTTGGTTTAATCTTCATCAAAACGGTACCAGAGATGACCTCCTAAGCGCAATGGAATTGGCCGGGGCCGGAGGGAGCTGACTTTGAGTGGGAAGCCAGTTGGCAGTGAACGGTGGAAGGTGGGCGGTAAGCGGAAGAAAAGAAAGAGACAAAGTTAAGGCGTCGAAGGCGGTGCCGGGGCAGTCGGTACCATTCCGCCAGGGCCAAACGTCACTGTTTTGACCTCGCCGGACGTTCCCCCAGTGTCGAGCTTTTTTCCGTTGAAGCGAAAGTCGATGCCACCGGAGTTCCCGGTCTTGACGATGATTTCTTTCCGGCCTCGGACCGTACGCTCGTCGCCGGCAGCCAAAAGTTCGGACGGGACAGTGTTGCCGTCGGCGGTGATCGAGACCCAGGATTCTTCGCGGGCATGAATGACGACCGTAAACTCGCCGGGAGTTGCGGCGGGGGCGGCAGCGGTTAAGTCCTGAGGCGTTTTGGGGGCGACGGAGGGGGCAGATTCTCCCGTTGGCGAAGCCTTTGCCGGTGAACCAGAGGTGGGCGAAGCGGCGCCACTATCTTCGCTTGCTACTCTGCTAGCTACTCCGCTAGATACGCCGCCTGCCACGCCTGGTAAAGGCGCCGTGGCCGTGGTTGGAGTCGGCCGAACTGACTGTCTGGTGCGCTCCCGCTGGCGATGGCTCCAAAGGGAGAGTGCGAGTGCGACTACGAGGAGAAACACGGCGAACAGGCCCCAAGGCAGTTGGCGAGCAGGGGCGTCGGAGATGGCCTCCAGGCGGCGGATGTTCTGTTCATTTTCGCGCGCTCGATCTTCATGCCCTGCCGCTTCAAACCCTCCGGGTTCGGTGCGAACGGGAGGGGCGTCGCCGGAAGCTTGCAGGTATTCGGCAACGGTTTGATCTTCGTCGAGGCCAACGCAGCGGGAATAGGCGCGGACAAAGCCCTTGTTGAAGATGCCTCCCGGCAACTGGCTGAACTTATCTTCTTCCAGTGCCTGCAGCATGCGGGTCCCGATCTTGGTGGAGGCGGAAATCTGCTCCAGTGTGATTTTGCGCTTTTCGCGCTCCTGTTTCAGTTTTTCACCAAAGGAAGGCAAACCAGTCTCGCTTTCGTTGGATGGCGAACGAAATTTTACTCTGTCGAGAAGGAAGATCATAGAGAATTGATAATTGGTGATTTCTAATTGGTAATTTGAAACCGATTCCACGCCCTGACTGGGGCGCCAAATTACCCGATTACCAAATTACAAGTTCTGCAGCGGTGGGTTGGCGTGACTGGTACGGGTTACCGACGTTCGTTGCCCGAGCGGTGCGGCCAAACCTATAATTTCGTATCCATCCACGCGAACGAGGAGTTCATGTCGGAGGCAGCGGGCAAATCCCCAATTCGCCTGTCGCAAGAGCTGACCATCTTCCACGATGTCGCCAAGGCGCTGACATCGTCGCTGAACCTCGATTCGATCCTGCAGACCATCATGGAAAAAATGGCGGAATACTTCCGTCCCGACACCTGGTCGCTGCTGATGGTGGACGAAGAGAAAGACGAGCTCTATTTCGCCATCGCGGTGGGGGCTGCGGCTGAGGTTCTGTCGAAGGCCCGTTTGAAAGTGGGGGAGGGAATTGCCGGTTGGGTAGCCAAGCACGGGCAGTCGCTGATCGTGCCCGACGTGCAGCATGATCCGCGCTTCTCATCCCGGCTGGACGAGATGACGCGATTGCAGACCCGCTCCGTCATCTGCGTGCCCTTGCGCTCGAAACACCGCGTGCTGGGCGTGATCCAACTGGTCAACGCGGATGTGGAGATGAGCGAACAGGAGATGTTCTTCCTGCAGGCTTTGTGCGATTACGCCGCGATTTCGATCGAGAATGCGAGGGCGGTCGAGCAGATTCAGGAACTGACCATCACCGACGATTGCACGGGCCTGTTCAATGCGCGCCATCTGCACAAAACGCTGGAAACCGAGGTCTACCGCTCGGCGCGCTTCGGCTACCAGTTCAGCGTGATTTTCATCGACCTCGACTACTTCAAGCAGGTCAACGACAGGCATGGACATCTGGTGGGAAGCCGGCTGCTGGCCGAAGTCGGATACCGGATCAAAGCGCAGTTGCGGCTGATTGATTTCGCCTTCCGCTACGGCGGAGACGAGTTCGTGGTTCTGCTGCCGCAAACCACCAAAGATCAGGCGGTGGTGGTCGCGAAACGTTTGCAGGATTCCCTGCGCTCGGGAACCTTCTGCACCGAGCAGGGTTTGAACCTGACCGTGCGTGCCAGTATGGGGCTGGCGACCTTTCCGCACGATGCGCAGACGCCGCACGACATCATCCGTCAGGCGGACGAGATGATGTATGTGGTGAAGAACACGACCCGCGACAATATCGGCATTGTGTCGCGCGGGGTGATGGAGACGTAGAGCGTAGGGACAGCCGCCCTCGGCTGTCCAAGCGAGCGCAGCTCGCTAGGGGTTCGCCTACAAAGAGCGCAATGGCGTTTTGCGCCGCGGGAAGGCCGAGGTCGGCTGTCCCTACGTTCGTTACTGCTTCTCTCGCTTCTGTAGCTCCGCCGGCTGGTCTGTTTTCGGCTGCGCTTCGGTTGGGTCCGGTTTCCACGCAAACGCGTTCGCGGGCGCGGCAGGGTTCACGCCGAAGTCCCACACATAGAGGTTCATTGCTTCTTTCCCCAGCATCTCGGCGACGGCGTATTCGCCGGTTGCCAGAGGCTCGGCGGGCGTGAGCTTGACCCAGCCTCCGGTCAAGGTAGTGACCGTGGACGCGACAAAACGCTCGTCGGCTTTCATCTTTCCGGTTACCGCGATCTTGACTGCGCCGGCCACGCGTTTGCCGCCCTTGACCTCGATGCGGATGATCTTGAAGCGATCGCTGTTACTAAGCACCAGCGGCGGAGGCTGGCCGGTGGCGGCTTGCACGGTTGCGGGCGCGCCCTGGTTCGCGTCGTTATTTAAGTCGATGTTGATGTAGAGCGAAGGCACGGTGGTGTGCGACTGAATCTTGGCATGCGCCTCGGGAAGTTCAATCGTTTGCTTGGCGCCAGCCAGCGGATTGATCGCCGCCCGCAGAATATTCGACTTGGTGTTCTTATCCACTTTGCCGCCCGATTGCTCCAATTCGGATAACTGCGGCTGATTCTCATAGGTGTCGAGGAGAAAAATGCCGGCTTCGTCGGGCAGGCGCAGACCGGGCGCGACCTGCGGGGAACGGGCTTGTTCGGCTTTGCGTTCGGCCTCGAGTTCCTTGTCGAGTTCGACCGCTTCCGGAGCGAGCTTGCCCTGCAGGCGGCCTTGCTCAAACTTAGCGGTTGCGTCCCAGTCGATCAGCGAGTTCGGGACTTCCTCCCATTCGCCGCGCTCGGCGCTGAAATAGCGGACGCGGTCGCCGTGAATCTCATACTTGGTGACGGACTGGTAGGAGCCGTCTTTCAGGATGAGGCGGCGGGCCTGAGTGGGGGTGGGAACCTGCGAGAGACAAGACAAGACCAACGCCAGGATTGCTGTCGCGAGAAGTCCCGTTCTTCCGAAGCCCGTTGTGGCGAAGAATGATTTCATGCCGCGGAATATTATCGGTCTTTTCTGATGCTTCTGGAAGGTTAGATGCGATCCAGCTCGCAGATGAAGAGCTCACCACGGAGGCACGGAGGGACGGAGGCACGGAGAAAACCTAAACCGGGGAAAACTAAAAACTCGTCTCTCTCTGTGACTCTGTGGTGAAAAAGCTGTTTTCTGCGAGCTGCTTCTGCAAGATTGACAGAGGCTTCTGGAGTCTCTACGCTGAATTGTATGGAAGTGAGAATCAGGCCTGACCTTGAAGCCAAGCTCGCTCGCCTAGCCACTGAGCGGGGTCGGGATACGCAGGCACTCGTGCAGGAGGCAATCGAGAAGTTCGTCGATTACGACGAGTGGTTTCTCCGCGAAGTAGAAAAGGGACTGTCTGCCGCCGACCGTGGCGAATTGATTGACCATGAAGACATCGGGAAGTTGATTAACCGCCGGTATCCTGGCTGATGCGCATCCGATGGACGGAGCCGGCCTCGCGTGACCTCACCGGCATCTGCGACTACACACAAGAACATCACGGACCGGAGCCAGCGCGCAAATTGGCATCGCGTATATACGAAGCGATAAGTTCGCTTCTGCAGTTTCCCCATCTCGGCCGTTTGGGACGTAAGCCAGGTACTCGCGAGCTTGTCTTACCAGGATCACCCTTTCTTGCCGTTTATCGCATACGGAAGGACGTTATCGAAATTGCCAGAATTTTGCATGGCGCACAGCAGTGGCCCTAGCGAACAGGGTTCGAGCATGTTTTAGAGATTGTTTGACCGTTTAGGTTCAAACTGACGGCTGAAAGCTGACAGCTGATGGCTGCCCTTTTTTCCACATTCCCTTCCCGAAAGACTTCTGCCATAATTGATCGTGCACCCCAACCCGCACAATTTTCCCAACAAAATTAAAGCGAGGAAGCGATGTCGGCCAAGTACATCTTTGTAACCGGCGGTGTGGTCTCATCACTAGGCAAAGGTCTGGCGGCGGCCTCCATCGGCTGCCTGCTCGAAAGCCGCGGCCTCAAGGTCAACCTGATGAAGTTCGATCCCTACTTGAACGTGGATCCGGGGACACTGTCGCCGTTTCAGCACGGCGAAGTGTTCGTCACTGACGACGGCGCCGAAACCGATCTCGACCTCGGCCACTACGAACGGTTCACGCACGCCAAACTTTCTCGCGATAACAACTGGACCACCGGACGCCTCTACGAGCAGATTATCGCCAAGGAGCGCCGGGGCGATTACCTGGGCAAGACCGTGCAGGTGATTCCGCACGTGACCAACGAAATCAAGGCGGCGACGAAGAAAGTCGCGCAGGACGTGGATGTGCTGATCGTCGAAATCGGCGGCACGGTGGGCGACATCGAGTCGCTGCCCTTCATCGAGGCGATCCGCCAGATGCGGCAGGAACTGGGCCGCGATAACACGCTATTCGTGCACGTGACGCTGGTGCCGTTTATCGCCGCGGCGCAGGAATTGAAGACCAAGCCCACCCAGCACTCCGTCAAAGAATTGCTCAGCTCCGGAATTCAGCCGGACATCCTGCTCTGCCGCACCGACCGTTACCTTTCCTCCGAGATTAAGTCGAAGATTGCGTCGTTCTGCAACGTCGAAGAAGAAGCGGTGATCACGGCGAAGGATGTTGCGTCCATCTACGAAGTGCCGATCGTGTTCGCGCATGAAGAAGTGGACACATTGATCCTGCGCCGTCTGCGCCTGGAGGCGAAGGAGCGCGATCTTTCGAAGTGGAAAGATCTGGTGCACCGCGTCTACAACCCGAAAGATGTGGTGAGGATCGGCATCGTCGGAAAGTATGTGATGTATGAGGATTCCTACAAGTCGCTGAAGGAAGCGCTGGTGCATGGCGCGCTGGCGCACAACCTGAAGCTGGAAGTGAATTGGGTCGACGCCGAGGGCCTGGAGGCCGCCGACAAAGCCGACAAGAGTTATGAAGCGCAGTTAGAAGAATACGACGGTTTGCTCGTGCCCGGCGGATTCGGCAAGCGTGGCATCGAAGGCATGTTGCGGGCGATCCAGTACGCGCGCGAGAAGCATGTGCCTTACTTCGGAATCTGTCTGGGGATGCAGACGGCTTGCATCGAATATGCGCGCAACGTCTGCGGATTGGCGGATGCCAACTCGAGTGAGTTCGATCCGGCGACTCCGCATCGCGTGATCTACAAGCTGCGCGAGTTGCGGGGCGTGGAAGAGTTGGGCGGCACGATGCGGCTGGGGGCTTGGCCGTGCAAGATCGAGACGGGTACGCTGGCTTACAAAGTGTATGGGCAAACCGAGATCAGCGAGCGGCACCGGCATCGTTACGAGTTCAACCGCGAGTATGAAGAGCCGATGGTGGCTGCCGGGCTGCGCATTTCCGGCTCGACTCCGGACGGCACCTACGTTGAGATGGTGGAGATTCCGGGTCATCCGTTCTTCATCGGATGCCAGTTCCACCCGGAATTCAAATCGAAGCCGCTGGAGCCGCATCCGCTGTTTAAGGCGTTCGTAGGCGCTGCGTACGAACACGGGCAGAAAAATAAAGAGCACAAAGATGCCGCTGAGGTCGAGATGTTTTTGCGGCCGGAAAAAGTGGCACGGAGATAGAAAAGAATTTGTAATTTGGTAATTTGTAATTTGGTAATTTAAAGCCTGAGATTTCGGCGCAGCGGGCGGGTTTAAATTACCAAATTACAATTTGCCAAATTACCAATTCATCGTGACGCTATCCTTCCAAATCGATAACGTTCGCGTCGGCGCCGGGGATCTGTTCCTCATTGCCGGGCCCTGCGTGATTGAGAGCGAAGAGCACGCGCTGCGTATGGCGGAGATCATCAAGGGCGTGGCTCGATCGCTGAATTTTCCGTTCATCTTCAAGGCGTCGTACGACAAGGCGAACCGAACTTCAATCCGGAGCTATCGTGGGCCGGGGATGAAGGAAGGCTTGCGCATTCTGAAGAAAGTGAAAGATGAAGTGCACATTCCGGTGCTGACTGACGTACATCAGGCCGCCGACGTCGCTGCAGTCGCGGAAGTAGTGGACGTGTTGCAGATTCCCGCGTTTCTCTGCCGGCAGACCGATCTGGTTGTGGCGGCGGCGCTCAGCGGGCGTCCGGTGAACATCAAGAAGGGGCAGTTTGTTTCGCCATGGGACATGAAGCACGCCACCGACAAATGCCGCGATGCGGGGAATAGTCAGGTTTTCGTGACCGAGCGCGGGTCGAGTTTTGGCTATAACAATCTGGTCGTGGACATGCGCTCGCTGGCCATCATGCGCAAGTTTGCGCCGGTGGTGTTTGACGCGACGCACTCGGTGCAACTGCCGTCGGCGTCGCACGGTGACGAAGATCAGCCCGCGGTGAGCGGCGGCCAGCCGGAGTTTATTCCGGTGTTGTCGCGGGCAGCGGTGGCGGCCGGTGTGGACGGTGTGTTCATGGAAGTCCACGACAATCCGAAAGAAGCGAAAAGCGACGGCGCCAACGCGCTCGACACGCGCAACCTGCGCGGCTTGCTGAAAGAATTGCAGGCGGTAAAAAAAGCGCTGGACGTAGCGCACGCGACGCCGTAGGAGTGGGCGGCAAACCCGGGAAAGTTGCCCTGATCTCTCGATACTCAGGCAAGCCGGCGGAATGCTCGGAGCGACCTCGGAGCAGTTTCGCGGTGTATTCGCGCTTTGAGGTTCGGGCCGGATCCCAGTCCCGAAGGGACGACCCAGCTTAGCCCAGCGCTTCAGCGCTGGGTGGGCAGGAAGAAGAGACCAAGTCCCGGAGGGACGATCCATCTACCCGAGCACATGCGCCGGATCGTAGGCGATGCCATATCGTTTGAGCAACTCCAGAAATTCTTCCTCGTAATTCCGCTTCTTGTGATGCTCCGGTTGATTGTTGATGTATGCGATCACGTCGCTAGTTTGCGACGCGCTCACGCTGAATGCGCCGTAACCTTCCTGCCACGCGAATCCCGCCCCTGCCACATCCGTGTCATTGAGCCATTTGGAAGAACAGCCTTTCAGGGTTTGAACTGCCTTTGACAATGACATTGGCGCGGGCAGCAGGATCAAGGCGTGGCAATGATCTTCAGCACCACCGATCTTGATAGCCTCGAATTCGTGATGGCGGGCGATGCCGGCGATGTAGGCCCAAAGTTTAGGCTGGAGTTCCTCGCGCAGGCGTTTTTGCCGTTGTTTGGTGCTGAAGACCACGTGGAT
>Ga0316363_10001497_pt1 | contig 20338 bp, 19 predicted proteins | sample Sb_taG_3_FD_200459 | JGI IMG/M metagenome (GOLD analysis project Ga0316363, IMG submission 200459) | Peat soil microbial communities from Weissenstadt, Germany - Sb_50d_a_PC metaG (v2) (version 2) | ecosystem: Environmental > Terrestrial > Soil > Wetlands > Peat | place: Germany: Weissenstadt...
ATGGCCTGCGTCATGCCCTGAAACTGACGGATGGCGAGGTCAACGTCGTCCCACTCTTCCTCCTGGATCGACATGAGCAGCAGCATCACGTTGGCGCCGACGGAGAAATTCGGCGCGTCGTTGGTGACGACGAAGGCGTCGAAGCCATCGCCCGGTCCGCCCGGCTTCAGCGTCTGGAGGACCAGCGCGATAATGTCGGCGCCGAGGGCGTTCATTTTGGAGTGGAACTGGATGCAGCCCACGCCTTCGCCCAGGTCAACCAGCGAGGCGCCGGAATTTTTCTTGACCACGCCGTTGGACGACGTTTTTATTGCGACTTCAACCGACCAGACTCCCGCAGGCACGGCAACGGGCTGGAGATGGCCGCTGGCGAGATCGAAGTATGCTCTTCCGGATGGCGTCTTTAGATCATCCGCATACCAGGACTTCTTTCCGGAGCCGAGTAGTTTTTCTACGTTGGCCGCGACCGGACGCCCCTCTTTTTTCATGCGCGCGACGGTCGCTTCCACGCCCGCCGCATCCCATAGTTCGAAGGGGCCGAGTTCCCAGTTGAAGCCCAGGTGCAGGGCGCGATCAATCTCTACCACGGAATCGGAAATCTCGGGAATGCGATTGGCGGAATACGTCCACAAGTCGGAGAGCGAGGCCCAAAGAAACGCGCCTGCTTTATCGGCCTTGGGCGGCGCGCCGCCGCCGTCGCTGTTCAAGCCGAGCAACATTCGAAGTCGCGCGCCTGTCTCTTCGACGTTTTTCGCCATATCGAGCGCCGCGAATTTTGGCTTATGCCGGGGATGATATTCCAGCGTTTTCCAGTCGAGCGCCATGCGCTCGTCTTCTTTGTGTTTACCATCCCCGTCTTTGCCGGGCCCGCTTTTGACCTTCTTGTAGAAGCCGCCCTTGGTCTTGTCGCCCAGCCACTTGCGTTCCAGCATCTGGCGAAAGAAAGCGGGAAGCTGCAATTCGCTGCGCTCGTCGTGCACGTTCTCGGTCGTGTTCGTGACCACGTGCCCGAGGATGTCGAGCCCCACCAGATCCATCGTCCGGAACGTGGCCGAGCCCGGCCAGCCCACGGCCTGGCCGGTGAGCGCGTCGATCTCTTCGATGCTCAGGTCCATTTCCTGCATGAGCCGCATCACGTTGAGCACGGAAAATATACCGATGCGATTGCCGATGAAGTTGGGAGTATCTTTCGCCAGCACGACGCCCTTGCCCAGTTGTGCGTCGCAGAAGTGCGTGACCGCCTCGATCAGCGCGCGGTCCGCTTCTGGGGTTGGGATCAGTTCCAGCAGCCGCATGTAGCGCGGCGGATTAAAAAAGTGCGTGCCGAACCACGAGCGGCGGAAGTCCTCGGAAAACCCCTCGGCAATCTTCGCCACCGGAAGTCCGCTGGTGTTGGTGGTGACGATGGTGCCTGGCTTGCGGACGGATTCCACCTTCTTCAGCAGCGACCGCTTGATTTCGAGGTTCTCGACGACCGCCTCGATAATCCAGTCCACCTCGTCCAACCGTTTCAGGTCGTCGTCGAAATTTCCCACGGTCACCAGCCGCGAAAGCGACGCTTCGAAAAACGCGGCGGGCTTCGATTTCCTGGCCCCATCAAGTCCAGCAGCCGCGAACCGGTTACGCGCGGGGCCGTCCGCGGCGGAGGGCGCGTTTGGAGACGCGTCTGGTGGAACTATGTCGAGCAGCAATGAAGGCACACCCGCGTTAGCGAAATGTGCCGCGATGCGGGCGCCCATTGTGCCCGCGCCGAGGACAGCAACCTTATGGATACGCTTCATAAATGCGACTCCTGCAATAAAAAATCCTTCTACGGAAGTTTATCCACCACCCAGTCGTTCTTTCCAGTCTCGACCAGGATTATTTCGGAAAATCTGCGCGTGACATGGGAGGATCCTCGAGGCGTGACCAGCACGACCGGGAAACTGTAGCGGCCCTGATGCCCATGACCACGCGTGATCTCGAAGGCCCGGTCCTTCCCGCTGGAAAAAAACTGTTCCACTTTGTCTGCGTTCTGCGAGTGGCGGACACCATCGCTGAGCAGGACCATACCGGCTTCGAGATCTCCCATTTGCCACGCCTGCAGGAAATGGTTAGCCGCTGCCAGCGCAAAGACGTAACCCGGGTCTAAGGGACTTTCCTCGGCAGAATGGCTGTGCGATCGAGCCCAGAGCGGCATTGCCAGAAAGACCGTTAGAAGGAAAAGACATGCTGCTAACCGAATCTTCACGCTAAGACTGTTCCTCGTTCCTGCCAGTGATGATGCAACTCCTTACTCTACTGGAAAAGCAGCTTTCATGAATTGTCATCCCGAGCGAAGCTAGTATCGTGACCGCATGATGACTACGGCGTAGAAAACGAGTAGCTACGGGCATCTTGCCGGCTGTCCCGAGGGCGCCTCGCCCTGTGCGCGGCGGGCGAGGACGCCCGCCGGACAGCCGCCGGGACGGCGGCGCTACTCTCAGTGATGAAACGGTACAAATCACGCGGTCACGGTACTAGGGATCTACATTTTGCGGCGAACAGCAGATCCCTCGCTCGTTCTGGGTGAAAAAATCTGCCGAAGGCTTGGGTCCCACCTCGCGGCTACAATTCGTGTAAGATTCTGGAGGCGAGTACAGGTGCACCGCTTCCGCGCGGGTTGATCGTGCCGGGCTGATTCGAGATGGGCCGGCGTTCGTTATCATCCAACGACGATACTCCCCAATTACCAGGTAGAACCGCGGCCTTTGGGCTGGCGGCACATTCCTGTCAGGAGAGACTTCATGGCGAAAATTGCAAAGACAGCCGACCGGAAAAAGGTCATGGATACCACGAAATCGACCGCATGTCCCAAGTGCGGCAAGGATACCCGCATCGTCAAACGCATGAAAGATCGCGAGCGCGGCGTGCCCGGCGGAATCTATATCTCGTGCTCGGCGTGCGAATTTTTTGAAAAACTGTAAAAGGCAGCTGTCAGCTCTCAGCTCTCAGCTATCAGTGACACCATCGAGAAGAGGCGCGGCATGCCGTCGCGCCCTTTTCTTTTTCTGAGAACCGAGAATTTCTTTCTGGGAACTGAGAGCTGATAGCTGCTTACCCTTACCCGATCTGTCCTAAAATCGCCCGCGCTTCGGCCGCCGGGTCGGAGGCTCCAGTGATCGGGCGTCCCACCACGATGTGCGAGGCTCCGGCGGCTATTGCTTCCGCTGGAGTTACTACTCGCGCCTGATCGTCGTGTCCGCTGCCTGCGGGGCGCACTCCGGGTGTCACAATGGCGAAATCGCGGCCAAACTCTTCGCGCAGAGCGGCGGCTTCATGCGCCGAAGCGACCACGCCCTTGCATCCGTTCGAAAGCGCCAGGGCGGCCAGTCGCAGGACTTGGTCGAGCACTCCTCCGCGCAGGCCAATCTTGTCCAGGTCGGCGTCGTCCAGGCTGGTCAGCACCGTGACCGCCAGTACCAGCAAGTCGGGCTTGGTAACTTGCGCGGCCTCGACGGCAGCTCGCAACATCTTACCGCCCCCGGCGGCGTGCACCGTCAGCATGCTCACGCCCAGCTGAGCCGCCTCCCGGACGGCTGCTCCTACGGTGTTCGGAATATCGTGATACTTGAGGTCGAGAAAGACGCGGCGACCCGAACCCACCAGTTCGCGGACAATGGAAGGGCCTTCGGCAGTGTAGAGCTGCATGCCCACTTTATACGCGAGGGCAGAGTCGCCGACGGCCGCCACGATGTTCCGGGCGGCCGCGGCCGTAGATACATCCAGGGCAACGATGAGACGCTGGCGCGGATCCATATTCTCAACTATATTTCCAACGAATCGTTCCCCGAGTCTATCGGGTTTAGTTGAGCTTGGCTACGGGTTGCAGCAGCGCCACTGTGGTTGGCTGGTGATTCGTTGGCCGGTAATTCGCAGGCTGGTAGAGTTCCAGGCGGACCTTCTGCACTCCGCGCTCTCTGAAGCCCAGCGCCAGCGCAGCGCTGTCGGAAACGTCGATGATCCGGTCGTCCACCACGGGACCCCGGTCATTGATGCGAACCACCACGGCCTTGCCATTCCTCAGGTTGGTGACCTTGACCAACGTGCCCAGCGGAAGGCTGGGGTGAGCGGCCGTGAAATCGCGCTTGTCGAAGGGTTCCCCGCTGGCTGTCTGCTTGCCCTGGAACTGTTCTCCATACCAGGACGCGGTACCTACTTGATAGGCCTTCGACTTCGGACTGCTTGGTTTTCGTGCTTTGTGCCCTCTGGTCTCAATGACCAGCGGCTGTGTGACCTTGGCGGCTTCCAGGCTGCTTGGCCCGGATGCGGCTCCTGCCCCCAGACTGGCGATCGATAAAAGCACCGCCAAACCTTCGGCTAAACGTCGTCGCATTCAGTTACCTCCCGTTGTGGAAAGTCGTTTTCTGGTCGTACGCTCCTTTCGTTAAATGATTCGACGATGCTACCCGGCGGACCGGGGGGTGTCAATCAGAAAAGATACCCAATCGATTACTAAGTGGTAATTAATCAATGACTTGGCGAATGAAATATATGGATTTATCTTCGTATGTCATTGAAACTAGTCAGTCCGGCTAATCACTCATCGGTAACTATGCAAATTTCCCTCTCCGCAGAGAATCTTGCAACTTGCTATGGAATGTTATACTTACGAGTTTATACTGATAACTGTATTATAATCAATAAGATACAATTATATTTGGCGCCTTATCGGTAAGCAAAATGGCGCAATTTACGGCAGGGAATGGCATCTCCGCTTGCGCGAGTCTGACCGAGCGAGTCTGACTGAGAACATTGAGAAGTGCTGTTCCCCTGTTTGAACTTTGGGTTTAGAGTGACGGCATGGCTGCGAGCCCACCCGTGGTGTTGACGATCGCCGGGTTTGATCCGTCCTCGGGTGCTGGGATTACCGCCGACATCAAGACGATCGCGGCCCATGAATGCTTTGGCGTTGCCTGCATTACAGCCTTAACGATTCAGTCGACACGGGGAGTGCGGCGGGTCGAGGGGGTCGATCCCAAGATCATCGCTGAGACCCTGCAGGAGCTGGTTTCAGACTTCGCAGTGGAAGCCATCCACATCGGCATGCTGGGCAATGAACGGGTGGTCGCAGTCGTGGCGGATTTTCTGGGCCAGGCTTTTACGGGAACAGCCAGGCTGCCTCATGTGGTGCTGGATCCAATTCTGAAGTCGAGTTCGGGAGCTGATTTGCTGGATGCAGCCGGGACGCGGCTATTGATCGAGAGGCTGGTTCCACTGGCGGAGTTAGTTACGCCGAACCTTGACGAGGCCAGCGTCTTGACTGGGATGGCGGTCACGAATCTCGACCAGATGCGCGCGGCGGCCGCTCGTCTGCACTCGCTGGGGGCGGCGAATGTGGTGATCACCGGAGGTCACCTGGAGAAGGCGATCGATCTCCTCAGCTTCACTACCGCCCGAGGCACCGAACAGGAAGTTTTCAAGGCCGACCGTCAGCGTTCGAATTCCACCCACGGCACCGGATGCGCGTTCTCGACCGCACTGGCCTGCCACTTGGCGCATGGGCGCGGACTGCCCGAGGCGGTTCTTCTCTCCAAAGTGTATGTTTCGGCCGCGATTGCGAACGCCCATCCGCTGGGCCACGGAGTGGGGCCATTGCATCACCTCTATCGCATGAGCCAGCAACGGCGGCCCAGCGCCATCGTGTCCGAACGGGAGGCTCTTAGCTCTTAGCTTCTGGCTCTTAGCTTCTGGCTCTTAGCCGGTAGCTTCCAGCAAGCCACCATTTGCCTCGCGCTCGTCACTGTGGTGACAGCATCACATCCCAGTTCTCAGGTTGTTGGTTCAAGGCAGCTCTTCGGGGGGATCAGTTTCGCGAATGGGCAATAGCTGAGAGCTGACAGCTGGGAGCTATTTCTTCAGCAGGCACCCGGCGACAAAGGCGGCGACCGCCGCGAGCAGCCACTCGATCCGCCACAGTTGAATTGCCTGCCAGTCGATTACGGTCCGGACGCTGAAAAACACGCTCACAGCCAGCGCTCCCACTACGCAGAGTACGCCAACCAGAAAAGCGATGGCGGCAGGCGTCTTGAGCCCGAGCCGCTCACCGAGCGAGGCGAATTCAGCCAGACCAGGGATTTCGAGGGTGCGCGCAACGCTAACGCCCAGATCGGGACGGCCTACGCCACACGCATGACAGTAGAGTGAGCTGACGATGAACTCGGTTCCACAACGGCAGGTTGCGCTTCGTTCGTCGCTTCTTCCCCGGCTGGCGACAGCCTTGGACGCCGGCATGGGCGCCCGCCAAAATTCGTGCTGAGTCTGATCGGCTGCTTCAGCCATAAAGGGAGTTCCTTTTTCGACCCTTTTCGGATCGCAAGCGAATCACCAAAGCAAGTTATTGCAAAAACGACACTTACGAGTGAGCCAAGGGGGAGGGTGGCCACTCCGCAGGGCAAGAATTACGTTATCCAAGCCCGAATTTTCCATTTTGTACGACTTGGCTCGGCTGCGGACGTACCCGGTTTGGTTCCTAGCGGTTGTTAGCTATCAGCTATCAGTCTTCCAGCTTTCAGTAAGCCCCTGTGGGTCCTGACAGCTGAGAGCTGACGGCCGAGAACCATGTTTCGGCCGTGGCCAAACGAATCCTCGCAGAAAGCTCCAATCAGTTAAACTGAATAAGCGTGTTTTTCTTCCTCTCCTGGCATCGCCCCGCTTTGACTGCCATCATGCTGCTGGTCCTCGCCCAAGCTTGTCTGGCAGCGGACCCCGCAGTTTCGACCGCGGTCCGTCCCGCTGATTTCCGTCCCACAGACCCGTTGAACCAGGCAGCCTTCGAGCACTACTACAACCTCGACTACGACGCCGCGATTCAGGATTTCGAGAGGATCCTGGCGCGTCATGCGAACGATCCGTTTGCCGTGAATCATCTGCTCTCCGCGATTCAGGTGCGGGAGCTGTATCACATGGGCGCGATGAATACTGGGGATTACTCGAACGACAGTTTTATCGGACTAGCGCACCGTCCCGCCGATCCGGCGCAGAAGCAACGCATCAAGCAACTGGTGGGGCAAGCCGAGAAGCTGGAGGCCGCCGAACTGGCGCGTGATCCAAACAACGTAGATATGCTCTATGCCCGCGGCGTTACGCGCGGACAGTTGGTGCTTTACACCGCACTGATCGAGCGCGCCTGGTTTTCCGCTCTGCGCAATGCGGTTGGCGCGCGCCACGATCACGAACGGGTTCTCGAGTTGGATCCGCATTACACCGACGCCAAGCTGGTGGTAGGGGCCCACAACTACGTGATGGGAAACCTGTCGCTGGCGATAAAGATCGCCGTCGCGCTCGTCGGATTGAGCGGCGATAAAGAAAAGGGACTTCAGTATCTGAACGATGCCTACCGCGCCAACGGCGAAACCAGCGTGGACGCCGGGGTTGTGCTCATGGTCTTCCTGCGCCGCGAACACCGTTATGGCGAGGCTTTGCAGATCACGGGCGCGCTCGGTCCGCGGTTTCCGCGCAACTATCTTCTGCCGCTCGAGGAGGCGAACCTGCTGCGGGTGTCTGGCAAGACTGGCGAAGCCGAGGAACAGTACCGCCGGGTGTGGCAGAACGGTCGCGAAGGAAAATACAATCTGCATTACGAAATTGCGGCGCTCGGACTGGGCGACCTGCTGCGCAGCGAGAAAAAATATCCGGCCGCGGCTGCGGCGTACGAGCTGGTGAGTGAGGTTACGGACGCCGATCCGGAATTGCTGCAGAAAGCGAATCTGGGAGCCGGCGAGATGTATGACCAACTCCAGAAGCGGGACCTGGCGGTGAAGAAATACGAGGCCGTGGTGGCCACAAATTCGGGCAATGCCGAAGCCGACAAAGCTCGGAAGAGAATGAAAGACGCGTACCGGGAGTAGGGTAGCTCCTAGCTCCTAGCCACTAGCTTCTAGCTAAAAGCCAGGAGCCAGAAGCTAGGGGCCAGGAGCTGGTTTCGGAACATTTTCCCGGCAATCGTCGTATCCTATATGAGGGAGACATAGCCATGTTCTGCAATGCTTGCGGCAAGGCCATCGCTGAGGACGGCCGTTTTTGCTCCTACTGCGGCAACGTGGTGGGGATTCCGCCCACGCCGAAGAAACTGATGCGCTTGCGCTCTGACAGGAAGATCGCAGGCGTTTGTTCCGGACTGGCTCATTATCTCGATCTCGACGTGTCGCTGGTACGCATCCTCTGGTTCTTCATCACGCTCGCCTGCGGAATCTTTCCAGGCGTCGTGGCCTACGTGCTCGGATGGATCATCATTCCAGAAGAACCGCTTCTATTGCCGGCAGCAGCGTCGCAACAGCCGGTAACGAGCTAAGAAGATGCCGTGCCTCTGGTAGCCTGACACCTTGCCAACCCTGCGCAGCGACGACGCCGAGATCTTCTATGAAATTCGGGGGAACGGCCCGCCGGTTGTTCTTCTCCATCCTTTTCCTTGTCACCACGAATTCTGGAATCCGGTGGCAGCGGCGCTCGATTCGCGCTACCGGCTGATTGTCCCCGATCTGCGCGGGCACGGCGATTCGGAGATTGGCGAAGGGCCTGCCCTCATGCAAAAGCACGCCGGCGATGTTGCCCGCGTGCTCGATGCCGCCGGCATTGGCAAGGCTGCGTTCATCGGATGTTCAATCGGGGGATACATACTATTTGAATTCTGGCGCCGCTTTCGCCCGCGGATGACTTCGCTCGTGCTCTGTGACACACGTCCTCAGGCCGATACCGCCGAGGCCCGGGCGAATCGGTTGAAGGCCGCGGACGCCGTCCTGGAGCAGGGAACCGAACCATTCATCGAGAGCATGATTCCGAAGCTATTGGGGCCGACGACGGTGGCCGCGCGTCCGGATTTAGTCGACGGAGCGCGCGCCATGATGCGCAAAATGTCCGCAGAAGACATCAGCCAAGTGCAGCGCGGCATGGCGGAGCGGCCCGACTCGGTCGCGGACTTGAAGACTATCAACGTGCCCACGCTGATCGCGATCGGAGAAGAAGACGTGCTCTCAACCGTAGCCGACGGCGAACTTATGCGGCAGAATATTGCGGGCAGCCAGTTGAAGGTGATCCCGAAAGCAGGACATTATGCGCCTTGGGAGCAGCCGGAGTTAGTCGGCAAAATCCTTCGCCAGTTTCTGGATGGAGTCACGTAGTTATACGGTGGAACGACGGTCGTCTTGTCGAATTTTTCAAGAGGATGTGAAACCACTCTCAGCGCTTTGATGAAATGCGAAGTTCCGCAGGTGGTGCGGCTACGCCTCCGCTGGCAGGAAATTTCCTCCTTGTCATTCTCATTCCGAAAACTGCGTGCGGCGGTGCGCTTGTCACAGCCCGCAGCATTGCCTCTCTGCTAGAATCTCTGCGTCATGATGGAAGCTTTCGTGGTTCCTGAAAAAACCGTAGTCAACGCCAAAGGAGACGGGCCTGCGCTCGATGTCAGTGGGGCAAAGGGCCGGATTTTTCTGCTTACGCTCGCCATCACCAACATCATCGAGCAGGAATCGCTCGATGTCAGCATCTTCGGATCAGCGGATGGCGCCACGTGGGATGCCGAGCCGGTCGCGGCTTTTCCGCAAAAGTTTTATCGCGAGGAAATTCCGCTGCTGCTCAACCTGACGGCGCGGCCAGAGATCAAGTTTATCCGCGCGCATTGGGGAGTGGCCCGGTGGGGTCGCGGGACGGAAACACCCATGTTCGAATTCCACGTTACGCTGCGGGAAGTCCCGCAGGAAATACTTGCGGAAGCCGCCGGGCGCGCGCGCGGGCAGTAGGCCGGGCCGGGGCCGTCCGCTCGGAATTCATGTCAGTCGTGAAGCCCGAAATCTCACAAAAGGATAGTTCACCGATCACAGATTTCCTTCCCCGTTTGGATTGCAATGGTGCAAAAGGGGGAGGAGCACCCGTGGCATTTGAACTCCTACCGTATCTGCCGGAAGGCCGAAAGTCCCGCCGCAAACACGAGAGGCAAAACACCAACCTGATAGTAATCAATGAAGAGTGCCAGTTCTGCGAATCCACCGCCAAGCCAATCGGTTGCTCTAAATGTTATTCGCTACTATGCGAAGACTGTATTGATTACCTCAATGGAAAACCAGTGTGCAGTTTCTGTCGTGACGAATTGGAGAATCCAAAGCGTCTAGCCAAGGTTCTCATGTTCTCCGTTGGTGCAACTCCGCGCCACGTTGAGCGTGCCGACTAATCATCGTCACAGGCGTTGCGACAAGACGGCATCTTTTGGGGAGTGCGAGCCATGCCGCACGGCATAGCGTCATTTCCCCTGGTGCCGCGCTTTCCCCGCACGAAGGTTTGCCCACCAAACTGGCTAAGTCTCCACTATATTTAGAACTCATGGTATCCAGTTCGAACGTTGTCGTCCGTCCTGCGCGGGCTGTGCGCGGAGTCGTTCGCATTCCAGGGGACAAGTCCATTTCGCACCGCTACGCAATGCTGGCGGCCATTGCGGAGGGTACAAGCCGTTTCCAGAATTTTTCAGCGGCGCGCGATTGCGCCAGCACGCTCGACTGCGTCGGCAAGCTCGGCTGCGAGTGGAAGCGCGGGCAAGACAAAGACAAAGACGGCGACGGAACGATTGAAGTGCATGGCGTGGGGCCGCGGCTGAACGCTCCCGCGGAGATCCTCGATTGCGGAAACTCCGGCTCGACCATGCGCATGCTGAGCGGAATTCTTGCTGGCCAGCCATTTACGAGCGAGTTGCGCGGGGATGAGTCGCTCTCGCGGCGTCCGATGACGCGCATCATGACGCCGCTTTCCGAGATGGGGGCGAGGATTTCGTCGAGCGAAGGCGGGCGCCCTCCGCTCAAAATTCACGGAGGACCGCTCAAAGCAATCCATTACAAACCGGAAGTGGCGAGCGCGCAGGTGAAATCATGCGTGCTGTTTGCCGGACTCTTTGCCGACGGCGAGACGGTGGTCGAGGAGCCCATGCGCACGCGCGATCATGGCGAAATTGCGCTGCGGGCTTTTGGGGCGGAAGTCGAGCGCACAGGGAATGCATCGCGGATTGTGGGCGGACAGCGGCTGCACCCAATTGAGGCGCATGTGCCCGGCGATCTTTCGAGTGCCGCGTTCTTCCTTTGCGCGGCGGCCCTGTTTCCCGGGTCCCAGATCACCTTGCCCGGAATTTTGCTGAATCCGACGCGGGCGCGGCTGCTCGACATCCTGGTGCCGATGGGATTGAAGGTTTCGGTCGCGCATCTGGAAGAACATCAGGGCGAGCTGGTAGGAACGATTGAGGCGCGAGGAGCGGAGTGGAAGGGAGCTGTAATCGCTGGCGCCGATACGGCTGCGTTGATCGACGAGATCCCCGTGCTGGCGGCGGTTGCGCCGTACACCGCCGGCGGCCTCGAAGTTCGCGACGCCCAAGAGTTGCGCGTGAAAGAGTCGGACCGCATTGCTGCCGTCGCTGTCAATCTGCGGAAAATGGGCGCGGAGGTCGAAGAGCGGCCCGATGGAATGCGGATTCCTGGCAGCCAGCATCTGCATGGCGCCGAGCTGGATTCGTTTGGCGACCATAGAATCGCCATGGCGTTCGCCGTGGCCGCGTTGCGAGCGGAAGGTGAGACGACGATTCACGGCGCCGACGCGGCGGGAGTGTCGTATCCGACGTTCTTTGCGGACATGGAAACAGTCGCGGGTCGATAGTCGTTGGTCGTTCGTCGCTAGCCATGTTTTGCCAACGACTAACGACTGGCGACCAACGACTTTATTGGAGAAACCCTGTGTTGAATGACAAATCCCCATCCCCCGACGAGCGCCTGCAACACGAGTTCAACCGCTGGGCCGACGACGGCGAGGGCGCAAAGATGGAGCGCCATCACCTCGACATCACCGAGAAAACCATGCGGCGCATGGATCTGCGTCCGGGTGAGCGCATTCTCGATCTCGGCTGCGGATCGGGGTGGGCGACGCGCTTGCTGGCGCGCATGGTCAGCGAAGGGCCGCAGGGATTTGGGCAGGTGGTCGGCGTCGATATTTCCGACGAGATGGTCCGGCAGGCGCGAGCCGCTTCGAAAGACTTCGACAACGTGATGTTCGTCGTCGGATCAGCGGCGCAGATTCCGTGGGAAGAAAACTTTTTTGACAAGGTGCTCTCGGTGGAGTCGTTCTATTACTATCCCGATCAGGAACGCGCGCTGGCCGAGCTTTTTCGCGTCATGGCGCCGCACGGACGGCTGTTCATCTTGATCAATCTCTACAAGGACAATCCGTATTCGCTGCAATGGGTGCCAAAGTTGAAGGTGCCGGTGCATGTTCGTTCAGCGGCAGAGTACGCCGAACTGCTGAAGAAGCATGCTTTTGAAAGCGTTGAGTATGCGCAGATTCCCGACGACACGCCCACGCCCGACAGCTATCAGACAACTTCATTTCACAGCCTGGACGATCTGCGTGCCTTCAAGCGCGTCGGTGCGCTGCTGCTGATGGCGTCAAAACCCGATGTGCGGAATCCGGCGCCCGGGTACACGATTTACTAGCGGCGGGCTGCGAGCTACGAGCAGCCAGTCCGGTGCCCTTGACGGGTTTGCTTTTGCTCGCTCGTAGCTCGAAGCTCGAAGCCGGGGCGTGACCGGGATCACTCCCGGGCGTATGATCATTGGGTTATCCTATATCGAACGAGGCCTCATGAGCTGGCTCCAGAACAAATTCGAAAAGAACTTCATGATCTCGACGGTGGACTACGTCTTCAACTGGGCGCGCAAGTCGGCGCTCTGGCCGATGACGTTTGGGCTGGCGTGCTGCGCCATCGAGATGATCGCGGCTTCAACCGCGCGCTTCGATATCGCGCGTTTTGGGGCGGAAGTGTTTCGGCCCAGCCCGCGGCAGGCGGATCTGATGATCGTCTCCGGCACGGTCACGCTGAAGATGGCTCCGGTGGTGAAGAGAATTTACGACCAGATGCCCGAGCCGAAGTGGGTGATTTCGATGGGCGCGTGCTCGTCGGTCGGCGGGCCCTTCAATACCTATGCCGTGCTGCAGGGCGTGGATCGCATTGTGCCGGTGGATGTTTACGTGATCGGATGCCCGCCGCGTCCGGAGAATCTGTTTTACGCGCTGCTCAGGCTGCAGGACAAGATCGACACCATGACACTCGCCAAGCGGCCCACCGAAGTGCGACTCGAAGAGCGGATGATGGAGAACTTCAAGCGCCAAGTGATGGTGGCGCAAACGATGCAGCCGAAATAGCTGTCAGCTCTCAGCCGTCAGCTCGCAGCGCGAAGGTTCGTGTGGGGACGTGCGCCTCGCGAGCCTGCCCTGAGCGAAGTCGAAGGGTCCAAGCCGAGCAAAGCTCGGCAGGGGTTTCGCTGGCATCACACAGGACTCATGGGTAACTTCGTCAAGATCGCTTCTGAACCCGAACTTCCCGCCCCCAACGAAGCCAAAGAATTCCCCTGCGGAGACAAGACCATCTGCGTCGCCAACGTGAACGGCGAAATTAGCGCCATGGATAACATTTGCCTGCATCGCGGAGGCCCGCTCGGCCAAGGCGTGATCTCGGGAAGAAAGGTGGTTTGTCCCTGGCATGGTTGGGAGTGGGACCCGAAAACGGGGGAGGCCGGTCCGCCGGGGGCGAAGGTGGCCGTGTATCCGGTGAAGATTGAGGGCGGGGATGTGCTGATCGAGTTGTTGTAGAGTGCGCCTATGAGAGTCGTAACGGGCTTGGATGAGCTAACAGCGAGGGCAATCAACGAAATCGAGAGCGTCGGAATTCCCTCGGTGCGACGACACACCCAATTGGCGATTACCTCCAAGCGCCACACAATTGAGCGGCCTCGGGACCTCGCTCCCTTCATTGAGCACACTCAGCTAAGACCCGAGGCGACCTACCAATCCGTGATCAAATTGTGCACGGAGGCGACCGAGAACAATTTTCGCGGGGTTTGTGTCAACCCGGCATTTGTAGAGGATGCCAAGGCCCGACTTTTGGGGACAAACTGCCTGCTAGTGACAGTTGTTGGGTTCCCGCTGGGTGCGAATCTCAGCTCGACGAAGGTACAAGAGACGAAGGCTGTCGTAGAGGCCGGGGCTGACGAAGTGGATATGGTGATACCCATTGGCATCTTGAAATCAGGAGACTACAAACGGGTATTCGAGGACATTCGAACTGTCATAGAAGCCGCCGGACACATTCCAGTGAAAGTAATTTTGGAGATGGCCCTACTCGATGAATACCAAAAGGTGATTGGATGCTTGTTAGCTGAACGCGCCGGTGCCGCATTCGTAAAGACGTCCACGGGTTTCGCCGGTGGGGGAGCGACAGTCGAAGATGTGCGGCTAATGAACGGGCTCGTGGGTGGCAGAATGGCTATTAAAGCTGCGGGTGGGATTCGAGACTTCGAGTCCGCGCGCGCCATCGTCGAAGCTGGGGCAGATCGCCTCGGCTGCTCATCATCAGTCGCAATTGTCTCGGGATCTGCATAGCAATATTCCAGTGTTTCCCGCGCTTAATGTCGAACGGAAGGAGAACTCAGCCTTGGCCAGTTGGACGGGGAGCGGCCTAGCGCTTTAGTTGCACCACGTAGGCTTTTTCGCTGTGCGCCTTGCGGGCAGTGCCTTCGACGAATTTAAGAAATTCCCGCAGGTGTTCCTTTTCCGACAGTTCCGCCTCGGAAAATTTCACCCGCACGCCAAACGACGGCGCGCTGCGCGTCGCGACCCCGCTGATGATGACGCCTTTCACCCAGATCTTGCCGCTGGCGACCCACAACCCGATCTCCAGCGCCTTGCCCGCGGGCACGGCGCTGGCGGTCTCGACCAGGCAGCCTCCGCGGCTCACATTCGCCAGATTGCCCCAGACCGGTTCTTCTATGCCCTCAACGCGAATTTCCACCGCCACATAGCACTTCATCCGCTGAAAATGGCGGCGATCCGATTCCAATTGCGACGTGAATAAATCCGGTTCGAACGGGGGCGTTTCATCCACTGGTTCGGGATGGGGGAGCTCGACGGGTGGCGCCGCGGCAACGGCTACATTTTTCTGTGCTTCGCGGGCCTTGACGGCCGCGTCTTTGATCTGGCGCATCGACCGCAGCAGCGCCGCTTCGCGCTGTTCCGGACGTACCTCGCGATAGGTCTGGAGCAGTTTCCCGAGGTGGCTGACCAGGTCGGGGTCAGTGAGCAGGCGCGTCCAGTCCGATCCTTTGGGCGACAGTTTCTTCTCTTCGCTCATACGCAGGACTTCCACGCAGCTTTCCGTCGCAGGGAAGTAGCTTGACTCTCATAGACTGACCTTTGGGTCGGGGTTACACAAGATGACCAAGGTCACTGTCGCCAGTGGGAGAGTACCTGCAAAACGTTGGGGGTTCGCGCTCTATCGCGAGGCAGTTCAACAATTTGTATCGGATCTCCACCAAAAAGAGTCGAAAAGACTTATCATTTCCGTTTCGTAAGGAGAGAACCCAGGTTCCATGGCTCCCGCAGACCGTCCCACCCGCCAATTGCGGTGTTATCGTGCATTCCTTTTGCTGAACGTTGTTCTGATCGTCTCGATCGTCGTCTTCCCACCGGGGCTTTTTGCCCAAAGTTCGACTTCCGGTGTAACCGCGAGTTCGGCGGGGGGGGCCATGCAGGTTCCAACCTCACAGGTTCAAACCTCACTAGTTCAAACCTCGGCACAGAATCCAGTGTTTGGCAGTGTGCCGGAGGCCAAGCCCACCCCCGGCGTCCTGCCGCTGACCTTCAGCGAGGCGATTGAGCGGGCTTTGCGCCAGAACCTGGCTGGTCTTTTATCGGAATACAACACCATCGAGGCCAGGGGACAGAAATGGCAACAACTCAGCGACCTGCTTCCGAACGTCAGCGCGGACGTGCAGGAAGCCAGAGAGAAGGTGAGCCTGGAAGCGGAAGGACTTCGCGGCCAGCTGTTTCCTGGTCTTACTCTTCCTCGCGTCATCGGGCCTTTCTCTTACTTTGATATGCGCGCCTCGGCCACGCAGCGCGTCTTCGACTGGAAGGCAATCCAGAAATACCGTTCCTCGGTGATCGGCGAAAGCGTGGCCCGGTTCAATCTGAAGGACGCGCGCGATCTGGTCGTGCTCGCGACCGGCAGCGCCTACCTGCAGGCAATTGCCGGGGCAGCCCGGGTGGAAACCGCGCAAGCGCAGGTGGAGACGGCGCATACGCTCTACGACAAGGCGGTCGCGCAACAGCAGGCCGGCGTCGCTCCGGCAATCGACACGCTCCGGGCGCAGGTCGAATACCAGACGCGCCAACAGCAACTGATCGCGGCCACGAACGATTTCGCCAAGCAGAAAATTTCGCTGGCCCGTGTGATTGGACTCGCGCCCGGCCAGGAATTCGAATTGGCCGACAAAGCTCCTTACCAGGCTTTTCCCATCCCCGATGTTGAAACCAGCTTGCAGCGCGCGTATTCTCTGCGCTCCGATTACAAAGCGGCGCGAGACCGTCTGGTCGCCGCGCAACTGGAGCGGAGCGCCGCCACCGCCGGGTATTTTCCGACCATCGATCTGGCGGTGAATTACGGCGAAATCGGCGCGGTTCCCGGCGATGTGCTGCCTACGTACGCGGTCGTCGGTACGTTGAACATTCCGATCTTCCAGGGCGGCAAGGTCCATGGAGATGTGCTGAAGGCCGAAGCCAGCCTGCGGCAGGCGCAGGCGCAGATGGCGGACGTGCGCGGGCAGATTGATCAGGATATCCGCAACGCGCTGCTCGACCTCAAGTCGTCCAGCGATCGGGTGGAAGTCGCCCAGAGTTCCGTGAATCTTGCCGAGCAGGCGCTCACGCAATCGCGGGACCGTTTCTCCGCCGGAGTCACCGACAACCTCGAAGTGGTGCAGGCGCAGGAAGCGGTGGCGGCTGCGCACGAGAGTTTCATCTCCAGCCTCTACCTTCACAACCTGGCCAAGGTTTCCTTTGCCCGCGCCCTGGGGCGCGCCGAAGAGGGCGTTCGCGAATACTTGAAAGGGAAGTAACCTATGGAGCCACCCAGCAGCGTTGTAGCCGAGCCCAAACCGCAACCGGAAACGCGCGCGCCGCAGTCCCAATCGCCGCCCGACAGCGAAGCCCGCTATCAGCGGCGAAGAGCGTTTTTGAGCAATCCGCGCACGAAGTGGGGGCTCATTTTCGCCGCCCTCGTGATTCTGATCGCCGTTTTCTTTCTGTGGCGTTACCTCGCAAGCTACGAATCCACCGACGACGCACAGATTGACGGGCACGTGAACTCGGTGAGCGCGCGCATCAGCGGCTATGTGCTGAAACTCAATGTGGAAGACAACCAGTACGTGGAAAAAGGAACGGTGCTGGTGGAAATCGACCCTGCCGACCTCGAAGGCGCGACGGCGGAGGCGCGCGCTCAATACGCCGACGCGCAGGCGCAGGCTTCCGCTGCAGGCATCAACGTCCCGATCACCGACGTGAGCACGGCAAGCCAGGTCAGCGGTGCCCAGGGCGGTGTCTCCGGTGCGCAGGCTGGAATCTCGGCTGCCCGCGAGCAGTTTGAAAAAGCCAAGTCGCAGGTCGCGGAAGCGGACGCCAATAACACCAAAGCGCAGAATGATCTTGTCCGGTACAAGCTGCTGATCGACAAGCAGGAAATCTCGCAACAGCAGTACGATCAAGCCGTCGACAGCGCTCAGGCCGCCGCCGCAACCCTGCAAGCGGCGCTCGCCAATGCTGACGCTTACGCGGCACAGATCAAACAGGCGCAGAGCAAACTGGAGCAGGCCGACGCCGATCTTCGCAACGCCGGCAACAGGTCGCACATGATGCGAGTCATCCGCGCCCGCGCCCAGTCTGCGCAGGCCGTTGCTCAGCAGAAGAAGGTTGCGTTAGAGCAGGCCGAACTGAATCTTTCGTACACGAAAATCATGGCGCCGGTCAGCGGAGTCGTCAGCAACCGCACCGTAGAGGTCGGGCAAAACGTGCAGCCCGGCCAGGAGATGATGAAGGTCATTCCGCTCGGTGAAGGTGACCTCTGGGTCACGGCGAACTTCAAGGAGACGCAGCTTAAAAAAATGAAGCCCGGTTTGCCGGCTGACATCGCGGTGGATGCGAACGGCAAGACCTACAAGGGGCATGTCGATTCCATCGCGGGCGCCAGCGGTGCGCGCTTCAGCCTGCTGCCCCCCGAAAACGCCACCGGCAACTACGTCAAAGTTGTGCAGCGCATTCCGGTGAAGATCGTGTTCGAGCCGGGCGTGATCAAGGGACATGAACTACGCCCGGGGATGTCGGTGGTGCCGAAGGTCTGGATTAAATAATGGGCGCTGCTGCGATTACCATGAATGATGCCGCCGCGTGGCGTCCGGCAGTCAATCCATGGATCATTGCTCTCACGGTGACGCTGGCCACGTTCATGGAGGTGCTGGATACCAGCATCGCCAACGTGGCGTTGCCGCATATCGCCGGCAGTCTTTCCGCGGGTCAGGACGAGAGCACGTGGGTGCTTACGTCTTATCTCGTCTCCAACGCCATCGTGCTGCCGCTGAGCGGCTGGCTGTCTTCGATCATGGGCCGCAAGCGTTTTTACATGAGCTGTGTCGCGCTGTTCACGATCAGCTCGTTTTTGTGCGGACTCGCGCCCAATCTCGCCATGCTGATCATCTTCCGCATTCTTCAGGGGGTGGGCGGCGGAGGCTTGCAGCCGAGCGAGCAGGCCATTCTCGCCGACACCTTTCCTCCCGCCAAGCGCGGCATGGCTTTCGCCGTCTATGGCATCGCGGTGGTGATGGCTCCGGCCATCGGTCCTACGCTCGGAGGTTGGATCACCGACAATTTTACCTGGCGCTGGATTTTCTTCATCAATATCCCCGTCGGCATTATCTCGCTTTTGCTGACGTCACGGCTCATCCAGGATCCTCCGTACTTCAAGCGGCGCCACTTGAGTGAAACCCGCATTGACTACATCGGACTCGGTTTTGTCGCGCTCGGCCTCGGAACGCTGCAGGTGATCCTCGACAAAGGACAACGCGAAGACTGGTTCGAATCGCACTTCATCGTATGGCTGAGCGTGATCTCAGCCGTGTCGCTGATCTTCGTCGTCTTCTGGGAGTGGCACACCAAAGACCCCATCATCGACCTGCATTTATTTCGCGTGCGCTCCTTCGCCACCGCGAACTTTCTGATGTTCATGCTCGGATTTGCCCTGCTCGGCACGACGCTGATGTTGCCGCTGTTCATGCAGACGGTGCTGGGCTACACTGCCGAACGGTCCGGGCTGGCACTAATGCCGGGCGGTTTCACGATCATAATGATGCTGCCGCTGGTTGGATTTCTGCTTTCGCGGCATAGCCCGCGCTGGCTGCTGCTGTTTGGGTTGACCGTGCTCTCGTTGTCGCTGTTTCATATGACGACCTTCGACCTGGGCATCGATTTCCGCACCGTGACCATGGCGCGCGTCTACCAGGCGGTGGGACTCTCGTTCCTGTTCGTGCCCATTAACACCGCCGCGTATGCCTACTTGCCACGCGAGAAGAACAATGCCGCGTCCGGTTTGATGAACCTCGCCAGAAATATTGGAGGCAGCATGGGGATTTCCTTTGTCACCACCATGCTGGCTCGTCGCGCGCAATTTCACCAGGTGCGGCTGGTGGAGAAGCTCAACGCCGCCAATCCGCAGTTTCAATCCATGCTGCACGGGATGACGAATACTTTTTCGGGCGCCGGCGCCGGGCCTGGCTTCGGGCCTGGAACCGCGTCGCAGCATGCCTACGCGATGATGCAGGCGAATGTAATCCGGCAGGCGACCATGTTGGCCTACATTGATAATTTTTGGGTGCTCGGGGTCGTGATCTTTTGTTTAATCCCTTGTGTGTTCCTGATCAAGAGGTCGAAGCCGGGCGGCGAGATCGTCGCGCACTGATCGCCGTCCACTGAAGGAGGTTCGCGATGTTTCGCATCGTTACTCTGGAACGCGAATTTGGCTGCGGGGGCGGAGGCATTGCCTGCGAACTGGCCCGCCGCTTGGGTTGGAAACTGTGGGACCAGCAACTGACCAGCGAGATTGCCCAGCGCGCGCAGGTGCCGGAATCGGCCGTGGCCTTGTGCGATGAGCGCGTCGACAGCCGCCTCTACCGTTTCGCGAAAGCCTTCTGGCGGGGCAGTTCCGAACGCAGCATGCCGCTGGACGCCTCGCAGGCGTTTGATACGGATCGCATGATGGCCATGGTGGGAGAGATCATGAGCACGATTGCCGCGGAAGGGAAAGCGGTGATTGTGGGCCGTGGGTCTCCGTTTTTCCTGCGCGAACGCGAGGATACTTTCTGCGTCTTCACCTACGCTCCACACGACGAAAAGATTCGCCGCCTGCTAGCCATGGGCAAGAGCCGGGAAGAGGCCGAAGACCTGGTGGAGAACGTGGACAAGGAGCGGATGGCCT
>Ga0316363_10001508_pt1 | contig 20217 bp, 12 predicted proteins | sample Sb_taG_3_FD_200459 | JGI IMG/M metagenome (GOLD analysis project Ga0316363, IMG submission 200459) | Peat soil microbial communities from Weissenstadt, Germany - Sb_50d_a_PC metaG (v2) (version 2) | ecosystem: Environmental > Terrestrial > Soil > Wetlands > Peat | place: Germany: Weissenstadt...
GCTGGGACGAACTCATCCAGGTGACGTACCTGTACCTGGAATGGCATCGAGCGCGTCAGTTACAACGCCGCGATCTTTCCGAGCAAAAGAAAAAATGGTGGCGCTGGCAACGAACGCACGGCTTGTGCATGGCGGTGAGGGAGGCCGCCGAACAGGCCGACCTCGAGGAAATCGCCAACCGCCTGGAAACGCCAACCGGACTCAACCGTCTGCGCCGGCTCCTTAAGCGCGCTCTTCCCAAGGAGGTCGCAGCGTGAAAAAAGCGCAACTTCAAAACGTGTGAGCGAGGGACGACGGCCAGGAAGCGCTAGCTGGAGCATCCCATGCACGGAGACCCCATTGGCTACTTCCTCACGTGGGCGACCTATGGGACATGGCTTCCCGGAGATGCCCGGGGTTGGGTCAAATACCGAGCCGGCTGGCAACTCCCCGATCCAATCCGGGAACAGGAAGCGAAGGCCGTCATGACCGAGGACGCCTGCATTCTGACAAGCGAGCGGCGCCGGGTAGTCGAAGCGCAAATTGCCGAGACCTGCGTCCATCGTGGCTGGACGCTCCACGCGGTGAATTGTCGCTCTAATCACGTACACGTGGTCGTCACAGCAGACGTAGACGATCCCGACAAGATCCGAATCGACCTGAAAGCATGGGCGACTCGAACTCTGAAGAGAAAGTTCGACAGCTGTCGCGAGAACTGGTGGGCCGAACGGGGCAGCATCCGCTATCTGAATAGCGACAACGACCTGGAAGCTGCGATCCTGTACGTCCGCGATGGGCAGGACGTCGATAGGCACTAGCCTACCAACCCGACGCGTTAGCGAGGGACACGCAGACGCAATATTCCCTCGCTCACGCGTCGGGTTCGTGCAGCACCTGCACCAACCCGACGCGTAAGCGAGGGCCCACGCCACCGGCTTGCATTCGATGTACCTCAGCACCGTCAGTAAATGGTCATCCTCCTGGATCGGGAAGGCCCGGAAGCGGCCTTGCCAGACCTGACCCCTTGAATGGTAATGCTGATGGTAGCGGCGGACGTGCGCCGTCAACAGCCACATCATGTAATCGCTCAGCTCGCCATCGCGCTTGGGCCACGGGGCCAGGTGAAAGTGGTTAGGGAGCACGCAGTAAGCGAGCAGGCGCACCGGCGTGCGCTGGGCCGCCTGCGTGAGAAGCTTCAGAAAAGCGGCGTAGTCGCCATTCTTGTGGAAGACCATGCGGCGACGATTATCGCGATTGAGCACGTGGTAGCAATAACCACCTTGGGAAGCGCGCGCAGCGCGTCGCATGGCGAGCATTATCACCCTCGGCGGTCGCTGGGGCAAGCAAAAGTACGATGTCCGCTTTTCCTTCGTCTTGTGTACAAAGGTTCTACCAACTTTGCGGCTGCTCACACGGATTTCGCCTGCCTCGGCACTTTTGTTGGCAAGTGCGCAACCGTTATTGTACTCTATGCTCATCCGTGAAGCTGTCTTTCGGGCTAGCCAACCGCCCGCAGCACCAAGTGACCACTGATATGAGGACCACGTGCAATGACCTCTTATGCCTTCTGGAATAACAAGGGCGGAGTAGGCAAGAGTTTCCTTTGCTTCATCGCTGCATGCGAGTATGCCCACCGATTCCCAACAAGCGATGTGTATGTTTTGGACATGTGCCCCCAAGCAAACGTTTCCGAAACACTGCTTGGTGGTTTTCCTAGGGGATCCAGGGTGATGACGGAGCTGCTTGGAAGAAAGCCTCGCGCCAGTATTGCGGGCTATCTTGATGCACGCCTCAACTCACCGTTCCGCCGGCTGGACGATATTGATCCCTATGTTTGTCGTCCTAGCAGCTTCAACACGGCCATACCTAGAAATGTTGGCCTTGTCTGTGGTGATAATCTCCTGGAAGTGCAATCTGAAGCAATACGTCAGACCTCTCAGCTAGCTGTTCCGGTGGACGCATGGAAACAAGTGTTGCTATGGATTCGCGATCTCACCAATGCGCTGACCGTGAAAAGCGGAGATCGCGAACCCGTGTTCATTATTGACTGCAATCCCAGCTTCGCAATCTTCACGCAACTAGCCCTGGCTGCGGCTGATCATGTCGTTGTCCCGTTTACCGCGGACGACAGTTCTAGACGAGCAGTTGAAAATGTCGTTACCTTGCTTTACGGCTTCACGGAAGCGGCTGATGTTGCGGCCTATACAAAGATTAGCTTCGCGAGAAAGGCCAAGGAAGAAGGTATAGCGATCCCAACACTTCACACGTTCGTCAGCAATCGCGTGACCAAGTACGAGGGCAAACCGAGTAGGGCGTTCAACGCAATGATTAAAGCAATGAAGACGACGATCGATGGGATTCATCGCAAACATCGGAGCGTATTCAGCTCGAAGACCGAAATGCCTAGTGATTCCTTTTTGTTCGTCCCGGATTACCATAGCGCCTCCATTGTAGCGGCCAGTACTGGAACGCCTTTGCATAAACTGACAGCTGGCCCGAAGGACCTCGGTGGAGAGCGTGTGCAGATCAATCAAGGTCCGCTAAATGATTACAGAACAAGATTAATTGAGGTCGTACAGCGACTGTGAGTGATTTCCGATGGGGTCGCCAGCCGCAAGAACATACGAAGTCATTTCAACCCGAGCGAGAATTATCCTCGGGCTCAAACAAGGGGCCCTTTCTCGGACCGATCTCCAGGCACTTTATGGGGCGTGGTTCGTGACGCAAGTGGCAGCTTGGAACGCCTATGTCGTAGGAGTTGTCGCTTGCTTCTTCGACGACGTGGCGAATCCAGGTATGGGCCACTTCCATGCGATGCACACTCTCGCAAGCGGCGCCGCCAAGATTCAGCTCGAACGATTTAATACGCCGAACGCTGAAAACACGCGGAACGTGATTCTTATGTGTACTGGCTACGATCCTTGGACCGACTGGCAATGGCCCCGACGGGGCCTGAGTGCCTTGGACGTTCGCGTTCGTTTGAATGAGATACTTAAAGTTCGTCACAGTTTGGCCCATGGCTTTGCAATGCCAAATTATTCTTGGACGCAAAGCGCCTGGGGCCAGAGTCGGTTGACTTTGAGCACGGTTCGGTGGACGCGCAGCTTCCTTGATAATCTCGTTGCAACCACAGAAAGGGGGATACGCAGACATGTGTCTCTAGTTTACGGGATCACGCCGGCTTGGTAGTTCTTCAGAGCCAAAAATGGTGTCGCGAATCTCAGTCTTGGCTGGCGGGAAGCGGAGCAAAGGGGGCGGAGCAAACGGGTCGCATCTAATTATCCGCCGCCCTTCCGCGTGCGGTCCCGCTTTAGCGGAACGAGGAGCGTCTGCCGTTCTCGTTTTTCTTCTACGGCAGATGGAGCGCCGCTTTTAGCGCCCGGTTGATCTGTTGCATCACCGCGTCTGACAAATGCCCGATAACGTGCAGGACACGCCGCTGTCGCATGGTGGCCAGGTTATAGCACTTAACGAGCGAGGGACCTGCCAGCCCTGACCCAACCCCGTCCGCTGCCCGTGAATCAACGAGCACCGTCGTCGGTTGGCCGGCGTCATCTATATGACGGTGCGCAATTCGGCAGCATTTGTGGGGCACGTTTGCAACGTGCCGGCCGGCGTCTGGGCACGTTACAAACGTGCCCCACAAACCGCAGCAGCCGATTCACGCACGGCCATATAGCTTGCCCGCAATCATCACCAGGATCGTGTTGGCGAAGAATAAAAGGTGTTAGGACCCTTTTCCGCGCGGAAAAGGGTCCTGACACCTTTTATGGTCCCGCGGCTGGTGACACCACGATGTCTGGAATCCCTAATTTCTGAGTCCTGGCGCTCAGGTCCTTCAAACCGCCCGCAATTAGGCCCTTGAACTCACTATCCAATTGTTGCAAGAGCTTCGCCTTTTCAGCGTGCATTTCGCGAACGCTCTCCGTGGGCGGAGCATCACTTCCTATGACATCATAGTAGAGCTGATTGAGTTGCGAGTAGAGTTGTGTGCCGCCACGCTGGGCGAGTAGGTCGTAGTAGATCTTCGCCTTCGGGTTGTGGAGCTTGCTTTCCAGGGCGTCGAGCTTGTCGATCAAATCCTGGGCGCTCTTTACCAATTCTTGGGCCCTGGCCTGTTCTTTCCAAATACCCTTCTTGGCGGTGAGCTGCTGTTTGACGGAGCGGATCTGCTTCACCAATGCAGATAGCTGAGTGATGTTGTCCCGAAGGGCGAAGGCCAGTTTGACCTGGTCCTCGAGGTCTTGCTGAGAAACATGCACGCGTGGATCGGGTCGGATCACCAGGGGCTGGGTACATGTCTTGCCCTCGACGGTGAGTTTGAGCGTATAAGTTCCAGGAATGACCAACGGCCCCGAATCGGGCCCGGAAGGCCAGCCGAGAGCGCCAGGGATGGTTGTGGGACCAGCGTAGGTCAGGTCCCAGGCGATGCGGTTCACCCCGGCTTCAGTACTTAGCACGGCTTTCCCGGGCCGACCGGCGCCTTCTGCCGCCTTCTCCGGACTCGCCGGCTCATTCGGTTTGTCGATGAGGGTGTTAACCTTGGCCCCCTGGCTGTCGAGAATCTCCAGTGTGAGACCGCCTTTAGGTTTCTTCTTGAGGTAATAATGGATGATGGCACCCTGCGGCGGGTTCTCTCCATCTTCCTTGCCGAAACTCCCTCCACCATAACGCCAGCGGATGGCACCCGTGGCGGGGAGGAGGGATGCCTCTTGGGCAATGAGTTCTGCTGAGAAGGCGCGAATGGGCGTCAAGTCATCGAAGATCCAGATCGACCGGCCATGGGTGCCGATGACGAGGTCATTATCTTTGACGACTAGATCATGGATGGGCACCGTCGGCAAATTGAGCTTGAGCGCTTGCCAGCTCGCCCCGTCGTCGACGGAGAACAAGACACCTCGGTCAGTGCCTAAATAGAGCATGCCCCGCCGTTTGGGATCCTCGCGTACCACGTGCAGGAAGACATCCTGCGGCAACGCGGTCGACAAGCTCTGCCACGTGCGGCCGAAATCGCTGGTCTTGAAGAGGTAGGGATGCATATCGTCGAGGCGGTGAGCGTCGACCACGAGATATGCAGTTCCGAGATCAAAGGAGGAGGGTTCGATGCAGCTAACCGTTCCCCATTCCGGCAGGCCCTGGATGTTGGCGGTCAGGTTGGCCCAGCTCTTCCCGTCGTCGCGGCTGAGGTGCACCAGGCCGTCGTCGGTCCCAGCCCACAGGAAGCCACGCTGCCGGGGTGATTCCGCCAGCGCGAAGATAGTGCAATAGATTTCGGCTCCTGTGTTGTCGCCGGTGATGGGGCCTCCCGCCCATTGCTGCTTGCTCTTGTCATTGCGCGTCAGATCCGGACTGATCGCAGTCCAGCGCCGGCCGGCGTCACGCGTCTCGAAGAGGACGTTGCTGGCGTGATAAACCGCCTTGGGATCGTGCGTCGAGACCAGGATCGGCGCGGTCCATTGAAAGCGGTAGCGCAGCTCGGCTCCGCTACGGCCCACGGCGGGGATCGGATAGGCGCTGATGTTCTGAGACTGTTTGGTCTTCGCGTTGTAGCGGGTAATGCTGCCGCCGTAGTTGCCGGCATAGACGACATCGGGGTCGGCAGGGTCCGGCACGACGAACCCGGATTCACCGCCACCCACATTGACCCAGTCTCCGGAGTTGATCGCACCTCCGGAGAGACTATTGCTCGGCCCGGAGGCGGTGCCCAGATCCTGCATGGCGCCGCATACGTAATAGGGCACGCGGCTATCCGCAGCCACATGGTAGAACTGGCCAAGGGGAAGCTCGGGCGCCAGCCAATGTTCGCTGCCATCGACGGAAATGGCGACGCCACCGTCGCTGCCGTTGATCATGCGCAGCGAATTGAGCGGATCGATCCAGAGATCGTGGTGATCCCCTCGAGGCACGGAGACCCGGCTGAAGGTCTTGCCGCCGTCAATGCTCCGCATCAGACCCACTTGCGGGCAGAAGACCACGTCGGGATTCTTCGGATCCACCGTGATGGTCGAATAATACCACGCGCGCTGCCGGAGGTCGCGGTCGCCATGAACCAGGCTCCAGGAGTCGCCGCCGTCATCCGAGCGAAAGAGCCCGCCGTTCTCTGCTTCGATCAATACATAAATGCGCCGGCTGTCCGAAGGTGCGACCGCAACGCCGATCTTGCCCCAGGGTCCCTTGGGCAATCCTTTGCCCGGAGAGCTCTCGGCTGTTTCGTCCGCAGTTCCCGGCCCCAGTTGCTTCCAGGTATCGCCGCCATCGCGCGAAACATAGAGGCCGCCGCCTGGGCCACCGCTGATCAAATCCCAGGGCAGCCGGCGCGCCTGCCAGAAGCCGGCGAACAGGACCTGCGGATTCGAAGGGTCGATGCAAACGTCCGAGGCGCCGGTGTCAACATTCTTGAAAAGCACCTGCTGCCAATTCTTACCGCCGTCGGTGGTGCGATAGACGCCGCGCTCGCGATTGGGGCCAAAGGCGTGGCCGAGAACGGCGGCGTAAGCGATATCCGGATTGCTGGGATGAACCACCAGCGTACCGATCTGGCCTTCTTGCTTCCAGACATGCTGCCAGTGCTTGCCTGCGTCGGTCGATTTGAAAATGCCGTTACCTGGGACCACGTCGCCGCGAATGTTGGTCTCGCCGGAGCCCGCATAAATGACGTTTGGGTTCGAGGGAGCAAGTGCGATGGAGCCTACTGTAGAGAGCGGCTGGTCATCCGTGACGGCTTTCCAGGAAGCACCACCGTCTGCAGATTTCCAGATGCCGCCCGAGGCCGATGCGACGTAGTACGTGCGTGGATCGCCCGGCACACCCGCCACGCGGCAGACCCGCCCGCCGGCGGATGGTCCGACCAGCCGGTACTTGAGATGCTTGAACTCTGGCGGCGTCGATACTTCATTGTCGGCAGCCGAGACGGCTCCAGCCACGCTGATGCATGCGATCAGAGCGACGACAATCGTGTTGGCAGTGGATCGATAGTTCCGCAAGAAATGCAGTTGCATGGTGCCTCGGTAGAATTCAGGTTGATATCCGTCAGGGGGCATGTGTGCTTCCTTGCCTTTGGAGTTTACGGTACGCCGACCGGCCAAGCGTGTCCATGTCACGACGAGGTGGGCGCGATGAATCATCGTCCATCGATTAGCTGCCGCAGCAGCCGGCTGATTCTTCTGGAAGAGACTCGTGCACATCCGGTCACAAATCTGCTAGAATTGGTTTTCTATCGTACGATCCAACCGACAAAGTTCCATCCTGCTCGTGCCCACCTGCGGCGTAGGTGCTCCTGATGACAGCAACATTCGCCAAGGCACCTGAGAGCAGCGACCACGCAAAAGTGGGATGTGACAAGCGTGCGGCTTCTTGTTCCCGATCAAGGGCCTGCGTTTGTCTTTGCTTCGGATTGGCTGTCTCCTGCTGCTTCCGCGGCGCATTCGCTTCTCCTCCCGCAAGCAATGAGAAGCCCACAGCAGTAAAGTCTTTGCATTTTGAGAGCGATATTTTGCCTATCTTGCGCGCGCACTGCTTACGCTGTCATGGCGAAAAAGCGCGCCGCGGCGGGCTGGACTTGCGCAGCTACGCGGACGCCTTGAAAGGAGGGGACTCCGGGCTTGTGCTCGTGCAGGGCAAGCCGGACGAGAGCCTTCTCTACGGCAAGGTCCGCGATGGCGTAATGCCTCCCAAGGGAAAGGACCGGCTCACCGAGCCGGAAGTGACGACGATCCGCCGTTGGATCGAGGGAGGCGCGCCGTCCATGGAGAGCCGCGCCGCAGCCACTCCAGAAGTCACCCAGCATGATGTCATTCCCATCCTGCTGCGGCGCTGCACCGTTTGTCATGGAGCGAGCGTGAAAGAAGCAGGCCTGGACCTGCGCACGCGGGCCTCCATGGTCCGCGGCGGCAAGTCGGGACCGGCTCTCGTTCCTGGCAAGCCCGAGCAAAGCCTGCTCATCCGGAAAATCCGAACAGGCGCCATGCCGCCCTTGCGGCGCATCGTCGAGTTCAGCATCAAGCCGATAGAGCCTGCGGAGACTGCGGTGCTGGCGCGTTGGATTGAACTTGGCGCCCCCGAGGCGCCTATCGCCCCGGACGTTGCCACCACCACGCCCGATCCATTGGTGAGCGACAAGGATCGCGATTTCTGGGCGTTCAAGCCACCTCAGCCAGTGGCTGTGCCCGTCGTGCATGGCATCAGCCATGTTCGCAACCCGATCGATGCATTCGTCATGCGGCGCCTCGAGCAGAAGGGTTTAACGCTCGGACGCGAGGCAGATCGTGCGAGCCTCATGCGCCGGGTCACTTTCGATTTGACCGGACTGCCTCCGGAGCCCGATGATGTCCGAGCCTTCGTGGCCGATAACGATCCACGCGCTTACGAGAAACTCGTCGAGCGCCTTCTCTCATCCCAGCGCTACGGCGAGAGTTGGGGTCGCCATTGGCTGGATCTCGCGGGTTACGCCGACTCCGAGGGAAAGCGGGAACAAGACCTGCCCCGGGCCGGCGCCTATCGCTACCGCGACTATGTCATTCGATCCTTTGTCGCTGACAAGCCCTATGACCGTTTTCTGCTGGAACAGATCGCCGGTGACGAACTGGTCGATTACGAGCACGCGCCCGAGGTCACTCAAGAGATGGTGGATAACCTGATCGCCACCGGTTTTCTGCGCATGGCCCCCGATCCAACCTGGTACAACTTGACGAACTTCGTTCCCGATCGCTTGGAGGTCGTTGCCGACGAGATCGAGGTGCTCAGCTCGAGCGTGATGGGGCTGACCATGAAATGTGCCCGCTGCCACAACCACAAGTTCGATCCGATCCCGCAACGGGATTACTATCGCCTCGTGGCCGTTTTCAAGGGAGCCTTCGACGAACACGATTGGATGAAAAGCAATTGGCTGCCCGGGTTGAGCATGGGGCCGCGCACGGATCGGGACCTGGCTCTCGCGACGACGGCGGAACAGCGCAAGCGGCTGGCGCAGCAGACTGCGGGGCGAAAAGAGATTGAATCGCTCAAGGCCGCACTCCATGGTCGGGAAGCAGCCCTCCAGAAGAAGTGCGCGGAGGAACGACTGGCACAACTCCCTGCGGTTCTGCGCGATGACCTGCGTGCCATGCTGGCGACGCCGCCGGAAAAGCGCACGGTCGTGCAGACTTATTTGGCCGGGAAATTCGAAAAGGAATTGTGCGTCGACCGTAAGCAGCTTCTCAAGATTGACGCCGCATTTCGAAAGCAAGCGGAGGAGATTGAGCAGAGGAACAAGGCGCTTGCCGCCATTGAACGCCAGGAGGCGAAGATTCGGGCACTTTGGGATCGTGGTGAGCCCTCGCCCACATACATCTACAGGCGCGGCGACTACCTGAACCCCGGCCGTCTGGTCGGGCCGGGAGTGCCCTCTGTGCTCACCGACGGCAAGACCCCGTTTGAAATAATGCCTCCCTGGCCCGGTGCCAAGAAGACTGGCCGGCGGCTCGCCTTTGCGCGTTGGCTGACCAGGCCGGACCACCCGCTCACCGCCCGCGTGATGGTGAATCGGCTCTGGCGTCAGCATTTCGGCGTCGGCCTGGTCAAGTCGCTCGATAACTTCGGGAAGGCCGGCACTCTACCCACACATCCTGAATTGCTCGATTGGCTAGCTCAGGAGTTCGTCCGGCGTGGCTGGAGCATCAAAGCGATGCACCGCCTGATCGTGACGAGTGCCACCTACCGTCAATCGTCCGCGGTGACGCCTGTACAGGAGAAAGTCGATCCGGAGAATCTGCTCTATTCGCGCATGCCGCTGCAGCGCCTGAGCGCAGAACAGCTCTACGACACAATGCTTGTCGTGGCTGGCCGGCTCGACCCAACCCCATTCGGACCGCCAGATCGGGTGACGGTGCGTGCCGACGGCCTTGTTACGCCAAACGGAAATGCTCATGGCTGGCGGCGCAGCATCTACGTGCAGCAGCAGCGCAAGGTGGTTGTCACACATCTGGAGAATTTTGATTTCCCGCAGATGAATCCGAACTGCATCACGCGCCGCGATTCCACGGTAGCGCCGCAGGCGCTGTACTTGATGAACAACGGTATGGTCCAGGGCCTGGCGGATGCCTTCGCGCAGCGGGTGTCGAAGGAAGCCGGCACGGACCCCGGCCGGCAGATCGAATGGACTTACCTGGCAGCCTTGAGCCGTCGGCCTACTCAAGAAGAAGAGCAAATAGGCCGGGCAGCGCTTGCGCGCATGGCCGAGGGCTGGTCCAAACACCTGGGCAAAGCCAAGCCAGATCAGGCCGAGGCCGCTCGTCGGGCGTTGGCCACTTATTGCCATGCCATCATGAACTCGGCGGAGTTCCTTTACGTCGATTAGGAGGGAAGCGATGTCCCCATCAGGAAACTCCTATGCAGACTCGTTGAGCCGGCGCAGCTTCTTCACGCAGGTCGGCGGCGGCCTTTACGGAGCCGCGCTGGCGTCGCTGCTTAGCCGGGACCTCTATGGCCAGGACAAGGGCAATCCCTCGGCCCTCGATCTCAAGCCTCGACCGCCGCATTTCGAGCCGAAAGCCAAGGCCGTCATCCACCTGTTCATGAACGGCGGCCCAAGTCAGATGGACCTGCTCGATCCCAAGCCTAAGCTCGACAAGCTGCATGGCACGGCCCACTTCCAGAGAATTGCCGGCGAGATTGAAAACGTGAAAGATGCCGGCGCGCTCATGCGCAGCCCTTTCAAGTTCGCTCAGCACGGTCAGTCGGGCATGTGGGTTTCGGATGCGTTACCCTGCCTTGCGAACCAGGTGGACAATATCGCGCTGATCCGTTCCATGTTCACGACCAACCTGACCCACGAACCTGCCATCTACCTCGTGCAATCCGGCAAGATGGGTCCGGGCCGGCCGGCATTGGGGTCATGGGTCGTCTATGGTCTCGGCTCGGAGAACCAGGATCTCCCCGCCTATGTGGTGCTCGACGATCCACTCGGGCTACCGATCAACGGCATCGAGAATTGGCAGGCAGGCTTCTTGTCGCCCATGTTCCAGGGAACGCGCTTTCGCTCGACAGGATCTCCTGTCCTGAATCTGCGGCCCGACGTGGAACGGCCGGCGGAAATCGTGCACATGGAGCGCGACCTGGTCGCTCGGCTCGATCGGATGCACAAACAAACCCGGCCGTCACAACCAAACCTCGATGCGCGCATCGCCAGCTATGAGCTGGCGGCACGGATGCAACTGGCAGCGACCGACGCCCTCGATCTGGCGCGCGAGAGCCGTGCCACATTGGACATGTATGGCGTCGGCAAGCAGCCGACTGATTCGTACGGCCGGCGCTGCCTGATCGCCCGCCGGCTCGTGGAGCGTGGCGTCCGCTTCGTACAGCTTTATATCAACGGTCAGATTTGGGATAACCATACCGAGCTGGCGTCCGGTTTGAAGACTGCTTGCGAGCGCACCGACCAGCCCATCGCCGCACTGTTGCAAGATTTGAAGCAGCGGGGCTTGATGAACACCACTCTCGTGATTTGGGGAGGCGAATTCGGCCGGCTGCCAATCGCCCAGTTACCGGCTGACAAGAACGAGCGCAAGGCCGGGCGCGATCACAACAAGAACGCCTTCTGCACCTGGATGGCTGGCGCCGGAATCAAGAGCGGCACGATTCACGGGGCCACGGACGAACTTGGCATGGCCGCTGTCGAGAACCGGGTCAGCGTCCCCGATTGGCACGCGACTATCTTGCACCTGCTGGGCCTGCGGCACGAGGAATTGTTTATTGAGTTGAACGGGTTGAAGGAAAAGCTCACGGGCGTGCAGCCGGCGCGCGTCGTGAAGCAGATCCTGGCGTGACGGATTCTCCGCTGTCGCTTGTCCGGCGCCCCTACGCTGAATCCGATAACAGGGCTTGCACTAGCGATTCCCACTCTCTTTCCAGCGATACGGTCGCTACCGGCTTGCCGGCTCGGCGATACCAGTAGGCAGCATTTCCGAGGTCGCCCTCTTGGCGATGCAGGTGCGCGTGTACCCAGGCACCTTGCTCATCGTCCTGAGCTTGGGCGCATTGGTGAGCGGCATCCCAGTCGCCTTTCGCCGCATGCCATAGGCCCTGCAGGGCCAGGCTCAGGTTTGGGGGCGGCGCCTTTTCCGAAAGCGATTGTTTGAAGATACTGAACTCCAAGGCTTCACCACTCCTTTCGTCTAGCCCTGAATTGTAATCGCGCGGATAGCGCAAGCACAACTCGTTCGACGCCGTTGTCTAAGTCCGGCTGGAACTGTGTGAAGCACCACAATGACGGTTCAGGATTCGGCAGTAGGTCAGGTTTCCAACCTGACCGGACAGATTGGGAAATCTGTCCTACGCCGGCAGCACGATTCTGCGCAAAGGCAGGAATGCGGCTCAGCCAGAGATCTTCTGAGTGGGGTCGCGTTCAGCCAGATGGACGTGATTGCGTCCCGCGCGCTTGGCCGCGTAAACCGCCCGATCGGCCACGGACAGGAGGTCTTCGATATCCCGCGTCCATTCCTCGCGAATCGAAACGCCGACGCTGACAGTCACGCGGCACACGCATCCTTGCGTGTGCATGACCTTGTTCTCGACGCTGCGGCGCAGTCGTTCGGCGCACCTCCACGCAGACTCGCGATCGCTATCCGGGCAGACGATGACAAATTCTTCGCCACCCAGCCGGCCGACAAGATCGCTGCGCCTGAGCGCGCTGCGCAGTACGCCGGCCACTTCTCGAAGGACGAGATCGCCGACGTGATGACCATGCGTGTCGTTCACATCCTTGAAGTGATCGATGTCCACGATCATGCATGCCAGGGGCTGACCATTACCGGTCGCGGCGGCCCATTCTTCGTTGAGACTTTCGAGAATGTGCCGGCGGTTGGGAAGCCCCGTCAAGGGATCGGCATAGGCAGCCTGCTGCAGAGTGCGGTTGGCGACCGCAAGGTCGGCGGCAAAGCGGGAGAGTTCTTCCTTGTCGCGAATGACTTCTTGCTGCAAATGCACGACGCGCTGCGCCGCCTGCACGCGCACCAGCAACTGCTCCGGCCGAATGGGCTTTACCAGGTAGTCGTCGGCTCCCGCGGCCAGAGCCTGCCCGGCGTGCTCTTCCGCAGGGCCCGTGAGCAAGATGATGTGGATCTGCCGGCCGATCTTCGTTTGCCGCAGCGTCTGGCAAAGCTCCGGGCCGTTGATCTTCGGCAAATCCCAGTCGGCTAGGATGAGTTGAGCATCGCACTCGAGGAGTACGCCGAGGGCATCCTGACCGTTGCCTGCCACCAAGACCGTGTAACCGGCGGCACCCAAGTTTTGCGTGAGGAGCTGCACCACCGACGGATCGGCGCTGACCGCCAGAATCGTTAATGTCCCTGGCGCCCATGCACCGGCTGGTGTACCCAGAGGGATGACGGCGGGATTCAGCTCGGGAGTGCGCGCAGCCAGTTCGGCGAGGGAAGGGATCGGTTCGGTGGCCACCTCGAAGATCTTGCCCCACTCCTGCCATTCGGCCACGACACGATCGCCAAGGGTGATGACATCTTCTTCATCGATCGAAAGAAGTGCGCAACGGGTAAATAGTTCGGGCAACAACTGCCCCCGCTGGTCATCGTCGGCGACGCATAGCCGCGCAAGATGCTCGGCGGCGTGCAAGAGCCGGGCCATCAGCAGGGCCGCAGAATCTTGGGGCAAATCCTCTGTTTCTGGAGTGTCCTGGTGGCGGACAGCTTCTCCGAAGAGTTCCGGAAGGCCCCAGTCCTGCAAGAGTGCGATGGTTAATTCCTGATGATCGGTGGCGAACGCTTCGCGTTCCAGATCGTTGATTGGTTCGACCATCGCCTGCGAACGGGCCAACACAGCTGCGTAGGCCCCCGGATATACGCTCACGAGTGCCAGGGTTCCCACGTCCGAGAGCAGCCCGCAAGTGAAGGCTTCGTCTGGAGCGATTTGGCGCTGATTTATTCCCAGAACTTGGGCTGCCACTGCCCTGGCTAGGGATAGGGCCCAGAATTTCTTGTAGTCAAAAGCAGCGCAGACGGTATTTCCCGCTCGGCCGATCAGAGAGAATCCAAGGGCAAGGTCGCGAACAGCACGCATTCCCAACCGCTTCGTGGCCTCTTGCACCGTCGTGATGGGTCTTGATACGGCCGCCCAGGCGGAGTTCGCCAGCTTGAGCAAACGCCCAACCATGGCGGGGTCCGACTCGAGGACCTGGGCAATTTCAGCCACTGTGGCGCCTTCATTTTGCGCTAGACGCATAATCGCCAAGGCTACGCCGGAAGGACTGGGAAGTTGGCCCGTCGCCTTGAGTTCTACGAGCCGGGTTTGGCATTGCGACAGCATCGCCTGCTCCATCTCGGTGAGATCGTAGCAAGCTCAGTGCGTAGCGGCCACGCAACCAGCGAGACCGGTCAAACGCACTGGAGGTTCCTTCGCCACGATGGATTTATGCTTTGGAAGGAAGAGGTCGCCATTACCCGCCGAGCGAGCGCGCATCTCAGCACGACAGGGATCTTTCATCGACTTGATCACACCCTAGGTTAGAATTGCTGCCCGGTCAACTTTACCACACCGGAACTCCTGGAACGGAACGGAACTTTGAACGGTTGGAGGAAGTGATGGTCATATCCTGGGGAGCCTGCTGAAAAAGGGGTCTGACGCCCTACGATGCTTCACTGATTTCCTACCATCGCGAGGGTCTATCGCACTTCGTGGAAGGGGTCAGACCCCTTTTTCAGCAGGCTCCTGGGGCGGTGGCATTTCGTGATGGAAGGCGTCAAGGCGAGCGGCAGCGCTTGTTCTCCCCTCGCCCGGTACTCCGGGGAGAGGGGTCGGGGGTGAGGGGAGATTATGACCTGTCGCTCGCCCAAACAAGGGAGCTAACTAAAACTGACGCCTTGACGTTGCCTCCATCTCTACAGTTGCTTGGCCATCTCTTCGGCCTCGACCACCATTCCCTGGAGTAGTCTCAGCCCGAGTTCCCAGAAGGTTGGGTCGGTAACGTCGACGCCCAATTTGCCAAGAAGGACATGAGGGGCATCCGAGCCACCCGAGGCCAGCAGCTCGAGATACTTGGGAACGAACGCTGCACCCTCCTGCTTGTACTTCTGCACAAGGGCGAGCACGAGCAGTTCCCCGAAGGCATAAGCGTAGCAGTAAAAAGGCACATGGATGAAGTGGCCGATGTAAAGCCACCAACAGGCATAGCCATCTGTCAGTTGGACAGCATCGCCGTGCATGGGACGATTCGCAGCCATCCACAAGGCGCTAATCTGATCCGTGCTGAGTTCACCCTGGTCGCGCCGCGCTTGATGCATGGATTGCTCAAAGCGAGTGAGGACAACCTGGCGAAAGACCGTAGCAAAGCCGTCCTCGATCTTACTGCACAAGAGCGCCAGCCGGGTTCGCGGCTCCGGATAGAGTTCGAGCAAACGCTGGAAGGTGAGCATTTCGCCGAAGACGCTGGCCATCTCTGCCGTTGTCAACGGCGTGTCACATTGCAGGTAGCCAACGGGCCGGGACAAATACTGGTGCAGCCCGTGGCCGAGTTCGTGGGCCAACGTCATGACGTCTCGTAGTTTGTCCGTGTAGTTCATGAGAATATAGGGATGGACGCTGGGGACGGCACTGCTGCTGAAGGCCCCGCTCCGTTTGCCCTGCCGTAGCTCGGCATCGATCCAGCGATCTTCGAAGAAACGCTGGACAACCATGCCTGCCTCCGGAGCGAACGCCTGATAACTCTCCAGCACGATCCGGCGGGCTTGCGGCCAGTCACACGTTGGTTGCTCCGCAAAGACGGGAGCATACCGGTCGTAGTCGTACAAGGAATCCAGCTTCAATAGTCTTCGTTTCAGATGGTAGTAACGCTGTACGGTGGCATGGTGGCTTTCCGCTGCCGTCATGAGCGCCTCGACCACGGTGTTGCTGATTTCATTGGCCAGGTGCCGCGGGTCCATCGGGTCGGCGAAGTGCCGCAGGTCGCAGTCGGACTTATGGTCGTGCACCAGCGTGTTGAAGATGAAGGTCAGAAGTCGTGCGTTGTTCTCGAGGCCCTCCGTAAGCCCCGCGGCCGCAGCCTGGCGGATGGAACGGTCGGGATCGTAGAGCTTGGCATTGATCTGCTGCATGCTCAAGAGCTCGGTGCGCCCATCATGCTTCAAAGGAAACGTCATCGACGAAACGGTTTCGTCGAACAAGCGTACAAAGGCGGCGCGCCCGGTGACGGCCTTCTCATCGAGAATCTTCTCTTCCGGCTCGCTCAGGTAATGAGGCCGCCGGGCGCGTTTCCGTTCCAGAAAATGCCGGTATTTGGCTAAGGCTGGCGCATCGATGAGCTTGCGGGCGTCCGGCTCCGGAATCTTGATCCACTCGAGGTCAAAGAAAATGACGTGCTTGTTGATGGCGGTGCCCTGCTCGCGCGTGCGCGCGAGCAGAGCACCGCGCGCGGGATCATCCGTCTTGGCGGCATGGAGCAGGCCGGCATAGACCGCCGGCTTGTCCATTAACTCCGAGAGCTCTTCGAGGTCTTTGAGAGCGGTAAGAAGCAAACTTGGTGAGGGTCCGCCGTCGACCTGGATCCGGCCTCGGTAGGTATCCTCGAAAGCTTGCGCGCGACGCAAGGCGGCGTCCAGATCTACCGCGATCTGCGGATCGTCGACGGCCCTGTACAGGCCGTCGAGGTCCCATGCGACGCCATCGGCACTGCTGGACTGCTGCTGCACCTGCGCCATGTCACCGGCTCCAACGGAATTGGTTTGGACGGACTGTGAACTGTGGTGATTTTAGAGGAGGAGAACCGAGAACTGAAAGGTTAACTAGCGGGGCACGCGGGAAGGTTTGTGCCAGACCGCAAAGCATGCTTATTTGATTGCTGCGCAACCAATGCCTCATGCTTCGTATGTCCCTCGCCCCCGTACTCGGGGGAGAGGGAGGTACCTGGTCTCATCGCATTCAACATGGCCTGCCCCTCGCCCCCGTACTCGGGGGAGAGGGGTCGGGGTGAGAGGGGGCTGAGCAAACCCTTCATAGTCGAAAACCTTCACCCCCCGCTTCCTTTCGCTCTGCTGTCGCGTGGGCGAAAGATCGGTGCGTCGCCGTAGGCACGTCAGGTTCCAACTCTTCCCGGGACAACGGTGCGACCTGGACACCGCTTGACGACAAGAAGTACAACAGTGTCGGATTGAGCTTGACTGGTGAAGGCTGGGCAGTCGGACCGGGCGGCCGGATTGCGAAGTTCGCGAATTGGGACCTCCTGTGTCCTCTGCCCCTCTCCCCTCGCCTCTCTCCCCTATTCCCTCACCCCTCGCCCCTATCCCCTCATCCCTCGCCGAGCCGGGCGCGCTTGTCGTACAGGAACGTCAGATGGTGATCGACGTGATCGGTGTAGCCTTTGATCATGGCAGCCACCGTCACCGGGCCGCGGCGGTTGTGCGTGCCAAGGCGCTCGAAGGCCTGGTCGGGGAGTTTGCGCAGCACGCGGGCGAACTGGCGCCGGCCCACCTCGAAGAGGACGAGCGCGTCTTCCAGTGATTGTTCGTGCGAAAACAGGCGCTCGATGTACGTGTCCTCGTCCGCGTAGAGCAACGGCGGGTTCTCTTCGGTGAGAACGCGCTTCATGCGGTCGATGGCAATGGCATCGCTATCCGCCAGGTGAACGACCAGCTCCAGGATCGACTATTTTCCAGGTCCCGGCCGGGCGGTTACATCCTGCTGGTTCAACCCGGCCACCGCTTGCCGGAGCCGGGCACCGGACGCCACATACTCGTCAATCAGCCGCATGTCCATAGTCACGATCCTCCTGTTGAAAATAGTTCTGGTGTTCGACACGACAGATCCGCGTCTGGAAGATCTCGTACCATTTCGCCTTGCCGGCGGCTTGCGCGACGCGGTGCTCGGCGTGGCTGCCCCAGGCGTGAATCGAATCCAGGGTTTGCCAGTACGATACGGTAATGCCTTGCCCGTCCGCATCATGAACGCTCTCGATGCCAAGGAAGCCGGGCTGTGCCGCGGCCAGCTCGAGCATGCGCTCGGCCATGACGGCATACCCTCGGGCATCGTGTGTCGTGCGCCGCGAAGTAAAAATGACCGCGTAATTTGGCGGCCTGGGCGTTTCGGCTGGGAACTCCAGGGGATCCTCCAGGGTTGAGGCGGGTATCGACAAGATTAGGCCGAGAAAGGTTCACCTGAATACCTTGCCGCGCACGACCGTGCCGGCCTGGCAGCCAAGATGGATGCGGTTGCCCCGAACGCCGTGGTAGTCCTCCCCACCGCACGCCGCGCGTTCGCCGCGGTCGCGCCGGAGTCCTTGGGTTTGCGATATAATAAGCGCCCAACTTCTTCTAGGAATTCCCAGGCGGTAACCCCCTAACCAGAGCGAGCCAAACGCTTTTCGGCATTCACGGCCTGATTTGCGCGGCAGGATCTGCGGAGCGGATCCTACATCGCTCGGCGCCTCGATTGAAAGTGATATGATGCAAATCGCACTTGTAAGCAGTGGAGGCACACATTGCCGCGGCAACGACAAGACTACCTCACGGAAGCGAAGGATTGGCTGAATCGCCTTGAATTGTCAATTGTTGGGGATACTGCGCTACGACATCAAGATTCTCACATTGAGCTGGAAACGTTCTTTCGCGACCTGCTGAATCTCGTATTTGGCTGGAACCTCGATAACGCAAATACGCTTTTCTGCAAGAATCAGGACTCTTTCGATCTCTCGGCCGAAGACGGGTCGTTGGCGGTGCAGGTGACGGTGACCACGACCGCGGACAAGATAAGAAAAACGCTTGAATCTTTTGTTGGGACATACGACAAGATTTATCGCCGCCTGATTTTCGTCTACCCGGTAACCAAAATCCCTGAAAGTCGCGCGGACTTCAGCGACACGCTGAAGGGATTCGACTTCGACGCGGACCGCGATCGATTGGGATTTGGATCGATCCTGAGGGAAGCCCAAGGATTCACTATCGAGAAGCTGGAGCAATTGATTCAGTTGCTCAGGAAGGAGCTCCGTCCTCTCGGCGCAGCTCTTCCACCTGGTTTTGATCAGACCAATAGTCGTTTTCGCGCAAAGTGCGCCAAATGGGTACATGACACGTCATCGACGTTTTTTGTACCGGGACTAAACGTCACGATGCCCATCGAAGGTGCGTGGGTTCGTCTGAAAGTAATGAAGGACGACGAGTCGATCGTGGGCACGAAATCGTCGCTTGACGAGCAGTTCCAGAATTATCTTGAGTTCGGTCAAAGGGTTCGCGCCGGTGGCAGCGGTTCAATCGTTGCTTCGGATTCCGTGCCGCTGACGCATTCCCGTTCCGTCATTGTTGGTGGCCCTGGTGATGGCAAGTCGACAATGTTAAAGCGGTTCGCTTGGCGGTTATCGTGGGAGCCGCGAATCGTGGTACGTGTTCGACTGCCAATCGTACTACGAAGCATGCTCTCCGGACGGACTTTCGAAGAGGCGGTAAGATTGGTCGGATTTGACGGTAGCGGAATCGCCGACAACGACGCAATTCAATTGCTTAACTCGGCCGATTACCTTCTCTGCGATGGCCTTGACGAGTGCGATCCTCACAGAGCGCACCTGGCTGAGCAGATGATTCGATGGAGTGTCGGGCATAACGATTGCCGAATCTGTGTTGCGACGCGACCTGTGGGTCACGAAGCAGCGTTTTTACCGGGGTTTACCCATTTTGGATTGCAACCACCTGAGGACCATGAGGTTCAAGAGTTATCAAGAAAGTTGTTTGAGAAGGCGAGCCGTGACGACAGCTGGGTTCTCAAATGGGCCGATTTTGTGAAGGGCATAGACTCCAAGAGTGAGGCACCTCATCTCCGGAAACTAGCATCGCGAAATCCACTTCTCTTGGGATTTCTGATTCGTTTGACCCTCGATGGAATCGACATCGGCAAGACCAGGAGCGGATTGTACTCTCAAATTCTTGAGATAACTGCTCGGACGACCCCAAACGATCGAGAACCGGTGGTCATCAACGAGCGGATCGCGAAAGAAGTCGCAAATTCGTTGGCATGGAAGCAGACCCTGACGCCATTTTGTTCAATTGAAGAATCGCTACGGTTTGTATCTCAGCATCTTCGCGACGAATTCAATCTCGACGTATTGACGTCGGATGAACAGGCTAAGGCAGGTTTGCAGTTTTGGCAGAATCGGCGCCAGGGCGAACGCATCAAACTTTCTCTAGGTTTCGTGCCCCAGCCAAGGTTTCCTCGAGAAAACCCGTGTCCAAGGCAGCCGCCTTGCGTTTCCGTGCGATGCTCGTTTTGGCCGGA
>Ga0316363_10001511_pt1 | contig 20193 bp, 18 predicted proteins | sample Sb_taG_3_FD_200459 | JGI IMG/M metagenome (GOLD analysis project Ga0316363, IMG submission 200459) | Peat soil microbial communities from Weissenstadt, Germany - Sb_50d_a_PC metaG (v2) (version 2) | ecosystem: Environmental > Terrestrial > Soil > Wetlands > Peat | place: Germany: Weissenstadt...
CTGGATCTCCACCTTGTCCGGACAGTACTACTCGCGTATGTCCAGTCATCTTCCCGTAACAACCGTTTTCGAGCCCCGGCAGCGGACAGTTTACGGGCTCGGGTTTGGAGAACTGCCAGCACCGGTCCTGGTCAAACAGATCGTATTCGTCCGCGTCCACGTACTCGATCGGAATACGAAAGAAATCTGCCGCCAGCCGGGCGTATTTTTTCTCCGGATCCGGAAACTTCTTTTCATATACCACGGTGTAAGCACGCAGCCCGGAGTGAGCCGATGCTTCCCCCATCGCCCGGTTGGCAACTGCTGCAACCAGGGTGGAATCGAGCCCGCCGCTCATGAAGATGCCGACCCTGTCCGTCCGAATGCGGTCTTTTACCGCCTCTTCAAGCAGCTCTCGGAAATGGTCCACATAATCGAGAGCCCGCTTGTAGCGGACCCCCTCGATCTCTAAGGTCCAATAGCGCCGGATCCGCAGCTCCTTCTCCGTACAGGTCAGGCAGTGACCCGGCGCCAGCCGCTGTATGCCCGCAAAATAAGTTTTGGCAGGGTCCATATTCCGATCGAACAACAGAAAATCGGCGACCACCCGATCGTTCAGCTCGTCGGAGACCTCGGGATGTAGCCGCAGGCAATTCAGCGTGTTGCCGCACAGCAGGCTTTTGCCCGCCTCAGCGTAATAGAACGGCTTCACCCCGAGTTGATCCCGCGCGCCGAACAAAACGCGCCGGCGCCCGTCCCAGATCAGAAAAGCAAAATCTCCCATCAGGCGCTCCGGGCACTCTTCACCCCACACGTGGTAGGCGTGCAGGATTAGCTCGGCATCGGTCGCCCACCTGACCTCCTGCCGCCCCGCCGACTCCAGTTTCCCGATCAGTTCCGCGCGCGCATCTATTCGTGCGTCGGCAGCGATCCACACCTGGCCATCCAGCGTGCACGGCTGCCGCTCCCTGTCGGATTCCCAGGTCGTCCGTAACAGGGTGTGTCCCAAGCCCACTGCCCCCTCACTCCACACCTCCTGCCCGTCCGGCCCTCGATAGGCCATGAACCCGGTGATTTCCCCCAGCCATTCCCGATCGGCCGGATCTCCGTCCCGATTCAGAATCCCGAAGATACCGCTCATTCCGCACCCCGTCCTGCTGCCTGGAGGGAAGGAAGACTCCCGTAGTTAGGCCTCGTCATGGGTTCTCCATCGGGAAGACATGGCACGCCTGGCCGATCCCCACCTTGGACGGCTGCCGTTCTCCGGTTGCTCTGAGCGCCTCGTCCGTGCCACAGACTTCCCGGCTCGCCCAGCCACCTCTCCTTGTCCAGTTTTCGGATTGTGCCACACGTATTGTTCCCGCCGTCCGGATTCACGATGCCGGCAATACCGCGCGCAACGGCGTGCCTCCACAGGAGGCAAGCCGCGAACCTTCGAGATCGGAGAGAATCGCCTGGCGGACCGAGGGGAGATGGCCCAGCCCCCGCGGGTACGATAGCTTCTTTACCGGCAAGGCGCTCAGAAGACACGCGGTTGCACCGGCTTGACGCCGAAGCCGTTCCGGATCGACCAGTAAGGAGTTGAATGTACTGCCCACCAATGCCAGGAATGCTGCCTGCGGCGATAGCGGTTCGATCCGAATGCGCCGCAAGTCGCGCGTCTCGTGCGGAGAAGCCAGCGCATAGATCGCCCGCAGGGGCAAGGGGCGGCTCTGACACTGGCCAAGCGGGAAGATCTGCTTCTCGGTGAGCGAGTTCATGGGCACGCCTTCGGCCGCACGTCCGAAAAAATGGCGGGCTATATCGGGAAACAGTTTGATTCGTGGGGGCCCGGGATATGCGTCAAATCCGCCGCAGCCCGGCTGCAGCAGCAGGAGATCGTCGGTGAGCAGCGAATGGCCGGCTGCCAGGAAACAGGCCGCCAGGCTGGACTTGCCGAATCCGCTCTCACCGAGAATTGCCAACGCTTCCCCATCCACACCGATCGAGGTCGCGTGCAGCGGCTCAAATCCGCTCTTCACCAGTGCGAAGCTAAGCGCCTGTCCCACCAGGTAGACCTGGAAGGATTCCATGGAAGCATCGGGGGCGCGCGCGCAGGTGATGCGCCGTCCGTCGGAAGAAACCAGGAATTCGCCAAGCCCGCTCCACCGCACATAGATCGAGCGGTCGGCAAGGTAAGCGTAATGGTACCAGTCCGAACGGGTTTGCAGGTCCACACCCTGGATCGCCTCGGAGAATAACGACGCCGATCCGGTCGAAACCTCGATCTCTGTCAGCCCAGGATGCGTGTGCTCGGGCAGTGAAAGTACAATCTCGCTACGCAAGGATATACCGTATACGTTGTAGCGGAAGCACTCGCAAGAGTGGCCATTGTTCTCGTTGGACATTGTTCGTTGATAACCGGCGCTCCAGCCGGGATAACCACGCTGGTCCTTAACCTGCCCTATCGCCATAGGATTGCATGAAAAGGGGCGGTCAAACCATTCAGCATACCATCGCCTGCTACCGCCCCGGTGCCTCGTCCATGCCGGCAGGCTTTCTCAGCTCACCTCGGCCAGCAGCCCCTGCTGCTCCATCTGAGCGACCAGGTCCAGCAGATCCCCGGACAGTTTTTCCTGCGTGACGTCGTATTCCCGAAGCATGACTTCCATGACCCGGCTGAGCGCTCCGTCTTCCTGAAGCAGTTGCCAGATCCGCGTCCCGATCGCATTTAGACCGAGATAGACACCCGTCTTCAGATTCAGGAGGACCGCCTCTCCCTGAAGCTCTTGAAACAGCACGTCGTCCTGTATTCGTACCCGAGAATTCAGACTGATTTCCACCGGCATAATTTTAGAGCGCCCCGGTCACTCGCGCAAGCTACCGGCGCTCTGGCGAGTACTACCATCTAGTACCAGCATCGGCGCGTAACCGTCGAGTTCCTCCGATCCCCCGATTAAAACCTCTCCCTCGCTCTCCACCCAGGCATGCGCGCGAAATCCCAGTTTCTCATCCAGGGCCACCCCGATATGCACTTGTCCGGCATGGCCATGCCGTCCCAGCAGAATCTGCGCGGCCAGCGCCTGTACCAGGCATGTGGAGCGCGGTACATAGCGGCTGGCCAACCGCACCGCCCACACAATCTCCCGCGTTCCGGCTGCACTCCCGCTCCCGCCCGGCCGCCCAAAATACGCGCAGACCCGTTGGATCGTCCGGAACGGTATCAGCCACAGCCCCAGGCGCACCAACGCTACCAACAGCATGCTTTTCATTGCCAATCGGCGCTCCCTCCGCGATAACCGGCAATAGGTGCGCAGTTTTCCGATGATCATGACACCCCAAACCGTCGATTCGAGCCTGTATGTCATAGGATCGCATGAAAATGGATCGATGTACAATTCACTCGGCTCGCTCGGCTCGCTCACCTGAGCGCCACCTCACTTCTTGTCCGTGACGAGCGAATCGTAGATCGCTGCAATCTCCGCGACCATTCGATCGGCAGAAAAATGAGCGCGCGCTCTCTCCCGTCCGGCGGCTCCCATCGCTCGCCTACGCTTCGGGTCAAGTATGAGGAGTCGCAGGCGTCCACTGAGCGCCGTAACATCTGAGGCTGGGACAAGGTAACCGGTTTGGCCATCCTCCACGGCTTCCGGCAGGCCGCCGACAGAAGTCGCAACTACTGGCAGCCCTTCTGCCATAGCCTCCAGAGTCGAGATGGGCAGGCCCTCATCGAGCGAGGGCATGGCGAAGATGTCCCAGTTATGAAATATGGGCCCAAGGTCCCGCTGCCAACCTAGGAAGCGAACGCGGCCCGCAAGGCCCAGGCGGCTTAGTTCTCTCTCCAACTCCTCGCGCTGGGGACCGGTTCCGGCAATTTCGAGCCGCAGGCCGGGAAACTCCGCGTGCAATGATGCAACCGCCCGGATCAAGTCTATGAGTCCTTTGAGCGGCGCCAGACGGCACGCTGCGCCGACCACAATGGTCGCCGGGGAAGCCTGGTTTGCGGTGTCGACTTCCTCTGGCGAGTGCACCCCCGCATGCACCACTATCGGTCTCAAGGCGGGGATTTGAAGGGCGGCCGCATGCGAGGCGGCAATCACTACGTCTGCGCCTCGCACGATCACTGGAACACTGCCGGCAGAAATGGCTTCCGAAATACGTCCGTGAAGATGGACCACGACACGAGCGCCGGAGGAGAGACGAATCATGCGGCGGATAGAGCGCGCACCAAAGTGCTGGTGCACAATCGCAAAATCATAATTCCGGAGACAACGCCAAAAACGGTATGCGCCGATAGGGTCGCGGACTCCGCGCCACCACTCTATCGAGCGTGCCGTGGCGCCCGCGGCCTGGAGATCCTCGACCAGCGGGCCGGATGGGCCGAGAAACCAGGCGTGCACATGGTACTTGGCAGGATCCAACCCAGAGGCAAGCGTGGCGACGATCCGTGCGATGCCACTACCTTCGAGTTGCGCAGTACCTAATAGATGCAAAATCGCCGCGGGCATTATAAAACTGAAAACTCTGGACAGGCCGGACGGACTTAGAAGCCCTGAACGCACGGCGCAGACGAGAATGCACCAGATTCAGCGGCCCCGGCGCCTTGCGCCGCCCCCTGCCTGATTTGCGCTTCGGTCATTAGTCTTTTTGGTGAGCGGAACCGGTAACCACTGAGGTCTTCAAGCGCCCACTCTGACGGAGCGATACCCGTACACCCTCCGCGTCCCTCGCAGGCATGGCCGCTGTCGGGACCTGCATGGAAAGTCCTGGATCCCAGGTTTTGAACGCACTTTCAAACTGAGTCCGCAAGTAGAGGAGGGGTCCCAGGAGCAGAGCGGGGTAGCTTCGACACCTGGAAACCAGACGAGCGGGGCATCGCAGGCTCGCGGTGCGCCAAGTCCGCCGGACGCCGCGCAACGCCTCGAAGACGTAGCGCATGAGTCGTCTTCTGTGGTTCGGCTCTTCGAAAAACAGCAGGGTTAAATAGCCGGTCGAAGCCGCAAGCTGCCGCAAGTAATGTCCGCAAAAGATCTGCAGATCGGCCGGATAGGGATGGTACACCTGAGCGTCGGGCGCGTAGACTACCCGATAACCCAGTTCAATCAGGCAGAAAAACGCGTAGTGTTCTTCGCCTCCACTGATTCGGCTCCCGCGGCCAAGACGGTGATCGAATCCGGCCCACGAATGCAGTGCCGAGCGCCGGAAAGCCATGTTAGAGCCTTGGCCGATGCCGCCAAAATTCGCGAGTTCAAACCACCGTGGGTTCCCGCAGTCGACCGATCGCCGCTGATCGCCCAAGTAGTCTAGTGCGTAGAACTCACCTACTTCGCTGCGAGGCGCGCCTGGCGCTCGCAGCTCCTTGATTCGCCCGGCAACGGCGGCCACTTGCGGATCTTTGAATTCAGCCGCCAGATTTTGCAGCCAGTTCGGATCCGGCACGGCATCGTCATCCAAGAACGCAATGATCTCGCCGGTGGAGGCGCGCAGACCAAGATTGCGAGCACGGCTTAAGCCTGCCTGGGGCTCCATCACGTACAGTACTCCCCAACGGCGGGCAATCTCGAAGGCGGCCGCATCATGGGGAGCGTTATCGACCACCAGCACATCAAAATCCGGGTACTTCTGCCGGCTGACCGCGTCTAAACAACGCTCCAATTCCTTCTCGCGGTCACGAGTGCAGATAACCACCGAGAATGTCAACGATGAGGAGGACGGTCGAGTTATCGGATTGCGTTCCGCAAGGCCCCGAAGCATAAATGGCGCTTTTTTCTGTCATTTAGCCTAACACGCCGTTTGCACCTCGCACAAGAGGAACTTCATCGCCCACGCCGCATGTATCCGTTCGCAAGTCATTGACAGCAGTGTTCTTCGGGGCATCGGTCAGGTACTGGTACTATTGCGGCATGTTGGAAGCGCCGGAGGCTGGGTATGGGGGAGCAACGAAACAGAACACTCGCTTCAGGCCCCGCGGCCCGATAAATCCTCGCCACTGGGACATGGAAGGTTTTCGGCGGCCCCTCGCCGCTGGCTCGGCAGCTTGCCGATCAGCCTTTCGATTCAGCCTCGTGCGCTTGCGCGCTTCATTCAGCGGCCGGATCTTGGTCTTCTTATCCGCGCTCCGATATTCGTCCCCAACGCGTTCGAGGTATTCCTCCCGTGAGTGTATGTCCGTCCTTGGGCCACAATTGGCAGTGATGCACTCGCGCTTTCAGTCATGGTACCGATGGCCCTGTTGGGACTGTTGGGTCTGTTCTGAGTGGCATACTTCCGGTTACAGTATACCGACTAGGCCACCCTGGAAATCACAGTGGAACGAAAGCAACGCATGAAGTCCTGGATGAACAAATGGAACGTGCCTGATCGACTACTGTGCACCCTGCCCTGGACAGTTGTGTGTTTCTCGGCCATCTTTCTTAAGTGGAAGCTCCTGAGATTCGGCGGGTTCCCCCTTGTGATGACGGGTCAAAGCAGTACGCCCTACACCCCATCGACTCCGGTGGAAGGGTTCGGGCTGGGTCAGCAAGTATCGTTCTTTCGAGCCGACCTCTTGATCCTGCTCTTTGTCGTTCCGTTGATCCTCACGCTGCTTCCCGTTGATCGGCTGTGGCGCGTGCCAGTCATTAGCTTGATTTGCTCTCTAGCCATCTGGTTTCTCGATATTGAACACCATGCCGTCAATGTTACCGGTGGCTTCGTTCCGCTTGACATTCTGTGGGACGGTATTTCGTGGGGCATGCGCAGACCTTCTGCGGCGCGTCCGTTTATCTCACTGCGGTCGATCAGCCTACTCCTTGCTTTGCAGGCGGCCATCGTCATGATCGCCAGGTGGGTCCGCCGGTTGCGATGTCGCGGCCAGACAGGCCGTGTTCTCCGGGCCTTGGCCTTGCCTTACGTGGCTCTTTTAAGCATCACTGCGGTCGCTTGGTCACCCTGGATACCCGACTTGAGTTATCACACCAGCGTTGTATTCATCATCTGGAAGGCGCTGAGGAGCAATGAAGAACTCGCACCAGTGCCTCCGGAGAAGGTAGTCGGCCTCTACCAGGCATTCGCGCACTCCCCCAAGAATTACGATCATTACGATCTGCGAACACATTGGGGTCAGGCAGAGGGGTCCGATGTCATCCTTTTCATACTGGAAACTGCTCCGGAACGATGCGTGGATCTTGCGGGGGATCCAAACCGGCTACCAAACATACGTCGCTTGATGCCCCGTTCCTGGGTCGGTACAAGGCATTATACCACTTATCCCTTGTCCGAGCCCGCAGCCTATTCCATTCTCAGTTCACGGTATCCTCCGGAGCATCCTGCCAGCGATGCCGAGGTTCGCGAGGAAACTGGTGGATTGATGAAGGCCGTAAGAGCGATAGGGTATCAGACTGCCCTATACAGTGACACCGCCTTCCCCTCTTTCCCGTACGCAGACCTGGGGATCGAACACATGGTCCGGGCAGACGAGGAATGGCCGTCCGGGACTCCACACTCAGACAGACCTGAAGAGCTGGATGCCTGGGCATTGCAACTTATGAAACGAGACCTCTTGCGCTGGATCGGGGAAAACCGCCGATTCGCGGTCCTATACTTCCCTCAGGTCGCACACGGCCCCTGGATAGACATCAAGGATCACCCCGGAAAAGAAAAAAGTCCGCTGGAACGCTGTCAAGCTTTGGTTTCGCTGGAGGACGAATGGCTGGGGCAACTGATTGGCCTGCTCGCAGGCCAGGGGCGGCTATCCCATACGTTAATCGTCCTCACAGGCGATCACGGTATTAGAATGCGATCCGAGGATCCCAGCCTAAGACCAGGGAGAATCGACTCGTACAGCTTTCAGGTGCCCTTCTTGCTGTACGCGCCAACTGCGGTTGCCAACACCGAGCAGATTCCCTGGGTCACGTCCCATATCGATATCAGTCCGTCTTTGCTCGATCTACTCGGCGTAAAGGAGGGTCGGGGATTGGAACAGGGAAGCGCCATCTGGAATGATAACTTGAAAGAAAGGATTACTTACTTCTGGGCCAAGGCGCCGTTAGGGGCGGACGGATATTTCGAAAATGGAGAGTATTATATGTGGAATCGCCTCTCCAACGCAGTTTTCACGAACCATGACCTGCATTTTGAGGACACGCATCTTGTTGCGAACAATTCGAGCGTCTACGACCGCGTTGTTCGAAGTATCCTTGAAATGGATTCGATACGTACGAACTCGGAGAGGGCGGCACGATTGGGGGGCGTAGGTCGGTGAAGAACGCACTCCTGAGGCTAGCGCATAACCTCGCATAACCTCGCCCTCTCGCGCGGGATGGAAACCAGGCCGCTCCCTTCGGCCGGGATCTGGGAAATGTTAAACTGCGAGTGGCAAGGCGGATGTAAAATCTTTGTGGTGTAATCGATTCGAAAGTTGTGTGCCGGGAGGCCAAACGGTGACGAGTCCTCCATCCGCGCCCCCCAAGCCGGATCGTCTCATTGAGCTCACCTGGGGCTATGCCGCGCCCCTGATTATTGAAACCGCGCTTACTCTCGGGGTTTTCGATCAGTTAAACCAGGGCCCCAAGACCGCCGAGGAGGTCAGTGCGGCTACTGGTGCGTCGGCCCGGGGTATGAAGGCAGTCCTGAATGCGTTGGTGGGACTCGATCTTCTGGCTGGAGATGAAGCTGGACGGTATTTACTTGCCCCGGAGAGTTCCCACTTCCTGGTAAGCACAAATCCCGAGTTTCTGGGTGCCATGATTCGCGATCTCGGCCTCCGTCTGATCCCAAAATGGCTGCACCTGACGGATATCGTGCGCTCCGGGAAACCGGTAAGGCCCGTAAATCGCGAAAAGATTGGAGCGGCCTTTTATCAGGAATTTGTCGAGAGCATCGTCCCGTTGAGCCACTCCGGGGCGCACGCCTGGGCCGAGACGCTCCACTTCGATATGGGAGGGCCCGCCGTAAAGGTCCTGGATCTCGGAGCGGGCTCCGGCGTGTGGAGCATTGCTCTGGCTCAAAAGTCTCCCAACGTGCTGGTCACGGCGATTGACTGGGAAGAAGTGCTGCCTGCAACCAGGAGGATGGCATCGCACTGCGGTGTGGCAGACCGCTTTCGGTTTGTGGCCGGCGATTTATCCCTGACAGATTTCGGTACCGGATACGACATTGTTATTGCCGGGCACATCCTTCACAACGAGGGCGTCCACCGAAGCCGCGCTTTGCTGCGGAAGATGTTCGAGGCGCTTGCTCCCGGCGGAACTGCCGTGGTGGCGGATCTGCTGGTCAACGATGCCCGCACCGGGCCGCTGCCCAATCTTCTTTTCGCCGTGAATATGCTCGTCAACACCGACCAGGGAGATACGTTCTCAGCCGCCGACATTATCGAATGGCTGAGCGAGACAGGGTTTGAACAGCCCCATGCAGTGGATATTCCTGGGCCGTCTTCGCTGTTGGTTGCCAGGAAGCCGAGTTGATTCTTGCCGAGAGACTCTGCCCGGCGACTACGATAAGCAGACCGGTGATCGCAACAAAGCTGTTCTCATAAGCCGCACACGAGAGCCATCAAAAGCACGCAGGTGAAGATCGAGCACCACGTGCCCAAGACCTGCGCCCCGGATGGCTGCAGGTGTACTTCAATGCGGTTGCGCCCGGCCGGCATCTGGACTTCTAAAGCGCCGTACTCGTCGTGTGAAGCGTCTACCGGCGACCCGTTCAACGTGATTCGCCAAAGCGGACAAAACGCGAGGCGAAATCGCAACGTAGCTGGAAGATCGCAGGCTGCGTCTATCACCTTTTGCTCTGCCTCCCAGGCCTTGATCTGTAGGTCTTGTAAGCTTGTGCACCCAGGCAGCCCTGAACCCGTTTTGCCTGTTTTACTTATGACTGCGATCAACGGCCAAGTCTCCATTCCAGAACGAAAATGGAAGGTCCGGGGACTCCAATCAAATGCTCCGTAGGATACGCGCGGACCCGATTGGGGGAGCCCGCCGTAATCAGGAGCGCGCCGGATATCTGTGCGTTCGTCCGCGATCCAGCGAAGTCCACCTCCATGAGGGGCAATCAGCGGCGACGCGAGAACCACCACGACGCCAAGAACGGAGCCCACCGCCAGGAGGCACGGTCGCCGCGCCATCACGAGCGCCGCCGCGAGACTGTAAGGTACCGCCAGAACCAAGAGCCACCGCGTCGGAAATTGGATAAACCCAATCGGCGGAAGCCGCCAGATGGGAATAGAGATCGGTAGCAGCATGAAAAGCGGTAGAAGCGTGAAAACGACCGCGACCCAGCGAAGATCTCCTTGCCTCGTCTTGTTACGATAGAGACGCACAACCAGCCACGCACTAGCCAACCCCTGAATACAAGCGATTGCCCAAAATGGCCTGCTCAAGGTGAAGTCCCCGAGATCCCGTACGTGTGGATTGAACACTTCGGTGTCAATCCAACCAATCCCGGAGAGGACGCCGAACGTATAGAACGCACTCACGCCGATCCCGATCAGCCCTGCGCCGGCCAGTCTCAGGGGGAATTGCCGATCCGTGCCAGTCCACCAGAGAACTGTGGCCAAGACAACGACGGTCAAGCCCGCGATCAGTGCAACCGGTATCTCCGTGAGCCACACGAGACCGAGAGACAGACCCAAAAGGCCGATGTATCGTCGCGACCGCGTATTGTAAACACGCAGCAGAAAATGAATGCAGAGTAGGAAGAGAGGCGTAGCCAGGATCTCCGCATACGCCGCTCTCGGGTAAATGTTGTGCACGCCATACGGGCTAAGAGCGAAGAACACCCCCGCAATAATCGATTCCCGTTGGGTAATGAGCCGCCTGGCGAGAGCGTGCATAGCGTAGCCTGCCAGCAAGGCGCCGATCAACAGGAATAAAGGGGGGCCCATTGCTAGCGGCAGTGTCTTGAACAATACGCCTCCCAACATCCAGGAGAGCGGCGGGTAAAACATGAAGCGCGCATCGCCGAACCCAAAATAAGCGGCAGCCGCCCATCTCGGAGGCAGTGTGTGATGCTCGGCCGCCTCCAGCCACGTTGCCATATGAAAAGCAAAGTCGTCTCCGCCTGGAATTCCGAGAGTGAGAAAGGGCACCACGACCAACAGCGTCGCGGCGGATACGAGAAGGCCGGTGGAATGGTCTGCGCAAGCCCGGCGTAGGAACAGTTTGACGCGAAATATGCGAAGAGAAAACATTTGGCGTGACCGCTCGGTTGTTGGCAGCGCCCGAGGGCGCGTCAGAAGATCGGACTGCCGTAGCCCTCGCGGCCTGGCGGGCAACGCGAACTCCAACCCGAAAAGTACAAGCGCGCGGCTTCAAAATCCAACAGCCGGGCCTTGCTGTTCTTCTGGACATTGTAGATAATCAAGCTGTCGTTGTAAGGATACTGGCTTTCCAGGCCGTACAGGAACGTGTGCAGTCCGTCGGCGCGAACATCCAGCTTGGGGGTGACGACGTCACCCTGGATCGTTTCATTTCGATATAACGTCCGAAGCATCCCCTCCGTGTCTAACTTACCTTCAAAGACGATTCCCGGACCTAAGTATGGGCATACTCCATCGAGTATCAGGGTCGTGTTGTCCGGGAGAGCCGGAAATTCTTTCGCTACTCTCGCGATGATATCCTGCTGCATGCGATACCCATCCACCCAATACGACGAGACGACGTTTAGAATCAAGAGACTGCTGACGCACAGCACAGAAATGCCGGCGCAAAAGAGCCCGGCACGCCATCCGGAAAACGGTACCACTGCCGTTGCCAAACCGATGAGAGCTGCGAGGGACATCGCAGTTCCTAGGGCTGCTGCGATTGCGACCCGGTTGGCGGCACCAGTGGTTGTCATGTCCAGCGTCACGTCTGCAATAAAAGGGGAATAGCCGAGCACAAAGACAAACACACCAGCGATCCCGACCATTGCCCAAGTTCGGCGTGAGGGCCATTCCGTTGAAGGTCGACGCACAACATGAAACAGGTATGAGAAGACTAGAACCCCAATCAAGGCACCCGAACCAAGGCCGGCCAAGCGCGGATAGATTGCGGCGGCGTGCCAAGCGACGCGCGGGAGCCCAAATCCGTAATAACCATAATTGAAATCAAACAACTGTGCTAAAAAATGCCGCACTACCCTAGCCGGGTGGATCAAAAAGCGGCCTTGGAATCTACGTCGCGTCTGCGTCAGCAGCTTGAATGCGACTGCGCCCGTCGACAATAGGATAACAGCCACGCACAGGTATTTCCGCTGTTGTGCCTTCAGTCTATGCCAGATGAAGAACGGAACTAAGATAAACAGCGGGATCGCCACTTCATAGGCCAAGCTGCTTAGCACTAGTGCAATAGCTGAAACTGTTGCCCAGAGCGGTCGCCAGCCTTCCGGCGGGCGGGCCCTGCACAGCGAGAACACTCCCACCATGTAAAGCACCATACAGAGGTTGGCCTGAAAAGAGGCGATCCAGAAGCGATCCGTCGAGTAGTGGGGTAGGAGCGAATAGATTAGTGGAACGGTAAGACTGATGACACGCGGCTGAGAGAGTCCGCAGAGGATCGTGTAGATCAGAAGAATCAGGCACGCAAACACGACCACATTGACGACATGATAGCCGACGGGATTGCGTCCGAAAAAGCGATAAAGTGCCGCCGATTGGAAGAACTGCACAACGCGGTAGTTCTCTTCCACGCAGCCGAAGAACCCAAAGATACTCTGACTTGGGCAGGTACGAAATGCCTCGAGGTTACTCCAATCGTCGCTGTAGAATCCAAGATGGGCGGCGTACGGCGCCGCGGTTAACAACACAATGGCTAACAGAAAGACACGGTCTGCCATGTAAGAAGTCCGTGGGCGTTGTGCCGCCGGAGAGGTCATCAACAGCCTCCGGACGAAGCCGCACGGCGGTCTGGAACCGACAGGCGCACCTGATCCCTAATACAGTTGGCTATCCGGTTTAGGCCAGGATAGCGAAGAGAACGCGGGAGTTGTGTCGATTTCGACTCGGGCTGCATTGCAAACTCATTTTCGTAGGTCTCCCGGGGTAGGGCTACCAGCGTCACGCAAGTGGATTCCGCCACCCATGTCCCCGGACAGTCCCCCCCCAACCCGCCACCGGCCCAACGGCAACAGACATGCGAACACAAGGGCGATATTCTCCCGACTATACCAACTCCTAATCCCCGACAGCAACTTGATCTTGGCTCTCAAACCCTCGCCCCACGGCCCCGGACGGGCTTCAAGTTTGCCGCCTTCCTTCGCGGGCCGGTCCGAAGTTCTGGATGGCAGGCTGTCGGTGGCGGTGGCACAGTTTCTCGGCTATCCGGTACCATCTTGGTCGCCACGAAGAAGAGACGGGCCATTGCTGAAGCTCTCGCCGCCGGCCAAACAGAGGGAGCCTTTGACGGAAGTGGCGAAAGATGGATAAGGCGACACACCAGCGAGATCAGGGCGCCCAGGGCGTGGGAGCCAGAGAGGTGTTCATGAAAATCACTGACACGAAGCAGCGTCCCGGTTTCTGTTTCTTCCGGGCCGGAGCGAAAGTGGCGTTTGGCCGAACCAAAAGACGGCTCCAGGAAGAAGGTCTAAATGACCCTGCGATTCGGAGATCGAGAGTTGACGAACTGTGATAAACTCAACGGAATCCGGGTAATCAAAATGGCAATCCTGGAGAAACCTTGGTCAGCCGCGATAAGTTCCAAGAGTACCGCGCTATATTCTTTCCTGCACGCCCATATCGAGATAGCGAATGCGACGGACCGATATGTGGCGGGTGGCGGATTTTACCCAAGCGCGGCACGCTGTGTAAGATGTGACGTGCCATGAGTACGAATGAATCGGCTGTCCGCAGGGCCGATATCCCCTCACTCGACGGTCTTCGAGCCATCTCAATCATGCTTGTCCTGGGAGGGCATGTGATCGGCAGCGGCCCACATTCGGTTGGTTTTAGAGTCATCTTTCTCCACGCGGATCTGGGAGTACGCGTCTTTTTTGTCATTTCCGGATTTCTCATCACCAGCATCCTGCTCAACGAGCGGGCCGAGTCCGGCAGTATTTCCCTGCGGCTGTTCTACATTCGCCGCGCGTTGAGAATCCTCCCTGCCTTCTTGTTGTTCATTGGCTGCGTGGCACTCCTGAGTATGTTCGGGGTCACTCCGGTACCAGCTTCGTTTTGGCTGTACGTCTTGACGTACACGGTCAACTTTGTGCCAGACCGCCCTTGGGTGCTCGGCCATCTCTGGTCATTATCGGTAGAGGAGCAGTTTTACCTGCTGTGGCCGCTGGTTATGAGAATTGCGAAGCCGAGGACATGTGCGGCCGTGGCGATTCTCGCCATATTCGCCGGCTCTGCCGCTCATGCTGTCCACAGATTCACCGGCGCCACTCTGGCCATCAACGCCTTCCCGTTCGAGTGCGGCCCAATTGCGATGGGATGCTTGCTCGCGATGGGTGCTGGTAAGGTCCGAGGCTTGATAGTTTCCTCGAAGCTCCTGTCTGACGGCCGGATTCTCCTGTTTACACTGCTCCTCATCGCCCTGCTTGACTCTATTCCAACCGACCGGGGGGTGCCCACTGTTGTTCTCGGAATCATTACGAATTCCCTGGTGACACTCTGCGTAGCACGGCTCGTATTTATTCCCACGGGCGTGGCGGGCCGAGCCCTCAATTTTGCACCTGTCGTCCTGATCGGCAAACTCAGCTATTCGCTGTACTTGTGGCAGCAGTTGTTCCTGAACCCTTATTCAAGCGCCCCGGTTGCTACTCCGTTCCCCGTCAATCTCCTGGCGGCATTCGCAGCCGCTTCGGCTTGCTACTGGGGCCTGGAGGCCAGGTTTTTGGGGCTACGAAAGAAGTTCCGCCAGGTGCAGCAGCCAGCCGTGGCAGCCCGGCACGGGGCATCGATCCCCTAAAGAGAATGCACTGGTGGGCCTCGTTCCTGGCTATTAATGCTCGCGAAAGCCCTGCCCGGAGACGAGCCTCCACAGAGCGGGATCGTGTGTCAAGCGAAGATAGAGACAGTCAAAGACCAGCCGATGTCCTCGCGTATTCAGGTGAGTATTGCGAGGGCTCACTGCCAATGCGTCGAGATCCGCGATGCCGGCAAAGCAAGCGGAGATATCGACAAATGGAATTGCGAGTTCAGTAAGCAACTGTCGAGTTTGGGTAAACCTAGCCTCAGGCCTCAGGCGAGCTTCGGGGTCGAGGGAAGGAAGGAGAACTACAAGGACTGGCGCGGGCGCTGCGGCGTTGCGGAGTTCCGAAAACGCCCACCTCGTGATCGGGTCCCAATAGGGCGCAATCTTTGCGGACACGGCTTCTTCCGTGTCCTCGGCTGAGGCGCCGGACTGTTTCACTAACTCCCGCAACACCGGATATCTCAAGTCCAGCCGTTGGGACATGAGCCGGAATATATGGAAGCCATAAGCGCCCTCCTCGTCGCGAATCGTTAAGCCGAGAAGGTAGAGATCTGGATTGAACGGGCGTGCCTCCTCCGCCATCGCCGGAAAGTGTGTGGTTATGTACCCATCAACCGCAAAGTTCAAAATCTCAAACTGAATCGCGTCGGCCGGACCTGGCCGCTCGTTGAGTCTCCTCTGTAGGAGCGCGCCGTACGTTTGGTCGGCGGCAACTCCATATGCTCGCGAGAAGGAGTCCCCCAGAAGCACGATCCGCCGGGTGCCTCGTGGTTTGGTGATCGGGTGTTCCACATCTGCCAAGCCGAGGCTGTTGGTGGTGAAAAGGCCGTCAGGCGTCTGAATCTTAAGGTTTGATCTGAATCCCCAACTTAAGTAATCCGATCGGTATTGGAGGATCCTGCGTTCGAGACCCAGCGGCCCGAGAGTCTTCGCTTCAACTATGGACACGAAACGAGACGCCGGAGCTGCTGTAGACCCGTCTATCAGACGCTCATAGTAGCTGGCAGGGGATGAGAATATATCGAAGTTTGGCTCTTGATGCAAGATGAGTGAGACATCGTCGGACCAACGCTTGAACACCGAACTTGAACGTGGCAACAGGCGAACTGCCGGCCCCAGAGCCAGCAACCCAACGATCGTACACATTACCAATCCCACGCTGAAGCGGAACTCCCTCATAATCGAGCCTGCGCTGTCGCCTGTAGTCCCGGGTAGTCGGTCTTCCCCGTGGATGTCCGGGGCAGGCTGTCGAGGAACACAAAATAATCCGGCGCCATGTACGCCGGAAGCTCCTTCGCGCAATGCGTCTTCAACTCGATAATCGACGGCTTCGGGGCGCCGATGGCGACCACGAACGCGGTGATCTGGACTCCCTCTTCGGGGTCCGGCAACGCCACTACCGCCGCCTCGTGAAGTCCTGGATGCGCAAAAAGGGCCCGCTCGATTTCCCCTAACTCGATGCGATTTCCTCGCCGCTTTACCATTCGGTCGCGCCGTCCCACGTAGATGAATCCGTCGTTGGGATCGTAGCGCACGATGTCACCGGTCCGGTACCATCGTTTCTGATCCCGCCAGACGAACGCCGCCTCGGTCTCGGCGGGCCGGTTCCAGTAGCCCAGAGATACGGACGCACTGCTGATGTACATCATGCCGGTTTCGTTACTTTCCTGGCCGCTCTCTTCGTCCAGGAGCAACACCGAACAATGTGAGCTGGGGAAGCCCAGAGGCCACGCTTCACCTCGATCCTCTGAAATCGACGAAGGGACGCGAGCATAAATACAGCCGTTTGTCTCCGTGCAACCCCAGTGATTAAAGATACGCGCGCGAGGTAGCATTCTTGCCAGATGCCTCAGTTGGCCGATCGGAAAAACACCCCCACCGAAAATAACCAGCCGGATAGACGCGAGATCGTCTTCATGGGGCGCGCCGAACTCGATGATAAGCGAAAGGATTGCGGGCGTCGACTTCCAGACGGAGATTTCCCGCTCGACGATGAACTTCACGAGGAGTCTGGGATTCCTCCCCATTTCTTCCGGAATCAAACACAGCGTCGCACCCGCATTGATGCACACGAATAGATCGAAGATCGATATGCTGAAGCAAAACGGCGCGTGGCTCCCAAACCGATCGTGCTCGGTGATTCCAAAGGCGTCCGCGCACCAGTCCACAAATGTGGCCGCGTTCCCATGGCTGAGCATGACTCCCTTGGGCTGTCCGGTCGAACCCGACGTGTACAGGATATACGCCAGGTCGTCGGCCTCGCGCGTCACACTCCTCCCGGCTATTGCCCCGCACTCTAAGATCTCTGTCCAGGAGTGATGTGCCGGCACTTCGCACCCGCTCTCTTCGCCGCCAACCAGAACCACTTTCATCCTGGCCGCGATCTCCGCCGCCAGTTCGCTGCACCGCGAATCCACAATCGCGACTTGGCAGCCGCAGTCGCAGAGTACTCCACCAACCCACGCCGCGGGCGCCATAAAATCCAGCGGCACGTACGCCGCCCCGGCCATCAGACTTCCATAGATCGCACATACCGCTTCAAGGCTTTTGGGGAGCACAATGCCCACTCGGTCCCCTGGGGATACCCCTCCTTGGATCAGGAATCCGGCCACCCGCCGGGCACGGTCGCACAATTGCCGGTACGTGAGAGAACTCCCGCCCGTCAGACAGACCGCCACGCGCTCCGGAAACCGCTCCGCGCTTCCTTCGAGATATCCCGCGATATTCCAGCTTCCACGCTCGCCCGTCACGGCAACTTCTCCCTCACCTTCGCTTCGACAAAAGCGACCACGTCATCGACGCGGTCGAAGTTCAGCACACTCACCTCATGAGCCGCAACCTCGATGTTCCACTCCCGCTCGATAAAAATCACCAGGTCCAGGACCGCCCTGGAGTCCAGAACTCCGGTTGTGAGTAGCTGGGCGTTGTCTTTCAAATTCCGCGGGTCCTCGCCATACAGAAACGCCGACAGTATATAGTTCCGGATTTTTTCGCGCATCTCGCTAGGTCCCCTTCCACCAACTGATCATCCTGATCCAATCCGCGACGCTCGGAGCCGTCCAAAGCGACCACAAAACCGTTATGAAGGCAAACGTCCCAACCGTCCCGAACGCCCGGCGGAACAGCGATGGTCTGACTCGCTGGCGTTTGCCGCTCACGGTTGAAGAATACAATACTCCAGCCATAACCCCGATTCCCATCACGGCCCAAAAGATCGTGTCGGTCCATGTCAGCCGAAGAGTTCCTTCCAGCCAGAAATACTGATAGACATGAAGCGCCCAGGTCGAGACGAAGACCAGGGCGGTCGCCAACATCCTGGCCTGTAAATCGCCGTTTTTTCGAAGTGCGAAGTAAGCTGGAAGATAGACCAGCTTCCACATGAAATCCTTCCAATAGATATTGATGCGCCGCCAGAGGTCTTCGATACTATGGGCGAGAAGATAACGCCGGTGCGTCTCCGGCAAACGGTAACCGAACAGGCAGAGCATTCCTACGGCTATGTGAAAATGCCCGGAAACGCGCGTGTACAGGAGGTAACCATAAGTCATCAACTTGATGACGCCGCCAAAGGATTCCGGATGAAAAGGAATCTCGCCTTTCAAATAATAGACGATTTTATAAAACAGCAACTGGAGGGTTCCTCGTAGGATCCACTGCACGCCGGTTTGAGCGCTTTGATACATGCTTTTGCTGCTGTAGGAGTGGCGCATCGTTTGAAAATCAACAACCGGAAACAGCAGAAAATAATAGTTGGGCAGCAGAAAGAAGTAGGCGAGGAATTCGCGAAAAGCAGGTCTGCCTTTCAGGTGAGCGATGTCGTGCAGATATATGAATACTCGAAACATGAGTACCGAGCCGACGAGCGGCCAGGAATAGGCCGGTATCGGAAAAGACAGGGTTACACGGCCGTATATGAGAGTTCCGATGAGCAGCACAATCGCAACCGCCCGCATTCGATAGACCATCGGAGAGGCCGCGACTCCATATACCGCCAGAACCAGGATGATCAAGATGGAAGCTGTAACAGGGTCGACGAGTAGATATGCGCCAATGAGCGACCAGGCGATCAAAAACCACTCCTTCCAATGGAAAGGAAGCCAGTAATGGATGACGAAGCCAGTCACCACGACGCACGAAAGAGCAGAGAATGCGGGCCCTTCGATCTCATAAATACGGAAGATGGCCAGGAGGCCCAGAAGTTCGCAGAGAATTGCGGCAAATCGCACCAGGCGCGAGGTGGCCGATGAAGCGTCAGCACTGTCTTGAGGAACACCTGGAGAAGGATTCTTGACCTTGTCCTCTCGGCGAAGAGCGTCTCTTTGTTGCATTGACCGAATTAATTCCTCACACGATGCCAGCCGAGCTTCGACGTCGCCGGGACAGCGCCTTCAGGCCCTGGCCTGCTGGTTGATCTCGCTCCGATTCGCTTCGTCCAGTCGGTTTTCTCAAACTGGACAGTGTAGCGAAAATGCCGCCTCCACTTGCGCGGCGCTGGTAGCCTTTGCAGTGGGGGCTTACGATAATACGCTTAGCAATGCAGCCCGCACGCGGTTCTTTTAGTGCCCTCCGTCCCCTTCGTCGCCATGCAGGATCGCCGAGTCGTATGATATCATGCAACATCACGGCGGATCGGTCTGCATAAGGGGGTTTACCGCGGGGCTCCATGGGCAAGGAGTCGAAGTTGTGCCGGATGGCAGGCTTGATTCGGTTTCAGATCGGTTGCGCCAGCACTTACGATTCTGCCGGCACAGGATGCACGCAGTGCCGAGCTCCAGGCACGCATACGAAACGTTACGGTCGAAAGCTCTAACGCCTTCCTGGACCAGGATGCGGAATTGTTTGTGTTCTCCGGCGATATGCCATGGTCGCGGAGAGCCGAATATTCGGTACGCGCTTCCGGCGACGTACGTTAGATTGGAACCAGGATCGAAGCTACGAGGAGACCTGCCGCCTGATGAGTTCCTGCCGGGCGCTGATTATGGCGAACAGCAGTTCGCACCCGGGGCTGTTTCCGATCTGCCTCTGTCGGCTTGGCTGGTTGCCATATGACATCGCCAACACCTCCTATCGCCGTTGTGCTGCCGGTTTACAACGGCGAAAGGTACCTTGAGGTAGCCATCCGGAGCGTCCTGGACCAGACCTTCACAAATTTTGAGCTGCTGGTGATCGATGACGGTTCAACGGACCGCACCCTTGAGGTCCTGAGTAGCTTCTCGGACCCGCGCTTGCGGATCATCCGCTTTCCCGTACATCGGGGATTGGTGACCGCATTGAACACTGGCATCGGTGAATCCCGATCCGAGTTCATCGCACGCATGGACGCCGACGACATCTGTATGCCGCAGCGCTTCGAACGGCAGGTGGC
>Ga0316363_10001512_pt1 | contig 20172 bp, 13 predicted proteins | sample Sb_taG_3_FD_200459 | JGI IMG/M metagenome (GOLD analysis project Ga0316363, IMG submission 200459) | Peat soil microbial communities from Weissenstadt, Germany - Sb_50d_a_PC metaG (v2) (version 2) | ecosystem: Environmental > Terrestrial > Soil > Wetlands > Peat | place: Germany: Weissenstadt...
GGGCCGACGAGGCGGGAGTTGGCCAGCGCGAGGCGGCCGGTTTTCGTTTGGCGGGGGCAGCGGGTCGGGGTAGAATGCGGGCGGCGACGCCGGAAGGGGGATGGAAACCCCATAAGTCGGCAGGCCCGGGGTGGGCGGTTTAGCTCAACCGGATTCTATCCGGAGTGCCCCGCCGCGAGCCGCGCGGGCGAGGTCCAGCCCTTGAGGGCGGGGCACTCCGGATAGAATCCTTTGCGTTCGGCGACGGAGGCGGTGGTGGCTCGATGGCCCAAGACGTGCCCGAAGCGCTGGACGACACCAGTTGGATCGCGGTTAAGGGCGGGACGGTCGAGGCCATCGTCAAGGTGCTAGACCTGTCCGACCCAAAGCCCGCGACTTGGGTGCAGGGCATGGAGGTAGTCGGCGGCTACCACGATGACTGCCCGGCGGAGTGGGGAGAGCTAGCCGGCGTGTTCATCACACCGCTGGTCCGCGGCTGGCGGTTGGCCGTCGGGCAGTACGTCGGGGCGGCACCGCTTGCCCGACCGGCGGATGACCTGAGGACCGGCTGGCGGAAGGTTGCCGGATGGTGCCGCCGGCTGAGCCGCGAGTTCGGCGAGGCCCACGCCTTCACCGACCAGACCCAGATGGAGTGGTACTCGTGGATAGTGGCCCGCGACGGGACAGTGATCCGTCAGGTTGTATTCGAGGATGGCGAGTTCCTGAGCGACCGCGGCCGGCCGTCCGGCATCGAGGCCCGGTTGGCCGCCCGGTTCCGTCCGGACGGGTTCCGCTCCCGGTGGCTGCCGGACGTGGGCGACGTGCCCCGTATCGCTGGCGAGTGGTCGGTCAACCCTTGGCGCATCGGCCCACGAACGCGGCTGGTCGGCCAGGGCTTCGTGGCGGTGACACCGTGGGGCCGCCAGCAGGGGGTGGTTTTCAACGGCTTGGATTAGTGTTGTAGCGCCGAACCAAACGCTGCACCTGACCGCGGCGGCATCAGGTGGTTCCCGGGTTCAAGCTCCCCCAGCCGCCGCGGCAGGTGAGCTTGGCGTTCGGGTGCGACACGAGGTCGCCGATGTAGCTGTGCTGCTGTCCGTGGAGCGGACTGACAGCACCTGCTGTTCTGCCGGCAGTATCCTACCGGGGTAAGAAGCTCCCGGGACAACGTAGCCTCCTCCTTCCGGAGGGCAGCCCAGGCGCGAGCCGCAACTGCGACTGCCAGCAGCAAGGCGGTCGGGAACCAGGATGGGGTGGGCATGGTCAACCCAGGTGAAGCGTCGCAAGCGTCGTCACACAGGACAAGCGCAAGCTGCTGTTACGCTTGGGCCAAAAGGCACGTGGCCAGGTCCAGGGGCTCCGAACTCCCCCGGCGCAGCTGGTGAGCCACCGGCGTAGAGACGCGACCTGACCCACTCAGGGACATCGGCGGAACGTGGTAAGCCCGTCGTCTCCCTGTGCGGTAGCACAGGAAAGCGAACCGCAAGGCGAGCCGAGGGGGCGGCGGGTAAAGGAGGAGGGAGGAAGCAAAGGCCGGTCTGTAATGGGCCGGATAGGAGGAACGAAAAGAGGGACGAAAAGGACGAAAAGAGGACGCGGCTCGTTTACAAAAACGAGCCGCGTCTTCTTTTCGCGCCTTTTCGCGCCACCAACCTTTCGCCGGGTTCCCTGCCTCTCGCCTGGCAAGGTCATCCTGTGCCTCGATGGCGCGCCGCCCGCTTCCTCCTCCAGGAGGCCGGCCACCTGGTGCAGAACCTGTGGCTGCTGTCCGCGAGCCTGGGGCTGGTGACGGTCCCCCTGGGCGGCTACTTCGAGCGCGACATCGCCCGCCAACTGGTATTGCCCCCGACCGACCTGATCCTCTACCTGGGCCTGTGCGGCGGGCCGCTGAAGTGATCCCCTCGACCGGCCCGCACCGAGAGTGTTATCCCGCGGCCGTTGGAGTCCCGCCTTGAGACCGCCCCCTGGACTCAGCGAGCGCGCCGGGGTAGGATCGAGGCGTCACCTCCTCAATCCTATCCAAGGAGTTGCCGGCCGATGTTGTACTTCTCCCTCTGCCTCTCGGGGCTCTTGCTCGCGGTGGTCAACGCCATCGCCCTCTGGCGCGGGAAGTCAGGGGTTGGCACGGCGAGTCTGCTCAGCGCCGCGGCCATCGTTCTCCTCTTCTGCACACCGCTCCTCGGCGGGATTGCCCTGCTCGTGGCGCTCGCTGGGGCAATCTGCTGGGGGCTCGGGGCGCGGCCGCGCTGGTTCCTCGTCTCCTCGGTCGGGGTGACGATCCTCGTCTACGGCTTGATCGCCTGGAAGGTTGCGCTGCCCCGGGCCGGTAAGTGGGAGCAGTTAAAGGCGACGTATCCGATAGAGTCTCTCGCCGATCGGTTGCAGTACGAGGAGCGCCCGCGCGGCCCCGCCACCCCCGGCACGCATGACCCTGATCGACTGTCCGATTTCGAGAAGGATCTCGAGGTCGCCGCAATGCACTCCGGCACCGATCGGCGCACGCGCGCCCTGGAGTACTTGCACGCCGGGGTCGTCAAGCAATTCGTCGAGAGCCCTGGGTTCGGCATTGGGCGAAGGGTCAGAGAGCCGAGGCCAATTGATCTGGAGGCCACGGAGAGTTGGCCGCAGGAGCACGGCGATTTATCGGGGCCGATTCCGCAGATGAAGACGTCGTACTATTCCCCCGTGCCGGCGCTCTCAGGGGCGAAGGTGGCCGAATCGGACTTCGCGGGTTCGCACGAGGCGAACCTGCTCGCCTTTCTTCACCCCTTCGACTTCGGCTATGTGCGGGACCGCGGGCACGTCGCCGGTTTTCGGCCACACCGCTTCCACCGCAAGGCGGACGCCCCGAGGCGCTGGCAGGTCGAGCGCCTGGAGCTGCTCGGCCTGCTGAAGTACGACGAGCCGGTGGTGTACCTGTCGCAGAACCTGCCGACGATGGACGAGTTGCGCGACGCGCCGACCCGGCCGCTTGACACGTTCGAGCAAGAAGCGTTGGACTCGCTGCGGAGGGGTGAAGACCTGATGGTGCAGGAGGCGCCGGATCGGATGCGAATGCTCGGCTCGCTCCGGGCCGGGAAGCAGTGCCTTCGCTGCCACGAAGTCGAGCGCGGCGAACTCCTGGGAGCATTCTCCTACCAGTTGGTACGCGAGGGCGTGAAGGACTGACCGGGCGGCTCAGGCGATCACCTCCTTGACCAGCTCGCCATGCACGTCGGTCAGGCGCATGTCGCGGCCGCCGAAGCGGAACGTCAGCCGCTTGTGGTCGATGCCCAGGAAATGCAGCATCGTCGCATGGAGGTCGTGAATCTCGACTTTCCCCTGCACCTGCTTGTAGCCCCACTCGTCGGTCGCCCCGTGGCTGACGCCTCCCTTGGCGCCGCCGCCGGCCAGCCAGACGGTGAAGCCGAACTGGTTGTGGTCGCGGCCGTCGCTCCCCTGGGCGAACGGCGTCCGGCCGAACTCGCCGGCCCACACCAGCAGCGTCGTCTGCAGCAGCCCGCGCGCCTTCAGGTCCTTCAACAGCGCCGCGATCGGCTGATCGACGGCGCGGGCGTTGTTCTCGTGCCCCTGGCGCAAGCCGCCGTGCTGGTCCCAGCGGTCGCCGCCGGTCGAGGGGCAGGTCAATTCGATGAAGCGGGCGCCGCGCTCCACCAGCCGCCGGGCGATCAGGCACTGCGTCCCGAAGGTGCGCGTCGGCGTGTACTTGGCGTCGAGGCCGTACAGCCTCTTTGTCGCCTCCGTCTCACCTTTGATGTCCATTAACTCGGGCACCGCCGTCTGCATGCGGTAGGCCGTCTCGTAGTTGGCGATGGCCGACTCGATCTCGTCGGGCTTGCCGAGGCGGTCGCGCACCGAGCCGTCGAGCTGCTTGAGCAGGTCGAGCTTGCCGCGCTGCAACTCGTCGTTGGCCTCGCGGCGGTCGATGTTGGCCACCGGCGGGTTGGCGGCGCGGAAGACGGAGCCATGGTAGGCGGCGGGCAGGAAGCCGCTGTTGAAGTTGTCGAGGCCGCCGGGTGGGATCAGGCCGCCGTTGAGGACGATGAAGCCGGGCAGGTCCTTGTTGTCGCTGCCGAGGCCGTAGCTGGCCCACGCCCCCATGCTCGGCCGGCCCTGGACGCCGCTGCCGGTGTGCAGGAAGTAGTTGGCGCTGGTGTGCTCGGGGAACTTCGACACCATCGACTTGATGAAGGCCAGGTCATCGACGCAGCCCGCGACGTGCGGGAACAACTCGCTGACCCAGGCGCCGCTCTGGCCATGCTGCCGGAACTTCCACGGCGAGGCCATGACGCGGCCGACGTTGTTGAACTGCGTCGGCTCCACCTTGAAGACCGAGTGCGGATCCTGGCCGTGGTACTTCTCCAAGAGCGGCTTGTAGTCGAAGGTGTCCACCTGCGACGGGCCGCCGTCCATGTAGAGGAAGATCACGCTGGTGGCGGTGGCCGAGTGGTGCCGCACCGGGCCCTTGCCGCTTGCGGCTTCGCCGGCGTGACCCTCCTCGGCCAGCAGCGCGGCGAGGGCAACGGCGCCGAAGCCGTTGGCGCAGCGCAGCAGCATCTCGCGGCGGGTCAGGAATCGGCCGTAGCGCATGGTGAATGTCCCTCAATGAGCAGCCGCTGGCAGGGCGGCGCTTCTTCTCCGACGGCAGGACGGGCGGCGCAGGCGGGTACTGTGTCATGATACCCCGACCGCGCTCGCTTTCCAACCGGCGCGCTGACATCGACACGACGGGCCGGCTCCGATACACTCCGCGGCGATGAACGAGTACGACAAGGCGGGGCGCTATCTCATCAAGCGCGACCCGACCGGCTTCTGCCGCTGGCTGCTGCGGCGCCAGGACGTGGCCTTCTGCGCCTGGATCGACGCCCGCCGCCACGCGCTCCCCCACCAGGGCGACCTCACCAACGATCTCGTCGCCGCCTTCCGAGTGGATGAGGGGTTCGAGGGCCTTTGCGTCGAGTTGCAAGCGGAGTCGGCGGCCGATTCGGCGGCGCGGCTGCTTCTGGGATACCTGCCGCGCTTGCTGAGCGAGCCGGCCGGGGAGGGTAGCCTGGCCCTGAGCGCGGCGGGCGGCGCCGTCGTAAACCTGACGGGCCCGGGCCAGCCTGGCGGCGTGGAACAGCGCCCGACCGTCGCCCCAGATTGCTGGTTGGCTGGCGGCATCCTTCAGCGGACTTTGCGCACAGAGGACGCTGCCGCGACCTTGCGCGACATTGCGGCGGGCGCAATCTCGCGCTGGCTGCTCGCATGGCTGCCGCTCATGCAAGGCGGCGCCGAGGCGGGTATAATGGAGGCGTGGAAGATCGAGGCCGCCAAGGAGTCGCAGGAGTACGATCAACGACTCTTGGCACACCTGACGTTGACCTTCGCCGGCCTGGCGCAATGTCGGGCGGCTTGGCAGCACCAATTGGAGGGCTGGGCCGTGATCAAGTCAGAGTACCTCGAGGAACTGCGGGAAGAGGTTCGCAGCGAAGCTCGGGCCGAGGGGAAGGCCGAGGGGCGGATGGAGACGTTACGCCAGGCCATTTTGCGCCTCGGGCGGCAGCGATTCGACAAGGTCGCCGGCCGCAAACAGAAGGCGCAACTGAATGAGATGACCGATGTGCCTCGGCTGGAGCGCATCCTCGACCGAGTCCTGGACGCTACCTCCTGGGACGAACTGCTCGCGACCCCTTGAGCGCCGGTTCGGCGGGTGGAACCGCCCCGCGCTCAATTCACGAAGATAAATTCCTTCACGTTGAACAGCGTGTGCGCCAGGTCGGACCACACCCTCACCTCGTCCGCCCTGCCGCCGTACCGCTTCGCCTGCCCCTCCAGGAACGCCAGGCAGGCACCGCGCTCGCCGTCTGTCGGCGGCCGGCCGAAGGCGCTGACGTACATCCCCTCGACGCGCTCCGCCGCCGTCCCGGGGCGCGCCAGCACGCGCTTCGCCCACACCTCCGCCTGCTGGTGAACGAACGGGTCGTTGAGCAGGATCAGCGCCTGCGCCGGCACGTTCGACACCGAGCGCCGCCCCACCGTGGAGAACGGGATGGGCGTGTCGAACGCCAGCAGCAAGGGCGACAGGAAGTTGCGGCGCACCGCCAGGTACAGGCTGCGCCGGCCATCGCCGTCGAGCGGGCCGCTGCCGGGCCGGCCGCGGCCGTCCAGGAACGCCGTCAGGTAGATCGGCACCGACGGCCCGTACACCTTCGCGCTGAGCCGACCCGACACCGCCAGCATCGCGTCGCGGATCGCCTCGCCCTCCAGCCGCCGCAAGCGCATCCGGTGCAGCAGCAGGTTTGACGGATCGACCTTGTCGGCCTCCGCCGCCGACTCCGACGCCATGTGGTACGTCGAGGACAGCACCAGCTCGCGGATCAGCCTCTTGAGCGACCAGCCCTCCTTGACGAAGCGGTCGGCGAGATGGTCGAGCAGCTCGGGGTGCGTCGGCGCCTCGCCGAGGACGCCGAAGTTATCGACGGAGGCGACGAGGCCGCGGCCGAACAGGTGGTGCCACAGCCGGTTCACCATCACCCGCGCGACGAACGGGTTGACGGCCGGGTCGGTCATCTGCCGGGCCAGCTCCAACCGGCCGCTGCCGCGCGCCGGCGCCAATGGGCCGGGGCCGGCCAGCGCTTCGAGCAGGCGGCGCGGGGCCACCTCCCCCTCGGCCTTCGGCACACCGCGGACGAAGACGTGCTCATCGACGCCGCTGCCGTCGAGCATCGCCAGCGCCAGCCGCGAGTCGGCCCTGATCCCCGCCGCGACCTTCTTCTCCTCCTCGACGAACGACGCCACCTTGTCGTCAAGCGCCTTCGTCGCGCCGAGCAGCCTCGGGTGCCGCAGAAGCCAGCCGGCGAGTCGCGCGACGTCCGGCGCGTCCGCCGCCCCGACGACCTCGTCCGCCGCCAGTCGCTTCGTCACGTCGAGGAACAGCCGTCCGTAACCGGCGGCCAGCGCTTCCGCTGACTTCGCCTCGTCCAGCAGCGCCAGCAGGGCCCGGCTCGGCCGATCGACCGCACCGGGCGTCTGTTCGGCCTGGACGACCAGCGCGACGGCGAAGTCGGACCCGGAGGCGGCGGTGAACTCGACGTGGGCATCGAGCCCCTTGTAACGCGTCAAATCCTGACCGGCCCAGTGGAACTCCTTGCTGGGCGGAAGGCTCGTGACCATCTGCGCGTGCAGCGGGCCGTCGATCTCGACGTGACTCCCGACCGAGGCGTAAGCGGCGCCGGCCCCTCTCACCAGGTAGTACACCTTGCCGGTCGTCACCCGGAACGTCGGCGTGCGGAGGGTGCGGCCGGCGCGCACGGTGATGCGGCCCAGCGCCCCGGGGTCGTTCTCCGCGCCCGCCGCCAGCCGGAGCACGTCAAAGGTCCGGTCGTACTCGGCGGCGCCGCGCTCGACGAAGCGGAGCGCCCCGCGGGACAGGCGGACGGCGCCGGGCCGGGCGGGACCGGGACCGAAGGCGGCGTCGTCCGGCATCCAGTCGGCCGGGTCGCTCCGACTGTAATCGACGACCACCTGGGCCTCCTTCAGCGCGGCGTCGGCGGTCGCCTCGCATCGGCGCATTTCCTCCGCCAACCGCTTGCCGTCCTTCGCCTCCGGGTCGGCCGCAACTCTGGCCCAGGCGTAAAGCGGGTCGTCGCGGTCGCGCGCCGCCTTCAGCGTCGCCTCCAACCACTCGCGCAGCAGCGCGGCATCGAGCTTGCGCCCGGCGGCGATCCTGTCGCAATCCGGCTCGGCTCCCCCCAGCAGCGCCTCGCGCGCCGCCAGCAGGTAATCGGCCATCCGCTCCGTCGCCGGCCTGGCCGCGGCGGCCAGCGCCTTGCCGATTTCCCCCCGCGCCCGCCCACGCAGCTTCGCCAGGTCGGCGGCCACGGCTCGGTCCTGGTCGAGCGAGTCGAAGCGCGCCAGGCGATAGCTGCTGCTGCTCAGGAAGCCGTACAGCGCGTAATAATCCTTTGTGGAGATGGCATCGAATTTGTGGTCGTGGCAGCGGGCGCAGGCGACGGTCAGGCCGAGGAAGGTCTTGGTCAGCACGTCGATGCGGTTGTCGAAGCGGTCGGCCTGGTCCTGGCGCACGTCCACCGGCGAATGCACCTCCTCGCCGAGGAACCAGAAGCCGCTGCCGAGGATCGACTCGTTGAAGCCCTCGGCCGGGTGGCGGCGCGGATTCAGCAGCAGGTCGCCGGCGACGTGCTCCATCACGAACTGGTTGTACGGCAGGTCCAGGTTGAGCGCCCGGATGACGTAGTCGCGGTACTGGTAGGCGTCGGGAATGTTCGGGTCGAACTCGTGGCCGCGGCTCTCGCCGTAGCGCACCAGGTCGAGCCAGTGCCGGGCCCAGCGCTCGCCGAAGTGCGGCGACTTCAGCAGCCGATCCACCACCTTGTCGCAAGCGTCGGGCGAATCGTCCTTCAGAAAGGCGTCGATCTCTTCGGGAGTCGGCGGCAGGCCGACCAGGTCGAAGGTGACGCGGCGCAGCCAGGTGCGCCGGTCGGCCGGCGGCGCGGGCCGGAGCCCCTTCTCTTCCAATTTCGCCAGGATGAAGCGGTCCACCGGGCCGCGCGGCCAGGCGGCGTCCTTGACGACGGGCGGGACTTCCGCGCGCACGGGCTGCCAGCACCAGTGCTCGCGCTTGCGCCGGGCCAAGTCGAATGCGTCCTTCCCCTTCGGGCCGGTCTCGGCCGTGGCATTCGGCCACGGGGCGCCCATCTTGATCCAGGCCGCGAGGTCGGCGCGGACGGTGTCGGGCAACTTGCCCTTGGGCGGCATCGTCAGTTCGGCGTTGGTGTAGGAGACGGCCTCGACGAGGCGGCTCTTCTCGGGACTGCCGGGGACGATGGCCGGCCCGTTGTCGCCGCCCTTGAGGAGCCCCGCCCGGCTGTCCAGGCGCAGGCCGCCCTTCACCTTCATCTTGTCCGAGTGGCACTTGAAGCAGTTTTCGACAAGGACGGGGCGCACTTTCTTCTCGAAGAACTCCTCCTGTTCGGCTGCACGCGCCGCCGTGGCGAGCAACAGGCAGGAGAGCAGGCCGAAGCCGCGGAGGGAAAGACGCAGGATCATCAGGACTCTCGCTTGCGGGACGGCCGACGTGGGCGGCGGCGGCCGGCGGGTGGGACTATGGGGATAGTCTACACCGATCGGCCCAGGCGTGTCACCCCGCTTCTGCTGAGCGGCGCGTAGAATAATGGCGGAACACAGAGATGACGCATCGGCGAGGCCGGACTGCGTTCGTCCGCGCCGCGCCGTTTTTCGGCAATCTTCCTCGTCGGTCAGCGAATAGTGATGAGACGCGCCTGCTCCTGCTCCGCGGAGTAACACCCCATGCCCTGGCCGATAATCGCAAAGGTGCAGCACTGGCTCGGCAAGCGCCAGCGCCTGCTCGAGGGCCTCGTCGGCGTCGCCGTCGAGGAGGCCGTCGATCTCATCCCCGGCGCCCGCCTGGCCGTCCGCATCGTCGGTGAGGTCGCCAAGCACGGCGTCGAACGCCTCGCCAGGACCGAAGCCGACATCCCCGACCTCAAACCGTCTGGACAGACGTTCCCGACCGAGCAGCTCGACCAGATCAACGCCTGGCTGGAGACGCTCACCACGTCCTACGGCCCGCTGCTCGATCGCCTGGAGGCCCTTCCGGTCAAGGACGAGGCCAGCGACGCGGAACTGACTGCCCTGGTCAAACAAGCCCTGGACGAACGGCAGGAATGGCGCGCCGAGTTCGACGCCCACAAGAAGAGCGTGTGCCTCATCGCCCTATCGCTGAGCCGCATCGAGGAGAAGTTGGACGTCTCCCTGCACGTCCAGCAGCAGGTGGCGCTGGGCATGGAGGAGATCAAGGTGCTGTTCGTCGAGATGATGCCGTTGCTGGGAGAATTGGCCGAACTGCGGCAGGCCCAGCCCGATGCCCTCCAGATCCTCCGCCGCGCCGACGAGCATTTCCTGGCCGGGCGGCGCGACCAGGGGACGCAGGAGGTGCTCGGCCTGCTGCGCCGCCGCGGCGTCGGCCAATCAACGCTGTGCCGGCTGGCCGGCCTGCGCTTCCTCAGCCAGGGCGACCTGAACCGCACGCGCACCGCCCTGGAGGGGATCGACGGCGCCAGCCGCTCCTCGTCCCTGACGCGCGTCCTGACCGGGTTGAACACGGCGAGCACGCGCGGCGGGCGGGTTCCGGTGTGGCGCAGCCTACCGCGCGGTTTCCTCGTCAGCCGCAAGTACCTCGTCGAGGCGGAAGTCGGCCGCGGCGGCATGGCCAGCGTCTACCGCTGTACCGGCGCCTCGAAGGTGCGCGCCGGCGAGGTGGTGGCCGTCAAGGTGCCGGCGCCGTGGCTGATGGCCGATACCGAGGCGTGTCGCCGCTTCGTGCAGGAGATCGAGGTGTCCCTGCGCCTGTCGGAAGGCCGACACCCCGCCATCGTGCGGACGCTCGGCTACGAGATCTTCGACGACCCGCACACGACCGGCCGCGAGCTGTACGGCCTCGTCCTGGAGTACATCGACGGCCTGAGCCTGGCACAATTCCTGGCGCAGCGGCAGGCGAAGAACAAACCGCTGGATCCGAAGGAGATCGTCCACATCCTCAAGCCGCTCGGCGAGGCGCTGGCCTATGCCCATGTGCAGGGAGTCTATCATCGCGACGTGAAGCCGCCCAATGTCATGCTCGCCAAGGGCGGTCACGCCAAGCTGATGGATTTCGGCATCGCCCGCGTGCTGGAGGACGGGCGGGCGACGCTGACGGGACAGGCGGACGTCGGCACGCCGGTGTACATGCCGCCCGACCGCGACTTCGACGTCCGCAGCGACATCTATCTGCTCGGCAACCTGCTGCTGGAGCTGCTGACCTTCGACCCGCGTGCCGTGGCGGTTCCGGCCGGCTGCCCGCCCGCCTGGGCGAAGCTGGTGGCCGACGCCATGAACCGCTTCAAGGAGAATCGCCCGCAGACCGTCCGCGAGTTCCTGGACCGCCTCGAAGGCCGCACGGCTGCGGTTCCCCCTCCGCCGCCCCCGCCACCCGGGGACCGCATCCGCGAACTCATCGACGCGGAGCGCTATGAAGAGGCGATGGCCGAGTACCGTCGCCTGCCGCACGAGCGCCGCCGGCCGGCGCTGCTGAAAGAACTCCAGGATAAGTGGCGCGAGCACGCCCACGCCCTGGCTCGCGACGCCGCCGAAACCGACGCCGACTACGCCGCCGCCGTCGCCCTGGTCGAAAAGCTCCCCGAGGCGCTGCGCGACGGGGCCGTTCTCGCCGACTACCGCGCCAAACGGGATCGCCTCGCCCAACTCCGCGCCGCGATTGACGAGGACGTCGAGAACCACCGCCACACCTTCCGGCTGCGCAACCTCGTGGCCGAGTATCGCCGCCTCAAGCCGGACGACCCCGCGATTAACGAACTGCACCAGGCGCTCGGCGACGTGCCCCGCGAGATCGTCAACTCCCTGCGCATGAAGCTGGTCCTGGTCCCCGGCGGCACCTTCTGGATGGGCGACCGCGGCAGTCAGACGCAGGTGCAGATCCCCCGCGACTTCTACCTGGGCGCCTTCCCGGTGACGCAGGAGCAGTGGCAGGCCGTCATGGGCAGCAATCCCAGCTACTTCACGCGAGGCGGTGGAGGTGCCGACAAGGTGAAAGGCATCACCGATGCTGACCTGCGGCAGTTCCCGGTGGAGCAGGTGTCGTGGGACGACGTGCAGGAGTTTCTCAAGCGGCTGAACGCGCGCGAGAAGGATAGTGGATTCTTGTACCGCTTGCCGACCGAGGCGGAATGGGAATACTCTTGTCGGGGAGGGGCTATTTCTCAAAAAGACTGCGCGTTCGACTTCTACTTCTCCCAGCCCACCAACGACCTCTCCGCTGAGCAGGCCAACTTCGACGGCAACCATCCTGCCGGCAACGCGCCCAAGGGTAAGTACCTGGAGCGCACCTCGAAAGTGGGCTCGTACAAACCGAACCGTCTGGGTATCTACGACATGCATGGTAACGTCTGGGAGTGGTGCGAGGGCCACTTCGAGGCAGGAGGCTCGGCCCGCGTGCTCCGGGGCGGCTGCTGGTTCCACAGCGGCTCCAACTGCCGGGCGTCGCTCCGCTTCAGGTTCGAGCCCTCGTTCCGGATCAACTACCTGGGCGTCCGCCTCGCCGCAGTCCCGTCCGGGGAGTAGTGCCGGCGAGAGCGAGTCCCGCCTGGAGCGGAGGCCGGTGGGCCGTTAGCGCAGCGGAGCGAAGGCGTGCCGCGCAGGTCAGGCCCATCCAGCGTCGTCTCGCGGTGCCGGATGCGTTCGAGTGTCGGTCAGGAGCGTTTGCCCATGCCGCTGCCTTTCGACGCCACGCTGAAGGACCTCGGCGGCGACTATCCCGCGGACTTCCTGACCACCTTCGACCGACCTCAGCCTGGCCCCATCACGCTGCTCAACGTCGATCTGTCAACGGTGACGACCGCAGCCGATCTCGTCATCGGCGTTGGCGAACCGCTGGGGGAGATTATCCATCTCGATTTCCAGTCTAGCGCCGCGGCTTGGAAGCACGCCGATGTCCTCGTCTACAATGCCCTGCTGTACGCGGACTATCACGTCCCGGTGTACAGCTTTGTCATCCTGCTGCGCCCGCAGGCGGCGCACAGCAACCTCAGCGGCGCGGTGCGCTACTCCTCCCCCCTGCGGCCTGGTAGCATGAACTTTACCTACGAGGTCGTGCCTCTATGGGAGCGGCCGGCGGAAGCGTTTCTAACCGGCCCGCTGGGCACGACGCCGCTGGCCATGCTGGGGGCGCTACGGGAGGGCCTGCCGGCACAGGACGGATTGACCGCGGTGGCCCAGCGACTGATCGAGCGGCTGGAGCAGGAGGCGCCCGCCGACCAGGCGCGCAAACTGCTGACAGCAGCGTTCGTGCTGACGGGCTTGCGCGTCAAGCGTGACGTGGCCCGTCAGGTCTTTCGAGGGGTGCAAGCGATGAAAGATTCCGACACCTACCTGGCGATTGTTGAAGAGGGGGAGGAGTCGAAAGCGAAGAACGTCATCCTCCGCCAAGGGCAGAAGCGGTTCGGTCCCGCTGATGAATCGATCACCGCTCAACTGAACAGCCTCACGGACCTGGATCGGCTGGATCGGTTGATCGATCGGCTGTTTGACGCGACGGCGGCGAGTTGGCAAGAACTCCTCGACACGCCATGATCGTTCTGGGCGGCTCGTGTGGCATTCGCACGTCGCACCGGCAAGGGACGGATCGTCGCCCTGCTGTGGGCGCAGCAGTTCGCCCATCGCTTTCCGTTCTTCCTGAAGCTGGACGACCGAACGGAGCATAGCATGGATTTCCTGGGGTGTCGTGTCTTCCGGCAGCACCAGGTGCTAAACCGGCGGAGCCGGCAGCGCTTTCGTCGGAAGTTGGCCCGGCTGGAAGGGGACTTCGCGGCCGAAAGGATCGACGAAGGGGAGTTGCAGCAACGGGCGACGGCGCTGGTGGCCTTCACGCGGACGGCGGGCCTTTGCGGTTGGCGCTTTCGCCGAGCCGTGCTAGAGGAGATGCCGGTGAGCGGTCACAAGGCTCGGCCCGCGTGATCCGGGGCGGCAGCTGGAACAACAACGGCTGCAACTGCCGGGCGTCGAACCGCAACAGGAACGAGCCGTCGAACCGGAACAACAACCTGGGCTTCCGCCTCGCCGCAGCTCCGCCCGCCGCACCGGCACGGTGCCGGACGGGACCGACCGCTCTCCGGTTCTGCCCGAGGAGGCAGACGAAACGATTCCAAGGCCGTCCGGTGCTGGTAGCAGGCGCGAACGCCCCGGCGGCCAACTTTCTCGCCGCAGTCCCGTCCGGGGAGCAGTGCAGGCGAGAGCCCGCGCACCGCCTCGAGCGGAGTCCGGCGGCGCGAAGTGGAAGGCCCGTCGGTCCCGCTCATGACCCAGAAATCGGCCGCTTCATGATCTGCACCACGGCACCGTAGCTCTCACCCCCCAGATCGGGGGCGCACGCCGACGTTCACCGGATCTCCGCCCGCTTCCGTTTGGTGTCGGCATCCCGCCCCTCACCCGGAGCGAGCGCGTAGAATGAGGGCGGGGCACAGAGATGACGACTTCCGGAGGGCCGGCCGATGGCGAGCCTGGGAGAGCGGCTGCGGGCGATCTTCCGCCAGCGCTGCCCGCGCTGTCTGAAGGGGAAGGTCTTTTCCGGGCTCATCCGGATGAACGAGACGTGCCCCGAGTGCGGCTACCGCTTCGAGCGCGAGCAAGGCTACTTCCTGGGGGCGATGTACGCCAGTTACTTCCTGGCGGTGCCGGCGGTGGGCCTTCTCACGTGGGCCATCAACGAATGGCTGGTGCCGAGCTGGACGCTGGAGAAGGCGATCTTCCTGGCGGCGCCGCCGTTCATCCTGGTGTCGCCGCTGATCTTCCGCTACTCGCGCGTCATCTGGATGCACATGGACCCACCGCCGGCGTGACAGGAGGGGTCAGGACTTCGGCAGGGCGTTGGCGCGCACCCAGGCGCGCAGCGCGCGGATCAGGGGCAGATCTGTCATCTGCACCAGCTGACCCAGCAGAGGCAGAACCTCGCCTACCGGGAGCGTTGGGAAGGTGGGGCTCGCCGCCGCGAGTTCGTACGAGCCGTCGGGTTTGCGAAGCCAGATTTGCAACCCCTCGCTATCGCAGCGCCACACCTCCGGCACGCGGAGGGCACCGTAAATCCCCATCCGATTCAAGGAACTGCTCGTGTTGTCCACCTCGATGGCGAGGTCAGGCGGCGGGTCCGTCGTCAGGTCGATCTCCATCCGGCCCGCGATCGCGGCGACGTGTTGGATGTAGAATGAGCGATCCGGCTCCAGGCCTCGTGCAAGGTCTGCCCGCTTGAAGGTCGTGGACCAGGCGGCTTTGAAATCGAGGTTCAACTCCTCGGCCAGGATTTCGATGAGGCGGCCGAGTAGGCCGGAATAGTTCTCGTGCCGGAAGAGTGGCGCCATGATTTCGAGACTCCCGCGGTCATAGGTGAGCCGAATGGAACTGTTATCCAGGTCCAGGAGCAGCGCCTCGTAGGTCTCCCAGCGGATGCCGCGGAGCAGGACACGCGGGTTACTCGGACGCGGCGGCGCCTGCGATCCGGTAGGCACGGCCGGGGGTGCGAGCGGTGGGGCGGTCGGTGCGGCAGCGGTCGTCATGGCATCTCCCAGGTCCGGGTTCCCAAGGCGCTCTCAGGATACCCGGACCGCTGCCGTCGCTACAATGCACTTTCGGCCCGTCATCGGGGACACTCCATGCCCCTCTACTTCCTCCTGCACGATGCCGCCCAATTTCACCAGATGATCCGCCCCCCGCTTGGTGAAGCGTGGCGCCGGCGCAGTTTCGAGCCCTGCCGGTCGCTCTGCACCACCCTCGCCCCAGCCGCCGTCGCCTTCGCCGAGCGCTACCACACCGGACACGACGAGCCGCTACTGGCCCAGGTCGCTTCCGGCGGCGTCCCCTTCGACCGCGACTTCTGGCGCCTCCTCGTCGGCGAAGTCCTGCTCTACGGCGCCGCGGCGGTGCCCGACATCCTCACCGCTCCCGACATCCTCTGTGGCCTGCTGGCACCGGGGCAGGACGGCGCGCCCATCCGGCAGGCCCACTTCGGCAGCCACGACCTCGTCTTCGGCGGCGGCTTCTACCGCCCCGACGCCGCCGGCTGCAACGAGGCCGCGGACGTGGCCCGACTGGCGGAGTACCTGGCGGCGATCGATCCGAACCGCTGGACTGTCGCCGATCTCGACGGCCTGCGCGAGTTCGATGACGACGCCGACCGCGCCGACGAGTTGGAGTTCGCGCGCGAGGTGTTCTCGTCCCTGGGCGAGTTGTATCGGGGCGCTCGCGATGCGGGACAGGTGGTGATTTGCGAGGTGCTGTGATCGCCGCCAGCCGATCTCTATAACACCCCTGCCGTCCGAAGGGAACCGCGGCCGCCTCGGCTGCGTAGTGACTCACAGGCTATCGTTGCGGGTCGGCGGAGGGGTGCCTTCTTTGCTCGGTCCCATCTTCAACCGCGAGTGGCTCACCGTCCCGCGCCGGCCGCGCCACTACGTCAACCGCGCCGCCTACCTCGGCCTCCTCTGGGTCCTCGGCCTGACCGCCTGGCAGATGACCGTCGGCTGGACGCACACCGCCACCCTCGGCGACGCCGCCCGCTTCGGCCTGCTCCTCTTCCAGATCGTCGCCTTCGTCGAGCTGACACTTCTGGTCTTCTTCGCCGCCCTGGCCGCGGTCAGCACCATCACCCTGGAGAAGGACCGCCGTACCTTCCTCTTGCTCCTGCTGACGGACCTGCGCGATCACGAGATCGTCCTCGGCAAGTTGTTCGGCAGTCTCTTGCAGATCGGCACCCTCGTCGCCGGCACCATCCCCGTCCTGGCGCTGCTGCTGCTGCTGGGTGGCATCGCCCCGTCGCAACTGCTCCAGGCCGTCCTCGTCATCGCCGCCGCCGTCCTCGCGGCCGGCTCGCTCGGCGGCCTCGTCGCGCTGTGGCGCGACCGCACGTTCCCGGCCCTGGCGCTGACCGTCCTCTTCCTCGTCCTCTACCTCAGTCTGACACTCAACCTTCCCGCGTTCCTTGCGCTGCTGGGGCCGGCCGTTGTCGCCCTGCTCGCCTGGGGCTTCCTCTCACGCCGCGAGCGGTACCGGTCGCGCCTTCTCACCGGCGCCCTCGTCGCGCTGGTGCCGGTCGCGGCCGTGGGGCTGTGGTGGTTCCTGAGTCGATCCGAGGATCTGCTGCGCGTCGAGCCGGTCGTGCGCTCGTGGCTGCACCCGTTCGTCGCCCTGGCGAGCGTCGTCAACCCGCCGGCCGACGCGGACGCCTCGGCCATTCCAGCGGCCTACGGCTGCGCCGCGGTGATGCTGCTGCTCAGCGCGATCCTCAACGGCTGGGGCATCCTCTGGCTGCGCGTCTGGAACCCCAGCGGCGAGCCGATCATGCAGCGCGAGAGCCCGGAGGACGCCAACGCCGAGGAGAAGGACCGCCTCAAGGCTCACGCCTCCCCCGGCAAAGTCCGCCAGGTCTGGGCCAATCCCATCCTCTGGCGCGAGATCGCCACGCGCGCCTACGGCCGCCGTCCCTTCCTGGTCAAGGTCGCCTATTTCATCGTCCTGGGGCTGGTCTGCTACTACGCCCTGGCGCCGGTCTGGGCCGGCGAGCCCGGCACCTTCGCCACCATCCTCGGCCTGGTGCTGACCGGCGTGCTCAGCCTGCTGCTGGTCAGCGCCCAGGCGGTGACGGCGATCACCTCGGAGCGTGACACCGGCGCCCTCGACCTGCTGCTGGTGACCGACCTGACGCCCAAGGAGTTCATCTTCGGCAAGGTCCTCGGCATCTGCTGGAACACCAAGGAATACCTGCTGCCGCCGTTGATCCTGGCCGTGGTGTACGGCTGCCTCAGCCTGCTGGCGACGCCGCCGCGGGCGCACCCCGAACTAGCCGCCTCGAGGAATGCCGAGGCCCTGGCCTGCGTCGTCGGCGCCGCCGTCGTGCTGCTGGCCTTCGCCCTGATGCTGGGCATGCACGTCGCCCTGCGCACCCAGAACAGCCGCCTGGCGATTGTCAACACGCTGGGCACGGTCTTCTTCCTGTCGGTCGGCACAGGGGTATGCATCGCGCTGATCCGCATCAACCGGCAGTTCGAGTACCAGTGGGCGAGTTTCGTGCTCTTCATTCTGGCCGGCATCGGCGGACTGTGGTGGGTGCTGTCGGGCGAGCGGCCGTCGGCGGCCCTGACCTTGGCGAGCTGGTTGTGCCCCCTGGCCGTCTTCTACAGCGTGACGAACATCCTGGTCGCCCGGCCGGGCAGCGACGAGACGGGCGACCCGCTGGTGCCGTTCCTGGTCATGGGCGGGGCCTTCGGCTTCACGGTAGCGGCGATGCTGGTGCCGCTGATCAGCGAGTTCGACGTGGCCCTGGGGCGCACTTCCGGCGGGGCCGATTGATTCCCAACCCGCAGCCTCGGCATGGTTCAAACGCGGGTCGCGCCGTGCCCGTGCCCGTGCCCGTGCTCGGTCTGGAATCGGGCACGGGCACGGGCACGGACCCGCGCCACTTGAAACGGCCTGTTGTTGAACCAACCCGCAGCCTCGCCCCATCAGGCGGGCCACCGGGACTACACCGCGAAATTCAGAACGCCCTGCCAAAGGGTGTTGTCCTGACCGATCCCGAAGGCTTCGAGTTGCCCGCCGGCAGTCTTCCCCGAGACGATCTGCTTGAGGGAGCCCCCCAGCAGAACCCAGGTGAAGGACCAGGTGCTGCTGTTGGCCGCTGTCTGCGACCGGGTCCACAGGGCGTTGTCGGCCGCGATGGCGAAGACCTGCAGCCGGCCGTCGGCGTTCCCTGCCGTGGTGATTTGCTTGAGGTTGCCGCCCAGCGGGGCCCAGGTGACGTCCCAGGTGCTGCTGTTGGCCGCCATCTCGGCCCGCGTCCACAGGGCGTTGTCGGCCGCGACGGCGAGGACTTGCAGGCGGCCGTCGGCGTCGGCGGCGACCGTGATTTGCTTGAGGTTGCCGCCCAGCGAGGCCCAGGTGAAGGTCCAGGTACTGGCGTTGGCCGCCGTCTGCGCCCGCGTCCACAGGGCGTTGTCGGCCGCGATGGCGAAGACCTGCAGGCGGCCGTCGGCGTTGGCGGCGACCGCGATCTGCTCGAGGTTGCCGCCCAGCGGGGCCCAGGTGAAGGTCCAGGTGCTGGCGTTGGCCGCCGTCTGCGCCCGCGTCCAGAGGGCATTGTCCGCCGCGATGGCGAAAACTTCCAGCCGGCCGTCGGCGTTGGCGCCGACCGTGATTTGCTTGAGGACGCCGCCGAGGCTCGTCCACATGCTCCACGTGCCGCCGCCCATCTCGGTCCTCGTCCAGAGGGCGTTGTCCGCCGCGATGGCGAAGACCTCCAGCCGGCCGTCCGCGTTTTGCGCCGCCGTGATGGTGTTCAAGACGCCGCCCAGGCTGGTCCAGGGGCTCCACACCCCGGGGCTCGTCTCCGTCCTCGTCCGCAGGGCGTTGTCCGTGCCGATGCCGAAGACCTCCTGCTGGCCGGCCTGGTTCGTGGCCCAGGCGATGGACCGGAGGGAGCCGCCCAGGTTGGTCCAGGTGGTGGTGTACTGCACCTCGTACACGGCGCCGTCACCGCGCGAGAGGATGTACAGGCTGCCGTCGGAGGAGACCGCGAGGTCGGTCGGCAGGTTGATGCCGGTGGCGAACCCGCTCACGGAGTTGTTCGACGGGTTGAACACTTTGACGTAGCCGCCGCCGAGGTCCGCGAAGAAGTAGTCGTTGAGGTAGCCCGGGAACTGCATGGACGTCGGGTCGTAGAAGGCCCCGCCGACGATGGCGGTCGATCCGTCCGAGTGGTCGTAGGCGTAGAGCGGGTCGCGGTAGGTGCCGATCGTGGTGGGGGTGTCGCCCGGCTTGCGGAAGCCCTCGCTGTAGGGCCAGCCGTAGTTGGAGCCGGCGATGCCGTCGTCGATCTCCTCGCGAGCCTGCGGGGGGCTGGAGCCGACGTCGTCGATGAAGATGCGACCGGTGCCCGGCTGCACGGCAAAGGTAAAGGGGTTGCGCAGCCCCAGCGCCCAGATCGCCTGGTCCTTCCCGGTCGTCTGACTCACGAAGGGGTTGTCGGAGGGGATGGTGCCGTCGGGGTTGATGCGCAGGATCTTGCCCAGCAGGCTGTTGAGCGACTGGGAGTTGGCGGGGTTGGCGTTCTCGCCGGCGCTGATGTAGAGCTTGCCGTCGGCGCCGAAGTGGATCGAGCCGCCGTTGTGGTTGGTGGCGCTGCTGAGGGGGTCGAGGTCGAAGATATCGACCTCGCTGCCGGGCACGGCCGTGTCGCCGCTGGCGGTGAAGCGGCTGACGCGGTTGTGGGCCGGCGACCCGGGCACCGTGTAGTAGAGGTAGACGTACTGGTCGGAGGCGAAGTTGGGATCGAAGGCGATGCCCAGCAAGCCGCGCTCGCCGCTGGAATCGACGTTCAGGTGGACGAAGGGCGTGGGCAGCAGCGCGCCGTTCTTGATGACGCGCAAATCGCCTCCCTGCTGGGAGACGAACAGCCGGCCGTCCGGCGCGAACTCCATCAGGGTCGGGTTGACGAGGCCATTCGCGACCTGCGAGATGGTGAAGCCCATCGGCACGGTCGCGGGGGTCACGCGGTCCTCGAGTTGTTCCACCCGGGGGCGGAAGCTGGCGGGGGATGCCGACGGCCGACGGGAAGACGTGGCAGGGCGCCGGGGC
>Ga0316363_10001513_pt1 | contig 20161 bp, 12 predicted proteins | sample Sb_taG_3_FD_200459 | JGI IMG/M metagenome (GOLD analysis project Ga0316363, IMG submission 200459) | Peat soil microbial communities from Weissenstadt, Germany - Sb_50d_a_PC metaG (v2) (version 2) | ecosystem: Environmental > Terrestrial > Soil > Wetlands > Peat | place: Germany: Weissenstadt...
CGAAGCGGCTTCGTTCAAGAGCCTGTACCCGAAAGGCCGCAATGGCTTGCGGTGAAGCCATCGTCTGCGTGCGCCGGCCCTTCGGGTACAGGCTTCTTCCTTTTTTCGACCTCTTTTCGGGGCGTTTTACCCCCCATCCGGCCCACAAATCAGCGCTGAGAGCGGAAGCGGCCACTCACTTCTTGGCACGCGGGAAACAAGGGTGGTCTCCACCGTCCCCTGGCCACTGTTCTCTCGCCCCACGCCTCCCGCCCCACGACGCCAAGACCAGCGGGGTCAGGTCATGCGCAGACCCTCCCCCGCTGGCTACTGCCTGCTACCGACCACCGAATTGGCAAAGACCGAACGGGGCCCGATCTCAACGAGCGGCCCCACTATTTCAGTATGCGCCAAGTCAGATGATTCCTGCCGACAAAATCAACTAATTCTTTCCCACTCGTCGCCGCCCAACCGTTGACCATTGCCTCGTGGCAGGAAGGGCTCGACGCCACTTTCCTTGTCTTCGAGCCACGATGCCTCCATCGTTGGAGACGATGAGAGGCAATTGGAAGAGTCAGTTCTCGAACTTGAGCTCCTTGGACACATCGTGCAGAAGCCCGTTGATCTTGGTGATGAGATCCTTTGGGACCGGGGTCTTCCCACCCAGTTCGATTCGTACCTGAACCTTCAAGTCGTGTCCCACCGCCGTTGTGCCGATCTCGCCGATCTGGTCGGCAAGGTCCTGTATCTGGTTCGGCTTGAGGTAAGCGGTGGCGACGTGTACTCCCGGAGGAGGTGGAGCCGGTGGTGGAGGAGGCGGCGGGGTCGAGGCCTTTCCCGGCAGTTTCAATTTCACCTGGCTCGCACCGCTGATATCGCAAACCCAAGGACCCGAATCCGGTGTCCGCTCAACCAGTCGTGCATGGATCGCCGCATCGACTGCGTTTCGGACGGTGACCCACGGCAGGGTCTTCTTGCCTTGGTCGGAGAGAGCGTCGGCGATCGCGCGTGCCGTGGTCGTCCCCTCTGTCCATGCACTTGCGAGTTCGTCGGGTAGGATCTTGCTCGCCGCGATTGCCGGGGGCGGGGCCTGGAGCGTTGCAGCGTCCGACAAGATCCCCGGCGGGATCTCTTCGGATAAGAGGCTGGTTGGACCGATGGTCAGCCAGAGCATTCCCGCTTTGACGGCATCGTGGACCGCTCGTTCGACAACCTGGGCATCCGCCTTCGGAATCGTGACGGGTTCCTCGTAGCCTTCGCGCGGCAACTTCACCACCCGCCCTCCAGCGAAGTACGCCTTGAGGTCGGCAACGGTGGCTTCATCACCTTCCCATAGTTTCGGCAGGAGTTTGGGCGCGATCAAAGCAGGGTCGATGTGCGACAAGTCGGCGTGCTCGGGAAGCATAACTTCCAGGGCTGGGTTCTTCAGATCCTCGTCCGTCGGGGTCTGTCGCCAGAACGTGCGGAATGACCTGTCCGGGCGCACTGACCTCAAGACGAATTGCCCCTCCAGGCAGCCTTGGAGGATGGTGACCAGGATCGCCTGGCGATTGAGCATTTTCGGCAATTGTGGGAACTGGGCGAAGGCTCCGACCAGGTCCTTCACCCGGCGCGAGGTCTCACCCGACCGCCACAGGTCATAGGGCCCTTCAGGCAGCAGTGCCTCGAAACTGATCGCCGTCTCCTGGATACGAGACCTCGTGTCCTCGCGTATCTGGTCGAACAAGGGGCGTGACGGATCTATGTTGAGTTTGAATGCCTTGACCTCGTTTGCTTCGGACACCGTCACGACCATGTTATACGCCTGCTGGACCGCCTTCGGCATCTCCTTCTTGGCGGCCTCCAAACTGACGATCAAAGTCTGCAACCGGATCGGATCCTCGATCTTCTGCTCCTTCAACTGCGACTGAACCGCGTCCCACGCGAGGTAATCTTTGATTCGCTCTCCGGCAAGCTCCAGCCCGTCTGGTGACGGAACGGCCAGGACGACCGCGTTGCGATGGACACGGGGGCGATCGGCTGCCGTCGTCTCATCGAGGTACCGCCGAGCCACGGCACTGGGATTCCCCGAAGTCGAGGCCGCTTTGGGTCCCAATACGGCAAAGTGGAACTCTCCGTCGTCGCCCACGTCGCTGGGCTTCTCTGGCAGCATGTGAACCTTGACCTTGTAGCCCGCTCCCGTCGTGCCCGCCGTCAAGTTCTTGATCCCCTCGATCATCTTGACCAGCTTTGCTTCAACCAGATCGGTCTGGATGCGATCGCGCGCGTCGCTGTGCATCTGCTTGAGGTTCGGCTTCGAGCCCAGTCGCCAGAACTTGGGAACGTCCCGTTTCCCGTCCGGCTTGGGATTGGCCTCGCCGGCGAACCGGTCGTCCAGGAAGTGGGACAGCTCGGCCCAACGGATCAGGGCCTTCTCGAGCTGAATCTTGTCTGGCCGGGTCGGGCTGACGAGCAGCGTCACATCGCGCAGAGAGGCCCGATGCCCCACCGGCTGTGAATGCAGGAAGGTGGCCAGGACGGCTTGCTCGACCTCGCGGAAGTTCAGACCCGACATTTCTTCCTGGATCGTCCTTGCCTTGGCAAGCTCCCCTTCCAGGATCTTGTCCCACTCTTGCCGCTTGCCCTCGTACTCCTCCTTGCTGGCGACATCCGACAATTCCCGCGCCGCCGCCGATACGCCCGGCTTCCCCGGCTCCGTCAAGAACACGTTGGGACCGACCAGGGGGGATTGATCCCACCTGGCGGCGTCCCGTAACGCGAGGGCGAAGGTCCGCAGCACGCCACGAGTCCGCTGGAATCCCTCCAGTTGCGTCCACTTGGTATAGAGAACCTCGGTCAGATCCGGGTGGAAAGGGTAGCTCGCCAGGTAGCGCTGTTCAGCGGCGTTGCCTTCCTTCTTGGTCGGGTCGTCCAGCGCGGTGATTCCCTGGAGCGTGGCCACGACGTTGGGTCGGAAGGCCTGGCTGTCCCGGATCGAATCGGGCACGAAGAACCTGCGCCGCAGGATCTCGCCGACGTCCTCCTTGACGACCGGCTGGATGCCTTCCTCGCGTTCGCGCCGGAAGATCGTGAAAATCTCCTGGGCGATCTCTTTCCCGAAGGCGTCGTTCTTGCTCGGCTCGCTGGCAAGCAACGAGGCGATGATCGAACAGCGATCGAGCTTGGTGACAGCCTGGGTCAGATACTGGAAGAAGTTCTTGAGCCGTCCTCGCCAACGTGGGTCGAGCGCGATCTTGTCGTAAGCGAACGTCATCACTTCGTCGATGAGGATCAGAACCGACAGGTCCTCCTTCCTGGGAATCTTCAGCAGATCGACAAGCAGCGGCTCGGCCGGAGCTCCGTCGCGCTCTTCGTCCTTGGCCTCGCCGTGCAGCAAGCGAAGGCCCTCGCTGCCGGCGATCTGATACGCCAGGATGCTCCACGGATGGCGTAGCCATCTCAACACACCGTTCGGCCCCGGGACTTCCATCCCTTTCTCGACATCGATCTTGTCGAACGGAAGCACCGCGACCTTCGTCTTCGGTGGCGTCATCCCGATGTGCTGGCGGAACTCGTGGACGGCGGGGAGATCAGGAAGTGAGGCGGGGTCGCGGACCAGATGATATAGCGTGATCTCCGTATGGGTCTTGCCACCGCCGTAGGTCAACTCGAGCTGGCGGACCGCCTTGTCGCTCTTGCCCGCCAGGCGGTGAACCACGTCCTTCGCCAGTTCGCGGAGGTTGTACGTCGGATAGGTGAGCGAGAAGAATTCGTAGGGTGTGCGATAAACCGACGAACCACGGTCCATCACCACGTCATACAAATCGGCGGCGAACTGCGTCATCGAGAGTTCGCCCGTAAGCAAGTCCGGGCGAAGCTGGACAACCTGGTGCCAGGGTTTCCATGGTAGCTTGGTCATGTGTCCTTGCTTCCGATCAAAGATCAGGTTCGGTCTGGTCGGTCTCGGGCAGGTATTCCCGAATCCGATGCCGCTCGACGATCCAGAGCTTGCCCTCGATCGGGCGTTGTGCCAAGGCGGTAACCAGCATACCGACTGCGGCGTAAAGGGCGTCCGGCGTACGACGGCCTGCGAGTCGCAGCACGGCGATGCCCGCGCACTTCTCGGGCGGGAAGACGAACGGGTTCGAGAAATCGAGGTCGAGGGTCACAAGACACCGACGTTCGGCCTCACAGACTGCGATCAAGCGTGGATCGGCCGCTCCGGCCAATCCCTGGTCGCTCACCGTGGCAACCTCGTGTCCGGCGCCGGCCAGCATCTCTCTGCCGCGCTCACCCAGGTTTTCGTCCAGCTTGATGAGCATCACTCATATCCCGATCTCGACGTACCGCTCGCGCGACATCTCCGCGCCGTAGGCGATACAGGCCCGGATGTCGGCTTCTTCAAGACCCGGATAGTTCTTCAGGATGTCGGGGATCGACCATCCGCCCGCCAGGAAGTCGAGAATCAGCGAGACCCAGATGCGATGTCCCTTGATGCACGGCTTGCCGAAGCAGATGTTCGGGTCGATGCTGATACGCTCCAGAACGTCGTCTCGCGTCATGGCTGAATCTTGGCTCCTTCACCTGTTGGATTGATCCCCGATCCATTCTAGAATGCGGCCTTCCAGTCTTTGGATGTCTTCCTTGCATCGTCCGCGAATCTGATCATAGTGCAAAGCTGCCTCTCGGGCGAGTTTGTCCCGGCCCTCGGCGGGGAGATCGAGCACGCCACGGCCTTCTGCGAATGGCAGATAGTAACGCTCTTTGGGATGAATCTCCTTGCGAATCTTCTTCCAATCCCATTTGGGAGGTAGATCGTGACCCATGAGCAGCCACACCTCCACTTCCTGCCAGGCATTTTCCGCGAGAAACGCGCGCCCCGTTCCTATCACGGTCTTTGCTTGATTCTCCAGGTTGCCGAGGACGACCTGGCGATGGGCGTTCCCGTCGCGATCGACGCAGAGCAAGAAGAGGTCGACCATGCCCCGATGCCGCTTCAGTGCCTGCTCGATATATTCCCACTTCAGCGCCTCACAGGTCCCGTGGAATCGTGGGTCCCTGCAAACCTTGACCTTCGCTTTCGGCTTGCCCACCGACTTCATCATCGCCTGGATGATCGGCTGAAGCAAAAACTCGTCCTTGACGAAGTCTTCGGCGAGAATTAAGACTTTCACGGCGTTGGACCTTATTCTGTAATCGGCTCACGATGCCGGTTGGCCCTCGGCGACAGGCTCGGCTTCGTCATCTTCGACCAAATCAAGCACATCCTCGAACCAGCTCGACGCGTGTAGGACTGACACCGGCTGCTCCTTGATGACCCGCCGGGCATTGGGAATATCGACAATGAGTTTGATCTCCGCGTCCGGATGGTCGGGAAGCCGGTAGGCGAGCGAGGCGTGCTCGAGCGACTCCTGACTGAGAAACTGCAATAACAGTGGCGAATGACTGGTAGCCACAACCTGAATGCCACGCCGCTTGGTCTGGCTTTCGATCAGATCGACCAGGAGGCTGAGCCGACTAGGGTGAACCCCAGTTTCCAGCTCCTCGATGAAGTAAAATGACGCGGGCTCGGGGCCCAACAATGCGGCCAGAATAGCTAGAAACCGAAGCGTCCCGTCCGAGGCACTCAATGCCGAGACACTCCGCCCGTCCTTTTCCACCAATCTCAGGAGCAGTCGACCTGCCGCATCTTGATCGAATATCAGGTCATCCACGTCCATTGGAGTGAGCTTACGAACCCACTCCAGGAGGACTTGCTTCCAGGAAGCATCGGCACAGATGGCGGCCAGCACGGAGGAGAGGTTTTCACCCTGATCCCCGAGTGTCGTCTGCCCCGGAGGGGAGGGAATCCGCATCTGGGTAGGCGACAGATCCAGAAACCGAAAGGCCTTCAGCTCATGAAGTACAGAACGTGAAAGTGCTCTTGCTTCCCGGCCGTTTCCTTCAATGTCCTCAGAGACTTGGAACAGGATAGGCACTTTGGAAGGATAGGTTTTCGAGCTGCTTTTTCGCGCGGTCCCTCTTTTGGGGAGGAATGAAATGGTCAGATCCTCTGCGCCGCGCTTCCCCCGAACTTCGGTTTCAAATCCGGTCTCGCCCTTAGCATGCATGCGCAAGCCAAAAAGATGCGGGTAATGCAGCGATTCCCAGACTACGTGGGGAGCTTCAGCGAGCGGCTCGGCAACGGAGACCTCGATTCGGTATGTGACGGGAGAGGGCGCTCCCGGGGGAAGCCGCAACGCCACGACCAACTCGAAGGAGTCCGATCCGTGGTAGGCCACTTCCCGCACGCCGCCCCGAGGTCCGCTCCACACCGGCTTGCCGCCAAAGTAGCTGAAACCGAAGATCTCCGCCAACGTGTAACCCCTTCCAATTCCATGCAGGAAGAGGAAGGCATCGCGGAGGTTGCTCTTTCCGGCTGCGTTAGCGCCGATCAGGACTGTGAGCGGGCCCAGTTTGAGAGTCGCATCCTGGAAGTTCTTGAATCGTTTGAGCTGGATGGATTCGATCACGATGCGCAGCTCCGGAAGGGTCAATGGCCGGTTCACTCGTTCCCGGCTTCATTTTGATCATCATCTCCAAAGCCGGGAAGGGTGACCGACCGAGCCGGCGCCACGCCGCGTGCCTGGAGGTGATTGCTCAGGTTTTCGAGGATGACCACTTCGTCCCGCTGTTCGTCACGCCGGGATAGTTCGATAAGGGCTTGCAGCAGGTGGAGGAAGAGGGCGTTCTTCCGCAGCCCGCGGGAGTCCAGGTAGTCGTCCACCTTGGCGACATCACCCGTCTTCCAGAGGTGCATCAAACGGTGAACCTGGTCGATGAGCGGAGCGGGGTGCCCCTCGGTGTCAAAGCCCATCGTCTTCCGTTTCCGCTGATGCCACGGACGCAGCTTGACGATGCTGCCCGTGCCCTCCTCGGGTTCGGCGTCGGCATCGGTTTCTTCGTCTTCCTCCACTTCGTCGTCATCGTCTGCTGATGACAGACCACCAGTTCGCAGGAGGATATCGAAGCGGTCGGCGAGATCACGGTCCGAGAGATTGCAGGAGATTGCGTAGAGGATGCAAGGCCCGACCGGGGCATCGCTCACGCCAAAGTCGTGACGGTGGAGGATGTAGTAGGTCGTGAGATCATCGAGTCCGCTTGCGGAGGTTTCATCACCCCCGGTCAGGACGCGCCCGACCACGAAATCGACCACCAGCCTGCGTACCGCTCGAAGGAACTCGCTGACCTCCATGAGCTTACCGGGCTCGTTCGCCTTCTTGACGACCGGGTGCTTGCTGTACGCCTCCATCGCCGGTCCCGTTGCCGCCCAGACGAAGTCTGGACCCCGGATACCAGCGTCCCAGAAGTCTCGGAGCCGGGTGTGGATGTTGTGCCGCATCTCGTCGAGGACGCGGTTATCCCAGCCGGGACGGGCGGATTCGGGACGCTTCTTGCAGACGAGCCAAACGGAGGAAGAAAGAGCAGCGGAAGAAAGAGCACGAGTCCGGTTGATCATCTCAGTCTGAATGGGCCAACTGCCATCAACTACAAAGCCAGCTTTTATGATCGCAGCAGCTAAGGACTCCCAAGCAGTCGGATGCTTGTGAGCAAATACGATGACCAGACGACCATCACCGCTCAGGGAATCGTGACATGATCGGAAGGCACGCGACATGCCCTCTTCATAAGCTTGCCTCGATTTCTTATTGTCTCCCTCGTAGCGGCTTGAATCATCAATTAACTCTCCGTCATTGTCTCCATGCGACCATTTTGGTCCTAGCGGTCGATGAAAGACAAGATCGACCTCCTTTGACAGACCATAGACTGTCCTGCGCAGCCAAACGTAAAAAAAGTCCATCAGGTCGGAGTACGGAATTGCGTCATAATACGGTGGATCTGTCACAATGATGTCAAAAATCGAGTCGATGGGTCTTATGACGCTTTGCTGCCGTACTCTTGGCTGGAGAGTTTGTTTTGTTTCAAATGAACGCTCCAGGAATAGATGTATCCAAACGACGGCTCCAAGATACCCGCCAGACGTATTTGACAGAATGTTCACTTCAGCAAAATCCCATACAATCGGAAGAGCGAATCTTCCGAAAGTATTCCTCATTTTCTCTCCCGAGATATGCCAACTGCAAACGGCGCTTGAATAATCGCATAATCGATCCAGCGCGAGAGCAAGATACGCCGTGACCGCCTCAGCCCATTCCGCTGGGTATCCGCTTCGCTCCATCAGTGAGCGGACGCTTCGTGTGTGAACAACAAATGTTGCTAAAGCCTGAGTTTGCCGTCTAGTAAACAACGATCCCCAAGTATCGAAACCATAAATGTAAATCGTAAATGGCGAACCACCCCCTACTCGGCTTCCCCCTTTCGGAATCGGTTCATCCAACGAACCGAAAGGCAACGTGGGCATCAGGTCGCCATAATTGCAGCTCTCGGCAATGGTCATTTCCCCAGTCGTGGGTAACCTATATTCCTTGCCAGACTTTCCATCAACGACGACAGAGGTCATCAGCGCTCCGAGTCGCCCTGTTGTGGCTTCAAGTCGAATGTCTTCTCCCGTCATGATTAGACCGCAGCATGGACAAGTCACCCCCGACCGGGACATGGTGCCGGACCCGACCCGCTTGTCATTCTCCCGCCGCTGCTCCGCGTTCCCGCCGCCGACCGGCACGTCGTTCTGCACTCCGAAGACAACCCCGGTTTTGTCGGCGTTCGGCTCCATCGTCAGTACAACCCGCTTGTTGTCCTTCTTGCACAACCAGCGGGTCTTGAGTAGGGGGATCGTCGCCCGGCAGTTCTTGCACGTCACCTTCCGCGCCCAGAGGTAGGCGACGGTCGGCTTGCCGTCGAGTGTGGGGTAGAACCGCTCCAGGTCTTTCCGAGCTTGCTGGAGCACCCACCAGCCCCAAGCCCGAACATGCCATGCCAGGTCTGCTTCCGGGGGCGGGAACAGCCCCTGCTGGTACTGAGCCAGATCCCTTTCCACCTGCTTCTTGCCAATCTTCCCCGATCCCTTGAGGAACGCCTCCATGAATTCGGGCGACTCCAGCGCGAACTTGGGCAATGGTCTTGTCTGTCCGGCGAGCTTCTGTGGGTATTCCAGGGTGCATTTCAGGATGAACCAGGCGACCGGATTGATGTCGATCGCCGTCGCCTCACATCCCAGACGCATCGCCTCCAGCGGGATCGCACCACCCCCAGCGAAAGGGTCTAGCACCCGCGGAGCTCGACCGCCGTATGCCTTCCTGATCTCCTCACGGAACCAGTCCATGTCGGGGCTGTTCTCGTTCCCCCAGTGCAGGACACCCCCTTCGGTCCGCTCCTTGACGACCTCGATCGTTTTGCCGCCGACCTTCTTCTTCTGAACCTCGGTGATGACCTTTCCTCCGATCTTTTCCAGCAATTCCATCCGCTTCTCTGGTGTTCCCGGATCAGGTAGCAGCGTGGCAATCAGTGCCGCCCGGCACGCCGCCAGTGGTCGTCTGGCGGGCCAAATGTGGAGTGTCGAGATATGCCCGTGCCGGACGTTCTTCTCGTGGACCGAGTCCAAGGACGCCTGCTTGAGGGGGAACGCGACTTCGATGAGACGGGGGCGGTCGGTCATCAAGTTGTTCCTGCTCTGCTTAGCAAGGTCGTTCCCAGAATCGACTGTGGCCTGGTGGGTCCCAGTTCTCTTAGGAACCGCGATGCGATCGTACGACCACTTGCACTTCTGCCGCGGTTCAAGGGTATTCCTATTCGATGGGCGAGTTTTCGGGGAAGCTGTGTAATGCTCGAAAGAATGAGAGTCCTCCTTGCGCGTGTCACGGCCACGTAGAGGAGCCGGCGTTGCTCTTCGAGTTGCCGCTGTTGCTCTGCTGCCGTTGCGTCGTCATCAATTCGGGGCAGAGCGCCCTCGATACACCCAACGACTATAACCAAGTCCGCCGTAAGGCCCTTGGACTTGTGGAGACTCATGACACGGACATAGTCCACATCGCTCGGCATCTCAGGCTGTGTGATTCCCGTCCTAAGATTGTCGAGGAGAGACTGTGCATCGAGATCTTCGTCGGATAAGACCCCTGGGATCGATCGGATTGGTTCGGCCCATGCCTGATGATCGGGAAAGAGAACATCCGTCAGATTCGAGCCCACTCGCCCCTCCACCTGTGAGAGCCTTGATTCTAGCTCGTTGAAGCGATTAACAAGGTCACGGCAATTAGGGAGCTGAAGCGAGCCAGACGACATGGCCTGTAGCCCATCCCGGGGTGAGTCACCACTCTCGACACAGTACGCCCTTAGCCTCGCCCACGCGCCGCTTCGGAGCGAACTACTCCCGAATCCACACCAACATCGCAGCGCCACTCGATCCTCAGGGTTTGCCAGCAGCATAAGCAGGGTGAAGGCTTCCATCTCTTGAGAGGCCTCTGCTCGTTGGGGATTGCCCTCAAGTGCTTCCTCGGTAAAGAAGCTGTGAGCCGGTGCTCCGACGGCTCTCAGTGCGTCTCGGATGGCGTAGCCAAAGTTACGCCTTGGGGAAAGCACAAGCACTTGGCCTGCAGAAACCTCGCCCGAATCAATCCGGGAGTTGACGAATTTGGCAACGCCCTCAGCTTCCTCTTCCATGCCCGTCCATTGCACCAGGTAGACCTCGCCGCGCGGGTTTTCAGGCCACGGTCTCAGCAAGCGATTCGTGCGACTTCGATTGTTGGCTATAAGGCTGTTCGCCATTTCGACAACCAGGCTTGGGCATCTCCGGCAGTCCTGCAAACTAACGTCATGGGTCCCTGCATGGGTCTGAGCAAAGGTCGATATACCTGTGGGGTGTGCGTGCTTGAACGAGTAAATTGACTGGTCTTCGTCCCCAATGACGATCAGGCTCCCTGAGCTGGCGAGTATGTCAAGAAGAACCTGCTCTGCGCGGTTCAGGTCCTGGTATTCGTCAACCAGAACGTGTCTGTACCTACCCAGTTCCTCAATAGCGGGGTTATCACGTAAGTAGCTGAGAGCCTCGGTCACCAGTTCACCAATCAGCATTGCTTTGTGAAAGACCAACCAACTCTCTAATCTCTCCTCAAACTCCCTGTCGATCGGGTCATCACACCAACCTGGCTCGTCCGTTTGAAGCCTTGCCCATGCAGCATTAAATGCTTTCAACCTTTTCCCGCAGTCCCGCACTCCACCCACGAGCCCCCCGGATACATCCTCCAGCAAGAAACGCTCCTCGAAAGCCATCAGAGGTCGGGGAACGCGCCCCGTGAGGCTAAGGACCTCATCATGGGCAAGTAACCGGAAGCAATAGGAGTGCAGAGTACCGGCCCTCACCAGATCAACGCCTTCGTCCCCCAAAGCGAGCACTTCTTCTCTCAGATCCCTCGCCGCCGTACGTGTAAATGTACAAATGAACAATTCTCTTGGGTTTACGCCCTCCTCTAGCAGCCTGGCCATACGGCGCATCAAGGCGAATGTCTTCCCCGTCCCGGGGCCGGCCAATACCCGGATAGGTGAATGGTCGATGCCAGCTAGATTCCTGGTGGTATCAGATAGACCCTCGTCCCACAGGCTCACAGTTCCGCCTCCGCTACCCCGACGATATCGGGAGCCAAAGCGATCACGCTTCCTCTGGCCTTCACGATCAGGTTACCAAAAGGGTCGCGAACCCGCAGAAGCCTCGGATGCGGCGTGGCGCAGTCGACTACCACATAAAGCCAATACCGCTCTCGCTCATTGCACGCCTTCGCCCACTCGTTCTCCGTCAATTCCACATCGCCGATCCCGGCACGCCCCTTCACCTCGATGCCTCGTTGGCCGTGAACCGCGTGCTGTGACAGTAGATCAAAGCCGGGATTGTCCGTCAGTCCTGCCGCTCTCGCCAGGTGCGGTTTGGACACGTGCTTCACGACAGCTCCAGCGGCTTCCTCGTTTGCCATCGCAACCTTCATCGCAATCTCTTCGACCTGGGCATCGAACCGCTTCTGGTTCTGGGGGGCGTCGCTAGGCAGCACGAGGGCGAGAGCAAGGAATTGGATTGTCTCAGCATGTATCAAGTCTGGCTCTCTGCGGAGGCTTTCCAGTGCTTCCCGCCTGCTGTTCTCCAGGCTTTTCTGCCGTTCACGGACGCGGCTGAGGGGGCGGTCGTTCATGAGAGAGCCTTGATTCCGGCGTTGGTGGCGATCTTGGCAGCGACGTTCTTGAAGTCCTTGTACGCCTCGGTGACGGCGTAGGTGTGGGCACCCAGCGCACCATCGGCGGGCTTGAGGAAGAACATCGGCTTGCGGGCCTCCTGGGCCAGGGGCATCAGGCTGCGATAGTCCTTCAGCTTGGCGATGCAGTTACGATCCGTGTCGATGGTCATCTTGGGGTCGGGCTTCTCTTGATCGAGCACAGCCACGGCGTAGGTAGAAGGCATCCGGGCGATCCAGCGTTCAAAAGCCTTGACGGGGCGGTCGAGTCGAATGGAGTGACGAAGGACGATATAGCCGATGGGTTTGATGCTGCCTGAGGGCAAGAGCAAGGTTTCCACCGGGTTCTCGCTAAGCCGTTTGTTCCATCCGTCGCGCCACCCCCGGAGAGCTGGCCCCAGGTTTTGAAGACCCTGCAGTGAGAAGAGGTCGGGCCCCAGCGGAATGACCACGAAGTCCGAAGCAATGAGTGCAGCACGATTGATAGCACCGAGGTTGGGGCCGAGGTCGAGAAGGATGACGTCAGCCCCATGCTGTTGGCCTGCATTCTGCACGAGTCGCCAGAAGGCCGATGTGACGCGAAAAGCGCGAGGATCACCTCCAAGGCATTTCGGCCAGACCTCAGAAAGGTCGTCCTCGAATGTGGACAGAGCCATATCGCCGATGATTAAGCCGAGACGATCCGAGACGATCTCGACGTGAGGATCGGTGATATCGCCAGTGCCCTGCTTGAGGGGCTCCACTGCACCAAATATGGTCAGGGCATGACCGTCGCTGGGCATTACTTGCTCGAGCCGGTCCTCATCAAGAAAGGCGGCAGTCAGGTTGCTCTGCGGATCGAGGTCGGCGGCGATGACGCGCAAGCCGCGATCGGAGAACATCCAGGAGAGGTGGTAGACCATTAAGGTCTTGCCGACATCCCCCTTGTTATTAAAGAGGGCAATAACCGGGATGCTCATCGTCACCTCCTGAGAATGGCTGCTACATAAGAATCCTCGACCTGGAACTCGAGATCTGGATTGCCGTTCTTCTCGAGCTCTCGGCGGGCAGTCGCGATACCGAATCCGAACTTCTCGTTCAATCGACGCTCGTCATCGGGACTTGCGATCCCGCGGCGTGGTCCCGTGCGAATCCAGATTGTCCCCTTGAACCTTACTGGAGGAGCGCTCGACGGATGGACCATAACGACAGCGACGTCGTGCCCCTTCAGCACCCTCTTTTGCACAACCAGCGACGGGAAGGGCAGGATATTGCCATCCCCACGAATGGAAGCGAGGTTCTGCAGGAGTTGGTCGGTGACGGTGATACCAGTCGGCTCGCCCTTGCCATTTACCCCCACGAACAGGACGCCCGTCGTGCGGTGATCCGGCAGGTCGTTGGCAAAGGCGCAGACAGCTTGGCGGAACTTGTCGCCGTCGGTGGTTGACTCCGTTCTCTCTGCTCGATCCGACTCGATATCATCGAGCAGCAGCTCGAGCTCTGCGTCGTTCATGAGAGATGTCCTTGGTCAGTTGAGGATTGAATCCTTGGCATCGCTCAGTCCCCTTCCGCGGCCTGGAAGATCGCCGCGTTGTCGATCCGGACGGAACCCTTGGCCTTCACCATCAGTTTACCAAAAGGGTCTCGTACCCGGAGCAGCCTCGGGTGCGGCGTGGCGCAGTCGACTACCACATAAAGCCAATACCGCTCTCGCTCATTGCACGCCTTCGCCCACTCGTTCTCCGTCAATTCCACATCGCCGATCCCGGCGCGCCCCTTCACCTCGATGCCCTTTTGACCGTGAACCGCGTGCAGTGACAGGAGGTCGAAGCCGGGGTTGTCCGTCAGACCCGCCGCTCTCGCCAGGTTCGGTTTGGACACGTCCTTCACGACCGCACCGGCCGCTTCTTCGTGTGCCGTCGCAACCTTCATCGCAATCGCCTCGACCTGGGCATCGAACTGCTTCTGGTCCTCGGGGTCGTCACTGGGCAGCACCAGGGCATGAGCGAGGAACTGGATTGTTTCGGCATGCATCAAGTCTGGCTCTCTGCGGAGGCTTTCCAGAGCCTCGAGCTTGCGGTTCTCCAGGCTCCTTTGACGGTCCCGCACGCGGCCGAGCTGCTTCTTCGCATTCAGGTCCCCCGCGCGTACCTTTTCATTGAGCTTGCCTCTCATGGTGGCGAGGTCCGATTCCTGGTATTCGTAGCCCCGGGTCACGAACTCGATCCGGCTCGCCAGGGTGTCCAGGCAGCGTCGGCGTCGTTCTTCCGCAAGTGGATCGGCGACCTCCTTGCTGATGCGAGCACGAGCCATTTCGACCAATTCCCCCGAGCGGGCAACCAGGTCGCAGACCGGCGGTCTGGTCGTCTGGTCTCCTCTGAGGAGGAGAAGATGCTCCACCGGGCAGGGCTGGATCGTGCCGTCGCCGTTCTGCCGGAAGCCGAGCAGACGTTCTTCGAGCAGTTCCTGCTTCTCCAGTGCCCGGAGGGAGGGGTCGGACCTTCTAATGATCGAAATGCTCGCCAGGTGGAACAAGTACGGCTGATCCGCCTGGGGATCGACGAAGATACCTCCGCGGAGAGCCTGGTCCGCGAACCGCCCGCAGACTGTTGTCCGCAGCCTCTCAAAAACGGGCTCGCCCGGGTGCAAGAAGATCACGTCCGTCGCGTCCTTGGGCTTGACGACGGTCAGGCGGTCGCGACGGGCCGGCTGGTAGCTCTCCAGGAGCGTCCAGAGGAAATCCAGCGCCCCTGGTGAAACAGGCTTCAGAGCGAAGGTGGAGTCGAGATCCCCTGCGATTTCCAGGTTGAGAATCGCTGCCGACTTCTCGATGAATCGCCGCACATAGCCGGGGAGGAGTCGCCGCCAGCTTTCCTTCTGGAGCTTCTCACGTTCCGATGCCAGTGCGGCCTTGACATCGCCCCCGTCGCCGAAGAGTCGCCTTTCCCGCGATTCCAGGGCTTCGACCTGATCCCTGGTCAACATGCCTTCGAGCTTGCGAACCGCGTCCTCAGCGCCCTCCTCGCTGACGGATTGCTCCATGTACTGCTTGATCGAGACACCTTCGAAGAGCCGGCCTATCACGTCGAAGACCTTGTCGCTGCCGAGCTCCTTGCGGATGCGCTCGAGTTTCTCGAGCAGGGTCTTCATGACCCGCCCTTCACGGGTCTTGCCGGCGATCAGGTTGAGGATGATGACGGGGTCGTGCTGCTGCTTGTAGCGGTGGATTCGTCCCATCCGCTGTTCCAGCCGGGCGGGGTTCCAGGGTATGTCCCAGTTCAAGAGCCGCCAGGCGAACTGAAGGTTGATACCCTCGCCCGCGGCGTCGGTGCAGACCATGTAAAGAGCACCACCCTCCTCCGCCTTCTTGCGGAAGAACTCGATCTGCACCTCGCGCTCGCGGAACTCCATCCCGCCGTGGATCCGGGCAACCTGACCCGTGAACCCGAGACCCTCCAGACGGCGAACGAGGTAGTCCAGTGTGTCGCGATGCTCGGTAAAGATGATGAGCTTTTCGTCGCGGTTCTCGGGGTCCTCCAGCACTTCTCGAAGTTTCTCGAACTTGGATTCGTCCCCGTTGGCATCGACACGCTTCGCCAGTTCCAGAAGTTGTTCGACCCGATTCCTTTCGGTGATCAGTTCGGCGAGCGAGACGGCGACGACACCGCCCATGACTTTCTGCTCGGCGAGCTGGTTCTCCTCTATCCCAGCCTGCGGAGCTTCCTCGTCGCCCGTCTCCTCGTCCAGAACATCCTTGGTGTCGTCGAGCTTGTGCTGCATCTGGGTGAGCTGATCGACGGTGATCTTACCGGTCTGAATCGCTTCGATCAGACCCTTGAGCTTTCCCAGCCGGCGCTCGAATGACCTCATCATGGCATAGGTCGAGCTGGCCAGCCGGCGCTGAAAGATCGACATTGCCAGCCGGGCCGCGGAGCGGTTCAAGATGCGAGCCCGGTTGTAGTAGTAATCGATGTAGTGCGTCGTCTCGTCGTAGAGGGTCTGCTCGCTGACATCGCCTTGCGTCAGGTCGTAGCTCAGGGTGTCGCTGACCCGGTCCGGGTAGAGCCGCTTGCCCTGAAAGTCCACGATTTCCTCTTTGGTCCGGCGAATGAAATGACGGCGGCGAGCATCTGGGGGGTAAGCGTTGAACGCATCGACCGTGGACAGGACGTCGGGTTCGAGCAGCCGCCAGATTGCGTAATACGGGAAGTCCTTGCCCATGTGGGGCGTGGCGGTCAGAAGCAGCAGATGGTGACAGGCCCAATCGAGTGACCAGCGGGGATCGCCACTGGGAATCCCCGCCAAGGCTTCTGCGACCAGATAACGGTCCGTCCGGCGGATGGAGAAATCAGGCTGGCGATCTGCGGAGAGCTTGTGGGCTTCGTCGAAGATGCACAGGTCGTATGGCTCGACTCCCTGCTCCTGGAGCCGGGCGAAGGTTCGCTCGCCGCCCAAGGTGTCGACGCTGACGATCAGACGATCACTGTTCCATCCCCGGAACGGGTTGTCTGCCTTGGAGTCCGAGCCGCCGATGATGCGGAAGTCCAGGCTGAAAAGAGTCCGTAGTTCGCATTCCCAGTTGCCGATGAGCCCCGCGGGAGGAATGATCAGGATGCGGCGGATCAGCCTGCGAGCCAGCATCTCACGAATGTAGAGCCCCGCCATGATGGTCTTGCCGCCGCCTGGCTCGTCGGCGAGCAGGAAGCGGAGTCGGGGCTGCGTCAGCATGTGATCGTAGACCGCAATCCGCTGATGCGGCAGGGGATCGATGAGGGAGATTTCCGTGGCAAAGGCGGGGTTGAACAGGTATCCGTAACCTAACCGAAACGCCTCCGCGACGACTCGAACGACCTCGGGATCGGTGCTAAAATCGATCGTCCCGGAGATATCGGGACTCCCTTGGCTAACAAAAGTGGAATCGCTCGGAAGGTCTCCGGCCAAGCCGTCCACGGTTTGTGCCTCTCATCAACGAGGGCAAAGACGCGGGATCAAGACTTCATCATAATGGATGGATTGGTTGGCCGGAAGTGTCTCGACCGGTTGAGTCAAAAGAAATGCTGCGGACTTGCGGACACCATAGCTGACACGCGGCCCACGTGGATTGGCGTAAAGAACGACCAGCACTGCGAGCTTCATTCGTCGCGGAGGACGTCTTCCGCGGCTTCATCGCCACGGCCCCAGTAGAATATTCGCTCCGGGCCCTTGCAACCAAGACCCGAATAGGGCATGACGGAGCCTGGTGGCGCATGACCCAGGCCAGAAACGAGCATTCCTTCCCGACTCTTCCGAGCCTCGGCGGGTCGACACCAAACCTCTGACGACGGACGCTCCCTTGCCCGTGTGGGATACGAGGCAGGGGATCTGATTGTCCCATCGCGGTGACCTGGGGGGCTGGCTGACGCGTGCCACGCTGTGGGGCAGGCGCCAGCCGCAAGATCTTATCCCCGCCGCTTGGGCCCAGGCCCGTACACGGCGTCGCCGCCCAGCTCTTCCTCGATCCGCAAGAGCTGGTTGTACTTGGCGATGCGGTCGGACCGGCTGGCCGAGCCGGTCTTGATCTGGCCGGCGTTGGTGGCCACGGCGATGTCGGCGATGGTCGCGTCTTCGGTCTCGCCGGAGCGATGGCTGATCACCGAGGTGAACCCGGAGCGATGGGCCATCTCGATGGCCTCCAGGGTTTCGGTCAGGGTGCCAATCTGGTTGACCTTGATCAGGATGCTGTTGGTGCAGCCCTCGGCAATGCCTCGCGACAGGCGCTCGGTGTTGGTCACGAAGAAGTCGTCGCCAACAACCTGGACCTTGTGCCCCAGCGCCTTGGTGAAAGCCGCGTAGCCGGCCCAGTCGTCCTGGTCGAGAGGGTCCTCGATCGAGATGATCGGATACTTGTCGATCCAGGCAGCAAAAAGATCGATGATCTGCTGGCTGGAGAGGACCTTGTCGGGTGCCGATTTCCAGAACTTGTAGCCTTTCTTGTCTCCCTCTTCGAACAGCTCGGAGCTGGCGCAGTCCAGCGCGATGGCGATGTCCTTGTCGCGGCCGGGGGTGTAACCGGCCTTGGCGACGGCGTCGAGAATGAAGGTGATCGCCTCCTCGTTGTCGAGGTTGGGCGCGAACCCGCCTTCATCGCCGACGTTGGTGTTGTGGCCGGCCTTCTTGAGCACGGCCTTGAGCTGGTGGAAGACCTCGGCCACCATGCGGATGCCCTGGGCGAAGGATTTCGCGCCGATCGGCATGATCATGAATTCCTGGAAGTCGATCTTGTTATCGGCGTGCTTGCCGCCGTTGATGATGTTGGACTGGGGGACGGGCAGAACCCGGGCATTGGCCCCGCCGATGTAGCGATAGAGGGGCAATCCGTGCGCCGCGGCTGCGGCCTTGGCCGCAGCCAGGCTGACGCCCAGGATGGCGTTGGCCCCGAGCTTGCCCTTGTTCGGAGTGCCGTCGACCGCGATCAGCGCGCGATCGAGCGCTACCTGGTCGCTGGCATCCCGGCCAATGGCCACCTTGGCCAGCGCGCCATTGACGTTGGCCACGGCATGGGTCACGCCTTTGCCGCCGTAGCGCTTCTTGTCGCCGTCCCGCAGCTCGACCGCTTCGTGAATTCCCGTGCTGGCTCCCGAGGGAACCGCGGCCCGGCCGAGGGTGCCGTCGGCCAGAATGACATCGACCTCCACGGTCGGATTACCGCGGCTGTCAAGAATCTCGCGCCCGCGCACCTGGGCGATCGTCGCAACTGGTTTACTCATGGCTGTCGTCAAGCTCCACATACCCTGTGGGAGAACGGTCCCGCGCCTGGTCGGGCAATGCCGCTTTTATCCGACACCGGTGCCGGCCGGTCAAGTCTGTGGTGGCCGGTCAAAGACCGCCCGCAGCCTGCCTGAATGTCCATCGGCGCGACACAACCCCTGGGTAAATAAACGTTTGCGCAGTGCCCTTGGTCGTGCGAGAACCTGTCACATTCCGGACGGGGAGACCAGGTTCATCGGGCTTGAGGAGGATCAGGCGCTACCGCTCGGGTGTTCCCCGAGTCTCTGACCATGGCCGGCGCCGTGAAAGTCAAGTGCGGGCGGCCCCGCCCCTCCGGTGCGTCAGGCATCAGGGGGTTGGGGGTGTCTCCTTTTGAAAAGGCGGAGACCGCCGCGCGGTGCGGTTTCACGGGTGCCAGTTCTCGAGGGCGCTCGTTGACAGTGGCCGGGGAGAGATCCCCGGAGTTCACGGTTGCCTCGAGGGGTCGAGCGCCCAGAGTGAGGCCCATCGCCGGCTGCCGTCGCCGGCCTGGACCACGGCCCGGACGCTCGTCTGCAATGAAGAGAGAAGTACGAATCTTCTTGATCCCTCAGACCTTGAAGATCGCCGCGAGCGGTGGGTGGCGCATCCCGCGAGCAGATGCCACTCGCCAGGACGCGAGTACCGGGCCATAAGGATATCGGTCCTCCACCCTACCGGCTTGATCCTGGACCGCAATTCAAGGCTCGCCGTCCGTCCCGGTCCGCAACAGGGGTACGACGTAATTCTTGAGAAAAAACGGCGAATCCGGTCCCAGGTGACCTCCCAGATAACCGGTTGCCGCCATCCGCGGTGCCCAGCGAACCTGCCGGAGCTTGGCGTACTGGCCGTCAGGGTGGGAACCGCCGGCGGTTGGGGGCGGGGGAATGCGGAAACCGACCAATCCCGCGCTGGCGGTCCATACCCGGTCGGCCGTGCCGAAGACGCGAGTACCCGCTCCCGAGATGAACAGATCCAGTGGCGACCAGAAGACAACCAGCTCGCTTCTCACGGCGCGGAGGGCCGTCGTCAGGTCATACCCGGGCGAGAGGGCCGGCGCCAGGAATATGGCTCGTTCCACCGATTTCTCCTCGAGCTGCTCGAGGGCCTTGACGACCACCCCGGAACCGCCCGATTTGGCGATCAGGAAGACCGGGTCGTCCGGCTGGCTGGCCCGGAACTGCCGGACCTCGTCAGCGAGCAGGGCAGCCTTGAGATCGCGGTTGGAGACATTGGTCAGGTCGGCGAACCACCTCATGAACCCGTGCCCCCAGGGGAACACGTGGATGGCGTAGTTCAGGCCCTCG